>Ga0310342_100001751_pt1 | contig 13639 bp, 9 predicted proteins | sample S15DNA20500_MG_FD_206155 | JGI IMG/M metagenome (GOLD analysis project Ga0310342, IMG submission 206155) | Marine microbial communities from station ALOHA, North Pacific Subtropical Gyre - S1503-DNA-20-500_MG | ecosystem: Environmental > Aquatic > Marine > Oceanic | place: Pacific Ocean: North... | reverse complement strand
TTCCAAATTCAATCGCCAAAGCCCGGGTTTTGGAGTCCTGCAACATTCGCTGCGTTTGCCGTGCAAGGACTACCGGTTCGCACAATTTTCCATCTGCGGCAACCTGAAGAAGTTCTTCATCAGGCGTCGTCGACCACAAGAAATAGCTCAAACGGGTGGCTAATTCATAGTCATTTACAGGCGTGGCTTTTTCTCCCTGCAAGGGTTGCTCAATCCGAAATAAAAAGTTAGGTGACACCAACACGCGGGCTAACAGGATCCGGACAGCCTGCTTATGCGGCAGTTCCTCCCGACGTAAGGCTTGATAAAGGTCAAGCAGTGCCTGCTGCTCCCTACTTGTAAGGGGTCGGCGATAAGCACGACGAGCAAAGTCGAGTAATGCGTCGATGTGATGTGGCTCGGAATCTAACCACATCTGATCGGTTTCGTCGGCACGTCGCTGAATCTCTTGAAAGATTGACTTATAGGAATGCATTTCCCCCTGAATCAAAGTTGCAAAACTGTCACGTACCTGCTTTGCATCCTGACTAATGTAATGCAGTTGCTGCCAAAGCTTGTCGAGCTGCTCATGATGATTCTCACTGAGTAGTAATTCTGAAAGCAACCTGTCGCCACGATGAAACCGCTCCAAGGTTACGGTCGCATCGCGCACAATGATTCCGGCATAGCACAAACTGACCGGAAATACACCACACAGATCGTCAAAGGAACTCTGCATTTCGTTGTGAACTTCTTCATTCCCATCGGCAATCAGAAGCGGCAAATTTGCCAGTTGTTCAAAACCCTGCCATTTTAAGGTGCGTTCGAATTGCACAGGCGCCGGAGTTGGCCGAACCTCGAACCGCACCAGCGTTTTGTCAACATCAGGTGGGGCCAGTATGGCCTTGACCACGAACTTTCGTCCCGCAACAACGGCAGCTGGCAAACGCACTTCAAGGATTTCAGAATCGTGTAAAACCAGTCGGTCCTCTTGCGCCGACTGGTCTTCTGATACATTTTCCAGTCGCTCGGTGACCAGCCGCAGAACACCTTCGGGTGGGGCCGGGTCGACGGCCTCTTGGGAAGTAAGATTCAGTGCCTCGCGAAGGGTCAATGGATCCCCGTTGACAGCCGGTTCCAGAACCTCAAACCGAGGATTTTGCAAAACAACACGCACTTGTTTTCGATCACGGTGTAAAGTCTGTACCGCTAAATAGAAAACAACCGATGCGGCCGGTTTTCCTTCCTCTGCAGGCTTTTCGGCTGGCATATTGAGTTCGTAAACATGGCTTTCAACCAGTGAAATGGGCACAGTCACGAATCGATCCGACAGAGCAGCCGACACCTTTGTCGCCAGTTGACCGTCAGGTCGCTGTCTTCGCCAAAGAAGTTCTTGCCAGCTGGAAATTTTTTTTAGTAGATTGCTGAGATCCATTGACGCCTGTTGCGACGACTGGTCTGTTGCTTCATTAATAATCGCCGTGGAGACTGCATCCCGACACGTATTCCACTCCGCTTGGATGTCCTGCACCACGACCGAAGCCTTCTCGTCAGTTAACAAATGCCACAAATTTGCTAAGTATTTTGGCGAAAGTTTTTCCCTTTTGGCAACTTGTTCTACCGAAATATTCCCGGCAGCAAGTTCATCAAAGTACATCATCGTGGCCGCCAAATATCGATTGAACGGAATCTCTCCCAACTCGGTCAAATAACCCGCGTAAAGATCTAATATCTCGCCAAGAACTTCGTTCACCCAATCTTCCTGAAATTCAGATTCTGAAAAACGAAAGCCGTCGGGCAACAGAACAGCATGGGAGGCAACTTTCTTTGCCGCATCCAGATATTTGTTCATCAAACCCGGAGACATGGACAGTGAGTCGGTCGCATTGAGAAACCCCTCGCCAGCTGCACCGTCGGCTGGGAATTGGCTTGTGGGCTGCAAGTCAACCCCGGTCAAATCACGGATGGTATAGCGATACTCTGCATTGTTGAGACGACGAATCACAACCGGACCCGGATCACCTGCACGCAAATCGGCTTCATGTCGAAGGAACTTGCGAATCCACTCCGTCAGCAGACGCCGCTCTTCAGTGCTAGGTTGTAACTTACCTGGGGGAGGCATCTCCTCATTGTCAAGCATTTCGACAATTTCTTGCCATGACTCCAGCCCGGACCGTACGTCATCCAGAGAAGCAAACTGTTCAATGTCAAAACCGGCCTTTTGAACCTTGGTAGAATGACACTCCAAGCAATAGGTAGCCAGCAGCGGGCGAATCCGATTGTCATAGTCCGTGGTTGATTCCACCGTTTCCGCAAACAGCCCCCCCCCCGGTCCACCAACGAAAAGAAAAAAGACGAACGACCGCCAGACCTGCGGGCGTTTGAAGAGTCGTAAGAACGACCTGTTTTTCCAAAACTTGGTCAGATCGTATCGGCCACCTTTTGTCCGAGTCTTCAAAATTTTTCGGCTTATCATTCGATTCAAAACAGGGCTGGGTTCTTCGAAAGGTTTATCCAAATAATCAAAATCAGACAAGACGGTTAGTTTAACAGCGTACGTGTTTAAATAAAAGCAGAAAACAAAACGATCACCCTGCTTAAAATCGCAGATTCGACCTCGTCAAGGTGACCGGGCAGCTGATCCAGCGACTGCTGAGAGGGAGATGGGGAATAACACGTAACCCTCTAACTTTACCGTTCCGTCTTGATGGCAGAATCCGTGTCATGCTTACCTGCTTTGAATTGAGACTCCATGTTGGATGCAAAGCATTTAAAATAGGAGAGACTATTTAAGTTGTGTCGACACCCGGCAGTAATCGTTTCTACGCTGGATGGAACACCATGCGGACGGCTACATTCATCCAAAATATACCTGCGGCTTAGGTCCCAGGTCAGGCCGTTGTCGTGGCTGATGATGGCCTCACAGCCTTTTCGGTAGCTAACACGTTGGCCGTTCTGTAAATCATGCCGGACGACAATCATGTCGGACGACGACGGTCATCACGATATCATCATTGGCAAGCAAGTTCAGGTTCGGGTGCATCCGGTCGTCGAATAGCGGCTCTGGATTGGACCAGGTGCGACCTTCGTCTTTAGAGATAGAAATGCGATTGCAGCGATACTTATCTCCAGCAGCGCCCGGGTAGGTGGTCGGTGTCGAGGTCCGCAACGCAGCAACGATCCAGTCGTCCTTTGCGCAAACCAGATAGCCTTCACTGGTACTCCAATTGGAAGGTCTCACTTCGTCCTTCCACATCCGACCACCGTCAACTGACCAACGGATAAAGTTCAAACCAGGGTAGAAACTGAGCGCACCGGCGGGCTTCCCCGCCCGACTAAAATTAATTTGGGTCAGGCGCGTCGTTCTGCCTTGTGTATCTCGGTCCACGAGTGGATTGCCTTCAGCTTCAACCTGGCCGCCACGGCTGGCTAGGCGCACCGGTCCGGGTGCGGCCATAATCGCTACTAAAGTAACGTTGATTGGCACTTATGTACGTGAGGTTTCCTCCGCCCTCACACACTTGGCATAGGGCTACGCGAACACCACGGGAGGCATCATTTGCGACGGATGTTGCCATCCGCCCGTCCGATCGCGGTGGAACCGCACAAATTGCTCGACCCAGCGAACGTAGACGGCCATCGTTTTTGAGGCAAGATGCCGCACCTTGCAAGCCGCCTTCTCAAGAGCCATAACAAGAAGGGCCAGATCACCGCGGTACTACAGGAAGTACCGCTAACGGTTAAGACCGAATCTAACCCTGGAGTAAACCATGTACGCGACAATACGATTTCACAGCCTGTTGCTCAGCCTTCTGCTCCTGCCAGCCAGCCTTTTCGGCCAGGACAAATCAGGATTCACTGAGATGTTTAATGGCAAGAACCTGGATGGCTGGAACACCTCCGGCAACTGGATCATGGAGAAAGACAATACCGTTACACTCAAGCCCAGACCGGGCGAAACCGGCTGGCACCGCTACAAGGATTACCTGACGACCAACCGTATGTACGACAACTTCGTTCTCGATCTCGAGTTCAAATTCAATGCCAAAGGCAATTCCGGTGTCTTCATGCACGTGGGGGATCTCAAGGACCACGTAAAGAGCGGCTTCGAGGTACAGATCCTCGACACCTACGGTAAGAAGAACGTGGGAAACCACGATTGTGGTGGCGTGATCGGCGCCGCTGCACCATCAAAGAACATGGTGAAACCTGCCAGCCAATGGAACCGATATATCATCATGCTGAAAGACCAGCAGCTGCAGGTGATCCTTAACGACGAGCAGATCATTGACCTGGATATCACCAAATCGAAGATTAAGGACCGGCCCGCGAAGGGATACATCAGCTTTCAAGACGAAGCTAAACGGATCTGGTATCGCAATGTCCGCATCAAAGAATTGAAGTAAAAAAGGCGTGGTTTAGGTGCTTCCAGAGCTGGAATTGGTGTTCGACTGGTCAGGTGTAATTCAAGTGTTTTCTCTGCCGCAGAAAAGTTTAGAATGTTGTGACAGGCAACTGGGGTGCGGCTGCTCGGAAGAAAAATTGCTGCGGCTGCCGCTACCGGTATGCTGGATGTTTGCCCAGCCTGGAGGATACCCATGAATGCGAAGTTAGTTTCTAAGGTCGTGAGTTGTTTGGGATTGGTGTTTGTTTTTGTAATACTGATCAGCTCGGCGTCCGCGGAGGTCACGTTTCTTAACAAGTGGGGTAGCGGAGATTTTGTTCTGATGCCGGCCGGCACGTTTATCATCCTTTGTCCGCAGGACGCTCATATACCGGGCACCAACGTGGATCAACCGTCGCCGGTACGCAAGGTCGTGATCAAGGTTCAACGGAATGACTAAAAGAGGTCCCGTCATGTTTCATTGGTCCATCAAGTGGCTTCTTGTTCTGATCCTGTCGGCGATTACCAGCCTGGGCATCAGTGCCGATGCTCCTGTTAAACATCGGCTCATGTTTTTTGAATACGGCAGCTCTCCCAACCGGTTCGTCGAGCTCGACACCGACGGAAAGATCGTCTGGACTTTCAAGCCGCTCAGTCTCGCCGTCATCTTCCAGGTCCTGCCCAGCGGCAACATTCTCTACGGCTACGGGGGCAAGCCGACAGGCGTGGTCGAGGTGAACCGTAAGGGCGAGACTGTCTGGAACTACGTGAGCAGCTGCCCGCAGGTCCTTGGGTGCGAGCGTCTCCCAAACGGCAACACACTCGTAGCCGAGCAGGGACCCTGTCGGGCAGTAGAGGTGGATCCCCAGGGGAACATTGTCCACATAACCAGGCTCAAAACTTCACAGGAGCACTATCACCTGCAGGTCCGCAACATCCACAAGCTCAACAACGGCAACGTCCTCGCCGCTCACGAGGGCGACGGCGCCGTGCGGGAGTACGACGCCGACAGCCGCGTCGTGTGGGAGTACAAAGGTATGGAGAACACCTTCGATGCCCTTCGCCTCGACGCCGGCAATACTCTTATCGCCGGCGGCACTCAGAAGCGCGTGATTGAGGTCTCGCCTGCAGGCAAGGTGGTGTGGGAGTTCAAGGCCGAGGACGCACCCCAGCTGAACTTGACGTGGGTCGGAAGCCTGCAGGTACTCGCAAACGGCAACTACCTCGTCGGTAATTTTCTCCGCGGGCAGGAAGGCAAGGGAGCCCATGCGTTCGAGGTGACGAGGGGGAAAAAAATCGTCTGGGCGTTCACCGATCACGAGCAGTTCAAGGCGGTAACCACCGTCCGCGCCATCGACGACCGGTCGAGCTGGCCTGCCGCCGACCCCTTGCCCCATCCCATCATGATCAACGACGACGGCCACGGCGGCTTTTATTCCGGCAGCTACACCTCCCCCCAGGTCATCCATGAAAAGATCCTCGCGTACCGTGACACACATGTCACCCACTTCCAGTGGTGTATCTCCATGGGTGGTCGCGTCAATTACCCCTCCCGCGTCACCGAGATTCTGGGCGCCGGGGTGAAGGAGTACCCTCGCAGGGGCGACAAGCTGGCCTCCGAGCTCATGCAGAAGTTCGCTCGTGAAGGCACCGACGTCCTCACCGTCGCCGCCAACGCTTGCCACGAGGCCGGCATCCGGTGCTACGCCAGTATTCGCATGAACTTCGACTTCACCCCTGGCTATATGGGGGAAGGCTTCATCCGCACATTCAACTCTACCTTCTGGTGGGAAAACCCCCACCTTCGCATCCGCGACTCCAGGGGAGAGGATCTCGGAAAACTCAGCTACGCCTTCCCCGAAGTCCAGGAGTTCAAACTTGCGATCGTTCGCGAAGTCCTCGAGCGCGACATCGACGGCCTCGATCTGGACTTTCTCCGCAATCCGGATTACCTCGGTTTCGAACGCCCCATGGTCGACGGCTTCCAAGCCAAGTACGGAGAAGACCCGCGCACTCTCGATCCGAAGGACGCTCGCTGGCTCGACTACAAGGGAGAGGTCATGACGGCCTACGTTCGTAAAGTACGCCATGCCGTCAACGAGGCTGCCAGGAAGAAAGGGCGACGCCTTTTCATCTGCACCCGAGTCGATCACAAAAAATATCGTGAATGGGGTCTCGACATCTCTACCTGGATGCGTGAGGGGCTGATCGACCAGCTCGTTGTCGCGCAACACTCCCTTGGTGGATACACCTTCGACCTGACACCCTTCGTCAACATGGCCCGGGGGACCGGGTGCCAGGTCTTCTTCGGTGAAGAGTCAAACATATCGGGACACGACATCACGCCAGAGCAGGACAAGGCCATCGCGGAGGGCAAAATGAAGGCTCCGAAGCGGGGCAGACTCTCCGCCCAGAGCTACTACGATCGTGCTCGTCAGTGGTACGCCCAAGGCGCTCACGGAATCCACGTCCACAACGACAACGACAACCTTCCCGTCCTCAGGACTCTCGGCGACCCCAGCTGCTTCCCAGCATCGAAGAAGTAGCCCGGGCGGGAGCGCCATGGCTCATATCCATGGCTGAAGACGGATGCTGAGTGCTTATCCAACGGCGAGGAGTCGTTTCCGCAAGGACTCGAATCGCACCGCCTGTAGCCCCGGAATCCTGACAGTCAGACTATGCACAAGGCGCTGCTGCCACACTTCAGATCGAACTGGGGGACCTCATCGTTGGGACGCAGTACGATCAAGTAAACATCAGCGGTACTGATAACTTGGACGGCGCGTTGGATATCGACACGGTTGATCTGACAGGCATGATCATGGACTACACCGCTGACCGGAATACGGCAGCGGCTGTACCTGAGCCGTCAGGGCTGCTATCATTGGTGTAGGCTGTAGGCTGTAGGCTGTAGGCTGTCTGGCGGTAGCGCGGGGCAGAAGCTGCCGCAAGTACTCCTCAACCCCCCCTTCCCTCCGGCGATTTGCCGGAGGGTATCTCGTCGAACATCGGTCAACTTAATTGGACAGTCCTTCAACCACATCGCCAACGGATCGCTTTGGGTCTCTCCAGTGTGCGAGGTGGCTACAAAAGTGGAGTGCGCAGACATGTGAGGCCGTCATTCCGCTGATTTATGCGATCATTCGCATCCTCTCAGGCCCACTGGTACTGCGACGCATGGCGGACCATTGCGGTTTTCTGCAGGTTTTGCGGCGTCGTATTTCTCATTTGCGACCCCTTTCTCATTTGCAACCCCATAGAATCACATTGAAAAATGACTATCTGTAAGCTAACGATCCCATTTTTTCCCGTGCTTTTAGTCTTGGGTCTCATCACCGGACACATGGTCGCCGTAGCTTTTGCAGATCCCGTGGCAGAGGCGACGTGGAAGCCCACAGCAGCGCGCGTAATCTACACCGGGGATCCTGACGGTCAGAGATATCGTGTACTCCCGCGTGTGGTGCGATTGTTGGATGGAACTCTTATTGCACAGATGGAGCGGGGCAGCCACAAACGGACGCCGATTTTCATTCGTTCCACAGATGGCGCGAAAACCTGGTCCAAGCCCTACCCGGGAGTCATGGCAAAGGAGATTGACGTCGTAAGTCACATGGGCGTTCTGCTCGATGGTCGCCTGGTGGCGGTCTCTGGAGGTGACGTCGAAATGCGTCTGGCCTATAGCAGTGATCAGGGTAAGACGTGGACGGCAGGGAATCAGATTGACCACTTACCCATGTCTTCTGCGGCGGCAGGAGAAGGACGAATACTGCAGCTGAATGATGGCACACTGGTGATTCCGCTCTTCGGCTATCTCCCGGAAGTTCCGGGAGGGTTGAGTGCCGGAGTGGTACGTAGCAGTGATTACGGGGCCACGTGGAGTTTGTCGGTCATCGGACGTGCCAATCCCGAAGAGTCAAAATATTTCAGCGAGACGACGGTGGCAAACCTGAATGACGGGACGCTGGTTGCATTGATGCGGCCGGGTTTGACCCGATCGGTTAGTACCGACGGGGGTAAGACCTGGTCGGTTCCCGTCGCGAGCGGCCTGGGTGGGACGCATTGTTCGTTGGTGCAACTTTCCGACGGAGTCCTCTTGTGTGGATACCATCGGCCTATCCAACTCGCTTTGAGCGCCGACGGGGGCAAGTCTTGGTATGCAAAGATGCTTTGGTCGATGGAAGAGCCGTTGTCGAATTGGGGGTGGTATACCGATGTGGCGATGGTTGACGACAACACGGCAGTAGCTCTGGTCAAGGAATTCCCGGCCAGCCATATCGTGCGAGGCTGCCTGCTGCACCGCCAGCCGACGGCCGGGAGCCGACTTTCCCCCAACGAGCCCTGGACAAGGCCCGGTCGTCGGACGGGAGAACAAATCACAGGACCAGATGGGGATACGCTTGTGTGGGTACCCGCTGGCAAGTTCATGATGGGTAGCAAAGATGGTGGCGGCCATGAGCTGCCGATTCATGAAGTACAAATGGATGGTTTTTGGATTGGGCAGAAAGAGGTAACCAATGCCCAATATCGCGCCTATCGGCTATCCCAGGGACAAATCTTTCGACCAGACAGCACCCAGGGAGATAACCATCCAGTCGTGTACGTGACCTGGAAAGATGCAGTAGCTTACTGTGAACATTATGGACTGAGCCTGCCCACCGAGGCACAGTGGGAGTATGCGGCTCGCGGTCCGCAGAGCTTGCGTTATCCCTGGGGAAATGAATGGGATGCCAAGAGGCGCTCGGCAAACCCCACTGGGCAGAAGTGCTGTTGGGAGGATAACAGAGGTCCCCTCCATCGGACCTTTCCGGTAGGCAGTTTTCCGCAGGGAGTCAGTTGGTGCGGGGCTTTGGATATGGCGGGGAATGTATGGGAATGGTGCGCTGATTGGTATGGGAAAGATTATTACAAGGGGTCGCCAAGCAGAAATCCGCAAGGCCCGAGCAAGGGTGACGCCCACGTCTTGCGCGGCGGCTCGTTTGCGTCGTACGACAGCGGCCTCGGAAGCTATCGGTCGGCGTACCGTTACTACCGTGCGCCTGACGACCGGCTGCCCATATCCTCGGACTGGGGAGACCGCTACCGTGGGTTTCGGGTTGCCCGAAGCGTCAAGGTTCACCAATCCGCCGACCAGGAGGGCTCAGGTCTCAAAAAAGAACACAAACTCAAAACGAGCGAATAGACGCCGCACGAGAACCCGTTTTTCTGCCGTGCCACAGTCGGACTTGGACGGAGATTCCACCTGGAGGCTGGTTTACGGCAGCCAAGGGCTTGGCTCGCAGAACTCTTATTCTGACAGTCTCTTGTTCCCGCCATAGGCAGTCAGCCTATGGCCAGTACTCGTAGGATCACGCTGGAAGGTTAAGGAACGTCCACGGCAGTTTTCCGGGCATTCGGGTAATTGATAATCGGCGTTGTCAGGTCGACTGTATCGATCGTCATCGCCGTCCACATTCCCTTCGCTGACCAGCAGATTCAGAAGGGTGAGTTTACAAATCACGCTGCGGAAGAAACCGCTGCCCTGATGTCTGAGAAAAGAACCAGGGCCAGCTGGTCTGTAGAGAACTTTCCCTGAAAATTCGATCATTGTTCTCCACGTTGTCATGTGGCGCTACTCTGTCCGCAGTTACGATTCCACGCCCGATTCTTAATTTTGGCCACCCATTAACTTATCGCACTCCGCGAACACTGTGTCGGTAGTGCTTGCGGATGGAATCTACCTTATCAATCGCGCCTTCCTGCCGGATCGACTCTTGACGACCTCTGGCCACGGAGCGAGACTTCTTATCTGCGAGCGAAAAGAATGGCTGCCATGGCGGCTCATTCAGCGGAACTGTAGCGGTGACCTCACAGCTTAGTACACTTTTCAAGCGAAGCGTCCAAGTGTGAAGAGAACCGAGAAAGGTGTCGGTGATGAAAATTTTCCAACTTCGTTTGCTACCTTTCGCCAGTTGTGTCGTCCATATTGCCACAGCAGGATTGTTGACGGTCACCACGGCAGCTGCGCCCACCGATGATGGTAGGGTCCTGACGCTTACGATCCGTGAGACGCGCGGCATTGCCCGAGCCAATACCGCAATTTCCTCGGGTGTGCCGTTTGCCAAAGGCCGCTTGAAAGAAGAAGCACGTCTGACGGTCAAAGGACCGAATGGACGCATCGTACCGAGTCAATTTGACGTCCTGGCTCGGTGGGACGATGGCTCGGTGAAGTGGATTCTCGTCTCGACAATCCTGTCTGAAGTCGACCCACATGGTGTATTCGAATTAGCGATTTTCCAAAAACCTTCGACAGAAGATGCCATAAGTCGCAAAAAAGGGGCAGAGATCATTCGATTGGCCAAAAGTGTTCGTGTGAGATACCCAGCTTTGTCTGTCGAAATAAATTCCCAGGGCCTCCCGGAATCGGTTCTGGTTTTCGACGGTAACAAAGGCGTCAAGTTGGTCAGAGGTGGCAGTCAACTTCTGCTTGATAACGAGGTCATTTTGCCGGAACAGGTACAGGCCGTCGATATTTATGTCGAAGACCATGGTCCCATCCGAACGGTTATCCGAACTAAAGGCGAGATCAAACTGAAAAATGGTAAAGCGTTCACCTATGTGGCGCGTAACAAGATTTTCGCCAATGGAGAGATTTCGACCTCTTACTCTGTGATCAATCAGCAGGTTGAAGGATTTAACAGTTACGGTGTTTTGCTTTCGCTGGCTGATGGTTTTCATCAGGCACTCATCAATCGTCAAGAGATACGGCTTGGTAACGAGGCTGTCGGGGTTCGGCAGACGAGTCGGGAGACTGCTGTTTTCTATGGTCATCGTTCCAGCGGACGGTCAGTCCGACAACGGTATCACGGCGGCATGCGTTTGACCGGGAAAGCCAAGAGTCTTGGCATAGCCATCGACGATTTCTGGCAACGCTACCCCTCTGCGTTATCCGTCACGAGCGGACAAGCGAGGCTGTGGTTCTATCCGGAAGAAGAGAAACCAGCACCCTTTTATCAGGTCGGCCGTGCGGCACGTGGAGACTTCACAATCATGGCATGCCCTTTTACCGCGGCGAATTGGTCAGTGGCGCAGTTGGGCGCGACACGTCTCCAGGCTTTCGCCGGTCCCAAGTGGTATTACGAGTCCCAAGTACTTGGCCAATACGCTGCCTACGACGTTGAACTCACCAACGGCTCTTACCACGCCTATCTGGACAAGCTGCTCGCTTTCCTGCGACGACGTAAGTTCCTCTTTAACGAGTTCGGCTACTGGAATTTTGGGGATGAACGAGGTTCTGCGGATAGCAATTTTTGGCGTAACAATGAATTCGGCATCGCATTTGCGATGCTTTTTCACTACATGCGCTCTGGCGACTTGCAATTTTACGAAGAGGGCATTTCGTTCGCCAGGCACTTTCGCGACACGGACACTCTTCACTTCGGCAGCGAAAAAGGAAAGTCGATCAAACACACCGACCATCACGTCGCAAAGGGAGAGTACAATGTGGCACATCAATGGGTTGAGGGAATCCTACTCGATTACCTTTTGACCGGTGATCGCCGCAGCCTGGAAGTCGCTAGAGAGATGGCGGTCCACCTCGTCGAGTATGCACTTGAGATGAGTGGTCGTTTGAAGGACAAGCCCACGATCATTCCAATGACTGAGCGGTCTCTGGGATGGACGCTGATCTCACTCATGTTCCTGGAAGAAGTCACAGGAGACAAGCAATACGCCGAAGCGATCAAGATGCTGGTGGACGGAATCGTGGCGTCTCAGGATGAGAAACGTGGCCATTGGCCACGATCACTACGTTCTCCTCATCCGGATTACGAGACTGGCGGAGCCCCATTCATGGTCGGCGTGCTTACCGAAGCACTGATGCGCTACCACGAGAGGACAGGAGATGAAGCTGTGGCTCGGAGTCTCATTAAATCCAGCTACTGGCTTTCCGATGAAATGTGGAATCCCGAGCAGAAAAACCTGAGATACAAACAGATGAATGGTGCCTGGAATGATTACAACGATGGCCGGACAATCCCGCTCGTTCTTCCGGGAATGATTTACGCGCAGTATCTCGGGCGGGATGATGAACGTTATCGCAACATCGTGGACCAAACGCTCGAACGTTACGATGGTTTGTGCGCTGACCTGGGCAAGCGGGGGGAGGACAAGTTTGTGGATCACACAGGCGACAATGGCCGCTCGTTCAAAAGTCTCGGAATGATGAGCCGCTCGATGCCTCGGTTTTTCTATTATTACGAAAAAATCCGATCCAGCGATTAGGTGCCGTTTGAGCTCGGCGAGAGGCTGGTCATCTTTAAATTAGTCAACCCCTTGAGATGTACCAGCCTGGCGTCAGTGATGCGGGTGCCGGACAATTGGAGCATTACACCCCTGGGCAGAGGACGGGAATCGGCTTGATCGTAGCTCCCAGTTTCTTCAGCTCGGCAGCGGGATCTGCTTTTGGCTTTGGCTCAGCCAGCACATATTCCTGATTCTCTTTGCTTAGCTTAGCCAGCGGAACTTTGATCGCCTTGCCATTATCGCGGCGAAGACTCACCAGCCCCTGATCAAACGAAAGCAGCTCAGCTCTGACAGTGAACTTGCCTGACTTAGAAGTCCAGGTGTGAACCAGAAACAAACAGCCAGAAAACAGACAACGATTATGTACTGTTTCATCTTTTGCGCTCCACTGGGAAGAGGATCATGTAACCAGGCTGCTGCGGCCAAGGGATCACACTCGACGCCATTGGCAAACCCCATACTAAGAGATGGGCATCTCTCTCGCGAAACCCTCAGCCCCTATTACCACCTTAGAGCCTACTGCAGGCTGGCGCGCAAAAATGTTGGTAGTGCTGCAGCCAAGCAGCCGATTGCCAGCAATAGAAGAAGCAAGACGTTTGGCAATCTCCGCTTCGTGTAGCTTGTCGATAATCTGCTCCGTCATTTGCCGTTTCGTACATGGCATCGAAGTCCCTACTGTGGTTATGCCCTATTACCCTCGTTTTCACTCGGGAGATGAACTGGGTTGCAGGGCTCAGGTTACCTGTGTCATGGAATAAACCATCATGACCAACATCACCACGGTCGCCACCCAAAGCGTCAGACTGATCCAAGTCGCGGGCCGGATTGCAGTGGGCAAGTGGACGTAACGCAAATAGATCGTTGAGAAACCGATTACCGGTAGTAGTAGAGCTTGGGCAACACCACCTATCTTGACCATCCATACTGGTTCTTGAAACCACATGAAATAGAGAGACGGTAAGAACAGTAAAAAGACAACGGCCATCCGCATGACGC
>Ga0310342_100001748_pt1 | contig 13642 bp, 4 predicted proteins | sample S15DNA20500_MG_FD_206155 | JGI IMG/M metagenome (GOLD analysis project Ga0310342, IMG submission 206155) | Marine microbial communities from station ALOHA, North Pacific Subtropical Gyre - S1503-DNA-20-500_MG | ecosystem: Environmental > Aquatic > Marine > Oceanic | place: Pacific Ocean: North... | reverse complement strand
ACCCCGTGCCGCGCTACGCCGAGCCCTACCTCGAGAAAGACCTGCCGCTCCTGGAGGTGACGCAGGAAGAGCTCGACGCGCAGCCGCCGCCGCTGAAGGCCCTGCGGGTCCACAATACCGAGGTCGACCACGACTCGGTGGTTCACCTGCTGGAGCCGACCGAGGAGCAGCGCCAGCGCCAGAGGGCCTACTACCTCGCCAACATAACCATGATCGACGAGAAGGTCGGACAGATCATCGAGGCGCTCGACAAGCAGGGCTACCTCGAGAACGCGGTGGTCATCTTCACCTCCGACCACGGCGACTGTCTCACAGATCACGGCCACAGCCAGAAGTGGACCATGTACGACCAGATCACCCGCATCCCGCTGATCGTCAGCTCGCCGGGCAGGTTCGACTCCGGCCGCGCCATCGAAGGCCTCTGCCAGCAAATGGACCTCGGCCCGGCGATCCTCGAGCTGGCCGGGGCGGAGGTCCCCGAGATCCTCGAGGCGAAATCACTCCTGCCCGCACTCGAGAATAAGAAATGGGCAGGACGCGACTACGTCTTCGCCGAACAGGCCCGCGACGGGATCCTCACCGACACCGAGTTCATGACCATGGTGCGGTCGAAGGAATGGAAGCTGGTGCACTTCCTCGAGGAAGAGTTCGGCCAGCTCTTCAACCTCGTCGAGGACCCCGACGAGGTCAAAGATCTCTGGGATGACCCGGCCTGCGCCGAAAAGAAGGCCGAGATGCTGGCAGTCCTGCGTGAATGGCGCATCCGCAGCCAGTACGACACCAGCGATCTCAGCGCTGACTGGCGCTGAGCGGGCTCAGGGCAGCGGCTGGGTCGAGCGCAGGTAGGCGAAGAGGTCGCGAAGCTGCTGTTCGTTGTACTCCCGCAGCAGGTCCTCGGGCATCACCGAGGTCTCGATGACTCGAAGCTGCAGGACCTTGTCGTGCGGCAGGACCACGGTCTGCCCCTCGATCGTCCTCAGCGCCACCGTCTTCGAGCCCCGGTCGGCGATAAAACCCTCCAGGGTCCGCCCGTCGCGGGTGATGAGCAGGTGGTTCTCGTAGCCTGTCCTGATCTCCGAAGAGGGCGCCACGATGTTGGCGATCATGCGCTCGAGGTCGTCGCGCTGGTAGCTCGTCAGGTCCGGCCCGACATCACCACCGTCGGCGAACAGGCGGTGGCAGCGTCCGCAGCGGGCCGTGAACAGGCGCTCGCCCTCGTAGGGGTTCCCCGTTCCGGCCTCGATCTTCTTCCTGATCGCAAGCACCTTTGCCCGGACCACGGCGGCATCGGCCACCTCGAGCCCTCCCCAGGTCTTCGTAACCGCAGCGCTCAGCGCAGGATCCCCGTAGCTCAGCAGGCGGCGAATAATCCTGCGCGGCACCCGCTCCTTAACGACCTTCCCCTTCCTCACCTCCTCTACGAGGATCCCTGCCCAGGCTTTTCGGCTCGACAGCAGTTCGAGAGCGAGATCGCGCAGGCCCTCCTTCATGGCGGGCAGGACCTTCAGCACCGCCGCCGGGATCCGGTCATCCTCGTAGGCGCCCAGCGCGCCCAGGCTCGCGCCCCGCAGGCTGTCACCGCCACCGCCTTCAAGAACTCCCAGGAGCGGCCCAACAACCGACGGACGCTCGATCTCGCCGAGGACCTTCGCGATCCTCTCGCGCTCTGAATCGGAAGCGCCACCATCAGCCAGCAGGGCCGTCGCCTTCGCGATGGCCTTGTCCTCACCGGCTCGAAGCCGAAGCTCGAGAGAAGCGTCTCCGGCCTCGAGAAGTACCCTGACCAGCCCGGCGGGCAGCTTCGGAAGCGTTCGACCGGCGAACGCCTTCTCGAAACCCGCCACCAGGCGTTTCGCATCATCGGTGGCGGGAGCCAGCTCGAAAAGCCGGACGCAGGCCGCCCAGCCCGCCTCGGTTTCCATCATGGCGAAGCGGCGAATGACCCGGGCTGCCAGGTGCTCCGAGACGATACGCCGCTTCCAGAGCTCCGCCTCCTCAAAGAAGGCCACCACCTCGGAATCATTTTTTCCGAACTTCGACTCGATCGCCCACCACAGCAGGAGCGGAATGTGTACATCGCCGGAGTCCCGGTCATGCGAGCAAAGCGCCGCGACCAGGCGCAGGCAGTCCACCGCCGCCAGCCGCCCTGCCGAAGATGCGAGCTGGCTTCTCACCTCGAGCGCCTTCTCGCCCTTCGCCATCGCCGCCAGGCGGTCCACCAGAGCCCCGGAGACCTGGCGCTGGTCGCAGACCAGCCGAACGGCCCAGCGGCGCACGTGCTCATCCTCGTGCGAGAGCGCTCGAAGAGCCAGCTCATCCTCGAGCCGCCGGCCGAAGCCCAGGCTCCAGAGCGCCTCGAGCGGCCGACGGCCAGCGAAGAGCTCCCGCTCGAGCGCCTCGCGGGTCGCCTCGTCTCTTCTCTCCCCCAGCAGCCTCGAGGCCAGGTGGCGAACCCAGCGGTCCGGGCTCGAAAAGAGAGCGACTAGGCCGGCCGAGTCGAGCCGGGAAAAATCCCGCGGCGGACTCACCGGCGTTTCCCTGCCGACAAGGCGGTAGATTCTCCCGGTGCCCCGGGCCACCCGGCCGGCGTAGTGGCTCGAGTGATCGATGCGCTGCTCGTGAAAATCGGCCACGTAGATGCCGCCGCCGGGTCCCAGCTCGACGTTCACGGGCCGAAACCACTGGTCAGCAGTCTTCACCGGACGATTCACGTCCCGGGTCCTGAAGCTCGAGCGATCCTTCGACACCTCGCTCAATACGATCTGCCCGGTAACAGGCTCGGCGCCGAAGAGGCGGCCGCGGTAGCGCTCCGGGAGCGCCTCTCCCTCGTAGATCACCAGGTCGTGGGTGAAGCGCGAAGACGAGTTGTGGTCCATATCATCGAAATACCCGAAGGTGAAAAGGTTCGAGAGCCGGCCGTGCTTCTGGAAGCCTTTTCGATAGTAGCCGCCCTGCACGTAGTGGAAGCCGCGCGAGTCTCCCCAATTGGTGCCGGAGTAGATTCTCCCGCCTGAATCGATCTCGATGCCGAAGGTGTTGCCGCCGCCCTCGGCAAAGACCTCGTAGCGCCGCTCCCAGGGGTGGTAGCGCCAGATGAGCTGCCCCATGGTATGTACCGGCACCTCCTTGCTGCCGGGAGCGCGAACCCTGGCGGTGACCGTGCTGCCCTGCGCGGCGTAGAGCCAGCCATCGGGTCCCAGGCACAGGCTGTTGACCACCGAGTGTGAATCCTCGAGTCCGAAACCCTCCAGCCTCACCTCCGGGTCGCCATCGGGCGCATCGTCGCCATCGGTGTCGGGATAGAAGAGCAGGTAGGGAGGATTGAGAACCCAGACGCCCCCTGCTCCACGAGCAAAGGAGGTCGCGATGTTGAGGCCGTCGAGAAAGGTCTTCTGCTTCTCGAAATAACCATCACCGTCGAGATCCTCGTGGATGGTGATGCGGTCGCGCCCCCGGACGTGGCCGGGCGGAGCGGCCGGCACCTTGTCGTAGACCGTGCGCAGGAACTTGTCGCGGCTCAGCGGCTTGAGACCGGCGGGGTCCGGATACTGGCGGTACTGCAGGACCCAGAGGCGGCCGCGCTCATCGAAGTGGAAGCACAGAGGCTGGGCGATGTCGGGCTCGGCGACGACGAGCTCCATGCGAAGATCATCGGGAAGCTCGAAGCGCCGCAGCGATTCGCGCGGAGAAACCGGCTCGCTGTCACCCTTGCGGCGCAGCAGGTAGCCGTCGGCATCCTCGACCTTGTCGACCTTCGAAAAGAGCTTCGCAGCGGGAAGCTCTTCGGCCTTCGCCGAGGCCCAGGTCGGCTCATCGCCAAACCGGTACTGCCACTGCCCCTCGAGCCGAATTCCCTCTCCGCCGGCAAGCAGTGTGGGCGGCGCTATGGAGAAATTCGTCCGGCTGCCGCTGGAGTAGACCCGTACCGCCACGATGTTGACCTCGCCGGACCGCAGGGTTCCCTCCGGCAGCTTGAAGCGACCGCTCTCGCCGAGGCCGCTGCGGTAGCGCGGCGGAAAGGTGCCTGTGGCCCCCACCCTCATGCCGTTGACGAAGCTCTGGCGGGCATCGTCGACCGGCTCGACGAAGAAGACGACCTTCCTGCCGGCCCAGTGAGCGGGAATCTTCACCCCGCAACGAAACCAGGCGTAGCCGCCGGATTTTTTGAGCTCCGCCGCGGGAGGAGATTTCCAGAAGCCGGGAATCCCGGTCTCCTTCCACTGTCCGCGAACGGCAGCGGCCGCGGCCATCGCGAGGCAGAAGGCCGTAGTGAAAATGAACGGGGAGGGAACCCTCACGGCCTCAGGACCCGGGCGCCCAGCTCACTGTAGCGGCGAGCCGGATGTCGCCGCGGCGGCTGAGCGTCTCGACCAGGGTCTTGAGAGAAGGCTTCAGTTTTCTCCCGGAGACCTTCCTGCCGTTGAGTTCGATGGTCACCGGTTTCGAAAAATCAACCAGCCGCTCATCGAGCAGGACGCTGAAGTCTTTGATCTCCCGGGTGGTGATGACCAGCTTGTTCTTGCGGCAGGCGGCATCGATCCCCCTGCCCCTGTAGGCCTGCGGGCAGCTAAGCCAGAAGAAGTCCTTCACGGCCCCATCGGTCATCTCCCAGGTCAACTCTGCCGGAACCGGATCACGCACCGCCGGGTACATGCTCTTGATCTTGTCGCGGTCCGGCAGCCCGCCATGCCCGTAGCCCGCCTTGTATTCCATCGTCACCGGGTAGATGTCCTTGCGGTCACCGCGGAGCTTGAGGATCTTCTCATTAAAACTCCGGCAGCGCTTGAGCCTGCCGTAGGCATGGTCCTTCTCGCCGATCATGAAGGTGAAGATCGTATTCCTGAGCGTCTTCGCGGAGCTCTGCCCATCGGTGGGCGCGGCCGCCGAGCTGTGAATGGCGGCGAAGCGGTAGGGAATCTTGGGGCCGATCGAGAAGGCGCCGTAGCCGCCGTGCGAGTAGCCCATGATGAAGACCTTGTCGGGATCGACATCGCCGAAGAGAAGGAACTGTCGAACGAGATTTTCGACCAGGGGATAGACATAGTCGTCGTAGAACCCGTTCCACTTATTATTGGGCGCCCGCAGGGCGAGGTAGCGGTAGCCGGTCACCGAGCCCTGGTCCCGGTAGTAAATCTGCATATGCCGCCACTGGCTGTCGTTGACCTGCTGGGTGGTCCCACCTCCGCCGTGCATGGCGATGAAGAGAGGCCAGCCGCCCTTCGGCCGTTTGCCCACGTCCTTCACCGTATAGGGGCTCAGGTGGGTCTTGAAACGCACCTGGTGCTTGTCGAAATCTGCCTTCAGACCCGAGTGTAGCGGCGCCTCGAGATAGGCCTTCCAGGCGGCCGCTCTTACGGCCGCCTCGTTGCCGGCGAGCAGCTTGTCGAGTGACTTGCTGAATTTCCACCCGGCGCGCTTTTTCTCTTCAGCGCTGAAATACCCCTTCAGCGCCGCGGTGAGTTTCTTCTCATCGGCCTCCTTCAACTTACGGGGAGAAGGATCGGCGAGAAAGATCGAGACGACATCCTGGCGGTCGCCGCCGCAGCGGTACTCCCGGCTGAGAACCCGCTCGCCATCGAGGATGCGCAATTCATAGGCCCTGCCCTTCTCTACCTTGAAGGTGAGAATGTCGTTGGTGTCGTTGGATTCGTCCCGGCTCCTGCCGCGCAGCACCTTCTCGAGATCAGCCCTGTCGATGAGCTCGACCGATCTCACGACGCGCTCGCCGCCCTCTCCCTCGAGCACACGCACGAGAAGGCGGGGCTTGTCCTGTGGCTTCGCGCCGGCGGGAATGTAACGGCTGGTGACGTTCACGGCGCTGACGTAGTCGACGCCCGGGGCCCAGACCAGCGGAAAGGAGGTTCCTGTCTTGCGGAAGCTCGTGGCGTAGATCGCGTGCTCAGGGGAGCCCTCGATGGCCTGTGCGGCACGGCCCTGGAACCAGCCGTGATCGAGGCCGCGTGAATCGGGCTCGGCGGCGCCGGCAAAGTGCCAGCCGTCATCCCAGACCTCGACCCAGGTGTGGTTCCCACTCTTGTTCACCCAATTCGGGGTTCCCGCCAGCCTGGCCGGCACGCCTACAGAGCGGCAGGCATCCACCAACAGAATGGAGAGTCCCGTGCAGGATGCCAGGCCCGTCTCGATCGTTTCGGCCGGAGCCTGGTCCGCCCGGTTGCGCTTCGTCGAGTAGCGCACACCAAGGAGCTTGAAGATCTTTCTGTTCAGCTCATGCGCCGCCTCACCTGGGCTCTTGCATTCCTTAACCAGCGGCAGGCATTTCTCCCGGAGCCCCGGACGCCAGGCCTCCCTGGCCTCGTTGGCGCTCATATACGGCAGGACGTCGTTGAAAAAGACATCCTCGGGCAGCTTTTTACCCCAGGCGGCCGCGGCCCTGGCCTCGAAGGCCAGCCGCAGGTTCTCCCGGAGATAGTCCGCCTCCAGGCTCTCGAGGTCACGCTGCGGCATGTTCTCCAGCAGGAAGGAGGCGGCGGGTCGATGTGCATCGGAGACCTTGCCGAGGAAACGCAGAAGCTCGCCGCGATTACCCCCCGCCCGGCCCAGGGCCTCTTCGACCTTGCCGCTCCACCAGCGTCCCTTGTCGCCGTCATCCGCGCGAACACCGGACACGGTAAACACGAAGACCAGCTGCAGAAATAAAACGACGGCCCCGGCCCTCGTTGTCCGGCTGTCGAACGATCTGTTCATGGTGTTCATCGGTTCCCGGGTTGGATTCAAAATGGCAGGAGAGGAAAATCGCCCCCCCATGCTAACCGCGTCCGGCCATAGAACAAAGAGATGGTGCCGAGGGTGGGACTTGAACCCACACAGCCTTGCGGCCAGGGGATTTTAAGTCCCCCGCGTCTGCCAGTTCCGCCACCTCGGCCTGTTCCCAAGTACGCGTCCCGAAGCCTATAGCCTTGACGACGAGGCCGTCCAGAAGAAACCCGGACTTCAAACGGCTTTGTCCTCCCCCCCCTCCGGCGAAGCGCCCCCGGTGAAGGATCTTCTATCGGGATGTGCGCGGCGCCTACACATGATAAAATAGCCTGGTCATGTATCTCGGAAACCGGGCCAGGCCAGCGGCCCTTGTTCTACTCGCGTTCTCTCTCGCCTACCTCGGCAGCCCCTCCCGGGCTGTCGCGCAGAAGGAGAGATCGACTCTCATCAGCGAATTTCTAGCCGACAACGAAGAGGGCCTGGTCGACTCGAGAGGAGAACGCCACGACTGGATCGAGCTCTACAACCCCGGCACCATTCCGGTCAATCTTCGCGGGTACTTCCTGACGGACACTCCCGAGGAGCTTGACCGCTGGCGATTTCCGGAGCTCATCATCCGCCCGCAGGGATACGCGGTCGTCTTTGCCTCCGGGATCGAGCCCGGTGAACTCGCGGCTGAGACGAGCCTCCACACCAGCTTCAGGCTGCGCTCCGGCGGTGAATACCTCGCCCTCGTCGCTCCGGATGGAGTGACCGTGCTTTCCGAATTCTCCCCCGAATACCCGCGCCAATTCGAGGACGTCTCCTACGGACAGGACGCCCTGGGCCGCGAAGGCTACTATATCGAGCCGACCCCGGGAGAGCCCAACGGCGATGGAGTGATCGGCTTCCTGGGGTCCCCCGCCTTCAGCGTCGAGCGGGGCTGCTACGAGGAGGCCTTCACCCTGGAGCTCACCTCCGCTGACCCGCTCGCCTCGATCCGCTTCACCACAAACGGCTCCGCCCCGCTCGAACCCGACGATGGAACACCCTACACGGCCCCCATCCCGATCTCGGGCACGACAACGGTCCGGGCCACCTGTTTTCGCGACGGCTACGAGCCCTCCGACGTCATGACCCATACCTACGTATTCCTCTCACAGGTCGCCGGCCAGGCCAACACCCAGCCCGGCTATCCCTCGTTCTGGTCCGGCAACCCGGCCGACTACGAGATGGACCCCGAGGTCGTGGGAGAAAACGACCTCTTCAACGGCGTCTACCGCGAGAGCCTCGTCGATGACCTCAAGGACATCCCGACCCTCTCGATCGTCATGGACCGCGACGACCTCTTCGGCTCCCGCGGGCTCTACCAGAACTCCCGCTCCGAGGGAGTCGCCTGGGAGCGTCCCGCCTCGGTCGAGCTCTTCGACCCCGCCGGCGAGGAGGAAGGCTTCCAGGTCAACTGCGGCATCCGAATACAGGGAGGCTCCAGCCGCTCGCCGAATTTCCCGAAGCATTCCTTCCGGCTTCTCTTCAAGCGGGACTACGGGCCGGGCAAGCTCGACTATCCACTCTTCAGGGACCAGCCCGAAGGCGAGGATGCCACGGATGAATTCGACACCGTCATCCTGCGGGCCTTTTTCAACAACTCCTGGACCCACTGGCACTGGTACCAGAACCCCCGGGCCCAGTACCTGCGCGACCAGTTCATCCGCGACTCGCAGCTCGCCATGGGCCAGCCCTCACCCCACGGGCGTTTCGTCCACCTCTACCTCAACGGTCTCTACTGGGGTTTCTACAATCTCCACGAGCGCCCCTCGGCCCCCTTCATGGCTGCCTATGGTGAGGGGGAGCGCGAGGATTACGACACCCAGAACGTCGTCACCGCGGTCGACGGCAACCTCTCGAACTGGAACAGGATGATGAACATCGCCAATTCGGGAGTCTCCTCCGCGGCCGGCTACGCCAGGATTCGCGAGCTGCTCGATGTCGACAATCTCATCGACTACATGCTCCTCAACTTCTACCTCGGCAACGATGACTGGGATGGACACAATTGGTACGCCGGCAGCAGGAGAGAAGGAGGCCCCGGCTACCAGTTCTTCTGCTGGGACTCCGAGCTCATCATCTCGCGCCACCAGAACAACCCGCCGCCGCCGCAGCCCGATCTCGACATCATCCTCAGCCGCGACCGCACCGGGCTCAACAACAACAACAAGCCCACCCGCCTCTATACGGCGCTGCGCGCCAACCCGGAATTCCGCCTGCGCTTCGCCGACAGGGTCAACAAGCACTTCTACAACGGCGGGGCGCTGATGACGGACAAGGTCCTCTCGAGATGGCTCACGCGGCGCGACCAGGTCTGGCGTGCCGTCGTGGCCGAATCCGCCCGCTGGGGAGATTTCCGCCGCGACGTGCTGCAGGGCTCCGGCTCCAGGGACCAGTACGACCTCTTCCACCGCAACCAGCACTACGTCGCCTACCAGGACTGGCTCCTCAATACCTATTTCCCGCGCCGCAGGAACATCTACCTGGCCCAGCTCACACGCCGCGACCTGGTCTCCGAAATCGCCCCGCCGATGCTCGAACCGCACGGCGGCTCCATCCCCGCAACCGGCAGCGGACTGGAGGTCAGCCTGAGCGTCGCGGCCGGAACAGTCTACTTCACCACCGATGGAAGCGACCCGCGGCTCGAGGGGGGAGCGGTGTCCCCTGCCGCGACGAGGTACCGCGAGCCCCTGAACCTGCCCGGCACCACCACCCTCAAGACCCGGGTGCTCAGGCGGGGAACCTGGAGCGCCCTCACCGAGGCGCGATACGCCGCCGACCTCTCGCTCCTGAGAGTTACCGAGCTCATGTACCACCCCCGCTCCCCGGAAGCCGACGATGAGCAGGACGCCGACGACTTTGAATTCGTCGAGCTGTGGAACTCCTCGACCGCCGAGTTGGATCTCACCGGGGCGCGAATCGAGGGCGGCATCCGGTTCGACTTCACCTCGGGAGCCGTGACGAGCCTCGGGCCCGGCGAACACGTCGTGATCGTCGAAGACCTCGAGGCCTTCGCCTCGCGCTACGATCTCGAAAGGATCCTGGTCGCCGGGGAGTTCTCCGGCAACCTCTCCAACGGCAGCGAGACCTTCTCCCTGGCGGACGCCGGCGGCGCCGAGGCGCTGCGTATCAGCTACAGCGATGACTGGTATCCCGCGACCGATGGCGGCGGACGCTCCCTGCAGCTCGACGATCTGCTCGCCGCCGGCGAGGCCCTCGGCGAGCCGGCCTCATGGCGGCCCAGCAGCGTCGAGGACGGCACCCCCGGCTTCGCGGACCCCGGCATCGCCGAGGGCGGGCGCCAGCGGCCGGGAGACCTGAACCAGGATGGAAACACGGACATCTCCGACTCCATCGCCCTGCTCGGCCACCTCTTCCTCGGCAGCCCTGCGCGGCTACCCTGCGGGGAAGGAGCCATCGGCGACCCGGGCAACATCTCGCTCCTCGATGCCAACGGCGACAAGGGGATCAACCTGACCGACGCGATCCACTCCCTGGCCTATCTCTTCATGGGAGGAGCGCCGCCGGTTCTCGGAACCGAGTGCGTCCCCATCCCCGGCTGCCCGGATGCCTGCGCCCGCGGGCAGGGCCTATAAAGCCGGCGGCTGGAATTTCGTTTCCTTCATGCCCGCCGATGCGAAAATATCCGGACTCCGAACACAAATACGCATCGAGAGGGTATGATTCCCCGAACGCAACATGGACAGCATCTTTTACATCACCATCATCTTCGTCTTCGCCGCGGCGCTCATCAGCTTCATCATCCAGCGCTGGGCGCTCGACCGCTGCCTGAAACACTTCAGGGACTTCCACGTCAGCGTAGAACAGGAAGAAGAGGACCCCGTCTGGGGTGAATTGACGGTCTATCCCGGCGGCATCGAGATCCTCTACTCGGAGGCCCGCTCCGATGACAGCGGCAATACCGAGACGAGCTATATCCTCTTCGAGGACCAGATGGAGAAGATCACCGCCATCGAGCGCTACCACGAGGAATTGGATGAAGAGGACCAGGCCCGCCGGCTCAAAGACGTCAACTCCCTGAAGAGGAGGGGCCTCTTCAAAAGGCTCGGCCGCATGCTGCGCAACCTCTCCAACGCGTTCAAGGACGCCATCAGCCAGGCCATGGGATTGTTCGTCTCCCAGGCCAGGGGCAAGGCCTCCTCCTCCATGGCCAAGAGCCAGGACGCCGGGATAAAAAAGATAGGAGATGAGACCCTCGGCGCCGTGGGCAATAGGTTCGAACCGATCCTCGAGCGCTATATCGGCTCGAAGGTCATCGTCGAGGCCAAGAACGGCGATGGCTTATCGCGCCACGAAGGCATTCTCAAAGAATACTCCAGCGACTGGATCGAGCTGCTGGAGTGCAGGGAGAAACATGAGACCTACTTCCTGGTTTCCGACAGCGAGAGGCTGCGGCTGAACCGTGACATCGACTTCTTCCTGAGATGGATACCCGGCGGCAAGAAGGGCAGGAGAAAGATTAAGGCGGTCTTCCACTGCAGGATCCGGAACTTCAGCGACACGCCGATCAGGATCTGCCGTCTCGAGAAGGGCGAGTATGAACACAAGCTCGATATCGAGATCGAGCCGGGAGGAGACGCTGATTTCGAGGTGAAGGATCTGCCGCCGAACCTGTTCTCCGAAAATGCCCCGCCTGAGATTGAACACACGATGGTCCTCGAATCCCCGAACAGGGGAGAACACCTCGAGAACACTGAAAGCTGGCTCCCGGAGGTCAACCTCGTCATCGAGGGAGAGCGGGTGCTCGATCTCTGCCTGCCGCGCACCAGGGCGGTTTTGCGGCATGGAGGGCCACCCGCCTGACGCTGGTTTCCTCAACGGATCCGTTTCCCCGGAGCGTGTGAACTTGCGTGCCCGGAAGGTGCCTGCTATCTTCTCGGACAAGGCTCCACTGACGCGGAGCCGATCGAAAACTGTACTGTGAGCGCGCCAGTAGCTCAGTCGGATAGAGCACCGGATTTCTAATCCGGTGGTCGGGGGTTCAAGTCCTCCCTGGCGCGCCATTTTTTTCCTCTCCTCCAACGCAGCAGCAGCCTGCAGACAGCCGACGGAGCCTGTCTGAAAGAAAAATCAGGTAACTGCTTCTCTCCGGCTCTTTCAGGCTCGAAAATAGAGGAGTGGGCCGTCGCTTTCGTGACGGAACCGGCAACCGTGAACAGAGATATGGTCGTACCTGGAGAACCGAGTTGAGATACTTTTTCGCAGCCCTGCTCTTGATGCTTTGCCCGATCACCCTGAGAGCGGAGAACATCGCGCATTGGAATCTCGATGGAGATCTCTCATCTTCCTCCGGAGCTGAAGAGCTCATTCTCTCCGCCTTCGCGGGAATCGACGCCTCCGTTCGATTCGCGGCCGCCGATATTGAGGGCGAGGAGATCACCTACGCGGTGATAGATGAGGGCGCCGCCCTGACGGCGCGCCACGGCCTCGGCGCCAACGGGGGGGGCTCCTACCTCAACGACTACACCCTGGTCATCGACGCCAGGTTCCCCGAGCTGGGAGACTGGATCTCGCTCTACCAGACCAACTCCTGCCAGAACGGCGACGGCTCGACCGACCCGCTGGCCTGCGGCAACGATGGGGACTGGTTCCTCAGGGGAGATGGAGCGATCGGCATCAGCGGCAACTACGGGGGCTCCATCACCGAGAACCGCTGGCATCGGCTGGCGCTGGTGGTCGACAGCTCCACGGGGACCTACACCAGCTATATCGATGGTGTCGAGGTCCAACAGAACGCCGCAGCAGTCTCCGTCGATGGACGCTTCAGCATGTACTCGGCCGGCGGCGCGGTCGACTGGTTCCTCCTCTTCGCCGATGAGTCCGGCGGGGCGGGCTCCCCCTCGGAGATGGGGCCGGTCCACCTCAACGCGATGCAGCTGCGCGACGCCGCCCTCTGCGCCGGTGAGATCGCCCTGCTTGGCAGCTTCTCCGATGGACCGCTCGAAACCGAAGAGCTGGCCGGCGAGGCCTGCGAAGGCCAGCCTGTCCTTCCCGGTGATCCCGGAATCAAGGAGGGTCCCTACCTGCAGTGGGTCACCACCGGCGAGATCACCGTCATGTGGGAGACCTTCTCCGACTCCAGCGGCACGGTCCGCTATCGCCGCGCGGCTGAAGATGGGCCCTGGCAAGAGGCATCCCATCCCGGCGAGAGCCGGATCCACGAGGTCAGGCTCGAGGGCTTCTCGGCCGGCGAGGAGGTTGAATACCTGGTCCGTTCAGAGGCCGGCAACGAGCTCATCGAGAGCGCGATCGAAACCTTCACCACAGCCCCCGAAGATGAAACCTCGATGCGATTCGTGGTCTGGGGCGACAACCAGGCCAACCCCTCGGTCTTCGGTCAGCTCTCGCGGCTGATGGCCGCGGACGAACCGAATCTGGCAATGTGCTGCGGAGATGTCGTCGACAACGGTGATATCTACGCCCAATGGGGAGTCGAGTTCCTATCCCCCCTGCAGCCGATGTCGAAGAACGTCCCCTTCTACGTGGCGATCGGCAACCACGAGCGCAACTCGCACTGGTTCTACGACTACATGGCCCAGCCGGGCAATGAGCACTGGTTCTCCTTCGATTACGCCAACTGCCACTTCGTCATCTTCGATACGAACTTCCCCTTCATGCCGGGCAGCGAACAATACCAGTGGATCTACAACGATCTCTTCTCCGACGCCGCCCAGAACGCCGACTGGCTGCTGGTTTTCCATCACCACCCTCCTTACTCCGAGATCTACGAAGAAACGCGCTACGCCCAGTTGCGAATGCACATCGTTCCCCTGCTCGAGACCGCCGGTGTCGACGTTGACTTCACCGGGCACATCCACGACTACGAGCGCGGCATCTTCACACCCCCGGATACGGGCCGCCGCATTGCCTACATCCA
>Ga0310342_100001746_pt1 | contig 13644 bp, 23 predicted proteins | sample S15DNA20500_MG_FD_206155 | JGI IMG/M metagenome (GOLD analysis project Ga0310342, IMG submission 206155) | Marine microbial communities from station ALOHA, North Pacific Subtropical Gyre - S1503-DNA-20-500_MG | ecosystem: Environmental > Aquatic > Marine > Oceanic | place: Pacific Ocean: North... | reverse complement strand
TGGACGAGACCCCGTACAACGCATCCTGGACAGCCTCTAGGGCATCTCCGACCATGCCCCTTCCTGGACGCCCTGGACGCCGCCGCCCCCCAGGCTCCCAACCATGCACGCCCCACGGGTAGCGCGGAGCGGCTCCCCTCCTGGCGGCTCGCTGGATGCCCCAGGGCTGTCGCCGATGGGGTGCGCCCCCATTGCCCCACGCCCTGGACGCCCTGGACGCCCTGGACGGCAAACGGCTCCGGAGCCGTGAGGCCCCAGAGCCGTTGCCGCGCCCGTTGGTTGGTTGTTGGTCAGCGCACCGCCACGACCTCACCGAACGGCACCGTCGCCGCGCGATAGCGCCTTCCCGTGTGAACCCATAGCACCGGGTAGTCCGGCGCGGCGTCCGGGAAGACGCCCGCGAGATCGGTAAGGTACGCAAGGCACGCGGGCGCCTCATCCATCGTTTCGACATGCGCGAAGACCGGGCGAAAGTCCGTTCCGCCTCCGCCCTTCGCGGTCAACGTCACCGGCTCGCCGCGCTCAAAAGTCTCAACGGCGGTGACACGCGTGTCGCAGTACATCACCGTCGTGCGAACCGGGTTCGCCTCCGCAATAATAGCGCGTGATTCAGCTTCCATTTGCGACAGTTGCACGTCGTCAACGCTACCGCTCGTGTCTATCGCAATTACCATCGGTCCTAGGCCATCGGCGCGGAGCGCGGGAAGGTATATACCTAGCGGTGCGTAACGCGGGTTGGCGCGCGTCCACGAGTAGTCAGCGGACGCGATCTCTTGAACGAAACGACGCAGGACAGCAATCCAGTCAACTTTTGCTTCCGTTGCCGCGTTGACGACGCGCGCAATGTCGCCGCCGTAATTCCCGCGAGCCTTCGCGGTCAACGCGGCCTCATTCGTTGCTCGACGCCAGTCCGCCTCAGTTATTCCTGGAGCGTCGTCCGAAGGTATCGGCGCGTCGCGGACTTCACCGGGCAATTCCGGGCGCCCGGAGTCGCCGTCGTCGCCGTCGCCGTCGTCGTCGTCCGTACCTCCTCCCGATGCGTTGTCAGTAGTGTCAGGCGCGTCGTCGTTGTCGCCTTCGCCGGAGCCGTCGCCGTCGTCGCCCTGGTCGTCGCTCTCGTCGCCCGACTCGTCGCCCTGGTCGCCGTCGCCCGACTCGTCGCCCTGGTCGGACTTGTCGGACTTGTCGTCCATCCCAGCGCCTGGCTCTTCTTCTGATTCCGGTGACCCGTTCGCTGTCCGGTCGTAAATCCACTCCGCGCTCCGGCCATCATACAGCGGGTCCAGGAGCACGCCCTTGCCGCCCGATACGAACGACTCGTGCGTTTGGCTCTCCGGCAACTTGAAACCGTGCCTGGCTAGTTCGGAATTAATCGCGAGATCCGTTGCGACGTTGTACTGGAAGTGATCACGACCGTCGCGGCGCCAGGGATGCCCGAAAGCACAATGGCAAGTCTCGTGAGCGACAAGAAAAACGCACTGATCGTGAGAGATTGCGTTGACATATTCTGCCGAATAGCCAAGCGATACGCCGTCGGTCCATCCGGTGCGACACGTCGGGTCCTCAACCAGAGCGAGCCGGAGCGCGAGAGCACCCCAAAAAGGCGAAAGCGAGATCATGTCTTCCCTGGCGGCGGCCATTTTTTTAGCTGCTCGCGCGTTCACTTTGAACCTCCGAATATCGCACCCATGTCCGCCACGATCTCTCCGGCGGATTTAGCGACTACTGCTCGCGCTGTGGCGTCGTCGCGGAGTGTCTGAGGGTTAAGGTCCGAAAGAGCGGCATCTATACGGTCAAGCATTCCAGAGAACTCGTCGTCGTCTGTGACGTTCATTCGGCGCATGGTCGAGACGACGCGCCTGACATTTGACACCTTACTGTTCTTGAACCCGTAACCCCGCTCGCCTTTTTTCTTGTTCATCGTTGCCGCAATCTCGCGGACGACAGCACCGACTCGTTGCCGCGCGTCGTCCATTGCAGCTTGCGTAGCGGCGTTGACCTTCGCGTCCACCTTTGCATCATATTCCGCGACAACGGCGGCAACTTGTGGGGCGGCCAATTCATCCACGATGCGTTCGCCGGAAACCGGGAGCGGCTCGCGCTCATAAGTAATCGCAAAGCGGCTTTCGATCTCATCGGCTTCCGGGTAGTCGCGCTCATTGAAAAGCGTACCTAGTGCTGCCGGTGCATCCGCGCGGAGGGTCGGGTAGTCGCGGACTAACTTCGGGAGAGCCTTGGAGAATGCGCGAAGGTGTCCGCGTTGCGCTTTCATATACTCGTCGTAATTCCCGACCGGGAGCAGCCGCCAGCCGTCGTTGCCCCATGCTAGGGTGTTGGCGTAGTGGTCGGTGCGCGCGGCGGTCAGAATTGCCATCACAGCGCCGTAAGCGTTCGGCTCGTCGTTTTTGTCTTTTTTTGCCATCAATTTTTTTGAGAACTTTCCGGCGTCTTCGGCGCCATGAGTCTCGTTGACGACGCGGGTAGCAACGCCGTCGAAACGACGCGCGAGCCACTTGGAAATGGAGAGCGCAACGAGTATCGCACGCCCCTGGATGTTGGTTGAATCGGTCATGATTAGTCTCCTCTAGATGGGTTGTGTTAAGCGATAGTCGAGCCGGAAAGAATCCTGCCCACCGGACCAGTTAGGATCGCGGCATAAGCCGGAGTCGCTTTCAGCGCGGGTAGCTTCCGTAGCGTGTCACGAATGAGCAACGACGCAAACTCGCCGCGCCCTTCGGATTCCAAACGCTCCGCAAAACGCGACACGCTTTTGAAGTTTGCGGCGGTCGCACGAATCGCCAGCGTTGTGACTACAGCGTAAAGCACTTCCGGACGCGTTTCGCTAATGTCAAACGACTCCGGGTTCGCAAAGATCGCATCGGCATGGGGCAGGTGCTCTAGTTGCTTTTCAAACGCAAAATATTGCGCGGCGTGCGCTTGCCCGACCGCACCGGCTCCGGCTTCTTCGCGGACACCGTTTGCAAGATTCCAGGAGAGAACGTCGGAAAAGTTCTCCCATGTACGCGGCGACGGTGAATTGCTCATGTCCGACGTCGCCTTGAATTGATGCAGCATCGTTGAGTCGAAACGCAGATAGGCGATCACGCGCGGGTCAATACCGTTGAGCATTGCCCACGCAGACCAGTCCTCAATATCAGCTTCCAATGAAACGATGGTCGCAAAACGGCTTTTGACCGGCTCTAACATTCCTGATACTCCCATGCCCGTAGCGCGCGGGTTCGTTGCCGCAATGAACGACACGCAATCGGGCAAGACATGCTCACCACAACGTCGCGCCAGCAGAAGTTGCATGTAGGCAGCTTGCACGGCGGGAGTAGCTTGACCGAAGTCGTCAAGGAACCAAACGGTCCTCCGGGTAGCGCGAAGGGCGCGAGCAAGGGCCCCAAAGGGAAGGAACGTCGCCTCGCCTTTTTTGTTGGCGTTCAGTGACGGCAAGCCTTTTGGATCGGTCGGGTCTTCCACGCCAGGGTGGGACAAGATCAGGTCGTCATCCCGGACCCCAGCAATCCGGCAAGCAATTTTCGCCAGCGACGTTTTGCCTACTCCCGGATCCGAAACGATGAGGACGTTGCGAAGGGCGCCAATCGCCGCAACGAGTAACGCGGTGAGGGATGAAGCTTTCATGATAACCTCCTAACTGAATGGTGATGAATGATGCTACATGGTGATCTTAGCGGGGCGTGGGGGCAATGGCAACCCTGGACGGGTTGTCAGGAAGGGAGCGCCGGATCGGGGCGGTCCTTTAGTAAGATCCGCACCCGCATCTGCCCGCGCGCCCGCGTAGGCGCTCGCGCATGTGTGTATAAAGGATTCTAGGATTCTATGAGATTCTTATTCTTAAAGGGGATTCTTCTGCTAAAAGGGGATTCTCCCCGAAAAACGACCTCGTAGGATCGCTTCTAAGGCACTTCGCGGGGGTTGCCCGACCCAGAGTACCTCTGGATTTGGGCATTCTCAGGCAAAAAAAAGAGGGCCGGGGCGTGAACCCCGACCCTCCGATCCTCCCCCTGGGGTTATGCCTTCGCCACCCACGACCGGAATCCGACCACCCCATCCTCAGTCACCTTCCTCACAACGACGGTATAACCGGCTTCGCGGGTGAGCCCCATTGCCGCGAGGGCGGCTCGCCCGGAGTTGTAGATCGACGATCTCAGGTGTTTGACATCGTTCAGTGGAACGAAAAAACTGTCGCCTGGCGTCATCTGACGCCAAGGGTACAAGACGCCGCTCCTCCCTTTCGGGTCCATTTCAATTCCCTTGTCCACAGCATAGTTACTCATTAGAAACCCCCCTTTCGATGTATTCTAGAGGATCGGTAGTCGAGGTAAGCCTCAGTGATTGCCCCCACCAAACAGAGACTCAAAAACGCAACGCACAGCGTCACAGCAAACTCGACATCGTGGCCGTAGGGACCGCTCATAAGGTCACCTCCTCCCACCGCTTAATCAGTGCTTCCTGCGCCCGGACCCCCCTACGGTGGGCCTTGAGGCCACCGGCCATTCCAAGAATGTCTCTGCGCCGCATGGCGATAACTCCCGGTGTCTGTCCCGTGACGGCAGCCGCGATCTCTTGAATGTCGCGGAGGGTGCATTTGCGCTGGGTCATCAGAGAGAACACGGTGCCATACGTTTCCCACTTATCGAAGTTCTCGAAAGCATCGACAATCTGTAAACGCGTTGTGTTGTTCATGGTGTCTCCTCCTCGCGTTCCCGCATGGCTTCATCCTGGGCGTCAGAGTAGCCGCTCTCCCAGAAATATTCGGCACTGCTCATGCCGTCATGCTCCTCCTGTCGTTTCTTTTTCATAACATCGTAGGCGTCACGCACTCTACGGAGGAAACGCTCACGGTCGAAGATTTCCCCCATACCCGTCTCCGCGCAAATCTCCGCGCATACATCTGCCGTCGCCTCGCCCACCGCCAGAGCTACATCAACGGGGACGACCTTCCAAAAGGGGCTGTCGGAAGAATGGTAGGCGGTGGAGTATCCAATTGCCCTAGCTAGTTGATGGGTCTGTGTCCCGGTCATCGTGTCACCTCGCTGTTGAAACCGTGCTTAGATCAGGATTACTGCTACCTCTGTGCTACAATTCCCGTCCAAGTTTCGACACCGGACCTTACTGAAAGGCGTGTAGATAAGGCCTTGAGGCCCCCCGACGGCGTTGCCGCCGCCGATTGGTTCTTTAAGTCAGTGGTACTCCACCTATCCACGCGCAGCCGTGGAGACACGGGAGCCTTGATGAATACCAATGCAACCAACAATACCCAAGCTCTCCCCTTGGCGCAAGGGGCATCATTTACCATCATGGGAATTAGTTACTATTTGTGGTGCGTTGCGAGGGTGGGTTGCCGGAGGGACAAGCTCTCCCCTGGTTGCATTGGTTAGTGAGCGGGGTTACTATAGGGACATTCTCGCGGGTATTCTTGGGGGGACCTTCACGCATGGCACTACCACCACACCAGGCCGATTGGGCCGTTCGTGCCCTCCGCGACATGATCAACGCGGACGGGCGTGGCACCAAGCGGTTCGCTCGCGAGGTCCTCGTCAGGCCACCGTCTACTATCTATAGGTGGCTGTCAGGCTCCCGTCCGATCCCGAAGTGCGTCAGGGAGTACATGCTTGGCGAGTGGCGAATTCTCGCACCTCCACCAGTAGCAAAAACCACCACCGCAGGAGGACCCAATGAGCAGCAAGGATCAGCTATATAAGAAGGACATCGTTAGCTATCGGGGGAGGGACCTACTCGACCAGGCGATCAGAAAATACGACCTCCCCATCAGCGCATTCTACACGGTGGTGATCAGTGGTGCGCTGCTCCTTTTTTTTGGGGGCGCAACACTCGGATCTGTGCTGGTCGTACACACCCGCAGCGAGCATGTAATTCTTACCTCCGCAGCCCTCTCCTCGTTTCTTTTGATTGCTGTCGCCGCATCCGCATGTTTCTACTGGGAACACGTTTCCGAAAGGCGGGCGGCGCTCCTGTCCACCTTGGAATCGTACCTAGACGCGCAAGCAGACGTTTCTCGCTACGCCAAAAGCCGGGAGGCACACTAAGATGGCTACCCCCACTCACGCTGACATCTGGCAGAAGCTCTCCGTCATCGACGTTTCGGAGTTCGTCCAATCCAGAGGTGTGGGCAACCGCACCCTCAGTTGGATTCCCTGGAGCGATTGCCTTGCCATCCTCCAATCCCACTACCCCGGTTTTGTATACCAATTCTTCCCGGTAACACTCTACCAGGATGGCTCCGCCGAAGTCGGATGCGAAGTCACCATCGGTGACGTATCCCGCCGTGTCGATTTGCCTGTGATGGATCACAAGTTCAACGCAATCGTCGCTGGGCCAGGAAGCTCGCCCGATAGTCGCGCCATCAACGACGGGCGATGGAGAGCTTTCGTGAAAGCCGTCGCAATCTTTGGGCTAGGCTTCCAACTGTACCGTGACGGGTCAGGCGTCCCGGTGCCCGTAAAAACACTTACGGACAAACAGACGGAAGTCGCGGAGTCGTGGAACAAGGCAGAGCATTTGATGGAACGCCTGGAGGTTTTGTCAGGACTTGTTTCTGCGTGTGAAGAGCATGGTGGAGTTGACTCAAAGCACCTTTCAGCGGCGTCTGGCCTTCTAGCCGAAAGAGGCCCGATCACGAGAGTCGAGAAAGCCATCAGACATCTGGAATCGGAGATCTCTCGTGTCTAAAGACTACTGGCGACAGGCAACCAAAGGATACATGGACGAGTTCCTCGTAGAAGCGCCGCCTCCCAAAGAAGAAGAAGCAGACCCCTTCCAGAGAAATCTTTTCGGGGGTGAAGAGTCGCCTTTCGATCTAGACCGACTGAGGCTCCTGTCGAAAGAGCCGATCTCGCGATGCCAGTGCTGTGGTGGGCGTAGCAAAGTCTATGCTTATCGACTTGGATCGTATGCGCGAGTGCTAATCTGGATGGCATTCCACGGCAGAAGAGGAGAATACCTTCATGTACCCACATCGGGGGCCATAAACGGTGGCGGCGATTACGCGAAGCTGCGGTACTGGGATCTCATTGAGAAGAGCCCCAAGAACCCTGACCCAAAGAAGAGGTCGTCCGGCCTCTGGAAGTTAACGGAGTTAGGACGCGACTTCGCACACAACCGGACCACCGTCAGCGTGGCCTGTTACTACGGACACCCCGAAGGGGGCGTGTTAGGATTTGAGCCAGAGCAAGTCAACATTGTAGACGCGCTGGGTAAATACTTCGACTACGAAAAGCTCATGGCCGGATACCGCAGGGACGAAGTGTGGGCCTACTGATCGACATGGTAATCTTACAGTAACCCGTCGTGGCATAACCCCAACAAACCAAAGGAAAGCAGATGCCAAGCGAAAAAGAGTTTCCAAAAGGATTATTCGTGTCGGCCCCCCGATCCGGTAGCCCCGATTTCGTGAAGGGACGTATCAGTATTCGCATCGAAGATTTCTTGGAGTACCTAAGCATGAAGGATGGCGAATGGCTCCGCATCGACATTAAGCAGGGTTACAAAAAAGATGAACAGGGCAATCCCAAGTGGTATTCTCAGGTAGATAATTGGGTCAAGCCCTCAGAACGTGTTGAGGAGAAGAAGGAGGAAGACGATGCCCTCCCCTTCTGAACTTCAAACCCTGACGGAGCAACTGCTGCCGGGGCTCGTCCGCGAGATCGGGGCCACACAAGATGAAGTGCGGAGAGCCTACGAACGCCTGGGAAGAGTCCCTCCGGCCCTGCTTCAAAACGGGAGCAAGGCAGCGTTAGATCACGCAAGAACGTCGTTGGACAAGGCAAACGAACACATCGTTTCCTGTCTCAAGTGTCTCCACAAACAGTACCCATCGAAGCGTGGCGAAAGCTAAGGGAGAAGCCTCACACGACCCTTTCCTGACGTTTCCCTTCGATGTCCTAACCCCGGACAACAGAAGGTTTCATGCGGGAAAGGGCCATGTCCTGACGACACGATACCGTCAGGGAAAAGAGGCTATCTACCTGCTGGCTATCTCACAGACCAGACCGCCACGACCCGTGTTCCCTACGGAACGCCTTGAAGTGGACCTCGCCTTTTTCATGCCAGACAAGAAAAAGCGAGATCCGACCAACCTTCTCAAGGGCCTGCTCGACGCCCTGGAGGGGGTTGTGTACAACGACGACAAACAGATCGACGCCTTGTCCTGGCGTAGGCTGGCGATGGACAGAGAGAGCCCCAGGGTCGAAGTAAGCATTCGACGGCTCGCTGTATGAGCGGCTTCATCCTGTTGTCCCGTGATTTACTTGAGAACTCGCTGTGGAGAGCCAACTCGGATCTGGTCCGGCTCTTCATCTACCTGTGCATCAGCGCCAACTACGGAAAGCGTGAGTACACATATTCTCGGGGATCGGTGCAGGTCACAGTCAAGAAGGGTGAGTTCCTGCGGTCACTCAGAAAGATCGGGGAAGACTGCGCCTACACGGGCAACAACAAGCTCATCACTTGGTCTACTAGCAGGATCTCTGGGATGCTCAAACAGCTCGAAGACGATGGCCGTATCGAAGTCCTATCCAACTCGGCACTTGGAACACACCTAAAATTGGTTAATTACGAGTCATACCAAGCCTTTTCTAGCTACCAGAAGTCAGAAAAGAAGGAGCTTAGAACAGATCCAGAACAGATCCAGAACAAAAGTAATACAGTAAGAGCAGTTAAAGCAGTTAGTAACCCACAGGCAGATGCGTTGTGGGATGTCTGGTTGGACGAACTCAGCCCGAAGCCGCCGCACCCCAGGCTGACAGACAAGCGGAAATCCGTGCTGATGGCTTTATACGACGAACAGCTAACGAGACAGAACGGCACAGATCCGATGGCGCTGTTCAGAACAGTGCTAAGGGCAGTCAAGGGAAGCTCACATCACATGGGCACACGGCAGTATCAGTTACCAGAAAGTCTATTTCGGAGCGAAGAACGTAGGGAAAGTTGGACCCACCGCGCTTTGGCAAAAGCCAAGGCGCCCAACCGGACCCCGACCGTGAGTCGGGACTGGAGCGTAGACAAATGAGCGTAGCAAATCACCACAACAGATTAAACAGATTGTTATTTAATCAGAGTGCGGAGGAGTACCACGCTGCACCAGGCGCGTCGGCCTCAAGGCTGAACAAGATGTTCAAGAAAAGCCCAGCCCACATGAAACACGATCTGGAGCACCCAGAGGAACCGACTCAGGCCATGATAATCGGGACAGCAACACATTCTGCCATTCTTGAGCCAAGCCTTTTTCAAAAGGAATGGGGGAGATTGCCAGAGGGGGACGGTCGGTCAAAAGCAATCAAGGAGGCGAAGACTGACCTGATTGCCCAATTCGGCGCCGACCATATCCTCAAGGCCGAAGTCTACGACAGCATCATCGGGATGCGTGAAAGCGTTCTGGGCAACGAGGTCGCCGCCGATCTTGTAGGCAGGGCAAACACTGAGGTGAGTAGCTATTGGGTTGACGGGCAAAGTGGCGTTAAGTGCAAGGCGCGTATCGACGCGCTACCCTACCAAGACTCTGATTGGGGCTACTGTATCGTTGATGTCAAAACAACCACCGACGCGAGCGAGAGGGAGTTTCAGCGCAGTGTCCACAATTTTGGCTACCATCGTCAGGCGGCACACTACCTAGCGTCCACCTGCGACAAGGTGTTCAACCGCGATAGGTTTATTTTCGTTTGCGTCGAGAAGGCGCCCCCACACTGCCTAGCAATCTACGAATTGGACCCGGACGCAATCGCCTTGGCGCGACTAGAACTAGACCACCTCTTGAAGCTTTGGGCTGAATGTGAGGTCAACGAGGAGTGGCCCTCCTATCCAGAAGGTATCCAAGAATTGTCGCTTCCGGGTTGGGCGTACACACAATGAAAAACATATTCTCAAATGACTTCCTTACCGAATGGGAGGAAGCACAACTCAGGCCGGTGTCTGCCATACCCACCCACCTGCCAACACTCAATCGGGTTATGCGCGATGACGGGGGCGGCAAGGGTATCGCCAAGGCTTCCGGGTGGATGGTGGTCGTAGGCGGCTCGCCCGGATTCGGCAAGTCGGCGTTCGTGTTGAACCTGGCTAGTGCTGCCCTAAACGCATCCCCACCAGAACCCGTGTCCTTCATCAGCTTGGAGATGTCTGGAACACAACTGGCAACACGACTCTACTCGCTCCATTCCGGCACCGCGCTCAAGCTCTTGGAGAAAGGATCGTTCAGCGAACTTGCGTGGCACGACACACACCACCACTTCTCCAAGCTGCCGCCCGTCTGGGTGCCCGATAAGCTGGTAACGGGTTGGTCGCACATTATGAAATATGTGCAGAAGTGCCACGACGAAGGTTGTCGGTACTTCATACTGGATCATCTCCAGTGCGTGGTTCTGGGAGATGACGAGGTGCTACACAGGGGTATCCAGAAGGTGATTTCCGAACTCAGGGCGTGGGCGGTTGAGTCCAAGAGCGCAATCGTCATCTGCTCGCAGTTTAACCGGGCAACTAGCTCCGTAATGGAAACGCCACGCAGCAGTGGCCTTTTCGGAGGACATTCCATTGAATCTCATGCGGACTTGGTAGTCCTATTGGATCATTCGCGCTACCAACGGGAAGGTAACCTCTCGAAAACGTGGCTCTGTGTGACCAAGAACAGACATGGGCCGTGCCTGGAGATTCCGGTCGAGTGGAACTATAAGACACTGCGCCAGCGTGAAGCTGAGCCTGACGAGGAAGTGGAAGACACATGGCCCACTTGAAAGTGGTCAGGCTTTTGTCTGCCCTGGAGCTACTACCGCTAGAGAAGTGTACCTCGCACGCAGCAGAATGGCGGCAGGAGATCGCAGACGCTATCCGCGACTTGCAGGGCACAGCGATGCCTCCTGACGATCCGTTGCGGTATGATGTGGATGGCAAGCTCTTGTCCAGGGAAAGGCTGAACAAGAAACTTCAAGTAATTATTGATTCATGGCCCTCTTGGGAAAAGGAGAAAAAGCGTCATGGGCGGAAAAGCGTTTACTCGCGGGGCCGGTAAGCGGCTGGATGCATACGGCGAGAAGAAAATATTCGATCTGTATTTGAAGTTTCGTGATGTCCGCACGCTACTCAAGAATCTGCCGCCTGATGTAGGTTCGATGTCGAACGGACCATTCTATGAATGGCTGAAAGCAGACCCCACGCATGGCCGCTGGAATCGCTGGCAAAACATGAAGCAAGTTATCGCCTCTGATCTGGTCGAAGAGGGGCTGACCATAGTAGATGAGGCGAACGACGGCAGCGTTCCGGCTGCACGGCTGCGTTCCGAATACCGCCGCTGGATCGCGGAGCGTTACGACCGTGCGGCCTACGGGAAACCTGACGCCCAGGTGAACGTAGCTGTCGGGATAGACGCCGATTGGCTGGCAGGGCTTAAGGCGGTTGAAGCGAAGACTAAGGCCAAGCGCATTGAGGCCGAAGAGGCTGACTACGAGATCGTAGAAGAGGAAGGCTGATTTCCCCCCACCCTAGACCCCACCCCGATCAGCGCGCTGCTACAACCATTCCAAGCGCGAACCCGGCAGCCGCCATCCACCAATCGGCCTTGAGCCGCAGCCCGAAGCTGGGACTCGACGACGAGCGTAGTGCTGCGATCTCGCTGACCATGATGGCAGCGGATGTCTCGTGCTCCACGATCACGCTTCTGAGCCCCAGCACCAACTCGCTGGCCTGGGTGGCCCGCAGCCGCTCCGCAGCCGTCAGGCTACGCTCGACCTCTACCACACCCTCCAGGGCCATTACCTGGGCCTCGTAGCTCTCGACCACCGCGTCCAGCTCCACAGCCTGTACAGAGTCCAGATCGGCCCTCAGGGTGGCTGAGAGCGCCCCAGAACGCCGCCTGGCCTCCTCACGGTCCCTGGTGAGGCTGGCGACCTCACGCTCGGCCTGGAGCCTCTGGGCGACTATCGCTGAATCCGCCTCGGCCAGCGCCTCGGCCAGTGAATCGGCATGGACGGTCACCGAGTCCAAAACGATCTGCTGCGTCTCTAGCCGGGATTCTGCGTCATCTGCTATCCCGCGCCAGTAGCTCGCCTGGGAGCTTTGCTGGACGAAGACCGCCAAAGCGCCGACAACGGCGAGCCCAACCCAGACCCAAGGAGAGATTCTCATCCGAACCACACTGATTTCATTCTTTCAGTTTCCGCTTTGTGCTTCCGGTCCCATTCTGATACGCCATCTGGGTGGTCAGGATGACGCTCTGGCGTAAAACACTTCATGCAGCGCACATCTTTGGTCTTTATGCTGTACCAGACCATACCACAGGTTAGTGCGCGGCACATCGAACACGGGCCTTGGGCACGAAACTTTTTATTCATAAAATTTCTGACGTTGACCCACTCTTCCTCACCCTTTGGGCCGTATACGATTTTGCCGCTTCCCCATCTCATCTTACTCATTATTTTACCATCGGGCTGGTGCGGGCCTACCAATCATGCCGCGAATGTCGATGTGCGTGAATGTCTTGTAGCGGCCTATACCGAACTCGTCGCTGTCAGGATGTCTCTCCAAGATGTCGGCTACCTCATCCGGCGTGAATCCGGCCTTGACGACATCGGCTGCACCACAAGTGAGGTGCATGGATTGTGGCACACCACCGATTCTGTGGTTGTAGGTGCTGTCGCGATACCAAGAGTTAACTAACACGGGCATCGGTCTGACCGCAGCTCGCAGGTCGCGTAAAACACGACAAAGCATAATCGCGTTCGCGATCATGTAGGTAGGTGGGCGGGTGAGGGCGTGACTTCCGTAAAGAGCCGTTACTGATTTTCGGCCAACATCACAAATCTCAAGCGGATGGAAATTCTGGATGCCTGCAGCCTCTAAGGCTTGGCCGCAAACATCGACCCATTCATCTTTCGTCATCTTCGCGGAACGCTGGGTCACTGTCGAGCAGCTTGGGTCTGCGTGGCTCCCTGGTCAGTGATGCACCGATCCCGCTGGCTACCGCACCGATCTGTGGCCCTAGATACTGAGCGATTCTAGGACCGGCAGTCCACGCGAGTAGTCCGGTGAAGATCGTGCCGAGTAATGCGTAGGCAGCGTTCGGGACATCAGCCCACAACAGGCTGTCAGCTACGATGATGGCTGCGGTGAAGGCCAAGGACGCTACCAGTAGAACCCGTGCCGCAGACGGGTTGCCCTTCTCGTCAGCTAGGATCTGGCGAATCATCGCCCCTGGTTCTCCGCTGCCATGCGTTCGTCGCGCTCCCTCATGCGCTCTTGCAAAAGGCCGCGACGGCGTGACTCCCTTGGTCGATAACCACCATATCTGGCATCGCCAGTATACGCTTCCCGCGTAGACGCAGCACCCATAGCACCACCCGAAGCCGTTCCCTTCTGGTACAACAATCCACGCAAACGCTTTAATTCTGTGTCGCCTAGAGATTCAGCGGCTCTCAATAGTCCGGTGGATTCTTTTTGGCGTAATCGTCTGCTAAGAGCAGAAGCAATGGCTTTCTTCGATGCATCGCTGTACATACGCGACTGAACCAAGGTGCGTCCGGCTGCGCCCGCTTGGCCCGCACCCAGATACAGCACACCCATCGCTTCTGTCGATCCTTCTACGGCACCTGCGCTCTTGGCTATCCCTGCGGGACT
>Ga0310342_100001744_pt1 | contig 13647 bp, 15 predicted proteins | sample S15DNA20500_MG_FD_206155 | JGI IMG/M metagenome (GOLD analysis project Ga0310342, IMG submission 206155) | Marine microbial communities from station ALOHA, North Pacific Subtropical Gyre - S1503-DNA-20-500_MG | ecosystem: Environmental > Aquatic > Marine > Oceanic | place: Pacific Ocean: North... | reverse complement strand
CCACGACAACATGTACCAACGACATAGCAAGCGAAACGGATACTGTCGAATCCGTCCTTATTATTTTCCCCCGAATTGCGACGCCACGCCTTCAATTGGTTTTGCGTAATATTCGGAGAATATTTAACAACCACCCCTTCGCGCTCCGGAACCGGGATTTCAATCATGGGCCTTTCGACCTTCTTAGAAATCTCCATCCGTAACTGATCCAAAACCGATGTCTTATCCGTTCGGTTAGCGAGCGGGTCTAACAGGGGATCAATGAAATCTTCCAATACCGAATCATCGTCAGAAGATTCGGACACATCGTAAGTGATCTTTTTATCTGCCATAGGTTAAATAGTACACCCCTCCTAGGGGCGGGTCAAGTTTTAGGATAATTAAGTTATGTAAGGCGTTTAGACAGAAGTGGTGTCGCTGCCCTCGGTCGAAGTCAGAGTTGAAATCGGTCCGATAGAAAACGTCAAACTGAACGACGCCGGAGCGCCAGAAGAAGCGTCACCATCCGGTTCTGTTACTCCCACCAACAAAGCATTGTTGTACTGCCGCATATTGGCCGCGTTGATAAGGTCACAGTTCAGTTCTTGAAACGTAACGTCATAATAAGCGGTGCCAACCAGATGGCGAATAGCAGCCAAGAACGGTGCGTCGCGGGTCGGATCATAATGGCGGGTCAAAGTAACATCACCGATATCCGCCGTGGCACACAACACCTCGGGGAACCTTTGCCCACCGTCGTAAACCTTTTCGACAGCGGCCGTGATTTCACCCCCAGTAGCATTAGTGAAATATTTAGTACCATCAGTATTTGCCCCCATACCCGGTTGACCTTCTGGGGAACCTTCCGGTACTTCTATGTAAGCAACGATTTGTCGCTGTGATGTTTTCGCCATGTTCTACTCCCTATTAAAGAACGCCAGCAGTCATGTTGGACTTAGTGATGTTGACAGCGATCTTATCACCGACCGCTGATACGCGAACTGCAACATCAGCAGTAATCTGACCGGTGGCAAGAGTCGATGCCGGGTTGTTAGTGCTATTGCATATGATCGAATAACCGTTATCGATTTTCGCGCCAGCAATGTCATAACCCTCGTATACGCCGCCCGCTATACGCATCGGATCGATAACCGCCGTCAACGAAGCCGCAATCCTTGCGAACAACGAACCACGACCATCAACCGTTTGGAAGACATGCTGTTCAAGCGAATTCTCACACTTGTTGACGATATGGTTCATCGTGTCCCGGTGGGTGATAAAGCGCCAGTTGTTCTCATCACTGGAAGCAGACCGTGCCCCGTAAACCCTGACCCTGCCGTTAATCAGTCGCAAAGCATTGATTCGGGCGTTGTCCAACTCGTCACCAGTCGCCTTGTCCATCGTCACCGTAGAGGGCGCTGAGAGGGCCGTTACAAACTTGGATTGAGAAATAACACCTGCACCAACTCGCCACGGACCCTTCGCTGACTTGATAGCACGAGCACGGGCGCCTGCCACATACGCAGTCGCATCAGTCGCAATAGTCAGCCCAGCATTGGCCGGATCGGGAATCTTCACCCACGGATAATAAAAGCCCGCATAATGAGCATCAGTATCCGTATAGATCGCTGGTGAGGCACCACTAATCGCCGTCTTCGCACCAGTGTCCGTCGCGCCAGAAGCAAACGTACAAAGTGCAATCCGATCGTTGGCTTTAGCGTGATCAATCAGCGCGTGCCAATAAGCCGACGCTGTGGCAATACCGGGCATCGCAACTGCGCCGGGACCAAGATCCTTACTAGCCTTAGCAAGAGCCTCAATATAATTGTCAGCCGCAGTTCCGTCGGTAACAAGCGTTCCTTCCGCACCAGTCACCAAAGCAGTTACGGCGGTTGCCACGGGAATCAGTGTCATCCCGGTTTCTTTGGCAGCGGTTACAAGATGTGGCACCCCAAGATTGACAGCGTTTACCATGGCATCAAGTGTGGTTACATCGGCGGTTTCCAGCATGAGAACCTCGTCAAGGTACACCCTGACCCGAATACCGCTGACGTTACCGGCAACAATCTGGATATCCAGATTCGCTGCCCAAGCACCGACATCGGCAGCAGTGAACGTCGCAACGGTAGAACCGTTGGTGTCCACAAAAGCCTTTAAACCTGCTACAGCATCGTCAGCGACAGCACGCTGAACGTACAGGCGACTTCCACCTTCTTCAAAGAAAGTCTGAGCATAAGCAGACAGGTTACCAGACACATAACTTCCGAAATACTTTTTGTATTCCGTCAGGTTCCTGACTAACTTCGGTTCTGTCGCATTTCCCCGTTCAGTGGTTCCGACCATAAATGTCTGACCAGAAATGACTTCACCGGCGGGGACCGGACCAGACCGTACATCTGTTGTTACTACAATTCCCGGCATCCCTCACGCCTCCAATAGACTCTTCTGGAACGAACTACTCTGGAAATCTTACATGCCGTTTGCGTCTTTTCGCTGCATGTATGAGTTGGCCATATGAATATAGCAGACGCAACCTGTCTCTAGGCTGAAGGTATAACCTTTTGTGAAGCAGACGAATAAGCACCGGTACCACCTGCATTTAAAGCAGCGACTCTGAACTGATAAGAGGTTCCATTAGCCAAAGAGGGCACAACATAATAAGGAGTTGTGGACTCCGTGTCTGCAACAATGGTTGCCCAAGTTGTTCCTGAATCAGTCGAAACTTGAATGATGTACCCAGCAATAACATGTGTCCCGCCACCATCCCAAGTTGGAGCACGCCATGTCAACGCAACAGTGGTATCTCCCCCCGTAGCCTGAAGGAAAGTCGGGGCATTGGGAACCTTCTCAATCAAAGCCACATTAATGTCACTAGAAAGCATTACCCCCAAAGAGGCCCGACTCACCGTTTCATACAGGTTCAACTCGTAGGACAGATAGGACGCTGCAAGGAACCTCTCGCCTTTGAGGGTTGTCAAATCGGAGAAGTCTTCAGTTATAGTCCCCTCATCAATCTTGCACTCAGAATCTACTCCAACAGGATTTATAGGCGAAGACCCCGCTATGCGTAATGCTGGTCCATCTAACAATGATTCCCGAACCACTGTCGTCATATGATCCCGCGCTAGCGTAACGATATCCGGACCGACAGCACGAACCCATGCATAGGTTCGCATCCCGTAAGTCACATCATAAACTGGATCCATATTGGTCGTATAATCGGCTCGTTCGATAGTACGAGTGCTTTCAACAAGTGTAATAATCGTTGGCCAGTTGTCCAGAACGAACGGCTCGTAGGTCAAATATTTGACCGGATTGGGCAAAATCGAATCATCGATTAATAATGCGTTGCGATAATTCATCAGCCGTGTCGGAATGTCTGCTGCAAGATAGTTACTTACATATGCCTTGGCCGCTGCCGGGCCTTCCATCTGAGCAACCATCGTTTACCTGTTTCGCCCAAAGTGAGCCTGTGCCTTCAACTTCTTGTACGCCCTAGTGCCGGGCATTCCATAAACAATGTAGTCTACTATTCTCTCGCCCAACTTACCAGCAAATCGTTTAGGAGTAAACACGATCTTACGCGCTGGCATAAACCTAGTACCAGTTTGATGGAACTTCGCGTATTCAATATCAGTTCCAAATGATGCATTCTTATGACCTATATGATTCGCACGGCCACGAAGAGTAATCAAATCCCTATACAAATCACCTGTTCTAACCATCGTAGGCAGCGGTCCGTAATGTTGAATCTTCCATGAGTGATACTCGGTATCCAACTCATTCCATTTTTTTCCAGACGCAACACCGTCGCTAGCAAAGTTGGCTGCGTTCCACTGTCGAAGTTCCCTACGCGCCCATCGATACGAGGGAGCGAAATTTTGACCACGCCGTATCATGTTGGTATAAGATGCAACAGTCTTATTTACACCCTTGACTTCATACCGAATACGCATGCTAAGCGACCCTGACGCGACGCCACCGTTTAACAGAGTTCATTTCTTCCTCAGTAAAGCCAGTAGTTAGAGGTGCCACGTTCCTAGTTGTCAAATCTTTCATCCCAACCACATCATCGTGAAGGTTTTGAACCTCCCGAGACGCGGCTCTAAGAACGATCAATTTCAACGCCGTGGTATTATCTGCGGCGGCATCCAATCCAGCCGTATAATTGATCACAATTATATCATTATCTTGAACTGTAAACATATCTACGCCATATCTTCGCACCACATAATCAGTGCCAACAGTTTGGGCCGTGGCAGAAGAATCACTCTGACCTTGCACGGTTAGACTGGCCACAGAAACAACAGGTGACCTGCGTGTATACAAAACAAATGGCGGCTTCGTTACGTCCTGTATAGCCGTACCTGTCCTGTCAAGATTGTAATCGTAGAAAAAACTATATTGGGACGAACCGCTATAATTCGCTGGAGCAACGTGTGATTCGGAAAAGGACGCGGCTGTCACCGGTCGCCCAATATAATGCTCCAGATCGGCCTCAAGACCATCCACAATCATTTGGGCTGCCTCTTCCTGAGTATTGGAAAAGGTAATGTCCATATACTTCTTAAGGTCAGAAGTAGTAACTAGTGCCACGGTTACCCCCTATCGGCGGCTCCCGCGTAAGCGTTCTGAAATACGAGCGGCAAACCTAGATGCTCCACGAGCGGCACGATCTACTATCCTCGGACGACGCCTACGACGAGCACCGCCTTCTCGATCATCAGATTCGTCAGGAACCGGCATACGGGGATCTCCTTGAAGCGATTAAACATTATGAGTGTAGCGCATTGTTTCCGTGTTCTGGCTCTAGTAGTATCCTTTTCGATGCACAGTTCATCGATAGGACGCAACAGGCTCATACACACGCTACATGAGAAGGGGTATAGCCTCGCTCAACTGGCACAACGGTTTGATCTATCTAAATCTCGCATCTCTCAAATAGTAAACAACGGAAAGGACAACCATGAACACTGATAACGAATTTGATCGAATGATCAATCGGATGTCGCAGGGGGATCCTTCAGACAAACAACGTTCTAGCGGTGCAGGCAAATTCCTAAGTCTCATGTCAGCAATAGCGGTCATCAGTTTCTTTGGCGGCTTAGTCATCATGGTCCTCAACGCTGTTGTCAACGACGCATACCCCAACCTTAACGATTTTGAACCCGGCATCGGCTACTGGAACGCTACGAGGCTGTTCTTCCTGAGTTGGGTCTTCTTCGCAATTTTCACCGGACTCAGAGGAATGCAAAAAAAATCGTAGCCGGAGGTTGCTAATCGCTTTTTCTGCCTCTATCGTTTCTCTCACACGGTAACTAACTACTAACGGAGGATTACTCGTGGACACCAACAGAGAGCAGGAAGTCCTGCGTCGCATCATGTCTTCTACTCAGAACACGGAAGACACCGATGCAAAGGCAGCGCTCCGCAAGATCCGGCAGCGTCGCAAGATGACTGCCACCTACAAGGCCCACAAGGCTCTTGAGGCTCTGCACGCCGAACAGTACGAGCGGCTGTTCACGCAGGCTTACGCAGAACTCGGTACAGACGAACGGTACGCCGAAATCGTCTAACCCACAAATCGCATCGGTTCGGGTGACAAAACACAATCCCCATTGCGTCCCACCTGAACCAAACGAGCGTCTAGAGAGGGTTGTTCTGGGAGGTTCGGCCCTCTCTTTTCGCGTCCCGCCAGATTCAACATTCATGGTGTAGGGTCTGTGAATGGTAGGCAGATCCGACGTTCCCACAATGCACGGCGTACAGTTCGTCGCGCCAGATTTTGGTCCGTGCATAGTGTGCGGACACCCCACCGGAGACTGTTCACCAGAAGACCACAACATCGTTTTTGAAGACTTCAATGACGAAAACACGATCCTGATAGAGGAGGACATCATTCAAAGACGATGGATTACCCCCAACCATTTGGGGAAGGTACTAGTAGTACCAGCAGGAAAAAGAATAAGCAGGTCAGAAGCGGAAAAATTGGGTTTAATTTAACCCTTTTAGTATTTGTCACTAGTGTCATACTGTGAGTCTCCATTCATATACCTCACAGTAGGCCAGAGGTCGATATGCCATTATCACAAGAATTCTTAGCACCCTACTCTTCAAAAACCCCCCCATGGGGTTTCAACGGACTAGGCTACATAGTTTACAAACGTACTTATGCCCGTATTACTGAAGACAACCAGACGGAAGAATGGTGGCAAACATGCCAACGCGTCGTAGACGGCGCTGATGCCATCGGAGCCGAACTCACCAGAGACGAATCCGAACGCCTGTTCGACTACATGTTCAACCTCAAGGGCCTACCCGGCGGGCGCATGCTTTGGCAATTAGGAACCCCCAACAACTTCCGACTCGGTGGCGACAGTCTGTGCAACTGCTGGTTCGTAGACATTAAAAAGCCCGAAGATTTTGCATGGATGTTTGAGCGTCTCATGCTAGGCGGCGGTGTGGGCTTCTCTATTCTCCACCCACAACGCCTCGGAGTCGTTCGACAGGGCGTTGTAACAAATCACAACGTCCCAGATGCCGACTACATCGCTCCCGACAAGCGGGAAGGTTGGTCGGAATGTCTTCTGCGAGCAATGAAAACTTACCTCGGCAGCAAGGACGATCCAACAGAACTGTCTTACTCCACGGAAATGATCAGACCAGCGGGTGCCCCAATCAAAACTTTTGGGGGCACTGCATCAGGACCGGGAATTCTAGTAGAAGGTATTACAAAAATCTGCGCGCTCCTAGACAAAGCAGTAGGTCGTCACCTCAAATCCACCGAAATCTTAGATATTGGGAACATTATTGGTTCCGTGGTTGTCGCTGGGAACGTCCGACGAAGCGCTGAAATCGCTCTCGGAGATCCATACGACACCGACTACCTCAGTGCCAAGCGATGGGATCTGGGAAACATCCCACCCCATAGGGCCATGTCAAACAACAGCATCGTCACATCCAACACAAGCGCCCTCCCTGATGCCTTTTGGGATGGGTACCGTGGCAACGGTGAACCATACGGTCTGTTCAACTTGGAGGCCGCTCGGAAACTCGGACGTAGCCATGAACTCCGTCTAGACAAGACAATTGAAGGAACCAACCCCTGCGCTGAAATCGGCTTGGCCAACCGCGAATCATGCAACCTCGCAGACATCTTCCTCCCTAATGTCGAATCACAAGACGAACTCATCGATCTTGCAAAACTTCTATACAAGATCCAAAAGGCAGTTGCGGCTCTGCCGTATCTAGACCGTGAATCAGATGAAATCACGAGCAAGAACATGCGACTCGGCCTCGGGGTTTCCGGCATTGCGCAGGCAAAAAACAAACTGGATTGGCTATCACCAACTTATGAAATGTTGCGCGACTTCGACCAGTATTGGTCCACCTACAAGGAATGGCCCCCGTCTGTTCGACTAACAACTGTCAAACCAAGCGGAACCCTCAGCCTCCTTGCTGGAGTAACTCCCGGTATCCACCCCGGATACAGTCGCTACCACATTCGTCGCGTCCGCATGGCTGCCAATGATCCGCTTCTACCATATTGTGAATCCCGTGGTTATAAAGTTGAGTGGGTTGAGAACGACGACCGCACCAAGGTTGTGGAATTTCCCTGCAAATTTCCAGAAGACACTGTCGTCGCTGCTGACATGACAGCGGTACAGCAACTCCAACTACAGGGCAGACTCCAGCACGACTGGGCCGACAACGCCGTATCTGTCACCGTCTACCTCCAACCAGAAGAACTTCCCAAAGTTCGCCAATACCTAAAAGACAACTGGCATTCCATGAAATCCGTTTCATTCTTGCTTCACAGTGAACACGGATTTGCTCAGGCACCGCTAGAAGAAATCTCACAGAACGAGTACCTACGCATGCTGGACGAAACTCGCGACAGCAAAGTTCTCGTCGGTGTCGGTGTCAGCGAGGTGTTAGATGAGGACTGTGCCACTGGAGCCTGTCCAATCAGATAACATCTGGTGATGACAGAAGACCAAGCGCTTCTCTTACAATTGGATCACGTTACTATTTCATTAGAAGCGGCCATAGATAACGGTGTCTGGACAGAAGTAGACGAAGGTATCTGTGAACACTGTTATTCCGTAGGCGTCGTCTTTGAAGCCAACGATGAACTCATGGCCACCTTGGCTAACATCCAAAACCCCGCAAATATTTGCAAAGGGTGCTTAATCCATAGGACGCTTTGGAACGCGTACTTAGAGATCTACCCCTAAACAACCTTTTACTAACCTATACAAAGCAAAAGCCCCCCGGATTGCTCCGGGGGACCTCTACTTAGTTGGCCAAGTCAGTGACTGACCTACTCGCTACCTAAGGCTTAGGAAGGAGCAGCGTCGAAGGTGACTTTGACGAACGACTCGGGCCGCTTCACCGCAAGGGCGAGGCGCTGCTCCGCAAGGACGACAATCGCGTTCCTTACGAAGAAGTCCGAATGCTGTTCGCTGACACGAATCGTGGCCTCTTCCCGGTCGTACAACTGGGCACCCTGACCGAACGAACCAATGAGAGCGGTGCCCTCAGTGATCGCCGGGGTATCCACGACGGGGATCCGCCACATGCGGGCTTCTGCACCCTGCACGATGGAGACAGCCATCAGGTACTGGCCATTGGAATCCTTGACCAGTTCGATGTCTTCCCAATCGTTGGGATGAAGAATGATGCCCGAAGGCTCGTAGTAAGCGAGGAACGACAGAGTCGCCGCACGCCGAACTGCGTCAGCCTTGGTGTCCTTGACAGGCAAAGTTGCACCTGCGGACCATGCGTATGTCTGAATACCAGAGGTGTTCAGAATACCCGTGAGGTCTTCGCTTGTGCCAGCGCCCGATAGGATCTGGTAGTCCTCATGCAGCCGAAGGCCGTAGAGGAGTTCGTTGTCGATGATCGACCGCAACTGCGGCTCATCGGCAAGAACGTTGCGGTGGGCAGCCTCCCAGTGAGCGATGGTCCGCACTGGCGCCTGAACACCGGTGAATGCCATCGTCGTCTGCGGCTTAGCGCCGAAAGCAGACGAAACACGCTCAGGAACAACGCTTGCGTTGTTCGTAAAGCCTGTCATCCGGAAATACTCAATCACCGCTGCGTTGGTACGCCGAACCGGGAAAAGATCCCGAACTCGGGTCCGACGATGCTGCTGCGTGATAATGGGATCACGCTGAATGGTGCCGAATGCCGCAGGTGTACCGCTCGGCAGAGCCGAGTAGACATCCTTGACGCTGTAATCACCTTCGTAAAGGTTCTTCACGCCATACGGACTGTCCATCGTGCCAGAGCCACGACTCATCATCGCCTTGAACTCGTCAGAGCCGATGAATGCTTCGCCAAGGCTCTTCACGCCAGTAGGAACAACGACCGAAGCCAACGTTCCTGCCTGATCGGCGCTAGCAGCCGCAGCAAGTGATTCAACCGGAGCCTCTTTACCCCAGTCAGAAACCCGCTGCATGTCTTCCATGGAATCAATCAGAGACTTGATCTCCTTGATCTCACCCATGTTTGTATCGAAAGAAGCCTTACGCTCCGCGTCGATGATAATTGTACCATCTTCGGAGCGGAACGAATCCGCGATCTCGTTATTGGCTGTCATCTTCTCACGCAAAGCGCCCTGAAGTTCTGTCAGCCGACTCTCGTCAAATGCCATAGTCGTACTCCTGTTCGACATAGTTGATGGTTTTGATGTCGTGTCGGCTTAGGTAAGCACCACAACCGATTTGAACAGGAGTAATCCTAGATTACGAAAATGTATTTTCAGTGCAACTGCTATAGTAGTAGTTCAAGAATCTTATTTACCGGAAACCAAACCCCCGCCCGGTAAAGCCTCTATTCCACGCACCCCACGATTGATTAAAGGCTCCCAATTACTATTACGAGTACGAGGAAGATCAATGATCCGCTTCCTACGCCTCATAGTTGGAGTTTCAATAACAAGTCGTCTTACATTCGGAGAATTTCGTATAGCAACATATTCCTCGTGGTCGTTACACGGCATCCACCTGCCAATACCCATTTGATGGGCGCCGGTGCAACCGATGGAGGTAGCCACCGCCTCCGCTTCCTCCCTCGTACTAAAAGTATTCTTTTTGTCCGAAGAATGTGGAGCCTTCTCCTCGCACTCTATACAGAAAGCCTTCTCACCGTTTTTATCCCGATCTTCCCGATAAGCGGCACTCCCCTGTTCGATTAAAAGAGTCAACGCTTCTTGCGACTCACAAAAACCCCAACCGCCTTCTTTCTTGTGAGCGCCAGTACAGCCCAACATCTTGGAAACCTTAAGCGCCTGTTTCCTCGTCGGCAGTGCCTGATCTTTAATCGGATCTTTAGACATGACAGTTACTTCTTTTTCGTCGTCTTTTCAACCTTGGGAGCAGGTGGCGGAGCGGGTGGCGCAGACTCTTCTTCGCCAACGACTCGCCCATGGTTTGGATCGAACTGATTCTTCTTACGCATTACTACCTCCGTTGTTGTGACATCAACTTGTCCGGTATTTCTGTGATTCGTAGTTTAAACGAATGAGGCAACTTCTCAGCCTCACTAAGCATTTCTTCGTATCTGTTCCTCCTGCCAACTTTGAACACTACTTCTGAATATGATCCTGCCATACTCTCAAATGGTGCGTCGGTCTTCAAATCACGAGTTCTCCAACTGGTATTCTCGTCTTGAAAATATTCTTTCCAAGAATCCAATGTTTCATCAGTCGGAGCATGTACTGAAAGTTGCGCATCATTAGAAACAAAATATGTATTGCTACTTTTTACAACATGATCTTTATATGCCATTACGCTGCACTTTCTAAACAAGTGTTGATGTAGTCCATCACTTCCAACATCTTATCAGAAGACGGATCGAACTCTTTTACGGAGGGATCCGTATCCAATACGTCTGTTCCCTCTACACGACCAAGAATAGCATCGACAATACCGTCAACATTCCCCAACTTTTGCACCATCAGCGCAGCGTATTCCTCCAAAGCCTCGCGCCACTCTTCCTTAGACCTATTCTTCAACAAGTCCGAATAAGGTTCTACCGATGCCAAACGCTCCACCCAATTCGGATCAGCCAACATCGCCTTAAACCGCTCAACAGCCATGCGGATAACCATTCCAAACCTTTGCTCCAACTCTGGGTTATCATCAATGGCCTGCAACATGTCTTTCCGCCAATTCCTGTCCATGTAAAATCCACCGAGTCCCGAAGTGGTAGCACGGGTATGAAATATCTCAGCCAGTTTTGTTGCCAGATCATCGTCTCCGACGATTGACGCCAGATTCAAAGCAGAGAATCCCCCCTCCAAGTCGATCGGCACAACTCCCGCCCTGCCATCTGGAAGAACGGTTGAAACCGCATTCCCGGGATGGCCATCCATATCACTAAGAAGCAATCTGGCTAGGTAGTTCAACACCCGACCCTCCATCCCGGCAGCACGATTTTCACTGGGAATTCCATCATTCGTAAGAACATCGAAATGATTCGGGTTAAACCCACTCGTAGTATCACCCCTTGGAATTTCCTCCCCAAGCGGATGTCCATTCCAGACGTACTCCATAACAACAGTGGCACCACGCTCTGAACCGAGAACACCAAATCCGGGTCCTCCAGATCCACCCCTCTCATCTATAACATCTGGACCACTTATCCTGCCCGGGAGCACGGGATAGCCAAGATTGTGTAATACCTCCGCTGCTGCCCATTCAATAACCACAGAAACTTCGTTAGCACGGGTAGACCCTTTAATAACAAATCCCTCATGGCCGTATACATCTGGCTCCCCAGAATCATCATCAGACTGATTGATGCGCTGCCTCAAAATATAAATGGTCGCCTTCGGCTGATCAAGCAAAAACCTCTCTCCGTGGTACCGGGAAGAATTCGTAATCAACGCGTGCGTAAGAAATTCATCCGGAACATCTGATATATCCCCACCAGAACGAACATGCAAAGCCGCTTCGTGTCTCGTATCCATCCCCATATGCCCCTTCGGCACCCGCTTTGATCGCACAAATCCATCAACCACATCACCAGCAATCCCCAATCCAGCAGGCCGCGACCTCGTCCCAACCGAAAGCAGAGCCGTAGATCCGTCAAGATCATCCCCAGTCCACCCCTCGATATCGCCCAACGGACCGAGATTGAGTTCTTGCTCTCTACTGAACGCTTGCCGAAGAGACGCCTCTACCTGCATTACCAACGTGTCACGATCTGACTGTGCGAGATCACCCGCACTGCCTACACCGGCGATATGAGGCAAGTCCAGTAGCGTTTCGTGTATCTCCTCCAACTCGCCTATGGCTTCTCCCAAATCCTCATCAGCGACATAACCCTCTTCTTCAGGAAAGAGACCAAGATCGGACATAATCTTCTGTGCCCGAGGATCTAAACCCTCATAAGTAGCAATGGACGCTTTAAACTGAGCAAGATTAGTCCGAAGTTTTTGCAAATCCCTGAGAGCGCCCGGCCGGTCGTCGTCGTGGGCCGCCTCCGGCCATCCTGCAATAACTTCATCAACGTCACTCTCCCAATCCCGATCCAAGTCAGACGCAACACCACCAGACCTGACAGCGCGTCTGGCCCTACCTAATAGTTCGATAGCGTTCCCCTCGTGTTGCACCAACCACGCTTCTCTAAATCCCGCACCACGAAGACTTTCCTCTTGGTTGATAGCGGTCGTCAGATCGGAAAGATCCGCACGCATCTGATCCCTTACATGCCACGGAAGACGGGGATCTTCTTCGATGTCGGTCAATTCTTCTCGTGCGGCCCTCAGATCCCGCAAGCGTTGAGGAGAATGACTTTCACGAAGTACCGACCTATCTAGATCCAGTTCTTCCCTTAGACCTAAAGCATTCCAACGATCTATGGCCTCTTCGACATGCGCGCCCGGAATCCGACCGGGAGCACCTCTATCCGCCGAACCAGTAAGCGGCGGATCTTCCCTATCAATCTGTGAGCGTGTTTTCCAATTTCCACCCGGTCTCCGACTACCCCTCCTGTCTTCTGGCCTAGTCGTCCGACGACGGGTAGTGGGTCGGCTCCCAAGTGCTCGCATTTCGTCCGCTATGCGATTCATTTCATCCTGATCGCCAATCGTTTCAGCGTTGCGATACTGACTCCTGAGCATGTCCAATCTCTGAAGCACACTCGGTTGATCTAGAGGATTTCTATTTCCTCCCGGCATACCCGGACCTCCCCCTCCGCGGGTTGTCCTCCGGGCCAAAATATCTTCGATCAATTCCTTTTTGGGTTTATTGGTAAAGGGAACACCCAAAGACCTAGCCGCTTCTTCCAATTCCAACACGGTCCACTTTTCCAAATCCTCATATGCGTAGTCGGCGTCGGGATCAAATATTCTAAGAAGTGTGCCGCCGTCCTCGTCATACTGGGGACGACCACGGCCAGCGCTAAGGCGAGGCGGCCCGATCGACCCGCGTTCGACACCCCCAGTAAGCGGCGGATCGACATCCGGCAGTCCCTTGGGTGACCCCAATGCTCCTTCAAAGGTCGCCCCATCAATATTAGCGTCAGTGAAATCCGCTCTAGTGATATCCGCCCCATTGAAGGTTGCTCCCCTAAGATCCGCCCCCGTAAAATCTGCCGCGAGAAGAGTCGCCCCATCAAAGTTTGCCCCCCTGAGATCTACCCCGCTGAAATCCCCAC
>Ga0310342_100001743_pt1 | contig 13650 bp, 18 predicted proteins | sample S15DNA20500_MG_FD_206155 | JGI IMG/M metagenome (GOLD analysis project Ga0310342, IMG submission 206155) | Marine microbial communities from station ALOHA, North Pacific Subtropical Gyre - S1503-DNA-20-500_MG | ecosystem: Environmental > Aquatic > Marine > Oceanic | place: Pacific Ocean: North... | reverse complement strand
TATGCTATAGGTTCCGACTACATCTCCATTACTATCGAATGTTTTATCGCCTGATGCGCCTATATAGCCTTTTGCTACGTTAATTAACGCGTCTCTGATTGATTCTTTAGATGCATCTGTTCCTGCTTCATCAATTGCCATTAAGGCTAATTTTGCAGCATCATATGCTTCTGCAGAATATATTCCAGCTTCAAGTCCGTATTGTACTAATAGAGCTTCAAAGGCTGCTGCATTAGGTGAATCAGATGCTGATGGTTTTGTACCAATCATTCCTTCTGTTGCATCTGCAATTCCTGGTGCGTTAAATATAGCAGGATCTGCTATACCATCTCCGCCCATCCATTGCGCTGTAATTCCTAGTTCTGCAGCTTCTCTGAATATTATCTGTCCATCATCTGCGTATGAGATATCAAGTATTAGATCTGGATTTGTTCCTTGAATCTGAGATAGTTCTGTACGATACGTTGCCATCTCTAGTTCATATGGTATTTTCATTGTTATGGTTCCGCCATTTGCTTTGAATTGATTTTCGAATACATCAGCTAACCCTTGTCCATATTGATTATTTACAAAAATTATTGCTGCTGTTCTATGACCTTGTGACCAAGCTAAATCTGCCATTGCAACGCCTTGTAGTGCGTCACTAGGCGCCGTACGGAAAATGAAATCTCCAGCGTTTGTTACATCTGGTGATGTAGATGCTGGTGAAATCATGATGGTTTTGCCATCTTCTACAATTGGTGCTGCTGCTAGTGTTGATGAACTAGCATAGACTCCTACAATTGCATGTACTTGATCTACTTCAACAAGTTTTCTTGCTGCAGCTGCTGACGCAGCTGGATCTGTTTGTGAATCTTCTTCGATTAGTTGTACTGTACAGCCATCTATTCCGCCATTATCATTGGCTTCCTGCACAGCAGCTTGAACTCCTGCTTGGAAACCACCAGCATATGCTGCTAATGGACCGCTAGTTGGTAATATATGTCCTAGTTTTACGACACAATCTCCACCTAGTCCGCCCATCGAATATAATCCGACGGCAAGGACTGCCACAACAATTATTCCGAGAATTATGTAGTTTTGTGGAATACTACTACCCGATTTATTTGCCATAATATACTCATGTCATTGTTAAATATAAAATAGATATATTGGATATTTTTTCTATAACCTAGATTTTCTTTATTTTAGCTTTTTTTTCTTTATATTATTAATTTATTAGGGACAGAAATTTTTTAGTATATGCCGGGGAAATTAGCCGGGGTTTGATTACTCGAAAGCTCAGCCTGGTTAGAGCGCCAGCCTCCATACAAATAGGGCGTTACTCATAATCTGGAGGTCGTGGGTTCGAAATAATTACGAAAGACCCACTCCCGGCATTATTATAATTCTAATAAAAATTCTAAACCAAATGAACCTGCATATGCATATAACAAGTTTAATGCAATTTTACCAAGTATTGCAGCAATTAATGCACGAACTTTTGGATATCCCATTATTCCTAACGGTATCCATAATATGTCATCTGGTGTTAGAGGTGTAGCTGCAAACAGAAAAATTAATCCGACGCCGTATTTATCAATTCTCTTTTTCCATTTTTCATTTTTCTCTTTTGACATATCTATTTTTTTTATTATGTTTTTCTTTTTGGATAATAATTTTCTTCCTCCTACTCCGATGTAGTAATGAAGAAATTGTCCTATACCTGCACCTAATCCTGCAAAGATTCCGACAAATAATGGATTTAATTGTGAACCAATTATTGGAATTGCTATGAACGAAGGAAAAATAGAAAAGAATAATGTACTTGATCCTAAGAAACCTGCAATTACAGCTCCTAGATATCCTAGTTCTGATAAATTTTCTATGAAAACATCATAAAAGTTCACATTCTGTCGTTCTTTTTTAATTTTAATAAAATATATTCTTTTTAATTTAATTTATAAGCAATCTATTTTTTATTTTTTGTTATTCTAATTTTACTTGCTACATTTTCACTCAGTTCTTCTACTACAAATGATAATCCGTTTGTTTTTATTTTATCTCCTTCTTTTGGGAGATCTTTTAATAGACTGTGTAATATTCCATTTACGTTTGATTCTTCTATAAATCCTTTTATTTCTATTTTGAAAAATTCTTCTATTTCTTGAATATTTGTTTCTCCATGTGTTAAAATTGTATCTTTGTTTATCTTCTTGATTGATTTGAATAAATTTTCACTTTCATCTGTTATTTCCCCTAAAATTTCTTCGACTAGATCTTCTAGTGTTAATAGCCCCTCAATTCCTCCAAATTCATCTACTACTATGGCCATGTGTTCTCTTTTGGATTGAAGTTCGAGTATTAATTCTCCTACTATCTCTTTTTGAGATAGGAATATTGGTGTTCTTAATACATGCGAAATATTTTTTTTGCCCTGACCTTCTTGATTTGCTACTAAAAGTTGTTTTAAATGTACTATTCCTGTGACATTATCTCGTGAATCTTTTATCACAGGTGCTCTTGTATATCCACTCTTAATCATAGCTTTTATCGCATCGCCTATCGACATATTCGACTCCAATACGAACATTTTTTTTCTTGGAATCATTACTTCTCTTGCAGTTGTTTCCCCTGATTTTAATACACCTCTGATATATTCTTTTTCATGTTTTTCTATAATTTTTTCTTTTTCACTTACATCAAGAATTATTTTTATTTCTTCTTCTGTTACTGTTGGAATATTATTCTTTTTATCATATCTTGTTAAGAAATCTGATAATTTCATTAATGGGATAGTTATTGGCGTTAATATTATTGAAATAATTTCAATTGGTCGTGCCATAATTAAAGCAAATCTTTCATTGTTCATGGTAGCATACGACTTTGGCGTAATTTCTCCAAATATTAAAATAATTATTGTCATTATTCCTGTTGCAATTCCAATTCCTTTAGATCCAAATACTTGAATTGAAATCATGGTTGCTATAGCTGCTGCACTGATATTTACTAAATTGTTTAAAATTAGTATAGTTATTATTAGTTTTTTTGGTTCTTTTTTTAATTTTAGTAGTGATTTTGAACCTCTTTTTTTCTGATCGTGTAGTGTTTTTGCTTTGATTTCACTAAGTGATACTAATGCAGTTTCACTTCCTGATGAGATAGCTGATAAAATTATTAGTATAATTAGAGAAAGTATGTGAGTTAATTCTACCATATTGGTATTACAAATGTATTTACTATGAAGTGCTATATTTACTTTCTCGACTACAAACTTATTATTCCCTGTTTGTTCAGTATTTATTGTGATTGAAGATAAACTCAAAGAAATGGGATTAACACTCCCAAGTATGCCAAAACCTGCTGGTTCATATATTCCTTCAGTAAAAATACACGATCTTGTTTTTATCTCTGGACAAGTTCCATTTGTTAATGATCAACTTCGTACTGGTAAACTTGGTAAAGATCTTACAACTGAAGATGGTTATGAATGTGCAAAAATTTGTGCATTAAATGCATTGAGCGTTATTAAATCTGAATTAGGTAGTTTGGATAAAATACATCGAATAGTAAAAGTTTCTGGTTATGTTAATTGCATAGACGATTTTACTGATCAACCAAAAGTAATTAATGGGGCCTCTGATTTATTTGGTCAATTATTTGGAGATAAGGGTAAACATTCACGTATAGCTATTGGAAGTAACTCTTTACCTCTTAATTCTGCAGTAGAAATTGACGTTATCTTTCAGATTTTGGAATAAATATATAATTAATAATTGATAAATAGCTAATTGATTTGACGTCGATTAAGTTAATACCCTTAAAAGTTTCTCGTAAAGAATCTAAATTCAATATAATAAAATGTATTTCTGATTCGTTGACAATTAATTCAGAACAATTACAAAATGGAGATGTATTGACTATCTCTAGTAAATTTATTGCACTTTCAGAAGGAAGGTATAAAAACTTGAATAATATTAAAGTTAGTTCTGAAGCATTAGATCTTTCAAATAAATATAATATTGATCCTCAATTATCTGAATTAATCTATGAAGAATCGGATAAAATTTTTTCTGGATCTGATGGTTTTGTTTTAACTTTTAAAAATGGCATTGTTGTTCCAAATGCAGGAATTGATACTTCAAATATAATGCCGGGATATGCAATTCTTTATCCAGAAAATCCATTACAATCTGCTCAATTTATTAAAAAAGAATTAGAAAATCTTTTTAAAATTAAACTCGGGGTTATAATTACTGACAGTAGATTAATGCCTACTCGAATTGGAACTACTGGTGTTGCAATTGCTTGTGTAGGAATAAATCCTATTCAAGATGAGCGAGGTAAAAATGATCTTTTTGGAAATTCTATTCTAGTTACACAAAAAGCCATAGCAGATAATTTGAGTTCTGCTTCGCAAATATTAATGGGAGAATGTGATGAATCTATTCCTATTGTTATAGTTCGTGATGGTGGCTTTATTTTAACCGACGATGATATTTCTAATCAATCGTTTTCTGTTGGTTTAGACAAATGTATATTTATAAAAGGTTTATCTGATTTAGATTTTTAATTTGTTTTTTGAATAATTTTTGTTATAAAATCTTTTTTTAAAAAAACTTCATTACAACTTCTGCATTTTCCATCATTTGAACGAATCATCTCATTTACGTATTTTAGTTCCATTCCTTGATATATTCTATGACCACAATTTTCACAAATTACTTCAAATGGCATTAATTATGTTATGATTTATTAACTAATAAAATTTGTTATTGAAATTTTTTATAATTTTTTAATTATATCCGGAATTAAATTAAATGAAGTAACTTGGTTTTTTGCTCCAACTTTATTGAATTGTTTTTCTGTTGATCCTTTATCAATTAATGCAATAAATTCTGTTCCTGAATTTATTGCAGTTTGATAATCTCTTATTGTGTCGCCAATGTATACTGATTCTTTAGGTTTTATTGATAATTTTTTACATGCTGCATATATTGGTTCCGGATTTGGTTTTTGTTTAATAGTTTGTTCAGGCGTGATTATTACACTAAAATATTTATTTAATTCTCCTAACACTTCTAATGCATTTTCTTGTCTTTTTGACGTTACAATTCCCATTGGTAAATTGATTTTTTTTAATGTTTCATTCACATATGGTAGTGTAGGTAGGTTTTCATGTGTTTTTTTGACTACTTCGTTATAAATTGGTCTTGCTTTTTCATTCTCTCCAAATAATAGCTTCAAATTGATATGTGATGGTTGACCTAGTAGATCTCTTAGTGTATCTATTGTAGGGGGTTCTTTGTTTAATCTTAGACTTACTTGTCTATATGTTTCAAAAATAGCGTTATTGGAATCAATAATTGTTCCGTCTAAGTCGAATAATACAGCTTTTAACATAATTTTAGTAAATTGACACACTTCTTATATCTTCTTTTCTATTAATGGAAAATTCAAATAGTTCCGTGATTATAATAATAGAATAATATGGGTCAATCAGCAAGAATCAAATTAACTAGTAGTAATTTGCCTAATCTACAAAAGGTTTGTGGAGAAATTAGAGGAATAACCGATAGAACTGGAGTTCGTATACGAGGTCCTCAACCTTTACCAACAAAACGACTTAAAATCACTACTAGAAAAGCACCTTCAGGAAATGGAACCAGTACTTTTGATAGATGGCAATTAAGGATACATAGACGACTTATTGATTTAGACGCTGATGATCGAACTATGAGACAGCTGATGAGACTTAAAGTTCCTGAAGATGTTTTCATAGAAGTTAATCTTTCTACTAAATAAATTATATACGCCGGGAGTGGGATTCGAACCCACGAGTCCCGAGGGACACAGGCTTTCAAGGCCTACGCTCATTTTCATGATCCGCGCATTATTGTGTTCTAATTGAAGACCACTCTGCCATCCCGGCAAACTAAGAAACTCACTAACATCTATAAAAGTTGTTATTTCATATTTTGAACCAAAAATCTTATAACATTATTTTGTCTTAAGATCGATATGCAAACAATTTCTCCTAAAATTATTGATGACAATAACTTTAACCAAATAATATCTAATAACTCGTTTGTAATAGTTGATTTCTGGGCTGATTGGTGTGGTCCTTGTAAAGCAATGACTCCTATTATTGAAGAATTATCTTCTATATATGAAAATCAGGTGTTGTTTACAAAACTTAATGTTGATCAAAATTCAATTACTCCTTCTAAATATGGAATTAGTTCTATCCCGACTTTTTTAGTTATAAAAAATGGACAGATCATGGATTCTATTGTAGGTGCAGTTACTCAAGAAATCCTCGAGGAAAAAATTCAAGAATATCTATAATGAACTAATTAATCATTATTAATATGAGCAAAATTTTAGATAATATTACACTTCGTAAAGGTAATTTAAAAGATAAATCTGAGATTTCTGAATTATGTAAAAATATCTGGAATGGAAATGATTATCTTCCAGTAGTATGGAATGATTGGATAAATAATAGTAATAGTTCTTTTATCATTGCCGATCTAGAAAATGAAATTGTCGCAGTTTATCATGTTTATAGTTTTAATTCTGAAATATGGTTAGAATCTTTACGAGTTAAAGAACAATATCGTCATCAAGGTATAGCAAACTATCTGATAAAAGATTTGATTACTACTGTACAATCAAAACAAATTGATAATATTCGTCTTGCTACATCAATTGAAAATACTAAATCTATATCTCTTTTCAAAAATCTAAATTTTAACGAATCTCATTATTGCCAATATATGTACATTGATTGTAATGATATAGAGGAATTATCTACTTTGAGTGATGTAAAGATCCTAAATGATTATGATGAAATTTCATCTATATTCAAGCATATGGACACAACTAAAAAATATATTCCTATCTGGTGGAGATGGTGGTCTGTTAATTCTTATTCCATTAAAGAATATTTGAAAAATGGAATTGCAATTATTTCCAGTAATTCCGGACATATTAATTCACTATTACTACTTCAAAAAACTAATAATTATGGTCATGAAGATCATTCTCAATTATTTATTGTTAAAGGACAATATGAAGAAATAAAAAATTCACTATCTTGTGTTAAAACATCTTTTCCAGAATTCATTTCCTCAAAACTTTTTTGTTTTCCTGAAACTAATTCTGACGAATCAAGTATATTATCCAATCTAGGTTTTAAAAAAAGAACCAATTTAGTTCTCATGAATAAATCTATTGTTTCCATTTAGTATCTTCTATGTTTAATATTTTATTTGCTACTCTTGCAAGTGTAAAAAATAGATCTGATAATCTATTTAAATATGGAATTATATTGTTATTGATTTCTTCCATTTCACTTAGTTCAACAATTTTTCTTTCTGCTCTTCTACAAATTGCTCTACATATATGAAATAAAGAAGCTAAAGTCGAACCTCCTGGTAATATGAAATTTTTTAGCGGGTCTGATTCTTTTGAATATTTGTCTATTAATTTTTCTAATCTGTTTATATCATTTTTACTGATTTTTTTTATTTCTTTACTTTTTTTTGTTGTTGCTAAGTTTGATCCAATTATGAACAAATCATTTTGAATTTTTTGTAATTCTTTTTCTATATTGATAAAATGTTTCTTAAAATCTGTTGATAGTTCTTTTTTAGATATAGTTAATCCAATAAATGAATTTAATTCGTCTATTTCTCCATATGATTTAACTCTCTTTGAAGCTTTACTGATTTTTTTATTTGTTCCAAAGAGATTTGTTTCACCTTTGTCTCCTTTTTTTGTGTAAATTTTCAATATTATTTATTCACGAACTTCAAATTTAAGGCCTTTTTATTTTTTAATTATTCATTTAAATAACTGTTATACTAATTTCTATCAGAGTGATTAAGATTGTCTCATGTTGATATGTCTGTTAAAGTACTCGAAGAAAGCCTTGGCAAAATTGTTTTAATTAAGTTAAAAGGTGGAAAAGTTATTAGAGGTTCTCTTCAAGGATTTGATCAACATATGAATCTAACTCTTGATGATTCACAAGAGGTTTTAGACGATGATAAAACCAATGATTTGGGCACAATAATTGTTCGCGGAGATAATGTAGTTCTTATATCTCCACCTCCTAGTTGATATCCTATGGTTAAAGGTACTACTTCCTCTGGAAAACATAACAAGGGTGGAACTCATATGCGTTGTCGTAGATGTGGGCGACATTCTTATCATTTAACTAATAAAAAATGCTCTTTTTGTGGTTTTGGTAGTACAGCTAAATTACGACAATATAACTGGCTGCATACTCGGTAGATATAATTTATCTTATACCGGAAGGTTTATACCCGGTTTTTTCATATTATAATATTGAATGACGCCTTTAGAAATATCAATTTCTTTGCTTGGTGGATTACTTGCTGGTGTAATATTATCAATATTGTTAAATAAATATGCTCGTACTAATATTCTTGCTGAATCAATTCCAATTAAAACTGAAAAAAATTCCAATCAAATAAATGAAAAATTTGAGATTGAGCAAGCTCGTATGAAATATAAAACCCTTAAACTTGAAAAAGAATTGCATACTGACGCATTAAGTCGTGTATTTCAAGCTGAAGGAGAAGGACGAATTACTAAAAAAGAAAGAGATGTTCTATCTCAAAGATACAGAGAACAGATCAAAACATTGGATAATAAGTTACAAGATTCAGAATTAATATTAGAAGCTAGTGAATTAGAAAATTTACGTGGCGAATTAAATAATTTATTCACACAAAAACTAAGTCAAATAGAAAGACGATTAAACGAATTATCTAAAAAACTTGAAAATGTTGATACATTCAGTAAAATTAAACCTGATTCTATACCAAATTATATTGAAGAAATTAACAAACCTGATAGTCAGCCTGAACAAATAAAACCTAAGATTAAGATTGCACAAAAAAATACTATTAGTGTTGATTCTAAAAAATTAATTAAAAACGAAACATTTGAATCTAAAAAAACCTCTTCTAATGAAGTAATTGATCCTAAAAAAACAACAATTAAGATATCTAAAGATGTCCCTATGGCTGATAAAAAGATAAAAGAAATCCGTGATGATGTATTTGATGCATTAGATAGATTGGAACAAATCGATGTAGATGAATCATGAATAAACCTATTCTAAAAATTTTTAATGATTTAAATATAGTCAACATTGAACAAATTGATGTTGAATAATGAGTAAAGAAGAATCAATACAAAAAATGGGGGCTATTGCAGCTCAAAAAATTAAAAATGAACAATTAGTGGGTCTTGGAAGCGGATCTGCAGTTGCCGCATTTGTTAATGAATTAGGGAAAAGAATAAAAAATGAAAATTTAAAAATTTCTGGTATTCCTACATCAATGCAGATTGAATTAATTGCAAAATCAAATGGTATCATTCTTGAATCTACAGAATTAATTCCAAAAATTGATATTGTTATTGATGGGGCAGATCAAATTGATAAAAATAATATAATGATTAAAGGAGGAGGTGGTGCTCATTTTCGTGAAAAAATTATGATTGAATCTGCCAAACAATCAATCATTGTTGCAGATTCCTCTAAATATGTTGATGTAATTACTTGGCCTGTTCCTTTAGAAGTTTCTGAATTTTCTAGACCATTTGTTGAAGAAAAAATTAAATCAATTAATGGAGATCCTATTTTGCGTACTTTGGGTAAAGGATATCCTTTTTTTACACAAAATGGTAATTTAGTTATTGACGCACATTTTGGTGAAATATCTGAACCAAAAGTCTTAGAACAATCATTACTTAACATCCCCGGTATTATTGCTAATGGTATTTTCTCAATGCCAATTGATACATTTCTTCGTGCAAATAACGATGGTACTGTAGATACTTTATGAGTCTCGAAAAACTGTCTAAAAATCTTCTTTACAATAGTATTATTGAAGTTTGGATTGCTTTATGTAATGATCTTAATTATGATTGGCAGAATCTTAAGATGTTCAATTCTTTTATTAGTTTTTTACAGAATAATAATTTTGAAATAAAAAGTCTTGGTGTTTGCCCATCTGGTATTGGTCCGAAAGAACAATTTGAAAAAAGAGCCTCAATTTTATTGGGAAATCCAAATTCTAGTTTTGTTATAAAAACTAATTCAGAAACTCTTGATAAATTATCTAAATTTACCTGTGATATTTAGTTAAAATTATTCCAAAAATTTATATTCATTCATTTTCTAATATAAATAATGAGTGAAACTGAATTAGTTACTATTAGTCAGAAAGCAGTTGATAAAGTTAAAGAGTTTTCAAAAAATGAATCAAAAGATAATCCTGGTTTGAGAGTATATGTTGCAGGAGGTGGATGTGCAGGTCTCACTTACGGCATGTCTCTTGAAGATAAAGATTCTCAAGATGATATTATTATTGAAACCGAAGGTTTAAAATTATTTATTGATCCATTTAGCGCAAAGTATCTTCAGGGTTCTTCAATTGATTATGTTGAATCATTAGAATCTTCTGGTTTTAAAATTAATAATCCGAATGTTAGTTCTACTTGTGCCTGTGGAAAATCCGTGTCTGTGTAATAATATTACAGTTATAGAATATGTTAATTGGAGATATTTACCGAAGATTATACGTCAATTTATTTTCCAAACCCACGAATTTTAAATGGGTTATTGATAGCAAATTAGTTGGTTCTGGTTTTATTAATTCAAAAAAAGCACTATCATTTTTAATTGATAATGATGTTAAAGCTATATTAACTCTTACAACATCTTCTCTTCCTTCTGAAGTATTATTAAATAAAAATATAATTTTTAAACATATTCCAATAGTAGATCATTCTCTTCCTTCTATAGATCAATTTAATGAATGTGTTGATTTTATTATTAATTGTTTGGATGATAATTTAACTTTATTAGTACATTGTCGAGCAGGTGTTGGAAGAACTGGATCTGTCTTTGCTGCATATTTTATTAAGAAAGGATTTACTACTGAAGAGTCAATTAAACACATTAGAAAATTACGTCCAGGTTCAATAGAAAATCGTCAAATACCTTCATTAAAATCATATTATAATTATTTATTACAAATATGATTGTGATCTGATGAAAATTCGATTTTTATCTAAACGTGAAATAAATTTATTAATTGAACAATTGAATGAATTCTCTTCATTTAATATTGATTCAAAAATTAAACAAGTAAAATCTATAGAATTATCTAAAGATGTTCAAATTTTACATTCTAAATATTTTATTTTTATCCAAACAGAAGGTAATTTAATTCCATTTTTAAGAAACAATACAATATTGGAAAATTTTCCAAAAGTTATTGTTGATAAAGGCGCTATTCAATTTGTATGTAAAGGTGCAAATATTATGCGCCCTGGAATTGTTGATATTCCTGATAATTTTAACCAAGATGACCTTGTTGTCATTATTGAAGAATTACATAATAAATCTCTTGCAATTGGCAAGACTATGTATTCTTCTTCTGAAATACTCGCTCTTGATACTGGCGTGGTTATTAAAAATCTTCATTATGTTGGAGATGCTATTTGGAATAACTATAAAGAAATCAATTTTGACTCTTTATCCTGATTCTCAATATTAAATTAATATGTGATGAAAGCTTTATTGATTTATTGACTACCATTAGCGATTCTCAAATGTATCTTAAAGCAATAAAATTGAAAAATATTGATCAAATTTCTACTATTAAAGATGACGTATCTAAAAATATGATTATTATTTTAAGGATTACGCCACTTGCCCAAAAAAATGTTCAAGATTTAAAAACTGCTGTTGAGGAATTATATGGATATGTTTCTTCTATTGGCGGTGATATAGCAAGACTTGGTGATGAAAGAGTAGTTTTAACTCCTCCTGGAGTTAAAGTTTGGCGTGGTCTCTAAATTATTTTAATAGCTTCTTGAACTTCGGGTCTATAGGTTTTTATTCTATATATTCTAGATATTGAACTAGCTAAATTTGCTATCTTTGTTTGTTCTCCATGATTAATAATGACTTGTCTTAATTTTGGCCTTAATTTTCCAACAAATCTAATTAATTGATTATAGTCTGAATGTCCGCTAAAACCATCAATTTTTTCTGTTGGACATTTTATATTCACTATTTTTATTTTTCCATCTTGATCTACTATACTTACTTGATTTGCTCCATCCATTATTCGTCTTCCTAAGGTTCCTGCAATTTGGTAAGATACAAAAATTAGCTTATTCTTTTCAATTGGAGCTAATTCTTCAAAATATCTCATTACTGGTCCTCCTTCTAACATTCCTGATGTGGCCATTATTATAGATGGTTCATCTCTTAACACTTCTTCTCTTTTACTATGATGATCAATTATTGTAAAATATTCACTTTGAAATGGATTTCCTTGTCCACTTGAAATTTTATTTCTTAATTCTCTACTAAGAAAATCTGTACTTGCGCTGTGTATTGCTGTTGCCTCTGATATCATTCCTTCTAAGAAAATTGGACATTCGATTAGTTTTTTTTCACGCATTTGTTGATCTAATACTAGCATAATTTCTTGTGCTCTTCCGACCGCTGGACTTGGAATTAATACTTTTCCACCTTCTTTTAGTGTTGCATTTATTGAATTAACTAAGTTTGATTCCATTTGTTCTCGTGAAGGCATCATATCTGCTTTTCCACCATATGTGCTTTCCATGATTAATGTTTCAACTCTTGGGTAATTCCATGTCGTTTCGTCAAATAATTTTGTTTTTGCAAATTTAAAGTCTCCTGTATATACTATGTTGTGCAATCCTTCTCCGATATGTAGGTGAGATGTTGCAGATCCTAATATGTGTCCTGCATTATTTAGTACTAATTTGATATCTGGTGATATATCTGTAACCAAACCAAAAGGCAGTGTTATTGTATTTTGAATCATTTTTCGAACATCTCTGCCTTCATATAATACTTGAGAACCCTCATGAGCTGCAATTTTTACATAATCATTATGAAGTAATGTCATTAGTGCTAGTGTAGGTTCAGTACAATACACGGGACCATTATATCCGTATTTAAAAAGTACAGGTAAATATCCTGAGTGATCCAAATGAGCATGTGAGATAATTACTGCGTCTAGATCATTCATATCAAAATCAGCCCAATCTAATCTTGGATATGAATCCCATGGAAATTTTGCATTTGGAAGTATTCCGCAATCTAAAAGAATCTTACTTTCTTGTGTTGATAATAACATACAAGATCTTCCTACCTGATTAAAACCTCCTAAACTTAATAACGAAATTCCTGAACCTTGTGATAATTTTGATCTAAATATCTCTTCTCCTGTTTGTTTATAGAATTGACTTCGTGCCTCTGATTCAGTTTGCCTTACATAGTAAATTGTTTTGAAACTTGTTGAAGGAACATCTGCTCCTTTTTTTATTTGAATTTTCCAACCAATTTCCGCAGATAATTCGTGTAAATTTATTTTATCATTGTTTCTAAACAATTGTGGATCTTTTACTTCTACTATTACTTCTCCTAAAGCATCGTCGAAATAACAATTTCCTATTTCTGTTTCTTTAGATATACTGCTTTTTAATTTTTCCATAACAGTATCTTCTGATTTTCTTATTGATTTGTCTGTTCGAATTACTAATCTTCTTTTTACTGTATTAACAATATCTGAAATTATTTGA
>Ga0310342_100001742_pt1 | contig 13660 bp, 6 predicted proteins | sample S15DNA20500_MG_FD_206155 | JGI IMG/M metagenome (GOLD analysis project Ga0310342, IMG submission 206155) | Marine microbial communities from station ALOHA, North Pacific Subtropical Gyre - S1503-DNA-20-500_MG | ecosystem: Environmental > Aquatic > Marine > Oceanic | place: Pacific Ocean: North... | reverse complement strand
GTATATAAGCTAACGGAACTAAGTCGAATACTCTGAGCCAACAATCGGTTCAACAGTGGTGTCAATGGGTTTTCACTCGGCTCAAAGGGGGTGTGCAATGACTAGTCTATGTGTCGTGCCACTGCGAGCCCCTTTGAGCAGGTTTCGAGCGTCTCTGACCGAGTATGCCCAGAGACCAGTATCCCAGCCCTCCCGACGAGCCGTACGAGTTCCTAGCATAAGCTCCATGACTACAGTTGGGCAATATCGAGATAATTTAGCTGTAAAGAGGTAGGCGTTTCTTATCGTTATCTTGAATGAACAGCACACAGTCGTGCCTAACAGGGCAGGTGTGGCAATTGTCGTTTAGTTTTGCAGAAGAATCGTTCCAACTAGGATAGACTACTTCCTCCGGTTCACCCCATCCTTCTTCCTCCGTGAACGGATGAACTACTATCCGACCAACTGGTTTCACCCCGTCTTCTTTTTCGATCATGTCGGAATATATGTCAAGCTGTTTCTCCCACTCTCGTAGGTGTTTTATTTTACCCGTCTTGAATTCTATTACAATTTTTCTCCCATCTCTTTCAACTATGGCGTCGACACGCGCCAGCATCCAAACCGGAAATCCTTCGCGCTCGCCAACCTGTAATTGCTTGGGGACTTCTGAAGAGATATTATCATCTGGGAAATACTCGTTTCTGACATACTTCCACCTGTCAAGTAGATCAATGCCAATCTTCTGAATCGCCTGAAGAGTCGCATGGGTCGGGTTGCCAACTAGGTGCGGCGGAATGAGCTTGTCTAGATGAGGCAAGTCGGCTTTGCGATATTTCGGTTGTACTATGTAATACTCTTGAAGTATTGTTTCAAGTAAGGCCCCCTGATCCTTCAAGTCGTGATTGAGTATGTGAGCAAGGACGTCATGAGCAACTGTCCCACCTGCTTGAGTACCATCGGTAGAAATTCTGCTCCGCTCATCTGGGTCAGAAGTTCTATCCTTTAATGGATCATAGATTTTTTTTTCCAGGTTGTTGGGATTGAAGTCTCCATCCATCTTTTTTAGTGACTTTACCAGACGTCTATTACATTCATTGGATGACGCTAAACTGGATGCATTTAACACATACCAAGTCATCTACTTACTCCTACCTCCAATAACTAGGTAGACCACTCTGTGTATTGCTAGAACCAGAGGCATCTCCGAGTCCCAGGTATTTTTCTATCCATCCAATTACAACCCCTGGATTCGCTTGAGCGAGCTCGTAAGGTATCATGAGAATTTTATCTTCCGGTATTGGCCCCGTCTTACCAATTCTGAATTGCTTCTCGGTTTCAAAAACCCCTTCGGCTGCAGGATCTGAGAGCACGCTGTGGAAATGTGCCACTAAAGACTCACCATTATACTCACATTCCATCAAATCGAGATCGTGGCCTCCTTGATTGAAGTGTTTTTCCTTAATTTTAACGTCTTCAATCAAAGAGGCAATTCTAGCAATAATCTTCTGCCTCTGGGTCTCTCCCGTATCGGGTTTCGGACAATCTGGATCGGGCGCTGTTCCCGATTTCATATATTGGAATAGCTGTAGTCCAAGGACTCTATCGATAATTCTGTGCTCGGCGGCGTTTCTGAAATCCAAGAGGCATCCTATACAGGCTCTAGGGCAGGGTTTACTGTCAATGCATCTCTTACCCTCAAGACGCTTTTCAACTCTGTTTAGGATTTCCTCCATCACTCCAGGTATATTCCTCAGGTCATCAACTAGACCAGCCCCGCCGGATACACTATCGAAGAAGTAAAGATCAACAAATTGATCCCGCTTTTCCTTGTCTTCGGAATTGGGCAGGGTGATGTGCCGGTAGCCGGACTCAATCTCCCTGTCCACTAGATCAAGACACTTTGTTGCCTCAGTGACGAACGCCTCTTTGATTGCGGACAACGCTCCCTTCATGGGTGTACTGACTCGCTTGTCTAGCGCTAGGGGCGATTTCAGTTTAAGTCTCAGGAAAACCAGATCAGATCTGAACGTGAAGCCAAATCCTAACCCATCATCGAAATTGTTGGGAGGACACCTGCTAGCCGCCGCCTGCCAGCTTTCTTTATCCTCCTCACTCAATCCACGACTGTTCGACCAAGGAAGCGCATACGGTCTGTGATGCCCACTTGACTTCGTCTTTGTTTTGTTGCTCAATGCCACTCTTCCGCAATTCTTGCATATCGGCCAACCTTGATTCATCGGCCCCATATTCACCATAACTAGCTCTACGCCCTCTCCAGTCTCCAAATTCTTCTGATAGTAGCGACCGTCTAAATTGCTGAAGCCGTGTTTAGAACCCGACCAGAATTCTCTGGAATCTTCATCCCCTCCCACCTCTTTCTCTTCTAGTGTAATTCTAGGAGTAGGCAGTCGAGCACGGCTCCTAACGCGGGCCCCGGAAAACTGGCGCGGGTTGTCCCTGGCTTTCATCGTCGCGGATAGATTTCCTTCCTTGTTTGGTTGAGGCTGTCCGAAGTAATGTGGAACGACAACTGCCGAGAAACCATCTGGCCAGATGTACCGATCCTTCCGGATGGTACCACTATCAGATTCATCGCTTGATCGGCATATTGGGCATTGGGTGCCGGTTTCAATCTCAGTATCCCCACTTAGTCTGAATATGCTTTCGCAGTTTGTGCAGTGGATGTGATCTTCCCATCTCTCTTCCTCAAATAACTCTGCTGTCCTGTTTACTCTATACTGCCATTCTTCAGGTCTATCCTTGACTAATAGCCCCTCTGATAGATACGTCTTCTTGTTGATGGTAATCAATGATCCTGGGACAAACTGATTCAGTGCGACCTGCATATCCTGACTCGTTCTGGCCTCGATATTATCTTCACCGTCTTCAGAGCCACTGACTTCGAATTCACAGACATGAAGTGGGAATGAGAAACTAGGTACCAACCCCCTAGAAACTAGCGAACCCAGTAGGTCATCATCTGCATCCATTGTCTCAAACATCCTTTTCCGGGGTCAATATTTGTGAGATCTCCTCAAGCTGACGGGATAATCGGCCTTTTTTTGGATCTGGATTAGTATGCTCCTGAATAAGCTTCTTTGCATGATCGGGCGTACAGCTCGGCCCTAGAACGGAAGTAATATTCTGAACCATTTCACATCCCGGATTATCGTATATCCCTTTGATGAATTCTAGAAATTTCTCCTTACCGTAGTAGTTGTCTTCTCCGCCACTGAAGAAATCACCAAGTGAACCAAGACTTTCCAGAAGGTTAAGTGATCCCTTTTCGTGTCCGACACCCATTTCGGGAAATGTCAAATCTTCTTCATTATAACCAGGAGTCTTATTCCCATCTTTCTCGGGTCCCTCCTTTTCGAACCTCTTGAAGAATTCCTGTATCAATAGTGCGTTGATGTGGCGTCTGCGAATTCTATCGTTATTTATGTAAATTTTAGGGGCATTGTCGGGCTCTCTGATCAATCCTTGAGGGTCATTGAAGTGCTGAATCGCATACCCACTGTTGTCACAGTATGTCAGCGCCACCGAGAGTTCCGCAGACCCCCTACCTGCCCTTCCCACCCTCTGTTGATAGTTGGACGCATGAGGTGGGACATTCCTCAGTGAAACAACAGTCAAAGAGCCGATGTCGATTCCTACTTCCATGGTTGTAGTGCAGGATAGTATGTCTATTGGGGGCTCCTGTATAGTGCCTGAATCTTCATCCCGCCTGATCGGTATGTCTTGAAACTGAAGTTCGTATAGCTCAGTCTTCGAGAAGACCTCGTTTCTATTTATCTTTTCAGAAATTTGTGCTGTGTGCTCTTCAGACCTGAATACCGACAGCCCCGAGTCATTGGGTTGGTCAACACGAAGCCTTGCTGCGTTCTCGGACCAGTAAAGAATCCTCTGTTTGATGAAAGACCGCAGTGTTTCTGTCTTGACGCCGAGATTATCATCAGTGGGGACGACATCGATAAACTCAGTTTTCCCACAATAAGGGCAAGACGCAGTATCACTTGATGGACTAGTCCTAGGTGAGTTGCATGTCGAACAAACTCGAAAATCATCATTTTTTTCCCTAGGTACAATTCTGAAATAAGTTGCATCGAAATGGAAATAATGTTTGTCTCCTTCGACCTTATTGCCTTTCATAATTAATCGATGTAGAGCACTGATCTCGTTCGAATCGAGACTGCTTTGAGTGGTGTGATTATACCAATCTGACACGGCATTTACAGCATCATCTACATTTCCAAATCCAAATTGTTTACTCTCAAGAAAATCTTGAGGATAGCAAATCATACCCCAGTAGTTTAGATTACAATCGTTGTTGAACAATCTTCTCCGAGGAATTCTCGATTTAGCCATTGATGCAGGGGCATCGATATGGTCCATCATGAACCTAGGTATATGCCTCAAGAATTGATCGGAGACCGGGCCGGCCCCGAAATCAGTTCCACCCGCCGCCTTTTCTTTGATTACTTCTAGATGCCCAAGTCCTAGATTTTCAAAGGCGAAAAACCTCTCAAATAGTTGAAACATCAAGAGTCCACACCATGAGTAGTTCGGTGCATCGACTAAGTTGACATATTTTGTCGGATTATTGTATAATCCCACTTGTAGTCTTTTACTAACTCCATCTGAATCGAACCAATCAACTATTTCTTGAGATAGTTTTGAAATCCAATAAATTGACCCCTTGTCGTGCCCCAATATTTTGTCGTTTATCGCAATTCTGCGACCACGACGTTTCGTTTGATCATCAGGATCCTTTGCGAATTCATCACGCAATTCCTTGGCAATTTCTTCGATTAATTGAGACCTATTTGCAGGATCGCTAGATTTCGTCCCGCTTACCAGTTTGTCTTTCATAGTTTGGAGCGTACCACCCCATGGATCATCATCTCTGAGACAATATCTTTTTGCAGTACCATATTTTTTCTTTTTGAATATCTCCTCTTCATCGGCATCTGGTTTACTCAATGATTGGATTTTGTTATCACAAAATTTGACTGTATTGTATGTCTTAGCAAAGCGAATAATTTCTTCTTCTGAAGCCGCAGCAAATTTCCTCCCTGTTGGAAGCTCATCCCCTCCGGGATTAGAGTCGACAAGGTCTTCGATTATCCAGGCAATCACATCAATCTGGTGTTCACTGAACAGATTCCTGTCATTTCGTCCCTCAGTGTTCTCAAATGGATTCGTTCTGAATCTACCACACCATAGGGCAAACCAAGGGTAAAGGTGCCCAACACTTTGAACCTGGGGGGGCATGTTACGATACCACTTTTGAATCAAAAGGGAGTGCAGAAGTCTACGAGTCTCATCCTTGAATCCGAGCCCCCCGAGTCTCTTTGCAAGCCTCGCTGCCTGCTGCCTGCCGTCAGAGAATACCAGGGCCTTCTTGCCCCTATTGGCCGTATTTTTGTCGGGGTCAGGATCCTGAGCAGCCGTTATAACATTGATCACTTTGATGAATGCATCGTCGCCCCTAGTTTCCATATCTGTTATCTGGGGGCGCATTCTCCGACTGTGGTCGACTTCAGTACGAGGGCATTTGGAGAAGTCTATCAAATCCCAGTGATCCGGTGCGTGGTACTGTCTGCCTCCAACTTCATCGTCCCCCGGCTTCCAATTGACTTCTCGGTCGCCTCCAATATCCTCGGTTTTGAAGCCAACAACCACTATTCCCGCCTCATCTTCAGACAATCCCTGTCCTCGATATGGCCGTAACCCTCCAGTCTTCTCATGAATCAAATGAGTCCATGGTTGCTTATCATCATCGGAACTTCTCATTGCTGCAAGTCCCACGAGCTTAGTGTTGTTGACCACCTTGCCTTCTGCCAAACCATAGTTCCTGTCTAATCCCGGCCAGGCGTACCTCTCATTAATGTCAACAGTGATCTCGCGATGACCTCTTGCTGGTCTGCCTTTTTCGGTCTCATCGATACTACCCACGTAAGGTAGCCAGATACGGAAGTAAGGCTGCCCACTGCCACGATCGCTCAGTAGCTCGTAAGTCCTACCATGGCAAATTCCTCCCTCTTCTTCGATGTCACAGAAGTCCCCTGTATCAGCGTGGATGCTAGCACATCTCAAGCATACTCTGAGACTCGGCAACCCACGAACGAAAACGTGAGATCTAGCGGGCATGAGGGGTTTTCCATCCTCCTTATCTCGGAAATCCCTCGCTCTGGCAAGAACATCGAGAAGAGTTTCAGTCGCCCTCAATCTTTTCTCTTTGTTACCGAGATCATCCCACATAAGTTCCGATAGTCCGCTCAGGAATATTGGTCCTCCAGAATGATCTTCCTCAGGAATATTGAGTTTTTCTGGTTCATTGATAATGGTGTATAGCTTCTTGATAACCCGTGACTCGTCGAGGGCATCGAACCATATCTGCCTCACCGATTCGATACTTTCAGGCCCCACGTCATCTGGAATTGGAATTTCTTCGAATCTAATCTCTGATTTTCCCTCAGTTATCCTAATGGTATTGATGCAGTCGCGACTCTCTTTCCCAAGTTGGTAGACTTTCTCTTCCAATGGGACTCGAGAGAGACTTTCTAGAATCGTTTTATCAAGCAATTTTTCATCACCTTTACTCCACATCGACTCTTTCTTTCCTGGTGGCATGCTGAATTTTTCATCTATATGTTCACAGGGCCATTTTTCGATATCGCATTCGCACGGTTTTATTCCTGTTAATCCGGCGCAGAACTTGAGCTTGTCATTATCCTCAGGATCCCCATCAAATTCAGGACCCAAACTAGCACTGGTTAGTATGAATTGAATGTCATCGTTTCCAGCATCGAGCACCCTCCTTAGTCTCTGCAGAAGCATACTAACTTCTGTCCCCATGGCCCCTCTGTACAAGTGAGATTCATCTAGAACTAGGAGAAGTCGGCGCCCACCCTGATCTTTCTGATTTTTCTTCAGCCACTTCTTGGTTTGCAGCCAGAAGATGTGCTCTAGGGGCCTGACAAGTGTGTACTCAAGCATACTGTAGTTTGTTACCATGACATCGGGAGTCCCAGTCCTCGAGATGACATCCTTCAACTGCTCTGCTTCTTCTGGGGCAAGATCTTCGTCTGGACTCTTCTTCAGCAGTTGCTCCTTCCAGAATTGCCGAATCCCCCCTCTGTGCATCTCCTGCCTACCGACAAGCTCTCGGTCTAGCCGACTTCCTGTGTAGGGGGGCTTATTCTTCACCATCTCATTTTGACCGGGTCCATACCCATCAGCTCCGCCGCGCAAAACCTGTTGGAACCAGTCCAGATTCCAATCTCCTCTGTGTACGGTGTATTGGCTGGTATTGATTACAGACTCATCAGGTATCTGCTCATCTCGATCTCGGTAGTATCGTCTGATGTGGAACCTTCCCTCGTTACCGAACTCTTCGAAAATTTGCTGTCCAGTTTTGACCTCTCCACCGTTATTTTCATCAGGACCTTTCACACGAAAACCCTTGGCAGGAATTTTATTCTCCTTGAGCATTTTTTCCCAAACAGCAGGCTCTCCTCGTTCCATCTTACTGTAGGCCTTTACCAGCGGCCTGAAGCTGGTTCTCATCCTCGAATAATTCCACTTTCTCCTCCCATCATCGTCGACCTCCCCGTCGGTCAGTGCGTACCATCCGTGCCGGGGGGTCCGACTGGTGTACATCCCAAACTGTGGCAACCTTCCATAACCACTTCCGCGTATTTGCTCTGCCATCTCAGGGGCTCCCAAGTAATCTCTCAGACGAGTCACCTGATCTGCAACTAGGGCGTTCATCGGATACAGAATGAGAACTCTAATCGCTCTGTCCGCTTCCCCGTCTTCTTCAATTCTTTCAGCCTCTCTTCTTAGATGGCAAAGCATTGGGTGCATGAAAGCCTCAGTCTTTCCAGAACCTGTTCCTGTTGCAACAACGACGTGCTGCCCCCTAAGATAAGCAATAATCGACTCCAACTGGTGAGGGTATAGTTTCCATCCCCCGAATCTCACGGACAGGGTTTCCAAGAATTGGCGCAACTCCTCAGTCTGCTCTGGAGTCAAATCCGAATACGCATCCTCCAGCAGAATCCTTTCTATGCTTTTATTGATTCTCTGTTCCATCTCTTCGGAAACATCAGTGTATTCTGGAATCTTTCCCAGCACCTCTCCGCCAATCTCTTCACCCTCCTTATACTTGGGAATAAGATCTATCAGAGGCTCCTGAACGAGCTGATATCCTCCCCCTTCATGCATCAAACGATTCCTTTCAACATCGAGCTCCTTCGCCCATCCTTGATCTGTCCCGCTCACCAGAGGGTACATTCTTTCTATGTCCTCAATGTGGGCATCAGTGATTTGTTTCTTAACTTGATTTATCCTCAATCAACCCACCACCAAAGACCGTGTCCCAGGCTCTTAATCGCTACAGATAAAGTATCCGCGTCCATCAACTTGTAGGCAGGCTCAAGATAAAATTCATCGAGCTCTGGATCATATCCATTGAAAGCTCCGTAAATGCTACCTGGGACACCCTTGCCCCCTGTATCTTTGGCATCATTGAAAACGGCTTGAACACCCAATTTTTTGTAATTAAGGCTTGCAAATGCCCTCAACGTCTCCCTTGCAAAGTACGGTTTGTCTCCATACTGGCCGAATATGCTAGGAATATTTGAATCCCCGTAAATACTATTGAAAACACAGTCAGATGGGAACCAGCGTGGCAATCCACCACTGTGCCCTAGTAGAAAACACGAATCTCCATCAGGTCTCTTCTCGACCAGATAGAGATTCCAACCAATCTCACTCATTGCTAGCTTAATCACCTTTATTTCCAGCGTTATGAACCTCTCTCCATGCCCATCAGTTGGCAGTACTACAGTGTCTGTAGGAATTGTGTCATACTTCGAGCGAAATTCCCACTTGTGCCCCCTAGTATTAACGACATTTTTCCCAAGCCATTCCCTATTCATAATGCTGTATGGTGCCGTTGATCCGGGTCTCGAATCCCCTGGTGGTCTACCAGCCCACCTGTAGCATCTAGAAATCACCTCTAGTTTCCCGGACGGCCCAAGGCCAGATTCTTCTTCGGGTTCGAGAGGGTTCCATCCGTTTTCGTCGGCCAGTGAAACTATTGTCTGAAGCCAGTGATGCGCAGTCGGGGAGAAATCGACAAGCAAGGGGTGATCATTATTTTTTAGGTCAATCTCACGAATACTAGAGTCAATATTTTGCAGTTCACTCAGATCTTTCCGGTTTACCCAGAACCTGCCCTTCTCGTAATTGACCAGACCTGGAAACTTTTTTTCAACATCATTATGGATCAAGGAGGTGTGCAGTATTAACGAAGGTTCTTTCTTCCTGAATTTCTCAAGCATGTTGCCGTTGGACTTCCAGTATCTTAGTTGAGAGCCGGGATCCGGGTTCTCCAACTTGAATTGAGGTAACTTGTTGATGTAACTCCTCAGGGGTCCCATTGGAACCGCCTGCTCGCTAGGAAAGTATTGCAGCTGCATCAGTGTCCAAAGCCCTCTAATTCCCTTAGCCCATTGAGTGATGTCGGCTGTTTCTGCTAATGGGTCAGTTTGATGCGGCGGCTTCAGGCTATATTTGAAACAGAATGATATGATGTCCCTGAGTAGCGCATCTTGATTGTGATAATTGCCAGTTCCCAGAAAGTTAGTTTCGCCGGGTTTCCAACCGATACCCTCCACCCGCCTCTTAATGATAGATAGCAGATCAAAGTCATCGGTTGAGACGGGCCGATCGATTTTTTCACACTTGTATCCCTTCCCCGGATCCGCTTTGATTTTCAGAAGTACCTTTTCCTGGGAGTCTCTTCGTCCTATTCGTATGCCTTCTAATTCACGTTCCGTGTTAAGCCTCAAGAAAACGAATCCAGAATCACCGCTAAGGAAATAGTCAGGTTCCCAATTACCCGAACTCCATCTCTCTACAACGAAGCGCCTCCCGGAAGTTTGTCGAGAACTCATTTCAATCTGGACTGCAATCACTGTTGAATCTCTACCAGTAATGTCCAACTCTTCGATGTGCCCTCCCATATCGCTAATCACTTTACCATCGTGAGTGAACACAGTTAGCGCATCAGCAGGTTTCATAGTGGATTTAGGTATCTTATCACTAATGCTCGAATCGACTACCTCATTGAGGAATCCCAGAATCTCAGTTCCACCTTGTGGCATCGAACCTATCTGGAAAATCAGAACCTTCTGGCCCCCACTCAAACCAATAGCGGCAGTATCCATTGGAGCAACCGCGCGTTGACCGAACTTTTCGTTAAAACCCTTGATTTTATTGTTGAGATTAACGCCCTTATCAATTGACTCAATCCATACAATAACTTTCTCAGAGCCAGAATGGAACTGTACCCTATTTCCACTCTTTTTGGATACCTTGGTGTATCTGCTGGCATCTGGCTCCTTGTGGAAGAACATGACACCTTCATCCACGCCCCTTATCCTAATCCTGATATCGCCCTGGATGGTTTTGGGTAGGTTAATCGTAAAGGACTTAGAAAGTCCACTATGCATGCAAAATTTCGAGTAACGAGAAAGTGGGTCGGCCAAGTTATCACTCTTGCTTGCACCCTCTTCTTTGAAGCCATCACTACTCAATTTTGTAGAGATCTCCGTATACAGTGCAGTTCTTTCAGCATGGTTAAATTCTGAAATTGGCTCGAATAAAATCCTCCATGCTTCAATTATTGTTTCATGAGCATTGAGATCGATTTTCTGTAACGGTGATCTATAATCAACTGTAGAGGGAGGGTCGCCGCATGTAGGTTTTTCGCAGGTTTGAATCCTCTGGTAAAACGATCCTTTGGGTTCTTTTGGCCGATACGAAAACTTGAATCTACCATCTGTGGGACAGTTGAGTTTACAGTCGAGGCCTCTAGGACAAAATTTAGTGCTACTGTCGACCCGTATCCCATCGGGAAATTTACCATACTTGTCGAAGTGGTCTTCAACTTCTTCTACACTCCAAACTTCCCCGTCATTCTGAGCCTCCTGAATGCTATTGCCTAGGGCACACTCGTGGAACATCACTCGCTCGGGCTGATGACTCGGACAGATACTGGCAACCCCCTAGCACCCCCCAGACACCGTCGTCTTGAATAACCCCATCGAATACTGACTCCCCCGGAGGGGGAAGTACAGTGTCTTGGGCCGAGATTTCCTGGCTAGCCAAAGCGTCCGAACCCACGGTCATCCGTCTAGATAACAAAGTCTCTATCACAGATTATCCTAAGACTGTCCATCTCAATCCGAGTGATGCTACTCTAAAAAAAATCTCAATAACAATCAATTCGCAAAGAATTAGGTCAAGGGAAGTGACTATTGATTTCGTTAATCGGAAGAAAACCGTGCACTTATCATATGGAGACAATTCCATCCAATTTACTGTACCAAAGAGCACATGGCCCAATGACAGGACCCTGAGAGTCTTTGATGGAAATCCTTACCCACGAGCAAAATCAGTGCCACCGGGGGTGAAGGATTCATTACTCGCCAGAAAGACGATAAAAGTCACCAGAACGAAACCCGAGCCTGTCGACATCAAACTGAGTTTAGACTCAGAACAAAGACTCAGTTTGAAGATAGCACACAATAGAGCGGATGCTGAAGTAGAAATGCGCGTAGTAATTGCTGCAAGGGGAGGAGACTCCCGGTTTGTTATCGGACTCTGGAAAGGTCTGACAAGTGCTAAAGCAACCGAGTTATATCTTGGCCCAATCAACTCGCTGGTATCCGATGATCGGAAGGAAGAAAGAGAAATCAGTCTGTCCCCAAAAATAGAAATTTTATACCGTATGAAGGGTAGCAGAAACATTTTCCACGAGGTAGAAAATAATCCCAAAGTTGATGTGGGTAAAGAATTCAAAATTGTAGATTTTTATGTTAAGAAAAACGCGGGCACTCATCTTGGACAAGAATGGAATACTCACTATCTATCCGTTCACCATAATTTGATGGTCACCGATGCGCCGGGTGCAATCAAAAAGGAGTTAGAAACGGCCGGCATTGTGTGCAAAACCAATCCAACTCCCAATGTAACTTATCAGGACCATTATCCATCCGTTCTCGGCAAGTGTCATTTCGAAATTGTTAGTATATCAGCAGACGCCTCCTTGCCGGATTCCATGAGAGAACTATACAAGGAAATAAACGAATTCAAAAACACCAAAGAAGAACTAAACAAAACCAAATCACAACTAGGTCCGACTGTAGGTCAACCCCGCCCGACGAGAATCAGTCGTGGTGGGAACAGACCGAGGAAGTCCAGACTTAAAGGCCCAAAAAATCCTTTTCAAAGTAAGTCAAGAAATCGAAAACCCTCAAGGAAGAGGTAAGGCCTCAAGACTACGATTCTTGGATCCCCTTCTTCCATAATCTGACAGAGAGCTTAAACACCATCGTTGTTCCAGAGTCACTGATGTCCGAGCCAGTACAGCTCCAACGGAGTCGCGCACGTCGTTGGCTCTCAGCCAGGGCAGCGGAAGCAATGACCATCCTGATGGAGGCCATGACGCAATGCAAATGGCGGAAAGGTGGGCGTAAGGGGCAGCGATGAACCATGTGGGGTTTGGGACGGGGGGTTTATCGACTCCCCTGTTTTCATAAGTCCATGAAGAAGATTGCATACTTGCTTACCCTAATCATGTTGCTCGTCCCCCTTGCTGGATGTGCTGGAGACGAAAATGATGACAATTCTATCGAAGGGAATTCTATCGTAGGGGATTGGTATATGGCTGAATTATTAACGCTTGAAATTAATCAAGACGGTACAGTGGCTAGTCTCGATGAAAACGGAAGTTGGAGTACTGAAGGTGATTACCTTACCCTTCATTTTGAAGATGCGGAACCCACTTTTAGGTTCACAATTGAAGGGGGTTGGCTCTGGTTAACCAATTCTGGACAAGATGGCTGTATGGTGTTCGCACCAGAAATGATTAATGAAGACGAATTCGAAGACAGAAAAAGAGAGGTCTATGAGGAAATAACTCCTGAAGGATTGTGCGACTAAGATTGTACGTAACCCTTCGAGGACCATGCGAGAAGTATGGGCTGGGTGTAGACCCTCGCTGATTTACCCCGAGTCAGAGGGTACCCTATGAGTCGCCCGCGTGTCATAGGCGTTTCAATGGGTAAGTAGCAAAATTCGGTATGGGTTTATGCCATAGCGCCCTGCTCATCTACTATGGAATACAAGGCCGCACTACTAGCACTCATCATCATCAGCAGCGCTCTGGCTGGGTGTACTGGAGATCCTGATGCTGGAGGAAATGATGAGATTGACTTAGTGTTAGTACAAGAATTCCTGAACAACACCTCACTTACCATGCCGGATACACTGCACTCAATGTCGGGGGTTGTCGAAGGTGATGGAGAGGTTGATGTGCGAGAGAACTCCTCTACCAATAATTGCATCTCGTACTTTGGGGCCAGCAATGATTGGTGGGATTACTGCAATGTGATAAGTTTAGAAATCCAACAGCCCGAGGGTTTTGCCGTCAGCATCAATTTCATCGTCGCATACGTCTACCTAATTGGCACTGATTCCAATGGGGAAACCGGTCAAGAGAAATTTGGTCAGGAAAGGGAAATGTATGGCTGGATCGAGACCAATTGCACGGACGGTTTCTCTTCTGATGTTTGGGTCGATGCCTATGGAACTAACACCTATT
>Ga0310342_100001741_pt1 | contig 13668 bp, 16 predicted proteins | sample S15DNA20500_MG_FD_206155 | JGI IMG/M metagenome (GOLD analysis project Ga0310342, IMG submission 206155) | Marine microbial communities from station ALOHA, North Pacific Subtropical Gyre - S1503-DNA-20-500_MG | ecosystem: Environmental > Aquatic > Marine > Oceanic | place: Pacific Ocean: North... | reverse complement strand
GTCCTGGTGACAGGGCTGGCAGGGCAAACCCCACCCGGAGAAAGACCAAATAGGGAGGGCTGGCGATGACCCGCGCCTAGGTCCTCCGGGTAGGTCGTTCGAGGCCGACCGCGAGGTCGGTCCCAGAGAAATGACCGTCGACCCCCGTCAGGGGGCCACAGGACCCGGCTTACAGGGCCTCTCACGTCCCCTCAACGTCCCATTATCGTCCTGATTGGGGTGAGACATATACAACATCTTGTGGTAGTTAGTCGCAAAGTACACATGATCTTGACGATTTGGGGAACTTGGGTAGAATTGACGCCGGAAGGAGTGATCGTCCCCGCCAGGCCCCTCCTAACACAGCTCTCCAGGCCCCACCAGGAGAGGTGAACCAGGAGCCTGGACCCTTGGTGAGGTCTCCCTTCACACCCCAAAGGAAGAAGAGGAGAGCCACCCCTGCGGCGCGCCTCTTCCCCACCGCGCACCCATGGAGTTTGTTTTCGTCGTCCCCCGGGGAGACCTGTTCCCCGACTGCTATCCCCACGGTCTCATGCCGTTCGGGGAAGAGTGCTCGCTCAAGAGTTTCGAGCGAGCTGTGGTCGAACACGGCTTCTTCGTCGAGCGCGCCCGCGCCGAAGTCGAGCCCGCCTGGAAGCAAGTCATCCCCTACACCGCTCTCGTGCGCGGCGGCGACGTCTTCCTCGTCCGTCGCTTGAAGCGAGGTGGTGAGGCGCGTCTTCACGACAAGCTCTCGATCGGGATCGGAGGTCACATCAATCCCGTGGACATGCCCCAGGACGGAGTGCGCAACCCGATCGCTGCGGCAACGTGGCGAGAGCTGGAAGAGGAGCTCGAGATCGAGGGCACATGGACCTCCACCCCGCTCGGCATCCTCAACGACGAAACGAATCCCGTGGGCGCGGTCCACGTCGGCTTCGTGCAAGTGGTTCACCTCACGGGCGACGCGCGCGTCCGCGAGACGGACCAACTGGAAGGAGACTGGACTTCTCTCGAGGAGCTCACCCGCCTGGCGGAGAGCGATGCGAACTTCGAAACTTGGTCGTCCCTGCTTCTGCCCCACATCTCTGCCTGTTCTCCTGACCCCATCCCCACAGCCTGAGCCGTTCCCCACTCGACCCAATGAGCACCACGACGAACACAAAGACTCTCGTCCCCGAAAAGATCTACGACATGCTGCTGAACGCCCGCACGGCCGACAAGGTCACGGTGTACTTCAAGGACGGTCGAGTCATAGCGGGAGCTCTGATCTTCAACCCCTTCAAAGGCACCGGTCGCCTGATCGATATCGAGAAGGAGTCGTCGATAGACTTCGCTATCGAACATATCCGCGATCTGCGCTTCAGCAGGTCCTAGTCCTCCCGGATTCTCCCGCCCTTCGGGGCGCTCTACCGTTGAGGGATCTGACCTAGTCAGCGCTCCCGGGATAAGGCGGCATCTCCGGCTCGAGGTCGACGTGGATGGCGTCTGCGACACGGTTGATGTAATTGAAGTAGGCAGTGACCTGAATCAGGTCGTGGATGGCGACGTCTTCGAGTCCGGCGGCACGCAGGTCCTCTACGTCCTCCTCGGTCATCGCCTGGGGAGTGAGAGTCAGCTTCTCCGCGTACCCGCACAAGGCGAGCTCCAGCGGGTCGAGGTCGGCTCTCCGCCAGTCCTCCAAGAGCACAGCGCACAGCGCCGACGCGTCACGCCCCTGGTCCTCTTTTTCGATCTCGGCACGGAGATCGGCGGCGTGGGCGTGTATTCAGTAGTGACACCCGTTCGTGATGCTCACCACGACGGCGATGAGTTCACGGTTCGAACGAGTCAAGCCATCTCGAGCGTTGGCGATCTGGCCGAAGTGCCGCATCGAGGCGTCGAGGATCCCGGGCGCGAGGCTCATGCTCTGCACGATCTGATACACGCGACCCGCCCGGGCGACAGCAGCCTCGTACTGCTCTGCCAACCGCCCTTCAGCCTCTTCCGGAGACACGGTTCGGATCCAAGCCATGCGCGAAGTCTATCAGCGCGCCCGGGGGAGGTTCTCGACCCAAGTAATCAGGGTCTGCGCGTGGAGCTGCTTGACGCGTGACAAATGTCCGAACTGCTCAGCAGTCTCAACCTCTCCACCTTCGGCAAAGATGCGCTCGAACTCGCGGTACCAGCGTGAGATGGCCTCTTCTGCTTCGCCGCAGGTGCGCAAGGCGAAGCGAGACCCGGTCAGGTAGGTCGTGAGGGTGAGCCCCCAAGCCGCCGCCCAACGCCGAAAGCTCCGCTTCCGCGGACGGACACCCAGGTCTTCGAGGATCTCCAGCAGCGTCTCGATGACGTCGTTCTCCTCAGCGTGCATCCGCCGGAGCACCGTCTCCAATTCCGTGTCCGAGAGACGCCACGCAAGCGAAGCGTAGGCCGTCCTCGCTCCGAGCTCGGATCGCAACGCGCCCCGCATCTCATCGAGGAGGCGGGACCTGGCAGGCTCTTCGAGTTGAATCACCCCTCCCCTCGGTTGGCGACTTCGGCGAGGAGGCGCTGTCGGAGACGGGTCATGGACGGATATGTGGCCGGGACGAGGGCAAGCAGCGCACTTTGTCGGGGTGCGCGGGAGGGATGGGCCGTGAAGATGGGATCAGGCCCCTTCGGATGCTATCAGATCTCCTGTTCGCCCCTCCCAAGTCAGCGTACGCGTGAACTTCCTCCTCGAGTGCATCGGCTTCCCTCCAGACGCAGAAGAGAGGGCCATCGTCCAACGGGTGATCGACGAAGGCGAGAGCGTCCCGTGGCGCGGCCCCGAGGGCAAGCACTACCGCCTCCCGGTCGCCGAAGGTCTCGAGCTGCGCCTGGACCGTGAGGAGGACAGCGATCACTGGTCGATCCTCCCCTGGTACAGCGAGAACGCGCGCCTGCGCGTAGCCCTACGCGCCCTCGTCCACGTCCCGGACTCCCCCTTCGACGTCCTCCTCGTGGGCTGGGCGGATCCTCCCGTCCGCGCTCTCGACGAGCACCAATCGAGAAAGGGGGCCTACTTGTTCTCCACCTACCTCACCGACGCGCGTCGACTCCCGGAGCGGCTCCCTGAGGGACACGTTCTCGCCGTCAGCGTCTCGGGCTTCGCGCTCGATGTCTCCTACCTGGGCCCGAACGACGGCGTACGAGACGCGCGCATCCTCGACGAGGAGGGCGGCGCCTGGATCCAGCCCCTCGGCGGCGCAGGATCTCCGGGCGGCTGCAACGAACTGTCTGTCCGGATCCAGGAGGTGCGTCACATCCGCAATCCGCTCACAGGTCGCGACGTCGACATCCTGCGCGTGGACGCACCGTCCCGTCCCCTGCACCTGTTCGTCAGCCCCTGGGACCTCGAGCAGTCAGGCCTCCAACGCCCGCGCCCCGGCGACCGCATCGAGGGCGTGTTCTTCTTCAACGGACGGATCGCGGGGGGTCTCCCGACCCGCCGACGACCCACGAAGAGACCCTTCGGTTGAGGCGGGGCGCGCTCCCTCTAACCGTCCTCACCCTCTTCCACTTCTACGGCAGGCGCGGCGGCCTCCCAATGGAGAGCCTCGATGAGCGCATCTATCTCTCCCTCCCCGGCATCCGGGATCGCCCAGCTCACCAACACGCGCTCGTTCGCCGAGTCACCGGGAAGAAGTCGGATCCCGTGTTCGCCGCCCTCACCCGCGAGCTCCACGAGGCTGGGAGCTATGGCGCTGTTCATGACCAGATTCATGGTTCGCTCGAACTCCTCCGCCTCCTCCTCGCTGTCCCAGACCGTCACGAGGTGGAGCAAGCGGCCTTCGCCCTTGGCGAGGAGCGCAACGGAGTCTCCCCCCCACCCGCTCGCAGCATCGTTGGTGTACTTGATCGACATCATCGACATCGGATTGCTGAAATCGATCTTCGTCGCTCCATCAGCGAGCTCGGTCACGAGCGCCAACTGCATTTCACCGAAGACATCCTCCTGCGCGATGCTCCATCCCTCCGGCAATTCAGCGGTCTCACGCACGATCCTGATCGGGTCGTCGCGCTCCTCGGGATCCCAGTACTTTTCGGGGTGCAGGACCTGCTCGGACGAGAGGGGCGGGGCGACGAAGGCCCGCTCGAGGACCGCATTGGGATCGCGGATCTTCTCCTCGCGCCTGAGATGCCTCCGCCCCACCGAGAGGAACCTCTGCCCGCTCATGTAGGAGGCCAGTAATGGCTTCCAAATCACCGTCGGGGCATTCTCCAACGACTCCGTCCCCATCTTGGAGAACTCACGCATGTCCTCGGGACTGAGCCTCCCCATGTTCTTCATCACCCATCGGTTCATGAGCTCCGTGCCGCTCCCTTCGACCACGCTCATGTAAGCGGCGGTCGCGTCACTGTGTCCGATGCGCTCCTTCAGCGCGCCGTCCAGGTCATAGAGGCTGTCGTCGAGCGCGTGGGTCAGCTCGTGCGCGAGGATCGCCCGCGCGAGGTCACCGCTGAAGCCCTTCATGAGATAGAAGCTCTTCGTGCCCGGATCGTAGAAGCCCGCCACCTGATCCTGGAGCAGCGCCATCGTGAGCTCCTCGAGATCGGCGTCATGTGGGAGAAGCCCAAGGAGCTTCGCCATCCACTCCCCGCTCTCCATTGCGCCGGGCTCCTGCATCTCCTCCATGCGCTTCACCGCGTATTCGATGAGGCCTTCCTTGTCGGCGATCTCCACGCGAACAGGCTCGTTGAACTCGATGTTCCTGAGCACGCCCACCTCGACCTGGATCGCCGCTGAAGCCTCTTCGAGCGCCTCTTGAGTCCAGTCGTCGCTGACCGGCAGACCTCCCAGGAGCAAGGCTGTGGCGAGGGTGAGGGTGAGGGATGCGTTCATGTGGAGGTCTCCTGGGGAGTTGGGGCGCCCAGCCTACGGGAAGCCGCCCTGAGCGTGGAGTACGCGTCTGGAGGTCCTCTGTTTGATTCCAATTGGACGCCTTGGCACGATTCCCGCTTCGCCGGAGGCTCCCAGCCTCCAGAACCCCGGTTTCCTCCATGGAGTCTGCGTGAGCCGTCTGATCCGCCTGAGCTGTATCTCCGCCATGTTCCTCGCCATCGCCCCGGTCGCCATGGCCGAGGTATCTGAGTTGGGCCCTGAACCTGCGGCCACGCTCGTCCTGGAGGACGAGATCACCGGGATCGAGAAAGTCGCTGACGACGTCCTCGGACAAATCAACGAGGTGCTCGCCTCGGTCTTCTTCTGGGACGTCTGGTTCTGGGACAACCCCGGCGAAGACGCCACGGAGGAGGAGCAGGAGCAGGACACGCAACTCCCCTTCACCGTCGCATGGCTCGTCCTGGGTGCGATCTACTTCACCCTGCGGATGGGCTTCGTCCAGTTCCGCCTGTTCTTCCACGCGATCAAGATCACCAAGGGTGATTACGACGATCCCGCGGACGAGGGTGAGGTCAGCCACTTCCAGGCGCTGACCACCGCGCTCTCGGCGACGGTCGGACTGGGCAACATCGCAGGCGTTGCCATCGCGATCTCGATCGGCGGCCCGGGCGCCACGGTCTGGATGATTCTCGCGGGGCTCCTCGGCATGGCGAGCAAGTTCACCGAGTGCTCTCTCGGTCAGATGTATCGCCAGACGCGATCCGACGGCAGCGTCATGGGCGGCGCGATGTACTACCTGTCCAATGGTCTGAAGGAGATCGGGATGGGCGGACTCGGGAAGGTCCTTGCGGTCTTCTTCGCGCTCCTTTGCATCGGCGGTTCTTTCGGAGGTGGGAACAGCTTCCAGGTGAACCAGTCCCTGAACGCCCTCCAAGAGACCGTTCCCTTCCTCGGAGAGCACCGCTGGGTCTATGGAGTGATCATGACGATCTTCGTAGCGCTCGTGATCCTCGGTGGACTCAAGCGCATCGCGCAAACGGCTGAGAAAATCGTCCCAACCATGTGTGGCATCTACGTCGCGGCGTCACTCGTCGTGATCCTGATGAACATCGGCGAGATTCCGAACGCGATAAAAACGATCATCACAGGCGCCATGACACCGGCCGCCGGATTCGGCGGCTTCATCGGCGTCTTGGTTACGGGCTTCAAGCGCGCAGCCTTCTCGAACGAAGCCGGTATCGGCTCTGCAGCTATCGCGCACTCGGCTGCCAAGACCCCATACCCGGTTCGCGAGGGGATCGTCGCCCTCTTGGAGCCGTTCATCGACACCGTCGTCGTCTGCACGATGACGGCCCTCGTGATCGTCGTGACAGGCGCCTACGACAGTGCGAACCCGGAGTTTGCCCAGTACATCACCGAAAAGAACGGCGCTGGCCTCACCTCTGTCGCCTTCGCTCAAACGATCCCGTGGTTCCCCTACATTCTCTCGGTCGCCGTCGTCCTGTTCGCCTTCTCGACCATGATCTCATGGTCCTACTACGGTGAGCGATGCTGGAGCTGGCTCTTCGGAGACGGCTCAGGGTTCATCTACAAGTTCATATTCCTCGCCTTCACTTTCGCCGGATCGATCATCACAGCCTCGAACGTGCTCGACTTCGGCGACCTGATGATTCTGGGAATGGCGCTCCCGAACATCCTCGGGGTCCTCTTCCTCTCTGGAAAGGTGAAGACCGCATTGACCGAGTACGTGGCCAAACTGAGAGCGGGAGAGTTCACGGAGTTCCACCATAAGCTGGAGGACTGATGAACCCCTCTGCCATCGATCAGGCGCCCATCGGCCCCGTCGATCTCGCCGCCGAGCGTGAGGCCGTCGGTCCTGCCCTCGAAGAGGCGGTGCTCGACTGTCTGCGCTCCGGCGCCTACGTCCTCGGGCCCGAGGTGAAGGCCTTCGAGGCCGAGTTCGCCGCCTATCAGGGAACCGCCCACGCCCTCGGCGTCGCCTCAGGAACAGACGCCCTGATCCTTGGTCTGCGCGCTCTAGGGGTCGGCGTCGGGGACGGCGTCGTCACGAGCGCCTACACCTTCTTCGCCTCTGCCGGGACCATCGCCTGGATCGGCGCGCGCCCACAGCTCGTCGACGTCGACTACGACACGGCCCTCATGACCCCCGAGACCGCTTCGGCTGCCATCGACGACACGACGAGGTGTCTCCTCCCGGTCCACCTCTACGGCCAGCTCGTGGACTTGGCGGGCTTCCGCGCCCTCGCGGACGAGGCAGGCCTCGGACTCCTGGAAGATGCTGCCCAGGCCCACGGCGCTGAGCGCGACGGCAAGCGCGCGGGCCAGGTCGGTGACGCCACCGCCTTCTCCTTCTACCCCACGAAGAACCTGGGCGCCCCCGGAGACGCCGGCGCGATCCTCACGCCCTCCGACGACATCGCCGCCCGCCTTCGTGAGATCCGCGACCATGGCTCGCGGGAGAAGTACCTCCACGACAGCATCGGCACGAACTCGCGCCTCGCCTCCCTGCAAGCCTGCGCGCTGCGCACCAAGCTTCCCCACCTCGACGCCTGGAACGATCGCCGCGCCGAGCTTGCCGCGCGCTACGACGAGCGCTTCGCCGACTCCGAGATGGTCCGGCCCCTCGTGCGTCACGAGGACACGCGCCACGTCTATCACCAGTACTCGGTGCGCCTCCCGGCCGACCGCCGCGACGCCGCGCTCGAGAGCCTCAAGGACCAATCGATCTTCGCCGCCGTCCACTACCCGAGCCCGGTCCACCACCAGCCGGTGGCCGCACAGTGGGGTTATGGGCCCGACGCATTCCCCAACGCGGCCCGCCTCTCGACCGAGATCCTGTGCCTGCCGATCCACCCATTTCTCTCGAACGAGCAGGTGGATCGCGTTGTAGAGGCCCTCCTGGGGGCCCTGGAAGCCTGATTCCAGGCAGGGATCAAGCCTGAGGACCTCTCAGGACGATGATCTAGGACCGGCACTTCGCCCTCTTTGGAGGCGCTGTGCGGACTCTTAGCCGTCCCCCCACTTCGGTCCTTCGCCGCTCTCCGGCTCAACTGACCATGTTCACCCCCCTTCGTAGCTCCTCCTTCCTCGCCCTTGGGCTCTTCGTCGCGCTCGGTCTCTCGATCAGCGCAGTCCAGGCCGCCCAGGATGGGCGTGGCTCCGGACGTGGCAGGGGCGGCAATCCCCGCGTCAAGGTCTCCCAGGAGGACGCCTTCTTCAAGATTTGCGATCACGACAAGAACCAGTGGATCAGCTTCCGCGAAGCCAACTACAGCCTCCTCCTCGACCGGAACCAGTTCGGAACCATCGACAAGGACTCGGACGGTCGTATCACGCGAGTAGAGTTCGATGCGTACTACCAGGAGAGCAACAAACGAAACGGCGCATTCAGGGAGCCCCGCGCAAAGACCGGGGTCCCTCGTGAGCCCACGCGCCGCGGCGCGCCGGACAAGGTCGAGGCCACGGAGAAGAAGACTCCGGTGAACTCGAGCTCTGTCTTGGAATTCTTCGGCGCCCGGAAGTCGAGGGAGGAAGAGAAGGACATGCCCATGCTCCCGCCGCACATCCGGGGTCCGGTCCACCACTTCGCTCGCCTTGACATCGACGAAGACGGTCTGATAACGGCCAAAGACCTCGAATGGCTGGAGCGATCCACCCACCTCGAAGTCCGCTTCTCGGCGGTGATCGGAATACTCGACACCAACGACGACGGCGGCATCTCCCCCGAAGAGTTGGACGCGTCGTTGCGCTAGGCGGTTCTCCGCCTAGAGGTAGGCGACCACGGGCTCGTGTCGCGGCCCGCCACCGGCTCCTGCCACGGAGAAGCTGCCTCCGCCCTTGAGAGAGACGCCCGCGTACTCGCCGGTCCGCGAGAGCACGTAGAGCTTCAGCGAGAAGGCCGGGTCACCATCCTTGTCGACGAGAGCAGGCTGCCACGCAGCCGCCCGCCGTGCCTGCCTCACGACCCTCGCCATGACCTCGAGCCCGGCATCCGCGGGGTTGGCGCCGGCGCGCATGAGCTCGACGCACATCGCGCTCGCGTTGGACAGAATGGCCGCCTCGCCTCGGCCCGTGGCCCCGGCGCTGCCGACCTCGTTGTCGCAATAGAGCCCCGCCCCGATGATAGGCGAGTCACCCACACGCCCCGGGATCTTCCAGGAGAGCCCCGAGGTCGTCGTCGTGCAGCCCACGTCACCGCCCGCGTTCACGACTGAGCAGTGGATCGTGCCCGTGACCCGGTCGCTCTGGAACGCCCTGCGCGCGAGTTCAGGCCCGCCTTCTCTCCAGATGGAGCCCGTCTCCTCCTTCTCGGCAGGTCGCGGGGGAAGCCGATCGTCCCGGTCGCTCATCGACTCCTTCCATTTCATCCAGATCTTGCGCGTCTCCTCTGTGAGGAGCTCCACGTGGGGGTGACCGTGCGAGCGCGCAAACTTATAAGCGCCCTCTCCCACGATCATGCAGTGATCGGTGCGCTCCATGACGAGCCGCGCGACCTCCGAGGGATGAAGGATGTTCTCGATGCACGCCACGGCGCCCGAGTTGTGAGTGGGTCCGTGCATGACGGCAGCGTCGAGCTGGACCACGCCGTCCTCGTTCGGGAGCCCTCCCAGGCCCACCGAGCGGTCATTGGGGTTGGCCTCGACCACCTTCACGACCTCGATCGCGGCGTCGAGCGGATCGGTCTCCGAATGGATGGTCTCCCACGCGAGCTTCATTCCAGTGAGCGCGTTCTGGCTCCCCACCATCACCGGCCCCTTCAGCGGAACCTGACCGAGGCTCCCCGCTGCGCTCGCCGCTTTGCATCCGAGCGCCCCCGCAACGACTCCGGCCCCGAGAAATCCACGCCGCGTCGGCGCGCCCAAACCGGTTCGATGCTCACTCATGCGGAGTCTCCTGCGAGGTACTTGTCGAGGAAGAGCGCGAGCCGCTCACGCGCCTCGGGTTGGATAGAGTCCGGGGCAGTCATGATCGCGTGCTCGAGAGCGTCGTCTGCGATGGAGGCTCCCATGTCGGCGATCATGGGCGCGGCGCGCCGGATCAGCTCCTTCGCGTGATCGACGTTCATCTTCATCGTCTCGACGACGGTCGTGACGGAGACGTCGTCGTGATCGGTGTGCCAGCAGTCGTAGTCGGTCGACATCGCGACGGTCGCGTAGCCGATCTCCGCCTCGCGCGCGAGGCGCGCCTCCTGGAGGTTCGTCATTCCGATGACGTCCACTCCCCAGGTGCGGTAGATCATCGACTCGGCGCGCGTCGAGAACTGCGGACCCTCCATGTTCAGATAGGTGCCTCCGTCGTGCACCTTCACCTCGAGACCTCGAGCAGCCTCGAGAAGGATCGAGCGCACGGCGCCACAGATCGGTTCGGCGAACATGACGTGGGCGACGACGCCGCCCTCGAAGAAGGTGTCCGGCCGGTGACGCGTGCGATCGAAGAACTGGTCCACGAGGACGAAGTCTCCCGGGGGGATCTCCTCCTTCATCGAACCCACGGCGGAGACCGAGATGATCCGGCTCACACCGAGCTTCTTCATTCCCCAGAGATTCGCGCGCGAGTTGATCTCGGTCGGAGAGATCCGGTGCCCACGACCGTGCCGCGGGAGGAAGACCATCTTCACTCCCTCCAGCTCCCCGGTGATGAACGCATCGCTCGGAGACCCGAACGGGGTCTCCAGCTCGACCTCCTCCAGGTTCGTCAGGCCTTCGATGTCGTACAGGCCCGAACCGCCTATTACCCCGACCGTGTGCTTACCTTCCATGCTGCTCCTTCAGCGCGCCAGGACCGGACGCTGTGCAGGGAGTGTACCGCTCTGGAGGGGCTGATCGAATCAGCGCCTAGCGACGGCGTGGCGGTCGGACCTTCCCAAGCTGCTTCAGGACCCGGGCGAGGTCCTTGGGGATAGGCGTCTCGACCCGCTGTCGCTTGTCCGGATCCTCCGGATCACAAGGGAAATCGATCGCCTCGGCGTGCAGCGAGAGCCTCGAAAGGATGGGACGCTCACTGTGGCCGCGCTTCGCCCGGTAGTTGTGCTTGAATTCGGAGAGCAGAAGCTCGCTGCGGCGGCCGTAGACGGGGTCGACGACGAGAGGAAAGCCCGTGGCGGAGAGGTGGACCCGAAGCTGATGGGTCCGGCCCGTCAGGGGCCGGCACTCGAGGAGGCTGAAGCCGCTGAATCGTTCGCGAACCCGGACCTCCGTCCGCGCCGCCTTTCCGCGGTCGTCGACGAGCATCTTCCCGCTGCGTCGACTGTCCGCCCCGATGGGCAGATCGATCGTGTCGAACTCCCCATCGTCGAGGGGATACTCCCCTTCGACGATCGCGACGTAGGTCTTCCGGATCGTTCCGTCTCCCCGCGAAAATGCGTCACGCAGGTATCGTTCGCACTCGAGGGTCTTGGCAGCGAGGAGAACGCCGCTCGTGTCCTTGTCGAGGCGATGGAGTAGGCGCGGTCGGAACTCGAGACCGGTCTCGCCCTCCGAGCGCTCCAAGGAGATCTGCAGGAGTCCCCCCGCGACGCTCGCAGCGTCGCGCTGCCAGCGCTCCGGTTCGGCGGCGATCCCAGCGGGCTTCTCCACCACCAGAACGTGTTCGTCCTCGTGGAGGACGACCAGGGGCTGCAAGGGAGCGACGGGCGGCGTTACGTTCACCTCCGTCTCCTCGAAGTCCACGAACAGGACCTCCCCACACTTCACGTGCCTGCTGGGCGCGACGGGTTCGCCATCGATGAGCACCCGCCCCTCCCGCACGAGCCCGCGCACGAACCCCTTGCCCAGCAGGGGAAACATCAGGCACAGGAACTCATCGAGCTCCATCCCGATCCGGTCGTCGGGGATGGGGATGTGGTACGGCATCGCCTGCGCCCTCGTGCTAGCCGTTCATCGCCCTGCCGGACGCGATGATGCTCTCCTTGAGCGATCCCACGAACGGAAGGTTGCGGTACCTGCCTGCGTAGTCGAGCCCGTAGCCCACGACGAAGAGGTCCTCGACCTCGAAGCAGCGGTAGTCTGCCTCGTACTCCACGGCCCGCCGCGCGGGCTTGTCCAGGAAGACACAGGAGCGTACCTCCGCTGCGCCGCGCGCCATGAGCTCCGACTTCAAGCCCCACATGGTCCTGCCCGTATCCAGGATGTCGTCCACGAGGAGGATATTTCGACCGTCTATCTCGTTCCCAGAGGGGAAGAAGTTCATCTTCAGCTCCCCTGACTCCGTTCCATCCCGATAGCTCTCGGCTGCGACGAAGGCGAGCTCGAGGGGGATCGGGATGCGGCGGATGAGGTCGGAGGCGAAGATGCAGGAACCCTTCAGGATGCTGACGACGGAGAACTCCTTTCCCTGGTAGTCGCGCGTGATCGTGTCAGCGACACGATCTATCCCTGCTTGGATCTCCTGTTCCGAGATGAGGATCTGATCGACGTCTTCGTGCATGGTTTGCCTCCCTTCCGCGGAGAGGCTGGATGGCCACGCCTACGGGGGGACACAGCATAGCAGCAGGTCCGTTCCCTTCGCTCCCCCGCAGGCATGGGGCCCGATATGTGACCTCTGGAAGGCTCGTAGTCCCGCTCTCCCGGCGGAAGAAAAAGAACTGTGCTAAGATGCCTCTCGTGACTCCTGCGCCCCGAAAGGGGATGGCGAATGCGCTCTGGATCATGAGATCCAATCCAATCGCCCCGGAGTCCCTGATTCGTTCTCCAGGCTTTCACCTCTTGTTCATTCACACATGGGTATCTCCATGAGATGTGCCCCTTGATGTGAATTAACAGGGATGTAAGGGCTTCATCAACGAGCCCGGAGAATCACAAGACAAAGCCCACAGATCCAATTAGACCCACGATTCGAACATGTCGAAACGGCAATACACACGGCGTACGGACGAAGAGATGATCGCGGACCTCGAGGCCAAGATCTCAGGCCTCAAGAACCGCATTGAATCAAAGAAGCGCAAGGACTCTCCCGTACTGAAGAAGTGGAAGCGCGTCCAGAAGACCCTCGGGGCCTTCGCTCAGCTGTCCATGGACCACGAGCGCGCCGACGTCGCCAACAGCGTCGGCGCCTTCATCGCGGGGACCAACCGCCTCGTCGATGAGATGCCCAAGGCTCCGAAGAAGCCGCGCGTCCAAGAAGAGCCGCAAAAGGTAGACCTCCTCGAGAGCTAGACGCTAAGCGGCTCGAGCCGAGCCGCTTGTCCCTCCATCCCTTTCCCCTGCCTCCCTCAGGGAGAGGTCTGTCCGCTCAGGGCGACGTCCGAGATCCACCGGAAGCCGCCCTGGACCCGCTCGAGCTCTCCGTCCTCCGAGAAGAGATGGACGGCTCCAGGAGTCGCCACCAAGAGCGCTGGCCCAACCTGAACCCACGCCGTGGGAGAGCCCTGAACGCTCATGAGCACCGGATCAGGCTCCAGTTGACCTTCACTATCCTTCCCAGGAGCCTTGCAAGACACAGGCCTCGCGCCTCTCTCCAGACGCCACCAGACCTCCTCGTTGACTCCACCGGACTCCTTCACGAGGACACCTTGATCCATACGGACGAGCGACGTCGGCCTCGGCACGACCCACGCCTCCAACTCGAGGAGATCCTGATCCAGGGCGACGACACAGCCTGCATCCCTGTCCGCCACCCAAGCGAAGACCTCGGCATGCTCAAAAGAGGCCGCCGACCTGAGGCAGATCGTCCAGGCAAGGGCCCCCAAGAAGAGCGATAAACAGGATCTGTTCACCGAGGAAGCGCTCAACACATGTAGTGACTGCGCTCACAAGAGAGAGTCACGAGAGAGCCCCTGCCGTGCTACTCCTCGTCCTCTGCCTCAGTCGGAGGATCCTCAGAGG
>Ga0310342_100001740_pt1 | contig 13668 bp, 6 predicted proteins | sample S15DNA20500_MG_FD_206155 | JGI IMG/M metagenome (GOLD analysis project Ga0310342, IMG submission 206155) | Marine microbial communities from station ALOHA, North Pacific Subtropical Gyre - S1503-DNA-20-500_MG | ecosystem: Environmental > Aquatic > Marine > Oceanic | place: Pacific Ocean: North... | reverse complement strand
GCCGCTGACTGGCTGGTCGGTCATGCTGGCTGAATTCGACAAGATCGATCCGGTTTTTCTCAAGAACCTGTATGCTCGTCATCCGAAATTGCGCGACCTGTATCGCTTCTTTATTGACCTGTGGTGCCAGGACCGACAGTACTATCCCAACAACGGCGATGGGGTGAACTTTGCCTTTCGCCAGGCGACCTATTTGCCGGCCATCTTTCACAGGCCGGGCCGCGACCTGGGCCGCATGATCGGCTGGGCGTTGACCGAGCGGGACGATCGAATTCTCTGGCAGTTACCTTCCATGTACACGTTCTTCTGGCATTTGTATGAGGTCACCGGCGAACCCTTTTTGGTCCAGGTGCTTTACGGAGAAAATGACCGTCAGGTAGAAGGGTTGCCATGGGACTTGCACGCGCCCAACCCGGAAAAGATTGCCCAGGGTGTGGCCGACGTGATTCAGCGTGAAGGGCCCCAGTGGAAAATCGCAAGTGTCAACAAACAACAGTATCACATGGCCATTCTGCGATCTGGGAAGGAGCCAGGTGCACCGGAGGCGTGGCTTGACTATGACAACTGGTGGGGCGGCCATCACGACGCCGATGGCATGCACCTGGGACTGTTTGCCAAGGGACTCGACCTGATACCCGATTTGGGTTATCAGATGAACTCGTTCGTCCACCCGGACGCGACTCAGGCTCAGATCACTCGGATGAACTATTACAATTCTGTGGCTGGACACAACACGGTCGCAGTCAACGGACGTGACCCGCTTCGTGCAACGGGCCAAACCACGCTGTGGGCTAACGGCCAGCACTTTCACGCCGTGCGGGCCTCGGGTCCGGAAATGATACGTTACCTGGATGGCTATGAAGTCAAGATGATGCTGGCCGAGGAAGACGGCGTACTGCTGCAGAACGGCCGCTTCGAAAAAGGTCTGGAACATTGGGAAGTTACGGGAGATACCTGGAAACATTCCCCGAATGCCTACGAAGGCAGTCACTTCGCCCGCAGCGGGGAACAAGGAACCGGCACCCTTTCCCAATCGGCTGTAGTCGATCGCCGTTATCTCCGCTGGCAGGCGATGGGGTGGGACGGTCAGCAAGCAACCGGCAAGAACTATTTTCAGATTTTGAATGTAGACGGTGTTGTGTTGAAGACGATTCCACCGCCCTTTGCCGATCACTGGGAAAATCAGTTTGTAGATTTATACGACTTAGGTCTGAAAAACGGCGACACCTTCACCTTTAAAACGGTGGACGGACACCCGAAGCGAAGATTTGCCTGGCTCGCTTGCGACTATGTACGTCAAGCCAACAGGCCGCAGCACTCACGGCCACCACGCAAGCAGTACGAGCGCAGCGTGGTCCTGGTGAATATTTCTGCAGCGGACGGGTACCTGATTGATATTTTCCGGGTCGTAGGTGGCCATGATCATGCCAAGTTCCTCCGCAGTCATTTCGGGACCATTTCCACGGACGGATTGGACCTGGAACCCCATTCTGGTTACGAGCACTACCGCGAGGCCTTTCGCAATTGGCAAGCAGACCTCTCGCCCTCAACTCCTTGGTCGGTGGATTGGCGGATCGAGGATCGCTACCGGCATTTGCCTTCGGCTGCCGATGTGCATTTGCGTTACACGGATTTGACTGAAGGCGTCGAAGCCTACACGGCGGAGAGTTGGATTTATACCAACTACGAAGGCCACAGTGCGTTTGGTTATCCAGCCGTGGAAACGTGGATTCCCATGATCATGCAGCGGCGTCGCCACGTTGGCGATGGCCCGCTCCATTCGACATTTGTCAGCCTGATCGAACCGTATGAAAATCAATCTAATATTTCGCACATCCGTCGGCTTCCTCTTGCGACACCGGACGGAGCGTCTTATCCCGATTCATGTGTCAGCGTCGAAGTCACGCTGGCCGACGGTCGGAAAGATCTGCTCATCGCAGCCGACGTAGAAAACCCGAGCCAGCTGCAAACTGCCTGGCAACCGGGTCGAGCCATGGTGCAGCTGGAATGGGATGTTCATGTTGATGGCCAGCTCGCCTGGTTTCGCAAGAACGAACGTGGACAACTCCAGCGAATGGCCCTCTGTAAAGTGGGTCGAGTGGAGGTGGGGGGTTGGCAGGTGGTGCCACCGCTGGAGAGTGATTACGTGGAATATGAGATAGAAGATGGTCGTCCCCGAATCGTCTCGGATTAGCTTGGCAGTTTCTCACTTACCCGGTTTTGGCTGTGGCCAAAACGATGCAGAAAAAAAGAGCGGACTTGTGACAGTTCCCGTCACCGGCAGTGCCGGAGTAGATCGACATGTCTGCTTTCGCCCGAAGTTGTCCAGCGAAGAACTGAATACAAAATGTGGATCATTAGACATCGGGGCTTAGAATTTGGCCATCGCTGGTCAGTGGTTTGGTTGAGCGGCCAAGCGGCGCTTAGCGGTTACAAAACAATCCTTACCAGGCGCCGGTGCGTCAGGCAGGCAGACAGTCCCAGCACGATCCCACTATAGAGGATCACACGGGTCCAGCCCGCCAGCCCAGAGTCAAAACGGTCGACGAGAAATTCGAGCTGCACCACGATCAACAGCGGGTGAACGGCGAAGTTCAGCAGGTAGGGCAACAGTGGATTATCGCCAAAGCAAACAAACGGCTTTGTCCAGGCCCGCAGCCGCCAGATTTCTATGACGTAGTACAAAGCCAGGTAAATGATACAGGCAATAGCACTGCTGTAGAGGCTCCAGCTGGGTGTTGCCGACCCTTTGAACGCTCCGTAAACAGGTCGTAGCAGATATCCAGCCAAGAGTAGGCCTACGGCGAAAAGCAGTGTCCAGGTTGTGAAAGATTTGGACGAGGCAGTGGTAACGGTAAACTCTTTGCCAAGCAGTATTCCGACAAACAACCCGGCGACGGTCATCGATGGCCAGCTGCCCTAGAGCCACCCCAGACGTGTGTGCTCATAGGGCCCGATGAAGAATTGATACTCATCGAACAAACCTTTTTCGTCTCCTATGTACACACAAATCAAAAGAGCCAGGCACCCGACGACAGCAGCTAACTCCCGTTGGAACAATAAGTAGATGCTACAGCCGATCAGATAGGCCCAGCCAATAATCCCGATGATGTAGAACCGGCAGGCCAGCCAGTGAATTTGGCCTTTCGTCTCTTCACGGTAGATAACTGCCAGATAAACGAGTAAGGCGATTCCGCTGCTGCGCAGGATCCAGGCCAGGTTCTTCCAGCGGCCTGTGCCTAACGGATAGCGGTTCCAGATTAGAATAAAACTGGCCAGCAGTAAAACGGTCCACAGCTCGCCACTCATGCCGATCGGCAGCATGCTCGACCGGCCCAAGCGCATATTCCCCAAGCCGATGCCGATGATCAATAACGAGAGGGTGCGCAACAGGACATGTTGCCAGATTTGAAGGGTGGATTGGCCAGCCGCGCGCCGTCGATCCAGGGCCAAGGGGATGGACATTCCAACCACGAATAAAAACACCGGCAGGATGACATCGACAAAGGTCATCGTATCGGGCGTGCTGGCATGTTTGGCCCAGCCGGGTATGTTCTGGAGTGCGGCCACTTCGCCCTGAATAACGAGTAGGATCATGGTCAGTCCGCGCAGAACATCAATGGAGACAATCCTGGGAACAGGGCCTTCAATTAGTGGGGAATCTTGCATGGTGATAAGTTGTCACCTCTCCGCGGCCAGTTTTCAGCCAGCCAGGCTTTGCCGGCATGGTGAAAGACGATTGACATCGGCGTTGTATATCGTGGTTGATGATTTGCTTTTTCAATGCTTGTTTGATCTTCAGGGACGGTTGCAACCTTGGCGCTCAGATCGCTAGCTCTGTCCCGTAATACCCATTGCGTACTTTTGTTGTGATGGCAATGTTGGTTTCGTATCGCGTTGCTATCCTGCGCCTCTCCTTGATATGTCCGATATTCTGCTCGATAATGTGCTTCAATTGGTAGTTTGATTTATCGAAGTTGGAGTCTCTTTTCTGGCATTCTACCCAATTAATAATCAGATCCATTGGAGTTAAAGCAGATGCCTGTTCCCTTGTTTGATTTTTTGGCGCGATGGGTCGTTTTTCGATTCGTGCCCACCATGATCATCGTATGCGGACTGACCAACGTGCCAGCGCAAGCCGAGGAAAGTACGTTGGACCCGGAATTGCGAAAGGCTGAAAGAGCGGCAGCGGTTGGCGGCGATCTCTTCGAGGAAACACCACAGCAGCGCGACGCCCGGATGGGTTGGTGGCGCGATGCGCGCTTTGGAATGTTTATTCACTGGGGGCTTTATTCCAAGCTGGCCGGCGAATGGCAAGGCGAGCGAGTTCGTGGCATCAGCTCGTGGATCATGCGCTACGGAGAAATCCAGGTAGACGAATATGAGCCGCTGGCCCAAGAGTTCAATCCGTCGAAGTTTGATGCCAGGGCCTGGGTGAAACTGGCCAAAGATGCCGGCATGAAATATCTGGTGATCACCGCCAAGCATCATGACGGATTTTGTCTGTTTGATTCTAAGCTTACTGAGTACGACATCATCGATGCGACCCCCTTTCAGCGGGACATTATCAAGGAATTGGCCGACGAGTGCCAACGTCAGGGGATCGTATTTTGCTGGTACTATTCTGTCATGGACTGGCACCACCAGCATTACCTGCCGCGCCTGCCGGCCGACCAGCGTGCCTGTACGGGGACCAACTATCGTAACTACATTAAATATATGCAGGGGCAGTTACGGGAGTTGATGACCAACTACGGCGACGTCGGGGTTGCCTGGTTTGACCCGACGACGTCGGGTAAATGGGAGCATCTCTGGCACGCGGTCCAAGAACATCAATCTGCAGCCGGCGATATGATCGACCCCAATCCGGCCGTCGTAACGGCTATTCTACTCAGGAACTTGCAACCCAGCCTGGTTATCAATAACCGCCTGGGCGCAGCCGCCGATTTCAGCACGCCCGAGCGGCGGATTCCTGCCACCGGTCTGCCGGGCCAGGATTGGGAAACCTGCATGACGATGAACGACAATTGGGGTTACAAACACTACGACGACAACTGGAAGTCCAAGGCAGCATTGCTTCGCCAATATGTGAATGTTGTCAGTAAAGGTGGGAACTACTTATTGAACATTGGCCCAACGGCAGCAGGCGTGATTCCTCAGGAAAGTGTCGACCGATTGGAGGCCATTGGTGCGTGGATGCGTGTCAATGGTGAGTCGATTTATGGAACGACAGCCAGCGTTTTTCCTGACCTCCCCTGGGGCCGCTGCACGGTGAAAGGCAATACCCTCTACCTGCACATTTTCGATTGGCCGGCTGATGGACGGTTGATCGTACCCGGTTTGGTGAGTTCTCCAGAGCAGGCTTATCTTTTGGCCGACTGTGGCCAGCAGCTCAACGTTACGCTGCACGAAAACTCAGCCGTGGTGGCTGTTCCTCAACACCCGACCGATCCGATCATCTCGGTGCTAGCTCTGGAATTCAACGATGAACCAAAAATCAAGTAAAGTCGATCTTATGTCAACTTTCTGTGCAAACGGGGTGAAGGTGAACGCTGCGTCGCGAACGTGTCGTCGGTGGTCCGCTTGTCGGATCAGTGATAGGGATCCGGTTTCGTATTTGTTCGTGAACCGATGTTGGGTCAAACTTGCCAAACCGTTCCTGTCACAAGTTGTCGGAACCTTGTTTGTCAGTCTGCTGTTGGTTCAGGGAGCCACGGCTGCTTCCCAGAAGAAAGGAAGTGTCTTCTATCCAGCGGTGTTGGTGGACAACGCGGTGAAGAACGCAGAAAAATATGAATGGGCCCGGCGCTGGCAAACGGAGCTCGTCAGCCGGGCTAAACCTTGGCTGAAATTCAGTGATGACGAACTCTGGGAACTGATGTTCGGACCCGATCTGCCTCGGGCCTGGGAAGTCTGTGCGGTGGGGCGATGTCCTTCTTGCAAAAACAAGGTTACGGAATTTTCCTGGCATGCTGATGTGATCACTTATCCCTGGAAGATGCGTTGCCCTTTTTGCCGAGATCTGTTTCCAAAAAATGATTTTCTCGCATACTATCGCAGCGGCCTGGACGATCGTTATCTTTTCGATCCGGCCCTGGCCGATCGTTCACTTCTTTACAACCAGGATCATCCTGACCCTGCCGACCCGTTGCATCTTTTTGGCGTTGACGATGGTGGTGGCTACAGCGGCCAGGACGGACTCAGATATCATTTCATCGCGACTTACCTGGTCTATGGTCAATGGAAGCAATTTGTGCTCGATGGCATTCGGCGTTTGGGCATTGCCTATTCGGTAACGGGTGATCCCATCTATGCCCACAAGGCGGGCATTTTGCTGGACCGGGTAGCCGATATCTATCCCAGTCTGGATTATGCCGAGCAGGAGTGTTATAGCTATGGGCGCGAAACGAGTACTGGCGGTTTCGTTTCTCTCTGGCACGATTCGTGCCAGGAAACACTCGCCCTGGCGATGTCCTACGACCGTGTTTTTGACGCGATTAGCCAGGACAAAGAACTTGTGCGATTCCTCTCTCACAAGGCCAGGCAATACCATCTGGACAATCCTAAAAGCAGCTTTGCTGACATCCAGTGGAATATCGAATCCCGTATCATTGCGGGTGGCCAGGAAAAACCCATTTATCTAACGGGCCGTAAGATCGCCTGTAATTTTCCCTATACCAATGTTGCCATGAGCCTCATGCAGTCCATTGTGCAGTGGCCACATTGTAAACAGGAAGTTTACGACCGGATCGATAGCTTCATGCCAAAGCTTACCCAGGCGGACGGCGTCACCGACGAAAAAGGGCTCACCCAGTACAGTGCGTGGCCACTGACCGGATTTTCCATCATGCTCGCAGAATTCGACAAGGTGGATCCAGAATTTTTGAAAAACCTTTACGCCAAGCATCCACGACTGCGCGAAACTTATCGCTTTTTTGTCGATCTTTGGTGCCAGGACCGCCAGTATTATCCTAACAACGGCAACGCCGTTAATTACGCCTTTCGCCAGGCGACGTTCTTGCCAGCTATTTTTCAGCGGCCGGGTCGCGACATGGGGCGCATGATCGGTTGGGCACTCACCGAGCGCGATGACCGCATTCTTTGGCATGTCCCATCGACCTATAGCCTTTTCTGGCGGCTCTATGAAGTTATCGGCGATCCGTTTTTCGTCCAGGTTCTTTACGGAGAAAATGACCGACAGATCGCTGGCCTGCCCTGGGATCTGCATGCCTTTGATCCTGAAAGCATCGCCGAGCAGGTTCAACACGTCATTGAACAGGAAGGTCCGACATGGCCGCGCAAAAGTACGAACAAGCAGCAGTATTGTCTGGCAGTTTTGCGCGGCAAAGGTGATCGTCAGTCGCCCGAGCTCTGGCTGGATTATGACAATGTTGGCATTCACAGTGACGATGATGGCATGCACCTGGGGTTATTTGCCAAGGGGCTGGACCTGATGCCCGACTTGGGTTATGGCCTGCAGTCTTATCACCACGTTGACGCAACCAAGGCCCAGCAAACGAGATTGACTTATTATCACTTGGGCCCCGGCCACAACACGGTTGTCGTCGACGGGCACAATTTTGACACGGTCAAAGGAAAAACTACTTTTTGGGCTGACGGACAGCTGTTCCAGGCCATTCGCTGTTCGGCGCCGGGCATGCTGGGGTTTCTTAATTTTGCTGGTAACCCCGAAGTCCTTGCCGCGGAAGAGGGTCAACTGCTGGCCAACGGCCGCTTCAGCGAAGAGTTCGCTCAGTGGAAAGTGACCGGATCGGGGTGGACTATCCGACATCGCCGTGGTCCCGATGGCCCCCACGCTTATTGTGGCGAAAAACAAACCGGCACCCTTTCTCAGACTACCCGCGTCAGGCGGCGCTACTTGAAATGGTACGCCAAAGGCTGGGATGGGAGCCGCGCTGGTGACTCTGGACTCAATTATCTGCAAATCCTGGATCAGGGCGGCAAGGTTTTAAAAACCCTGCGGCCTGTCCAGTCCGATGAGTGGCAAAATCAACACACGGATCTCTATGCCCTGGGCCTGAAGCAAGGTGACCCGTTTGTTTTCAAAGCGGTGGATGGCAAGGCGACCCACGGGTACGCCTGGCTGGCCCTGGACGGTTTTCGTCAAGCCAACCGGGTGGAAGATTTTCAACCCGTCAAGCAATTCGAGCGCACCGCAGCGTTGATCAGTATGTCCGAGGAAGACAGTTACGTGGTTGATATTTTTCGTGTGGTGGGGGGACAGGATCATGCCAAGTTCATGCGCAGTCATTTCGGTGCCATTACAACCGAGCGTCTTTCCCTGCAACCGTCTGCTGGTTACGAGCATTTCAGCGAGGCGTTTCGTAACTGGAAGGTAGACCACTCACCCCAGCCGGGCTGGTCGGTCGACTGGAAAATCAAGGATCGATACGAACATCTAACCCCCGCCGCGAATATCCATTTGCGTTATACCGATCTGTCTCACGGTGTGGAGGCCTATACGGCCGAAAGCTGGATCTTCACAAACTTCGCTGGGCACAGTGCCTTTGGATACCCGGCTGCTGAAACCTGGATTCCAACCATCATGCAGCGCCGCCAATCAGCAAACGGGTCTGCCATTGCCTCGACGTTCGTTAGTGTCATCGAGCCCTACCAGCAGCAAAGCAACATCCTCTCAATTCGCCGCCTGACACTGGAAACAGAAGATGGCGAAATCTTGCCAGAGAACAACGTAGCCGTGGAAGTGAATCTACGTGATGGTCAAAGGGATCTGTTCATCGCGATCGATGCAGAGAATCCCAAAGGTTGGCAACCTGCCTGGCAGCCCAACCGCCGGATTTTGCAGGCGGAATGGAAGGTGGCACTCGCTGGCGAGTTGGCCTGGATCCGGTTGGATCAAAACGGTCGTCCGCAGCGCATCGCAATCGGCAAAGCACGAAACATTGTCGTGGGAGAGGTTCAGATTCCCCTTGTCGAAAAAAATGAATTTGCTGAATTTCAAGAGACCCATGGTCAATGGAAAATGATTGCCAAGTGAACTCGGAATGAGTTACCAGTTTTTGAATCGACTCTGGCTTGATTCACCAGGATGGCCCTACCTGTCAGGTTTTATTGCATTCTGTTAAAGTGATTCTCTCATTCACGTTTTGTCTGATCACTAATCTTATTGACAATGTTGCTTGAATGTTTCGTTTTCCTTGGCAAACTTTTTTGTCAGGCCAGGCATATTCTCTGAAAGGTCGAACGAGATGCGGTATTCTTTCAATAGATCTTGGCTTTCTTCTCTGGTAGTTGCCATTCTTTTCGCATCGGTATCTCGTCTGCAGGCCGAACCCGAGCAAGATCGACTCAATCAAGAACAAATGGAAACACTAGTCGGTCCTGACGCACTTGTGCCAGAACGGCTGAGGAAAATGCTTGTCGAGGGTCCGGATAACAAAGAGATTTATGAAGATCTCGACGGTGATGGGGACCCGGACGTGGTGACCTTTATTGATGGTGCTGCCCGGCATTCCGATGACCGGCGACCGATGTTGTTTCGCGTCCTGGACGACGACGATGATATGACCGAAAAGAGTGGTCCGGACAAGGACAGTGATTTTTATATTGCCGACTGGAACGCCGACGGCGTGATTGATCGGGTAGTGGATTTCTGGGACGAAGACGGTGATGGTGATGCTGATCGTCAGGATTTGATTTCGCGGCGGGGACTTTGGTTCGGCGAAAATATTGGGCTGACGGTGGTACGCGATATTGGCGATGACGATCGCATGTGGTACACGCGTGACAATGAATATTCCCAGGATCCCTGCCAATGGCTGACGGACTTTAACGGCGATGAATCGTTTAGCATGTACCGCTATGTCGAATGGGACCATTTGGACGACGAGGAGTTTTCCAGAATACTGCAGGCCGAAGACGGGGTTTTGCTGGAAAACGGTGGGTTGAACCGCAGCCTTGCTGGCTGGGAGATACAAGGGCGCGGCTGGAGCCATCGCAGCTGGGCCGATTCGCACCGAAATGTAGAAGGGGCAGGCTACGCCTCCAGCGGTGAGCAAAGCACCGGAACGATGTCTCTTCAGGCCACGGTGGTTCGTCGTTACCTGCGCTGGGAATCCATTGGCTGGGAAGGTCGCAGGGGAACCGGGAAGAATGCTTACCAGATTCTGGATGGTAACGGTAAGCTGGTAAAATCCATCCCGCCGCCTGATTCCGATGATTGGCATAAAGCCGAAGTTGACCTTAGCGCATTGGGGTTGAAAAAAGGCAGCAGGTTTGTATTTCAGGTGGTCGATGGCAACAATGGCGCCGGATACGGCTGGCTTGGCTTTGACTCGGTGCGGCAGGCAGGTCAGTTAGTTGATCATCAACGCTTGGCCGAAAAGTCAGGTTCCCAGCGAGGCCGTTTTGCTCCGACGTTTGAAGATCCTTTCACCCATCATGATACCGATGGCGACGGCCTCGCTGAAATCGTGGTGCGTTTTTCAGGCAGCGGTGGGACGTTCGGTAAAGGCCGCTACAGTTTTGACGTCGATAATGATAGCCACTGGCTCAATCGCCGCGATTTCGATTTCTCTTTCAATCTTGGTGGAGCTGATGAGCCCCTCAAGCGTTGGATGACACACCAGGACCCGCTGCGCGACGGGTCACTTACCATGCCGCGGATTACCTGGCAGCATGCCCAACAGGCGATGGAAGCAGCTTCCTGGAGCTCGTCGATCTTCTGCTGGGACGAGATCGACAATAACGTGGCGATCGCTTATGACCATCTGCGCGATCATGAACGCTGGGAAGGGGTCGGAGGCTATGGCGGGTCGATCAGTTACGGCTACCGCTTCGAGAGCAACAAACGGTGGGAAGAAGACAGTGATAACAGTGGTAAATTAGAACTTTATTACAGTCCGGTCGATCGGCGTATTCACCAGTACGGTGCCGAAAGAGGGTTCATGCATCTGGATTACAACTACGATCTCAACATCGATGCAAAGTTTATCTACAACGACACGGATCAAGATGGTGTGATTGATTCGATTGCTTATGACGGCAACAACGATGACCGTCCGGAACGAACCTATAACGTTAACATGCGGCCCCGACCGATCGAGAAGAATCTCGACGTCATGACTCCGCTTTACCGCAAAGCGCTGACCGATTCGCTGGAACAAAATCAGCAGCTCATCGACGTTATGAAACGGGTGATGCCGGTTCATCTGGTGCCGCGCGCAGAACAGTGGTTTGTCGAGCGCCGCGACAACGAATTCTATTGGCCGGAAAAGCTTGCTTGGAGTGACGAAGCGATTCGGCTCTACCAGGACATGATCCGGGAGGACCTGTATACACAGTTGTTGGCCAAAATCGACGCTCGCCTGGTCGCGTTGAAACGCAGGCGGCTCGAATCACTCTATGCTCTGGGCGATTACAACAAAGTTGCCCGCTGGATTTGTCAGCAGCTCGACATGAAGATGCCCACGTCCGAACCATGGCTCGAAGTGGAGGGCACAACCTTCAGCAAGCGCGTGCGATTGACGCTGACCAATCCTATCGAGCAGGACAGGCCGAGTGTCCCGGTGGTTGTTTCACTAAATGATCTTAAGAAGGTAGCTCCTGATTTTAATCCTCATTGTTTTGCTGTCACCGCGGCCCAGCGGCGGATTCTCATCCGGCAGTATCCCAGCCAGGCGGACGACCTGGACCGGAACGGTCAGGTCGACGAGATTGTTTTCTCGGTCAATTTGCTTTCGGGAAATGGCAGCCAGGATTGTTTTATTTACTACCATCCCCAGGGCCAGTGGCAGGGGAACTACCGCCCGCAGACGCAAGCGAAGGACAAAGTCGCCGCCGGCGGTTTGAGTGTTGGTTGGGAATCGGAATTGATTGGTTTTCGTAGCTATTACGGAAAAATGGATTACTTTGCTAAAAAATTCGAGTGCCTTAAGTTGGATGATTTTGGCAGCTACCATAAAGATAATGACTGGGGCATGGACGTCTTACACGTCGGCGGCGCGCCGGGGATCGGAGGCTTGTCTCTCTGGCGGGGTGACGACGTGCAGCGGGCCTATAACGAAGCCAAACAGATTCGCTGCAAACTGGAGCAAGGGGTTGCCACTCAAGGGCCAGTACGATCGGCTGTGTGGTTTCAACTAGATGACTTAAAAGTTGGATCTGATACTTACGCCGTGTCGATGATTGCCAGCTGCTACGCCGGGCAGATCTATTCGGAGCATCGCATTGACCTCAAGCAAACCTCTGGCAAGGGCGCGACCTGGCCGCTGCTTTCTGCGGGGCTGGTGCGCAATGACCCCGAACAGGTCGATTCCAATGGAGCTGATGGCTGGCTTTGCAGTTGGGGGCTACAAAGCCGAGAGATAGGTGCTTTGGGCCAGGCCGTGGTCGTTGATCCCCAGCAAGCGGTCGATACCAGAACTTTATCCGATTCACAGGAATTACGGTTCCGTCTCGACGAACATGGCGGAGCAAAAATCTTCATAGCAGGAGAATGGGAACGGGCTCGCACCGATCAGCGACGGCTGGTTGCCAAGACAGGCCCGGAGTGGCGTCGGCATGTTGCGGGCCTGGCCGAGCGGGTTCAAAATCCGGTGTGTGTAAAACTGCACGCGCCTCAGAGTAAGTAAAGATGAGGATGACATGGTAGAGATGGATGTGCGTTGTGTCCCCAGCCAAGGACACGTGGAACGGATGAACACGCGCGAGTTGCGTGAGGCCTTTCTAGTCAAAGAGTTGTTCGCTGCGGGTGTGTTACGCCTGAGCTATTGGGACATGGATCGCATGATTCTTGGGTCGGCAGTTCCTACACAAGAACCGATTCTTTTGGGGTCCCCGAAAAGACTGCTCTGTGATTACTTTACCGAATACCGGGAACTAGGTGTGGCCAACATCGGTGCGCCAGGAAGCGTGTGCGTCAATGGCCAAAAGTACAGGTTAGACAAAAAGGATGTTCTTTATATTGGCAAAGGTAACCGGGATATCCAGTTTGCCAGCGATAACGCTGAAAACCCGGCGCAATTCTATCTGGCAAGTTATCCTGCCCACAAAGAGTATCCGACGACGCGGATGAAACAGCAGGAGTCGACCATTTTGGACTACGGGAGCCCGGAAACAGTCAATAAACGGGACATCCACTGCTATTTTATGGAAGACGGTCTGCAAAGTTGCCAACTCATGATGGGCATCACCGATTTGAAAGTGGGCAGCGTTTGGAATACCATGCCGCCGCATCTGCACCTGACCCGCTCGGAAGCTTACCTCTATTTCGATACCGACCCCGAGTCGGTTGTGTTCCACTTCATGGGCGAGCCGCAGGAAACGCGGCATATCGCGGTCAAGGACCGGCAGGTCGTTTTTTCTCCTCACTGGTCGGTACACACTGGTGTGTCGACGCGGAATTATTCGTTTCTTTGGGCTATGGGCGGGGAAGACAAAAAAGTTCTCGAAATCGACGGGATTCATCCCGCCGATTTACAGTAAACCGCATAGGGTAGGTGAACCGTGATTCTGGATCAATTCAAACTGGAAGGCAAAGTTGCCATCGTGACCGGCTGCAGTCGTGGACTCGGCAAGGCGATGTCCATCGCTCTAGCGCAAGCAGGCGCCGACCTCGCTCTGGTCGGGATTTCCGATACGTCCGAAACGATTGCTGAAATCGAGAAACTGGGGAGAAAGTGTGTC
>Ga0310342_100001737_pt1 | contig 13682 bp, 11 predicted proteins | sample S15DNA20500_MG_FD_206155 | JGI IMG/M metagenome (GOLD analysis project Ga0310342, IMG submission 206155) | Marine microbial communities from station ALOHA, North Pacific Subtropical Gyre - S1503-DNA-20-500_MG | ecosystem: Environmental > Aquatic > Marine > Oceanic | place: Pacific Ocean: North... | reverse complement strand
GCGTAGCGGTTGTGCGTGCATTGCTGTTACAGCCGAAGGTGATCCTGGCGGATGAGCCGACCGGCGCCCTTGACGCTGAGGCCGCTCAAAACTTATCCGAACTACTCCTTTCCCTCAATGAAGAGCACGGCGTGACGATCATTGCCGCGACGCACTCCTCTGTCTTTGCCTCCAAGATGCAGCGAGTTCTCCGGCTGCGGGACGGATCCCTGGAAGAGCACCATGAACCGGTGGAAGCTTAGCCTCCGCGCGACGATTCACTTTCGGCGCACCAACGCCGCCGTCGCCGCGGGAATCGTGATTGCTACCGCGGTGTGTGTGGGCTCCCTCGCTGTAGGCGATTCGGTGCGGAATATGTTGCGGAACATTGCGGACGCAAGGCTGGGCGCCGTCCGAACCGTTGTTGCCGGGGGGGATCGATTTTTTCGTGAAACACTACACGACGACCTGGAGAATGATCTTGGCGTAGTCACGGCTCCGATCATTTTGTTGCAGGGAAGCGTCACCGCGGCCGGCAAATCAGCCCGGGTCAACCGGGTTCAAATCGTCGGTGTCTCCGATGCGTTCTGGGGGCTTCAGGGTACGGGAGCCAATACGGAGCGTGCTCCCGGCGCAGGCAGTGCGATTGTTAACGATCACCTATCCGTTCGTCTCGGGCTCGCCCCTGGGGACTCGATTGTATTGCGCATTCGGAATCCGGGCTCTATTCCGGCCGATGCGCCGCTCTCGGATGATCGAACCGAATCCGTTGTAATGAGACGGACGGTCGAAGCGGTCGCCGGAAAAGACGATTTCGGCCGGTTCAGCCTACGAGCCGACCAACTCCCGCCGGATACGGTATTTGTCCCTCTGGAGGATTTGCAGGATGCGATTCAGCGGCGTGGGCAGATTAATCTTCTTCTCGTTGGCGGTGCTGACGCGGATCCGGATCAAGTCCGGCCCGCCATTCGGCGCCACTGGCGATTGATCGACAGCGAACTTCAGATGACGCTGGTTGAATCTGCAGACCAATATGCGTTGAGCAGTCCTCGCGTGTTTCTCGATGCCCCAATCGAGTGCGCCGCGCTTGGGGTTTCCGGCGGCGCCTTGCCTGTCCTCACCTATTTCGTCAACGAAATTGCGCACGGGACAAATGCCACTCCATATTCAATGGTCAGCGGAGTAACCGGAAACTCGATGCCCGGGTTGGGGGAGGAGCACAATGCCCCCGATGGGTCTCTTCCGATCGTCATTAACCAGTGGTTGTCTGATGATTTAGGTGCTGAGACAGGGGACAAAGTCGATTTGCGATACTATGTCGTCGGTCCGCGTCGCACTCTCTTGGAAACGTCGGCGACATTCCGGGTATCCGCGGTGGTACCCCTGCAAGGCGCCGCGCTGGATCCCGATTTGATGCCGCCGTTTCCGGGATTGAGCGACGCCGACGATTGCCGCGATTGGGACCTGTCCTTTCCTGTGGATCTGTCGCGCATTCGGGACCGGGACGAAACCTACTGGGATGAGTATCGCGGCACGCCCAAGGCATTCATTCCCTATACGGTCGGCTCGGAGCTCTGGGCCAACCGGTTCGGCCGGACAACTTCGATCCGGTATCCGGCGGCCACGGCCGCCTCGAACGAGTTAGTGCGAGCGCTGGAACATGACATCGATCCATTTTCGCTGGGGATCGAGGTGCAGGATGTTCGCGCCGCCGCGGATGCCGCACGCAACGGGGGGATGGATTTCGGATCCCTCATTCTCAGCTTCAGCTCGTTTTTAGTCATCGCTTCGCTCCTCTTGAGCGGTCTCCTTTTCGTTTTCGGAGTCGAGTCCCGGATCGAAGAGATCGGGCTTCTGCGTTCGCTGGGTTTTGCGCCCGGTGCGATCGGGCGAATGTTCCTGCGTGAGGGTAGCGTGACTGCTGCGCTTGCCTGCGCTGCCGGTATTCCCGTGGGGATCGTCTATACCCGTATTCTGTTGGCCGCGCTCTCCTCCGCCTGGACCGATGCCGTCGGCGGATCCGTCGTGGACTACCACGTCGGCACAGGCGCAATGGTCATCGGAGCCTTGAGCGGATTTTCCCTCGCCATGATCGTGATGTTCTTTTGCGCACGTAGACTGGCCAAACGTGCCCCGGTAGAGTCGCTCGCAGGATCCACCCTCCGCGCGGTCCCCGCCGCCTCGGGCCGACAACGATCCCGGATGGTCGCATTGCTTGCTCTTTTCTGTGCGGTGTTGGCCATCGTTACCGCATTCAAAGGAATAGGGGCGGCAGGCGTAGCCCAGGCCCAGTCGTTTTTCGGCGCCGGAATGCTGATGCTAATCGCCGGCATCGCTGCCACCGCGATTCTTTTGAAACTGCGACCCAAAACCGGCCGCACCGCTTCCCTGTCGCGACGCACACTAATCTGGTCGGGAACGTGCCGCCGTCGCGGGAGAAGTCTGACCACCGTGGGGTTGCTGGCATGTGGTTGCTTCATGATCATCGCCGTAACTGCTCATCGGCTCGATGTGCAGGACGATGCATTGTCTGCCGATTCCGGCACCGGAGGATTTACCCATATTATGGAATTGTCCCGCCCCTTTACGCGTGATCTTTCGGATCCAGCTGTCCGGGAAGATCTCGGTGCCGAATTCGGGGTGTTGGATGACGTGATCTTTGTGCCGGTTCGGGTCAAGGAGGGCGACGAGGCAAGCTGCCTGAACCTCAACCGGGCGCAGCAGCCCCGGCTACTGGGTATCGATCCCACGGATTTGCCGGGCCGTTTCACGTTCGCCGCAAGCATGAACGATGGGACGGAGGGATCTGGATTTGCGGACGAGACCGCTGATCCATGGAGGTGGCTGACCCGAAATACGCCGAAGAATTGGGTCCCTGCCGTTGCGGACAATAATTCCATTCTCTGGGCCATGGGAAAGAAGGTTGGAGATTCCTTGAGCTACCGTGACGAGCGAGGCCGGCCGTTTGAGGTGAAACTGATTGGCGGCCTCGCCAACTCCATGATGCAGGGCAGCGTCCTGATTCCGGAGAGGGCATTCGTCCGGAAATATCCCTCCGCAAGTGGATACGAAATGTATTTTGTGGACGCAGGCGGCGCGGACGAAACTGCGTTTGCAGAGGAGATCGAATTTGCCCTGGCAGACTATGGAGTTGAGTTGATCCCTGCAGGAAAGCGGTTGGCCGAATTCAACGCGGTGCAGAATACGTACCTTTCCATGTTCCAGATCCTGGGCGCTTTCGGAGTTCTTCTTGGAATCGTCGGACTCGGCGTGGTTGTATTACGCAACGTCCTCGAACGAAGATCCGAACTGGGTCTCATGCGGGCCCTCGGCTGGAGCCGGTCCGCGCTTATTCTGAGCGTTGTTTCTGAGCACGCCTGTCTTCTGCTGCTGGGCTGTACGGTCGGGATTGTTGCGGCTGCGATCGGCGTAATTCCGTCACTGACATCTCCGGCAACAGGTTTCCCGTTTCTGTTCGTACTGATCACCATGGCCGGAATCTTTCTGAACGGTCTGCTGTGGACGGTGATTGCAACCCGGTTGTCGGTTTCCGGTTCGTTTCTGGACGCGTTAAAGGAGGAATGAAGAATCATGAGTGATCCGCTTAGAATAGGAATTGTAGGTTCGAAATTTGCCGCATCTTTTCACATGGAGTGTTACGTGCGGCTGGGGCGGGATCTGGCGGCTGTGGCGGGTGTCTTTTCCGAAACGCCGGAAAACTGTGACGCATTCGCGCGAAAATTCGAAATCACTCCTTTCCGAAGTTTTGAGGAGTTGATCGGAGCGGTGGACGTGGTTGACATTTGCGCTCCGGGATATGTCCACGAAGAATATTCGGTGAAAGCGGCGCGCGCCGGGAAGCACGTGATTGTGGAGAAGCCCTTCACCGGATACTTCGGCCCCGCCGACGCGGGCAATGATTGGAGAGGAGACACCTTTTCCAAGGAGGCGATGTTGGAAGGCGCGATGGACAGCGCCCGACGCATCGTCGATGCCGCGCAGAAAAATCATGTGAAACTCTGTTACGCCGAGAATTGGGTGTACGCGCCTTCGATTCAAAAGGAGGCGGAAGTTCTCCGTGCAACCGGCGGCCAGATCCTGTGGATCCAGGGGGAGGAGTCACATAGCGGGTCCCATTCGCCGGCGTACGGAATCTGGCAAAAGGCCGGCGGGGGTTCGCTCGTCGGAAAAGGGTGCCATCCGCTCACTGCCGCACTCTACCTCAAGCGTGTAGAGGGGGAGGCGAGAGACGGCCGGCCCTTGCGTCCCGTGGCCGTCAGTGCCCGGACACACGAGCTGACCCGTAATTCTGCCTACCGGGATGATAAAAGATTACGTACGGATTACCGGGACGTCGAAGATTTCTGCCAGGTACACGTGGTATTTGAAGATGGATTCGTGGCGGACATTCTTTCCACCGAAATTGTAATGGGCGGCGTGCACAACTGGCTTGAGGTCTTCGCCAACAACCACCGGATGCGTTGTAACATCAACCCAACGGATGCGTGCGTATTGTACAACCCGGAAGAGAAGCAACTGGAAGATGTTTATGTCGTAGAAAAGATCGGGACGAAGCAGGGCTGGTCATTTCCGTCCCCGGATGAGGACTGGATGACCGGCTATCCGCAGGAGTTGGTGGATTTCGTCAATGCCATTCGCGAGGACAGGGAACCACAAAGCGGCGCCGGTCTGGCGCTCGACACGGTTGCCACCATGTACGCGGCCTACTGCTCCGCGGAGAAACGCGGTGCGGAGGTGGAGATTCCAGGCTAGCCCGTTTATCTCACATCTTTCCGCGCTCGCAGCAGTAAAAGGGTGAGATAAGCGGACTAGTCACCACACCATGCCGGCTGCGTGAAGTGGACGAAGTATGCATGTTCGGGCACCACGATGACGGCTGAGGTGCCTTTCTCGATATGTCCAAGATCGCCGGCGCAGAACCGCACAGGATCCTGGTCATCGGTGTGAATTTCCAGCGTGCCCTCCAGCATGTAGAACACCTCGTTGTACTCGAACGTCCACTCCAGTCTGCTCCGCTTCAAATATTCCGTGAAACCCGCCGAGAGATTTTTGTCCGCACTGACGACCGGGTCGGAAACCTGTACGGTTGCGCCCTCGATCGGAAATAGCTTCAGCTCTCTTTCACTCTTCCTGACGATATGTATCATTCGTTTTTTCTGTCGTTCGTCGCGGTCCGCACGCCTTGTTCCGACTCGTGTAGCAGACCCCTAAGCCCAAACCCAAAGCGGTCGGTCTACACACCGCCGAGATTCGATAAGGAGTACGTTCACGGGTGGGATTCGAATCCATCACAAACCCCAATCCTACACGTAACCGATTTTCGATGCGAATGCGTTCAGTCGCGTGTTCTGGACTTGAGTTCTGGTTGGCTCCGCACACGGGCAGAATGCCCGTGCCATGCCAATGCACCGGGTTCGAATCGCCGTTAGGGTCGTTCGGCAAACTCGGGGCGATAGAAGATTCGCGTAGTGGCCAGGGCCGTACTCACCAATCCCAAGGTGAAAAAAAGGTCCTTGAGGGGACACGCCGGTCGCGGTTCTTTCGCTCTGCATCACCACAATGGCCGCGCTGACGCATTTCGATGACTCCCCTCGGGGCCCCTTTCTGACTGAAGAGCTCCAGCTACTTCATGGAGGGGGGATCACCCTCGGCCGGATTTCTGTTTCCAGTTGTGGCCTCTTGCGAGTCACTCTCGGCTGGATTTTCAGTATCCATGGAAACCACCTGGGGGTCCCCTTCGGCCGGACTTTCAACGTTTGCGGCCGGAGCACCTCCGGAGCGCCTTAACGCACGCTGAGCGCGCTTTTCCTCGGCTTTTCTCTTTTTTTCGATTTCTCGCTGTCTTTTTGCAAAGGTGTGTTTGCTTTTAGCCACGGTTCTCCATCGCTGCTGTTTTCGAAGTCACTCCCCGGGCATCATCGGCGGACTACCGTGAAGACTACCGAGGGCAGGGAAATGGCGAAGCGTCCCCCAATGGACCGCCCTCCCTTATAAGAATCGCGCGGATCGGACTCCGCCCGACCGTGAACTTACGCTGGTTTGAGGTTGCCTGCGGCAGTTTTGCCACGTTCGCTGACTACGTCGTAGCTGACACGCTGTCCCTCGGACAATGCATCCATACCCGCTTGTTCTACCGCGCTGACATGCACGAATACGTCATTATCGCCGTTTTCCGGCTGAATAAACCCAAACCCCTTGGTAGGGTTAAACCACTTTACTGTACCAATCGCCATACTTAGTCTCCATAACCGTCAGTTTTCGTCCACAAGATGGTCTCGAAGTGAACATTATCGATGATTCCTGAGTGACTTGAAGCCAGCGACCGATTCACCGGACGGATGACTCGCAAGGCAACCAAAACATACATCGAGAGCAGACCCTACTGGATTCTCGTTGTAGGCGCAAGCAATTCAGGCATTACAAAGTCATTTGTTTATACCGATCGGATCCGGGCGGTTTTTCCCCGGATTCATGAGGTCATTGCCGATTGCTCGCCCCATGGGAATCAATCAGCCTTAGAATCTCACCCCCGGTTCATTTCTTATTTTCTTCATTGGATGAGCAGTGCACCATACTGAAACGAATATTATGGCCGATAAACTATTTCTGCTTGATGGGATGGCGCTGGTGTACAGGGCCCACTTTGCATTTATGCGGAATCCCATTATGACCTCAACCGGGTTTAATAGCTCCGCAATCTACGGCTTCGCCAATACCTTGTTGAGTATTATGGAAAACGAGGGGCCGAGTCACATTGTGGTCGCATTCGACACCGCCGAACCCACGGAGCGGCATGAGAAATTTGAAGCCTACAAGGCAACCCGCGAAGCGTTGCCGGAGGACATCGAGGCGGCCCTGCCCTATATCGACCGGCTGATCAAGGGATTCAACATCGTGGCTCTGAAGGCGCCGGGCTACGAGGCGGACGACATCATCGGCACCATTGCCCGGGTCGCGATGGGCGGAAATGTACAAACCTACATGGTGACCCCGGACAAGGATTTCGCGCAACTCGTCAATGACCGTACTTTTATCTACAGGCCTTCTCGAAAAGGGGGAGGCTTCGACACGCTCGGAGTGACCGAGGTCCTGGAATCGTGGCAGGTTGAACGGATTGACCAGGTCATCGACGTGCTCGCGCTCATGGGAGATTCCGTCGACAACGTGCCCGGGATTCCAGGTATCGGAGAGAAAACCGCGAAGAAACTGGTGGCAAAATTCGGCAGCGTCGAGAAGTTGCTCGACAGCACCTCCGAGTTGAAAGGGAAACAGAAAGAGAACGTCGAGACCTACGCGGAGCAGGGGCGTCTTTCTAAAGATCTTGTCACCATCAATTGCGAGGTTCCGATTCCCGTGGAACTGGACGAATTCTGCGTGGGAGAACGAAATGATGCCGAGCTGAAAGAGCTGTTCGTCGAATTGGAGTTCAACTCCTTGGGCCAGCGGCTATTCGGGGAGCAGTTCAACGCGGGGCGGGGAAAGGGTTCTGCCGGGACGACGGACGATGCGGCTACCGCCGAGGAGCAGGGAGAATTGTTCGGCGCCACTCTGAAGACGATGGCCGATGTCGAGCATGACTATCAGCTTGTCCAAGGGGAACAGGCCGTTACCGATCTGGTGAAAACGCTGGAGCAGGAAGGCTCCCTCTGCTTCGATACCGAGACCTCGAGCCTGGACCCCCGCACGACGGAGCTGGTGGGGATCGCGTTCGCCTGGAAAGTACATCACGCCGTCTACGTGCCATTTCCGCCGGATCAAGAGGCCTCCACCCGGCTATTGGAAAAATTTCGACCTTTGTTCGAAAACAACGCACTCGAAAAAACCGGGCACAACCTGAAATTCGACCTGAAGGTTTTGAGGTGGCAGGGCATCGAAGTCGCGGGGCCGTTTTTCGACACCATGATTGCCCACGCGCTGGTGGATCCCGACCAGCGTCACAACATGGATTTTCTTGCCGAGGCACGCCTCGGATATTCGCCGGTGTCGATTACGTCTTTGATTGGAGAAAAGAAAGAGGAGCAGCGTTCCATGCGGGACCTCGCCCCCGAACAGATCGCGGACTATGCGGCCGAGGACGCGGATATTACGCTCCAGCTTCGGCACTCGATCGAGCCGGAGTTGAAAGAGGTCAATGCCGAGCGGGTGTTCCGGGAGATTGAAGTGCAACTCATGCCCGTCCTGGCGGATATGGAGTTCGAGGGGATCGCGCTCGATACGGACGCGTTGGCCGAGTTCTCCATCACGCTGGGAAAGTCCATCGAAACCTTGCAGGCGATGATTTTTGAAGAGGCCGGATGCTCATTCAATCTTAATTCTCCCAAACAGCTCGGAGAGATCCTGTTCAACTCGCTGAAGTTGGAGGAAAAACCGAAGAAAACGAAAACCGGGCAGTACCAGACAAACGAACAGGTCCTGACGCGGCTGGCGGTTCGTTTTGACATTGCGCGGCACATCCTCGAGTACCGGGAAGCGACGAAGCTGAAAAATACCTACGTGGACGTACTGCCGTCTCATGTGCTCGAGAAAACAGGGCGGATACACACCACCTACGCCCAGGTCGCCACCGCCACCGGCCGACTTGCATCCAACGGACCCAATTTGCAGAACATCCCGATCCGATCGGCGCAGGGGCAGGAAATCCGGAAGGCCTTCATTCCGCGGTCGCCGGATCGAGTGTTGCTTTCCGCGGATTATTCGCAGGTCGAGCTTCGGATCATGGCGGAGCTCAGCGGAGATCCCGGGATGCTGGAGGCGTTCGAAAGGGGCCAGGACGTTCACTCTGCGACCGCCTCGCGTGTCTACGGGGTGGGCCTGACCGACGTTTCCGATGAAATGAGACGACAGGCGAAGATGATCAACTTCGGCCTGATGTACGGGATGTCCGTATTCGGTCTGTCACAGCGGTTGGGAATCCCCAGGAAAGAGGCGCAGGAAATCGTCGAGAGTTATTTTGCCCAGTTTCCCGGAATTAAGACCTACATCGACAAGACCATTGAGTTTGCTCACGAGAACGGATTCGTGGAAACAATCGTTGGTCGCCGCAGATATCTACGGGACATCAACAGTCGCAACAACACCATCCGCATGTCGATGGAACGAAACGCGATCAACACCCCGATCCAGGGATCCGGCGCGGACATGATCAAGATGGCGATGGTCCGAATCCACCGGGCGATGCGTGACGCGGGCCTGGAATCGAGGATGGTTCTGCAGATTCATGACGAGTTGGTGTTCGATGTCGTGAAGCCCGAGTTGGGCCCGGTGCGTGAAATCGTGGAGTCAAACATGATTCAAGCGATGCCAATGACTGTGCCGATCGAGGTTGACATCGGGGTCGGAGACAACTGGCTGGAAGCGCATTGATGCAGTCCACTCACCGGTAGCGCGGAATTTATTCCGCGTTTAGGAGCTGCGGACTTCAGTCCGCAGGGCTATCGCCCTATCATTTTTCCGTCCCGACATTTTCGCTGTTTTCCGAACAGGAGGAAACGAAGAGAGCGGAGTAAATCCGTAAAGTCGCGGAAGTCGCCAAGACTTCCGGTCGGCAGCTTCATGACCAGGTAGGTTCCCGGAAAGGTGAAGCTCATGGCGGCAAGCTCGGTGACGTCGAGGTGACCGACGTAGAGCGTGTCGATGACGCCGAAGAGCATGATCGCGACGATTCCGGCCACCATGGGAGTGGCAAGCCGGATCAGGGTGCCGCCGATTGGGCCTTCGGTCAGGGTGCCATTTGCATTCATCGTCATGGTGCATCGAAATTCAACAATGTCGAATTTCGAATGTCCAAGTTTCTGGCTACGCGACGCGGAGCGAGTCGTGCAGCGCTTGTTTCAGCGGTTCCAGCCCTTCGCCGATTTCAGCCGCCATCTCCATGGGCGCTTCTCCGGTCCGATCGATGAATTCCTTCAGCAGGTCCGTGGAGTCCGGAGCATCCATCTTGTTTGCAACCACCAGGTACCGGCGGGATGGGAGCTCCTTGTTGTAGGCCTTGAGTTCGCCGCGAAGATTTTCAAAGTCGTCGGCGGGATTCCTGCCGTCGGTTCCTGCCATATCGATGACAAAGACCAGAAGTCTGGTTCGCTCGATGTGGCGGAGAAATTCGTGTCCCAGGCCGACGCCCATCGCGGCGCCGTCGATAAGGCCGGGGATGTCGGCAACCTTGATCTGGGCGAAGTCCTTGAAAATCAGCGTCCCGATCATCGGGTGAAGCGTTGTAAACGGATACGATGCTACCTTGGGGTGCGCCGCGGTGAGCGCGCGAAGCAATGTGGACTTGCCTGCGTTCGGATATCCAACCAGTCCCACATCGGCCACCATCTTGAGCTCGAGCCGCAACACGACCTCCTCGCCGAGTTCACCATTGGTAAATTCGGTAGGCGCCTGGTGGGTGGAAGACGAAAAGTGGCAATTCCCGATCCCCCCCTTTCCGCCTTGGGCAACGTAAAGTTCCTCGCCGTCGGCAACCACCTCTCCGATGATGTCGCCGGTTGCAAAATCAAACGCTTCCGTTCCGCAAGGCACCGGCACGACAAGGTCTTCCCCATTTCTGCCGTGGGCGCGTTGTTTGCCGCCGCGTCCCCCGTGACCGGCGCGCTGCAGGGGCTTGAAGTAGAGGGGTTGCAGGGAGTCGACATTGACATCTGCCCGAAGAAGCACGTGGCCGCCCCGGCCGCCGTCCCCGCCGTCAGGACCTCCGAAAGGAACGAATTTTTCGCGTCGGAAGGAGGACAGCCCATTCCCCCCGTTTCCGGCAAAGGCGGTGATTTTCACCCGGTCTCGAAATGTGGAGAGTTTGGACATGCCCTATTGGTTTGAGCGGAGCAGCCACCGTCGATGGCCCATGGTCAAAAAAAAGCGGGCTCGAAAGCCCGCTTAAACTTGCTGTGGATTCGAAGAGATCAGTTCGAAGAAACTTCTACAATATTAACTCTTCTTCCGGCTTTATCGAATTTCACAACCCCTTCTTTCAAAGCGAAGATTGTAAAGTCGCGGCCGAGGCCCACGTTCTTTCCGGGATGAAATTTTGTGCCGAGTTGGCGAACGATTATGCTGCCGGCGGTAACATGTTGTCCGCCGAATACCTTCACCCCGCGACGTTGTGCATTGCTGTCGCGCCCGTTCTTGCTGGATCCCTGTCCTTTTTTATGTGCCATGAATATTCCCTCCGGTCAGGCTTCGGTTGCAACGGCTTCCGCCGGCTCTTCCGCTTTTCGTTCCGGCTCGGGCTGAGTTGCGGACCCCACATTCTGAATCTTCAGGCGGGTCTGCTCCTGCCGGTGCCCCTGCTTCCTCTCGTATCCCTTTCGCTTCTTGTACTTGTAGGACACGACTTTGGGTCCGCGGTAATGTTCCATCACGATCGCAGTGACCGTGGTCCCGTCCAAGACGGGTGTTCCAACGTTCAGATTGGAACCATCGGAGAAGGCCAGCACCTGGTCGAATATTACGGTGCTGCCAATTTCCGCCTTGAGTTTTTCAACGCTGACCAATTCGTTGTGACGGACCAGGTATTGTTTACCCCCAGTCTGAATCACGGCATACGCTTCCATCAAACACCTCTGCATCCGGAATCTACCGCCCCGGAACTGCGGCTCCGAACTATCGGAGAAACCGCGCAATCTACAGCAAGCCGGTGCAGAAAGTCAATTCCCGTAGTTGAAAGGGCTAAAATACATACGTTTTCGCTGTTTTCTAGCCCGCTTCTCTCACGCTTTTTCGTCGCGAGAGCGTGGAAGTTGCAGCAGATCATGTTGCAACAAGGTGAGCGGATCTGATCAACGTAAAGGCTTCAAATCATTGATTCCAGGCCTGGTTCGCCTTGTAGCCAAAACTACCCGGCCTGAATATGCTCCAGGTGTTGAACAATCGATGTTGGGGATCGGACAGCCATTTCACATGCCCGTCGAAGTAGCCTACATTGTAGCCGTCGCCGTGCGGCGAAGGCGGCCGACGGCGGCGCTTTGGGGGGGGGCGGAACGAATGGAACGTTGGCCTTACAAGGCCGAACCGGAGCAATGGCAGATCTTGCTATTCACCTGCAAACCCTGAAAGATGAAACACAATGGAATTTTCCCAGTTATCAGGGTGATGTGTGAATGGGCAAACAATCCGGCAGATTGAAAATCGGTGTTCTTGGCTGCGGCCCGATCGCCCAATCTCGAATCCGAGATCAAGCATGTGGAACCTTATTCCGAGCGTTTTCATCCTGATGTCGCGGACTGACATTATGTCAGGTCGCTACTGATGTTCAGAGAAGACCCCGAAGCGATGAGTGCCTCGCTGGCCTCATTACGACACGTTGTTGCAATTGCAATCACAATCGTCATCATAGTCGCTGAAAAAGGCTCTATCGACTGGAGCGATGAAACTGTAACCGCCTTGCGTAAATGGATTGGGGAAAACTACCCCGAATTTCTTTATCCCAATAGTCAGGAATAGAACCATGTTGCAGCCGAAACATCCGGGACGAGTCAGTGACAAAGCGCTTGAATACTTACAGGAAGTGGTCCGGTATGGCTTTGGAAATTCTTCCGGCCCGAATATGGGCCAGCGCTTTGAGCGGGCCTTTGCCAACCGCTACGGAGTGGGCCACGCCATAGGCCTCTGCAACGGCACAGCCACTTTGCACTGCTGCCTGGCCGCAGCGGGTGTGGGCCCCGGCGACGAAGTCATCGTTCCGCCACTGACGGCGGGGGCTACGGCATTCGCCGTGTTGCACCAGGGAGCGATCCCTGTATTCGCAGACATTGATCCCCGAACGTTCAACATGGACCCCGAATCCGTCAGCCGCCGCGTGACTTCGCTCACACGGGCGATCATGCCGGTGGGCCTGTACGGACTCAGTGCGGATATGGATCCGATCATGAGCATCGCCAAAGAGCACGACCTGGCGGTGATCGAGGACAATGCCCAATGTTTTCTGGCCACCTACAAAGGGCGTCTGGCGGGAACCACGGGTCACCTGGCCAGTTTCAGCCTGCAAGCCTCCAAGCACCTAACAACCGGCGACGGAGGGGTGATTATCACCGACGATGAAAACCTCGCTACGGCTGCGCGCAAGTTCTCCTGCTTCGGGTATCATTCCCTGAGTGCCGGATCGACGGGGGTTATGCCCAAAAACGAACGCGGCCAGCCCGGTTCTGTTCGTCACGATTTCCTCGGCTGGAATTACCGCATGAGCGAGTTACAGGCGGCTGTGGCCCTGGAGCAAACCGAACGCATCGATGAACTGGTCGAGCGCCACGCCGCGTCCGGGAAGTTTTTCCTGGAAGCCGTTGGCGACTGCCCCTGGCTCAGGCCGCAACACACGCCTGATGACTGCGTCAATTCCTATTGGACGTTCGCTTGTGTATTCGAGGCTGATAAAACCGGCCTTTCCTGGGACAGCTTTCGCAAGCGGTTCTACGAACTGGGAGGGGATTTCGCCTATGGTGCCTGGCGATTGACCTACAACGAACCTGTCTTCCAGGACAGACAATTCCTCGGCGGAGGGTTCCCCGTCGATTCAAAGATTTATAAGGGAACGTATCGCGACTATAGCCCGGGGCTGTGCCCAGTGGCCGAAGAGCTGCAACCCAAGATGATCCAGTTCAAGACCAACTACATGGACCGCGATTATGCCCGACAGCAGGCTGATGTCCTGCGTAAGACGATCGATAGTTTGTGAGGGTCCGTTACTCCTG
>Ga0310342_100001735_pt1 | contig 13684 bp, 8 predicted proteins | sample S15DNA20500_MG_FD_206155 | JGI IMG/M metagenome (GOLD analysis project Ga0310342, IMG submission 206155) | Marine microbial communities from station ALOHA, North Pacific Subtropical Gyre - S1503-DNA-20-500_MG | ecosystem: Environmental > Aquatic > Marine > Oceanic | place: Pacific Ocean: North... | reverse complement strand
CTGTGGACGAGGTGCTCGTCGCCGGGACTATCTCCGATGAAGACGCCAGCAGCCTCACGGGATACGCGGTCGCCGCCGGAGAAATGATGCTGGGGCAGACGGAGTTCTGGTATCCGCGGCGTCCGTACGAAGACCGTCTCCGCTTTCGCCGGGCGCTCGCCCTCGCGCCGGACAGCGAAGACCTACGCTTCAACGTGAAGGCGTCGTCCACCGCGCTTGCGAACGCGCGCCGCGTGCTGCGGGAGAGCCCGCAGAACGACTACGCGCTGCGCGACCTGGCCCGCATCCTCCTGGAGCGGGGAGACCTGGAGGCGGCCTACGACGCGGTCTTATCTGCCAACGGCCTGCGAGCAGACAGCGGGGATGGGGTCTATCTCCAGGGTCTGCTGGAGTTGCTGCTCGGTGACCCGCACAAGAGCGTCACGACGCTCGAGCCGTTCATTCGAGCGAACTGGGACGTCTCCGCGGCGCCGCCCCTGCTGTTCAGTCAGGCGTTGCACGCCTATGCCACGGCTCGCGAGCGGATCGGTCGGCCTCGCCCGGAGATGCGGCAGCGGGCGAACGAGGTGGTCCCGTGCAGTCGCGAGCTCTTTGACCTGATGTGCTCGTCGGCCCTCGGCGACCGGCGTTAGGGCACGTGGATCAGAAGCGTAGATAGGTGATCTTGGGTGGTTTCGCGGACTCGTCGAGCCCCAGCGTGCAGGTCACCAGCGCCCCCTGCTCGAACCTGAAGATCACTTCGGCGAGCCCGGGTTGCTTGGCGACTCGTACACCCACGACGGACTCGCACTTCCCGTGCTTCTGGTGAAGACCGGAGAAGACGTTGCTGATCACCGATGCGGGGATTTGTTCCAGGAAACGTTGGCTGAACTTGCTGCCCAGGCCCTGGCTCGGCTTGGCGACGAAGTGGGGGACCAGGGACTTGGCCGTAGCTTCGAATGCTGGAGAGAGCGTGCGTAGCTTCTTGAGCGCCGCCTTGAGCAGCTCCATCCCCACGTCGTCGACGCTGCGCCCACAGTTGGTGAGGACGACGGCGCCGATCTTCCAGCGGGAGGAGAAGCCGACCCAGCTGCGGAACCCGGCCATGCCGCCGTTGTGCCAGATGATGTCGCCGGATTCCCGCGCGTGGTCGACGATCCACCCGAGACCGGTGGCCTTGGTCCAGCCGTCCCAGATCCGCTGGGGCTTATGGAGCTCGGTGAGACTTCCCCCCGAGATCGGCGTCGCGTCCGCTTCGCCCGCGTGGAGGTTGAGAGAGATGAACCGAGCGAGGTCGGTGACCGTGCTCACGACGGCGCCCGCACCCTCGAGGCAGCCCAGGTTCCAATACGCGGCTCGGGCGGTCGTGTCGTCCGCCGCGTAGGGCGCGGCCAGGCCGCTTCGGCTCGCGTTATTGAGGCCGATGTGCGTCGAGGACAGACCCGCTGGTTGCAGCACGTATTTCGTCAGCGCCTCCTCGTATGTCATCCCTGCGGCCCGTCCGAGGGCGTGTCCGAGGAGCCCCACACCGAGATTCGAGTAGGCCGCCGAGGCACCCGTCGGGTAGTCGAGCTTGGTCTTCGCCAGGCCGTCATACAGCTGCGTGGTCGTGTAGCCGTTCCAGGGATCGGACGCGGTGCCCGTCATGTTGACCGGGTTGCGGGGTAGGCCTGAGCCGTGCGTGGCCAGATGCCGTAGCGTGATCTGTCGAGCGCCGCGCGGGTCGTGCGGCATCTTCACCTTGGGTGGCAGGTACTTGCTGACGGGATCGTCAAGGCGGACGAGACCCTTGTCACGGAGCTGCACGAGCAGGGTGGTGGTGAAGACCTTGCTGACCGAGCCGATCCGGTAGAGGGTGGCCTGGGTGGCGCGGCGTTTGGACGCGCGATCGGAGAAGCCGTGGACGGCGGTGAAAGCGATGCGGTCCCCCTGCACGACGGCGGCGGCGAGGCTCGGGTAGCCACCGACATCGAAGCGCTCTCGGATGAGATCCCCGAGGGGGTCTGTGGTTTGCTGACCGCAGAGCGAACAAGCGAGGACGAGGATAGCGAGGTGCCGCATGCGGGCTCCGATTCTGTTCTACACGGGGATGAGAGCGATACCGTAGCTCATCGCGGCGGCGAGAGAACCCAGGGCCACCGCGGTGCGGTCCTCGGTTACTTGACGCGCTTCAACTCGTCGGCGGACCAGGCAGAGGTGCGGTCTCCGAGCGCCTTCCGTTCGCGGGTGACGAGGTCCACGCTCACGGGATCGGCTTCGTGTCCGAAGGAGCGCCGGATGAAGGTCAGGATCCCTGCGACCTCCTGGTCGGAGAACGTGGGTAACCCCGGCATCTGCAGGTCGTAGGCCTTACCCCGGACCTGGATGGGGCCGGCGACTCCGTTGACCAGGATGCGCACGAGTCGTGACGGCGGACCCGTGACCCACTCCGCGCCGCGCAACGGAGGCGCGAGGGAGTCCATGCCCGCTCCGTTTGCCTGGTGGCAGCCACGGCACACGAGACCGTAGAACTGGCGGCCGATTTCGAAGAGCGCCTTCTCACGGGCGTCGAGGGGACGCAGCTTCAACTGCTCCCAGTCCGCCTTGCCCGGCCAGGTCGTAAACGAAGCGATGCGATCGGGGAGCTTGGAAGACGGGGCGACGTCGAGTCGCAGCGCCCGCGGCTTCTTGGAGATGATGCCGTCCACGATGGAGCGGCGTTGCCATGAGGCGGTGGTCTCCGCCATCGCCAGGTCGATCAGGCGTCGTATGCGCGGTCCGTTTCCTTCGGTGATGACGCACGCAGCGAGGCTCTTCACGAGAGCCTTGCGCCCCGCGCCGTGCTTCGCCCAGGCGCTGGTGGCAGATAGCCGTTCGAGGAACTCCAGCTCGCGGCGCCATAGTCCGGACACCGCGGCGTCCCGTTCGGATCGAGTGTCGCAGCTCTGTCTGAGGACGCGCTCCATGGCGCGTTCGGCGTCGTCGCCGCCGAGGGTGCCAAGGGTGTGCAGCAACTGGCGCCGCAGCGCCCGTTCGGGCGGGTTGGAGAGACCCAGGACGCGTTCGCGAACCGCACCCGTCGACCCGAGGTTCTCGGCGAGTCGCAGCCCCTGTGCCTGGACCTTGGGGTCGGGGTCGGCGATGGCTGCGAGCACGGAGGTCGCGTCCAGAGCGCCGATGCCTTCCAGGGTCCACAGCCCGTGGAGCCGACCGATCCCGGCGCTCCGGTCGCGCGCGAGGTCGCGCAGTTTTGGGACGGTGTTTTTTGGGCGACGTTCCACCAGCAGGCGCTGCGCCGTGTCTCGCCACCAACCGTTGGGGTGCGTGAGCGCGCCGACGAGCGCGTCGGGAGAAGCTGAATTCAGTCGCGGTGGCTCGGGCCGCTTGAACCCGTCCGGGACGACCCGCCAGATCCGTCCGCGCCCGAGGGGCTTGTCGAGCCCTCGCTTGATGATCTGCTTGCGCAGGTACGTGGTGACGTACAGGCGGTGCTGGAGGATGCCGCGGTACATGTCGACGATCCACAGGCACCCATCGGGTCCGGTGTACAGATTGACGGGACGGAACCGCTCGTCGGTTGAAGCGAGGAACTCGAATCCTTCGTGTGCGTTGGTGGCTGTCACGGACCCGTTGCTCGGGTCTTCGCTGAGTCGCTTGCGCTTGACGAGGTTTCCGGATGGCTCGCATACGAACGCGTCGCCGTAGACATCACTGCCATAGGCGTCGCCTCGGAAGACGGTCGGCCCGCACGCAGCCGTCACCCTCGCGAGGGTCCCGTCCTTGCGGAGCACGCCCGGTCGATAGCCTCGGTTGACCCCCGGATTGATCCGCGCGGGCCATGTCGTCTGATCTCGGGCGACGGTCAGGTTGGTGCCCCAGGCTTTTCCGAGGTTGGGGTTTCTGACCGCGTAGCTCGGCGGGTATGCGTTACCGCGAAGCAGGTTCGAATTCTGGTTGAAGAACAGACGGCCCCAGTCGTCTTGTGACAGGCCCCACTGGCCTCCGCTGGCCGTCGGCTCTTGGACCCACCCGACGTCGCGCCGGCGAAACCGACCGCCGTGAGCGGCGAGGTAGATCCAGTTGTCGAGGCCACGAATCAGTCCGTTCGGAGCGTGTTCCAGGTTGCGCAGACCACCGAATCCGTAAGAGACGACCGCGTCCTCATCCCACTCTAGATCGCCGTCCGTGTCGCGGAACCAGCGTAGGTATGGTGGCTCGATGAACAGGGCTCCGTCCCGGTGGATCGCGATGGCCCGCGGAAGCCGCAGGTCGTCGGCGAATTCGGTGCGCTTGTCCATGCGGCCGTCCCCGTCCGTGTCCTCGAGAACGGCGATGACACCGCTGCGGGCGTGCTCGCCCGTGCCGTCCACGTTCGGCATGAACGCGCGCATCTCGACCACCCAGACGCGGCCGTCGCCGTCGAAGGCCATGGCTATCGGGTCTTCGACCAGCGGCTCGGCGGCGACCAGCTCCAGCTTGAATCCGGGCGCGAGGCGGAAGCTCTTCAGCGCGTCGGCAGGGGAGAGCACGGGCGCCGGTGGGATATCCCAGTCCTTTGGCGGATCGGGTTGCTTCTCGCCTCGTTTGTCACCCGCCTGGGCGCAGATGGACGCGGATAGCAGGATGCAGCAGATCGCCTTACGCATGGGTAGAGACTACTTCGTCACGTGGACGAATTCGCCGTCGTTCTCCCCGGCGAGGCGTCGCAGGAAGCCGGCGTTGATGGCGCGCCCGAGGCCGACGCAGTGCACCGCGATGCGTCGCAGGTCGTTCAACGCGCGGATCTCACGGAGGATGTCCCCCGTGGCTTGGACCCGACCCGCGCTGGGAGAGCCATCGGAGAGCAGGAAGATGGTGTCCACGGCGCTCTGGTAGTGCCGGTCGAACGAGCCGCGTCCGGCGAACCCGAAGCCCTTCTCGAGGCCACCGAAGAGGTCTGTGGCACCCAGGGGACCCTTCTCGAGGAGCCACTGACGGATGGCCTTCTTGCTCTTCTGGTTGGCCGGGACCATCTTGTCCTTCCAGATCGTCACGCCGCTCTCGAACAGGATGACGTTGAAGGTGCCGCCCTTCGGGAGGGAGTCGATCGACTTGAGCAGCTCGGTGACGGCCCCGTCCACCTTGCGTGTGCCGCCGACCTTCGCGGGGCCGTTGCCGCCCGGGCCTCCAGGTCCGCGTCCACCGAGGGGGCCGGACATGCTGCCGCTGAAGTCGATGACGTAGACGATGTGTTTGGAGCGCGTGTTGATCCCGTAAAAGCCGGTCCCTGCTTGGTGGCGCGCGCCCCGTTTCGCGACCGGCGCGCGTTTCTTGGGCAGCGGTGGCGCGTTCGCGATTTCGGTCGGTTGGGCCAGAGCGTCACCGTTCTTGCCGATCCACTCACGCCACAGGTGAACGTTGTCGTGGAAGTTCTGTCCCGTGATCTTGCGCAGCGCGCTGACCGCGTCGGTGACCAGGCGCCCGTCTTCTCCTTCGAGGGCGTCGCAGAGGGACTCCGCGGCCTCGGACCCGCCCACCTTGCGGAGGATGCGGATGGCTTGTGCCCGGACCTGCCAGGAGTCGTCCTTGAGACGCGCGACCGCTGGCCGGAGCGCGCGGAGCCCGCCGCGCTCTTCGATGGCCCGGAGCGCGGCGACGCGGGTCGGGGCTTCACGGTGGCGGGTCTCCCGCTCGACCGCCGCGACCATCTCCGGCAGATCCACCCAGACCATGATGCGGAGAACGTCAGCCTTGTCCTCGATTTCCTTGGCGCGTCGGTACGCCGTGGTGACGGCGCTGATAGCGCTGCGCTTGTGAGCCTCGGAGCAGCGGGAGACGGTCCAGCCGACCGCTTTGCGGAGGGTCACTCCGATTCCGGAATCCAGCTCGATGATGCGTCGGTGTTCCTTGCACTGGGCCTCCACGGCGGCGAGCTCGGCCTTCGCCCGTTCCCACTGCTTCCTGCCGATCCTCCCGGAGGTGAGGAGTTGACGGAGTCGTGATTCCTCGCGTCGCAGGGACCCGCGCTTGACGGTGGCCTCAGCCCAGGTAGATCGCGCTTCGGTCAGCTTGTCGGTGACATCGCGGATGACCGTCAGCAGGTAGCGCACGGTCTCTGGATGGGCGTGTGTGCTGATGTCCTCGATCGCCTTGGTGCGGACCTTCTGGTCGTTCGAGGCAAAGCCCGTCTCGAATGCATCCTTCTGCTGTGCGAATGACTGGGCGGAGACGGAGGCACCGCAGAGGGCGAGGGCGAGCAGGGCGCAGGTTGTGCGGATGGCTGCCATTTATTTCTTTCCAGGCTTACCGGAGGACGCCCCCCAGGCTTGATGTCGGGCGCCGATCTTCGCGGACTCGGCGTCACCACGATGCATGACGAGGCGCCACCGGAACGTGACGCTGCCATTGTCCGCGACCACAAAGTCCCCCTTCGGTTGCTTCTTGCCTTCGAAGGCGCGGGTGCCAAACGGATTCGCAGCGCACAGCCCGTATGCGCGTGCATGCCACCAGGTCGGGTAGCGGGGGTTGGCGGGGTGATCCATGATGGCGATCCCGACGGTCTCGCCGTCGACCTCGCCGTAGTAGTCGATCCATGCGGCGCGCTTGCCCCAGACCCCCTTGCCGGTCTTGCCGGTGGCGGAGAGGACCTTCCCCTTGGCGACGCTGCCTTCCAGGCGCAGGGCCGGGTGCATGCGAACGCCCAAGGTGCCTTCCTTGGTGTCTCCGAAACGCAGGGGGCCGTTCGAGGCGATCACGCGCACGGTCCAGTCGATCCACCGTGTGTCCTTGTCGGCGCCGAACGCGAGCGTCGTCTCGTCCCGGGCCATCTGCTTGCCGTCAGGGCCCAGCCAGCGCTGATGCACCCTGATCTGTCCGGTCGTCTTGGGGTCCCCGATCCAATGGGTGATCTCGATGCGTCCCCCGTGGGTCTTGCTTTGGGGATGCCAGAAGTCGACCCCGTTGACGTCGCCGTGCCCGAACCAGATCCCGGTGTGATGGGGGTGGTCCTTCTTCTCGCCGCCGGTGGCTTCGCCGAGGGGCCAGCTGCGCGTCACGGTCCTGTTGCCCGGCGCGACGACGGGCCACAGGCACGGGCGCTTGATGTCACCGAAGACGTAAGCGGTGAACGGTTCGCCATCGACGGTGACGCGGACGCGTCCGTCCTCTCGCGTGCACTTGACGGACGCCGCCTGACTGGCGCAGGGGCTCGCCATGGCGAAGAGGAGGAAGACGATTTGGAACCGGTACATGGACGCTGGCCGATGGATCGGCCGGAGGTCAGCAGGGCGCGCGTGAGCGAAGCCATGATACCCAATCCAGGGGAATAGAAGAAATGCCTGCTCAGGGCATGCGCTGGGGGCACCCGAGCCTCACCTGAGCGATGAGACGGGGCGACCACCGCGTGGAGTTGGACGAGCCCGGGCTATGATGCTCGTCCCGGTGCGGGGGCGCGCCGGCGCGAAGCGCGGCGCTGACCGCTCACGGCTCGAGGAGGATGGATGGCGCAGCGTTGGATATGCGTTTTGGTGTTCGTGGTCTCAGCGCTCGGGGCGCAGTCACGGACGCTTCGCCAGGCCACCGAGCACCTCGAGGTCGGTCGCTACCGGGCCGCCCTGGATGCGTTCGACAAGCTGCGTGGCAGGGAGCGGGCGAATCCAGATGTCGCGCGCCTGCGCTTGCGTGCGTGGCGCGGCCTGGGTGCGTTCGACGAGGTGGTTGACGTGGGACAACGGTGGCTGCGTGACCATCCGGAGGATGGGGAGGTCATGGTGTGGGTCGCCGGGGCGATGCTCGAAGCCGCCACCGAAGAGCATCGTCGGCCGCTCAGGGCCATGGGGCTTCGCGAGGCGGCAATGGCCCAGGTGGATTTGGCATTGCGGCGCAACCCGGGGGACGCGGCTGCCTTTGAGCTGAAGTGCGTCGCCCTCGCGAACCTCGGCAAGACCGACGACGCGCTCGCCCTGGCCGTGGGGCAGGTCAAGAAGCGTCCCTCAGATGTTGCGTTTCGGCTTATTCATGCGCGGGTGCTGACCTGGCTGGGCAAGACCGGAGACGCCGTCGGTGTCCTGAACGAGGCGGCGGTGGCCTTCCCCGACGCCGCGTCCGTGCGGATCGAGCGGTGCGCCGTTCACGTCGGTGGGAACCAGAGAAACGAGGCGGTCCGCGCGCTTCGCGAGGCGGTGACTCGCGAGGATTGCACCGAGGACGACCGCCGGAATGCCGGGGAATACGTGTGGCTGGTCGCCGGGCGCCATCACTTGTGGGATGAAGGACTCTCGCTCTGTGATGCCTGGGTCAAGGCGCACCCGGATCATGGACGCGCGCACTGGTGGAAGGGCTACATGCTGGAGCGTGCTGGCAGGAGCGACGAAGCGATCGCTGCGTACCGCGCGGCGCGGAAGGTGGGCGGCGAGAAGCTCCCGGAGGCCGCGTACCATCTCGGGATCCTGGTCGGCTTCCGGGGGGAGTTCGACGAGTGTCTGAAGCTCTTGGGGGAGGCCATCCGTCTCAACGTCTCGGTTCGCGAAGGCACCCGCGCCCCGGAGGACGCCTTGGTCACCCTCGGCGGTGTCTACGTCAACGCCCGCAACTTCGAACAGGCCGCGAAGGTGCTCGCTGTCGGCGGCCCCTTTCTTCAGCATGCGTTCGAGCTCCATCAAAACCTCGGGTTTTGCCTTCGGGAGCTCGGTGGTCAGCAGTCCGCCAAGAAGAAGAACGCGCTCGCTCGAAAGTCGTGGAAGCGATCCGTTGAGGCCTATGAGCGCGCCTGTGCAGCTGTGCGTGACGCCGACGCCCCATCCACCAAGAAGGCCCAGATCCTGAACGACACAGGCCTGATGTACCACTACCACCTGAACCAGGTCGCGAAGGGCATCACGTACTACACAGAGGCCCTTTCTCTGGACCCTGATTACATCGACGCCATCGAGAACATGGGCGTCGCCAAGTTCAAGCAGAGGAAGTGGAAGGAGGCGGTGACCTGGTTCGACAAGGTGCTCGTTCGCTCCCCGGGCCGGGCGACGTCGCTCAAGCTCAAGGGGCTGGCGCAGGCTGCGCTGAACAGGCGTTAGGCGAGGATCACCAACGGGTCGGGCCGTTCGTTCGTCCTTGTCTCATCCGACGGTAGGCCCCGACGCTTCTAACGTGTTCGTAACTCGGAGGCCTTCAGCGGAACGGCGAACAGCACCTTGTCCTCGTGGTTCCTCACTTCAGCGAGCAACGTCGGGTCGTCTCGGGTGCCATCGATCGTGACGAGCAAGAAGGTGTGCTGCTCGGCGGCGTCGTGTAGCAGCCCCGGATGCGGCACCTTGGCCGTTACGATGATGGTGTTCGCGAGAGGGGAGCTGATGAGCTCGGTGAGGGGGTAGCCCTTCGGCGAGATGGGTGGGTGTCGTAGGGCCCGGGAGCGGTGGATATCGCCGCCCACGAGGACCACCCCGGGGATGTGGTTGTCGCCGATGAAGCGCCACAACGCGTCCCGCTCTGATTTCCAGTTGGCCCAGTGGTCGCGCTTGAGAGGGCGCACCGACCCATTCCAGATCATCCCCGATGCGAGCACCTTGAACGTCGCATCGGAGCGCTTGAGGCCCTCGGTGACCCAGCGCCACTGGGCGGCGCCGAGAAGGCTCTTCTTCGACGGGTCAGCGGGCGACGGTTCGGTGTTCGCCCACCAGCGGGTGTCGAGGACCCACACCTCGGCCGGTCCCCAGCGGAATGACGTGTAAATCCCCGACTCGCCATCGCCGAACGAGGCGTGAGCGTGGTGTTCGACGAACGCCTGTCGCGAGCGCTCCTTGCCAGGGACCCGCCCGTCCGTGTCGTTCTTACCGAAGTCATGGTCGTCCCAGGTCGCCCAGGTCGGGGTGTCACTGAAGACGGAGCGGGTATCTGGGACCGAGAAGAACTCGCGATACCGCGTCCGCTGCACGGCCAGGTCGGTGGTGTCGATGTATGGGGTGTCGCCGAGGATGACCATGGTGTCGGGGGAGTGGGAATCGATGGTCTTCCAGATGGGTTGGTCTTTGAAACGCTTGTGATTCGCGCACGAGCCGAACGCGAGTCGGACACGGTGCTTCAATCCGGAGGGAGCCGTCTGGAACGCGCGCTCCGTGGTCCCCGCCTCGCCGCAATCGAGGCGATACCGGTATGTGGAGTTCGGGGTGAGCCCGACCGCGTGGAAGATGTACGAGCCGTCTGCCTCACTCCGGGTGACCGTGCACGCTTCGCCATTCGACTTGGTGACGGAGAACGTGAACGTCGTCGACGGAGGGCGTGCCCAGATCCGCGCTGACGTGGTGTCGACGTGTCCGATGACCGGTCCGCTCACGGGTTGAGCCGTCTGGCCTCGAATGGCGCCGGAGTATCCGCAGCCGAACAGGAGGGTGGCAGCGAGTAGGAGTGGGGCTTTCACGTGAGCACGGTAATAGAAACGGCCCGAAAGCCGAAGCCGGGCGTCATGGGGGTGTGAGAAACGCAGCGAGGGGGAGCGCGTAGTTCGCCGCTCCCCCTCGCTTTCGAGGCGTGAATCAGGGCAAGGTTCAGCTGCCCTTCGTGCCCTTCTTGGTTTGCCCTGCGGTGAACCCGGTCACCTTGTAACGGGTGTTCTTGAGGGCCTTCGTGACCGCGGCTTTGGTGATGGTGTCGGCTGCGGTTGCGAGGATCTTCACCTGCTTGGTGTCCCCGAAGGGCATCACCGCCTGGACGTCGGCGACCCCAATCCTAATGTGCCGACTCGCGCCGAATATTGCTGCGGCGCCGTACATATTCCGGGGGAAAGGCAGGGAACCGGAGCGAAACGTCGGACAGGGCTGAATGCGTCCCGCTCCGAAGCCCGATTAGAACAACGGGGCGCCTGACCGTCGAGCGCTCTGTCTCCAGAGGGGAGCCCGCTTTCTTGGCTAGGCGTAAGTCATCGCCCGACTTCGAGCGGCTCGTGCTGCGACTCGTACGCAACGAGCACGTCCAGGGCCTCGTCGACCTTATGCTCGACGAGGAGACCCCGGCGGCCTACCAAAAGTCCTCGCTCGAGGGGCTGATCGATATCGACTCCGTCGAGGCCTGGGACGCGGTCTGCGAGCTCGTCGCCCACCACGAGGGCCACGTGGTTGAGTTGGTGATCGACGTGCTCGGGCACAAGCCCGCCGCGGGGGCTCTCCGCGCCCTCGGCGAGTGCCTGGGTAACCCCCATCCTTTCGTTCGGAGCGAGGCCGTTCGTGCGATCAGCCGACACGTGGACCCACAGAGCTTGGCGCTCCTGTTGCGCGGCTCGCGTGATCCCGAGCCGGCCATCGGTCGTATGGCTGGAAGGTCGCTCGTCAGCAAGCTCGAGCGGGCCCCCGCGTCCATCGCCGAGATCCGGACGAGCACCGCCGAGGGCATCGTCGCGCTGCTCGACGTTCACGGGACGATGGAGTACCTCTCCGACGTCTACCCCGAACCTCTGCGGATCGTCGCCGCGAGACGCCTCGGGGAGATCGGCGGTGACGAGGCTACGGGTGCCCTGGTTAGCTTGGTGGAGGCGCTGCGTGGCCCCGTAAGCGACGCGTGTTGGGGTGCGCTCGAGGTCTGCCACACGGTGTCCGATCAGGTCGTTGTCCCGCTGTTGGCGCATTCGGATGCGGAGGTGCGCGCGCGCTCGATAGCCATTTACGGGAGATGTACCGACGCCACCGCGGCGGAGCTGTTGTCGGGGCTCGCCGGTGATCCCGACTCGGATGTGCGCATCGCGTCACTGAACGCGCTCTTCCATGTCCTTGAGGCGGCTGCGCGGCCGCATCTCGACAGAGCCTTGGACGACGCGGAAGCAGAGGTCCGTCTGCGGGCGGTCGAGTTGCTGTGCGCGCTTCCGGACACCACGGGCGTGCTGCAGCGGGTAGTCAGCAGCGAGGACGGCTTGATCAAGCGGAAGGCGCTGACCGCGCTCGCGAACAGAGGAGTCGTGACGCGCGCCCTGGTCATGGACTACACGGAGTTCTTGCTGGAAGGCGCCAGCGTGACCGATCTGTCGGATCGGGAGTACCTGAACGGCCTCGGTGCGGCGGCGAAGGTCCTGGGGCAGGAGAGCGTACCGGAGGGCCTGGTCGCCCTCACCGCTCTGGTTCGTTCAGTCATCAAGCGACTCCGCCGCGTCGCTGTCGAAGGGATCATGGCCTACGCCCCTGCGGATCGGGCGGACTCGCTGTCCTCTCTCGCTGACTCGTACGACATGGACGTCTTGAAGAGCATCGCGTTCGGGCTTCATGAGGGCTCGGACCCACGCGCGATCGTTCCACTTATTCGCACCTCGTATGAATCCAAGGGGCGGTCTCAGCTCCGCGCGCACGCGCTCTTGAAGGACTACGAGCAGGTGTCGGAGCTTGACTTCCTCGTGGCGCTCTTGAAGAGCCGGTGGGCGTCGGTGCGCCGGTACGGAGCGGAGCGGCTGTCCGTCATCCACGACTCCCGCTCGATCCCTCCGCTGTTGGAAGCCAGTCGGGACGACGACGTCGAGGTTCAGCTCGCCGTTTTTGAGGCGCTCGCGTCCTTCGCGACCGAGAGCGAGGAGGTCGTGGAACGGATGCTCGAGGCGCTCTCCTATGGAGATATCAGCGTGCGCCAGAAGGCCTGCGAGGCGTTGGGGGAGGCGCGCTGCAAGGCGGCGATCCCCCACCTCATCAAGGCCCTCTACAACTTCTTTTTGCGCCCGCGAGCGAGCGAGGCGCTGAAACGGATCGGTGATCGCAAGGGCTACCTGGCCCTGAAGCGCATCGAGCGGCGGGAGAGCCTGTTCCCCAAGAAGCCAAAGGACGCGCTCGAGGATGAGCGGCGGAGAAAGCGGGCGGCGCTGGACGCCTAGGGGGGACGGGCGGCCCCGGTCCGGTTTTCAAACCCACCCGCGCGCGCGCCTTTCACGGGAGTGAGGATTCGTCGACGGGCTGCCGATAAATCCAGGGGAGTCCGAGATGGCTGCGCGGACCGTTCGCGCATGGGTACAGCGTCCTCGAGTGGGGAATGGGAGAAGCTGGATGTCTGACGTCGGTCAGGTCCTTATCGATGCTGACCTGGTCAGTGATGACCAGGTGAAGCAAGCCCGGAGCAAGGGCGGCGATCTCGCCGGTGCCCTGGTGAGCGACGGCGTCGTCGATGAGGCAGATCTCGTGCGTACTCTGGCGAGTCAGCACGGGTTGGATGTCGCCGATACGGCTTCCCTGCGGCCTGATCCCTCACTTGTCCCGCTGGTGCCCCGCAAGCTCTCGGAGGCCACGTTTTGTGTGCCGTTAGAGAAGGTCGGGCCGGCGCTTCATGTGGGCACCACCGATCCGGGTAATGCCCGCGCGGTGGATCGGATCAAGCGATCGTCCGGCCTGTCGGTCAAGCTGTTCGTGATTGGTCCCGAGGAACTCGATCGTGTGCAGGCTGAACTCTACGGCGCGGGTGCCGGCGGGCGCGCTGCGCAGCATGCTCCGCGAAGGGAGAAGGACCCGCTCGCCTCTGCCCCCTCACCGAAGGAACTGGATCAGGTGCTCAAGCACGCCGTCCAGGAGGCGAGCCCGGATGACGTGGACGACGGTTCCCCTCGTCTCGAGAAGCTGGAGGTCCGGGATCTCGATCCGCCGGTCGTCCGGATCATCAACGGGCTGCTCCTCAGGGCCCTGCAGATGGGGGTCTCCGACCTGCATATCGAGCCGCTGGAGGATGGGCTTCGCGTCCGCTTTCGCGTCGACGGGTGCTTGCAGGAGATCATGACTCTCCCGAACGAAATGAAGAG
>Ga0310342_100001734_pt1 | contig 13691 bp, 8 predicted proteins | sample S15DNA20500_MG_FD_206155 | JGI IMG/M metagenome (GOLD analysis project Ga0310342, IMG submission 206155) | Marine microbial communities from station ALOHA, North Pacific Subtropical Gyre - S1503-DNA-20-500_MG | ecosystem: Environmental > Aquatic > Marine > Oceanic | place: Pacific Ocean: North... | reverse complement strand
TGGCCGTTGCGTTCCCTGCCCAGGAATACATGAATCAATCCGGGATCGTTGAACTGGTGGATAGTCATCGACTTGAGGGTGGCGATGTCGAGGTTGGTAAGCGTGCGCTCCCGCAGTTGGTCAACTTCGAGCGGGAGATGCGCAAGAGTCATGCTGCCGGTGATCGGTTTAAGGGGGATCTCAAAGACGAGGTCTGGTCGCTCGCCAGTGGTGGCCAGCACGGTGTCGGCATCGGGAGGAGAGGGAGGTTCGACTGTGAGGGTGCTGGGGGTGCGGACCCTGCCGTCGGTTCCGAAATGCCGGAGCTCCACTTCAAGCAGAAATCCACCGGGAGGGCGGGGAGGAATGGTGACCGATTTGAGGTCGTGGATGCGAATGGCCTCCAGTTGCGCAAGGCCCACGATGAGTCCATTGACCATCTCGGGTTTCGTTCGGGACTCGAGGGGTTTGGTCATCTTCCAGGCTGGAGAATCGGCCTCGGGCCGGCTGAGGACGATTTCGCGCCCCTTGGTCCTGATCGTGATGTCCGCGATTCCCTGTTGATCGAAGAGCAGGGGGTGGTGGTCGCGCAGGCGGCTGAGACCGCGATCAAGGATCTGCCGGACACTGGTTTTCCGCTTTTCCGGGGCGGAGCAGACGTAGATATGATCATCCAGTGAGTCTTCAGCCGGGCGAACGAAGAAGGTCTCAATCAGATGGCCATCTTTTTCATTGAGCCGATGCCAGGCAGTGCGGCGGCCGAGTCGATAGTTGGGGAATTTGGTGGAGTGATTACGATTTGTGCCCCTGAGGGTGATGTTATAGCGTCCCCCGTATGTGCCGGAGGCACGCATGCCGGCCTCCTCAAGGGTGATGTCCTTGCGCCTAATCACATCTTCCACCCGCAGGTGGCGGGAGAAGTGGATGATCGTTTGAAGATCGACGTAATCCGCCCGGTCTTGTTTGGGATCCACCATGCGCCAGATACCCTTCCGCCTCACGAATTCGGCCCGCTCTCCGGAGCTTTTGCTGATCACCACCGTATGGACATCACCGGGATCGAAATTTTCGTAGAGGATGTCACCTGCCTGGCGGGGCGGCGTTCCGAAGATCTTGCCCAGGTCATTATTGAAGAGCTGGATGCATGCGAGCCCCCCCACCATGGAGGCGAGAATCACCAGACTGAGGGTGAACCACTTGGAGAGCATGGGGCGAAAGGAAAGGAGTCCGGAGAGGTTATTCGGGGAACTCGTTCTGGGAAAGCATGCGATCGGTTGCCTGGCCGTGGTCAGACCCGCCGGGTATTCCAGATGAAGAGGGCCGCCAGGATAAAGGCGCCGGGAATGAAGAAGAGGTTGAGCTTGTTGACGAATGAGACCTTCCGGGAAGGAAGGAGCAGCTTGTAGTATTTGACTGGCTTGGGGCCGATGCCGATCAGTTCTTCCCGGCCAATGAGCCAGTTGCTCGTATTTCGAAGGAAATCGATGTGTTCCCTGTGGCGCGAGCGCGGTTGCAGAAAATCGGAATTTGACACCACGATCATGCGTGAGGTGGCTTCAGCCGTGGTGTCGTTGCGCTCGTTGCCGCGGGAGATGGAGGCACCAAGATGATGGGGTCCGGGGATGGGAGCGGATCCGTCAAGTGGCTGTGCGCGGACGTTCTTGTTGGCGGTAATGAGAGCCAGAGGATTGATCTGCCTCAGTTCGAGGTCCTCGGCGTTCTCCCTTATGTCGAGAGCGGCGCTTGCGCCCTCGAACAAGGTGGAGGCATTGCCAAGGTCGCCTACCGCGGTCGCGTTGGTGAAAGTGGCTGCCACGTCGAAGGTCTGCTGGGTTCCCCGTGTGGTGGAGAGGCGTACTTCACGGGGAGTGACGCCGTGTTCCCTCAAAAAGGCGCGGAGGTTCGGGGGCTGCTGTTTCTGGGTGGGATCCAGAACCACGAGGACGGCAGCGCGGGGGCGGTCCCAGTATTCGCGGAAGACCGCCATCTCCCTGGTATTGAGGTCGAAGCGTGGTGCGATCAGGGCGACGCCGGCGGCATCATCGGGAATTTTTTCCAGGTCTGAGATCCACTTGGGGATGAGCTTGATGTTGAGGCTGTCAAAGGTGCGGGTGAGAAAGGTCCAGGGGGCGTCTTCTTCCGGTCCGGGGATCTGGCTCTTGTCAGACAGAAAGTAAAACCGGCGGGGAGTGCCCTCAACGGCACGACGGATAGCGGCGGTTAGTTGATCCTCGTCCTGGTAGCCGATCAGGCGGCGGCTCTGTCTCTTGTCACTGGCCAAGACAAGCATGTTCTTTACCGCCACGTATCGGATATGGGCCCGGCGCAGGGCCACTGTCTCCCGGGCATGGGATTTTGCCTGCTGGTCATCAGCAGGGGCATGCGGAAGGGGGGGGACGGCGTCGATAATGATCACGTCCTCTACAAAGGTGCCGTATTGATCGGCGATTCCGAGGGCGGTATCGCTGTCCCGGACGTAATCCACAAATTCCACGGTGAGTGCGCCACGGGCCAGGCGCTCATACTCCTCCAGCATGGCGTGGAGGCGGGAATAGTGAGCGGAGTTCTTTCGCACCGCGGCGATGAGGTGAACGGGACGGGCCCGGGCATCGAGCAGGTCGGAGGTCAGGAGTTTTCGCGTCTGGTTTGAAAGGCTGAACTCATTGTTCTGGCTCAGATCCCAGGCTTTATGATGGCTGCCGGAGAGATAGTTGAGCGAGAACAACAGGATGATGGCAAAGAGGAGCTGGACGACCATGATGCCGCCGGCAGAGCTCCGGTCCGTGCCTGCGGGCTTGGTCGCCTGCCCGTGTCGGGGTTCCTGCTTGTCTCGCATTTCTTCAGCCATGGCGGGGTCCGAGACTAGCTTCTCCATCGACGGTGATTGAGGACATGATGAGTGAGGAAGAGGAAGAAGATCGCGGCGGTGAGGTAGTAGACGATGGTGCGGCTATCGATCAGGCCCTTGGAGAAGTAGCGGAGATGTTCGCTGGAAGAAATGTGCTGAAAGAGCGACGCGGCAGGGAAGCGGTCGCCGTAGATTACGGTGATGTAACCGAGGAAGTAATGAATGAAGAGGAGTCCCACTGTGACTACTCCTGCGATGATCTGGCTGGAGGTGAGCGAAGAGGCAAAACTGCCAACCGCGATGAAGAGGGCGCCCATCAGGAAGATCAGGAGAAAGGCTCCCAGAAGCGAGCCGGTGCTGAAGGGTGGAGGCACATCGGTGAGGATGCTGAACACCTGGAACTGGATGAAGGCGGGAATCCAGAGGATGAGGTAGAAGCACAGTGTGGCGAGGTACTTGCCTAGAACGAGTTGCCAGGTCTGGATCGGGGCGGTGAGGAGGGTTTCCAGGGTGCCCATCCGTTCTTCCTCCGCAAAGAGGCGCATGGTGATGAGTGGGAAAATGACAAGAAAGTAGAACCAGAACTGGGGCATGTGGAAGACAATGTAGACCAGGCTCTCCGGGATGGGAGCGTCCTGCAGCGCTTTCATCGCGCCGGACATGGACCAGCCCTGCATCACGGTTACGAAGGTGAGGACGATCCAGCCGAAGGGACTCAGGAAGAAGCCGCGCAAATCCTTGCGGAGGAGAATAAGGAGGTTTGTCATGTCAATCCTTGCGCGTCAGTTCGACGAATACATCTTCCAGGGTGGCGTCATGCCGATGGAGCCTGCGGAGTGGCCAGTCCTCGTCCTGGGCCAGTCTGGCGAGGCGTTCGCGGGTGTCGGTTCCGGATTCCACCAGGACGGAGAACTCTTCCCAGTCGTCCCGACTGCGCTCGTAGATCACTTTCTTGACGTGGTCGAGGGCGGCCATCCTTTCCCGGGCCTTCTCCGGGTCGGCCTTTACCTCGATGGAAATGCGACCGGCCGACCGCATGGTGGAAACCAGATTGGACGGGGTGTCGGAAGCCAGGATCTTTCCACCATCGATGATCACGATTTTGTCACAGATCATTTCTACCTCGGTGAGGATATGGGTGGAGAGAAGGATGGTATGAGATTTGCCGAGTTGTTTGATAAGATGGCGAATGGAGCGGATCTGGTTCGGATCCAATCCATTGGTAGGCTCGTCCAGAATGAGGAGGGGGGGATCGTGGATGAGTGCGTCGGCCAGGCCCACGCGCTGGCGGAAGCCCTTGGAGAGAGTCTTGATCATCTTGCGCCGGACCTCCCGGAGTCCGCAGCGTTCGAGCACCTCATCCATGCGGAGGTGGAGGGTTTTGCCCTTAAGTCCCTTAATCCCACCGCGGAACCGCAGATATTCACGGACCCGCATGTCCCGGTAAAGGGGGACGGATTCCGGGAGGTAGCCAATTTGGCGCCGAGCTTCCACGGAGTGGCGGTTCACGTCTAGGCTGTCGATGGCGGCGGACCCGCTGGTGGGCGGAAGGAAACCGGTGAGCATCCGGATGGTGGTGGTCTTGCCAGCTCCGTTCGGTCCGAGGAAGCCGACCACTTCGCCCTGCTCCACTTCGAAGGTGGCCCCGGCCACCGCCAGATGGCGGCCAAAACGCTTGGTGAGGTTGTCAACCTTGATCATTTTGCACGGGAAGGAGAACCGGACCGCATGGGCGATTGACTCTCTCAGTAGGTGCCCTTAACTAAAGCGAATTGCTACCGGCACCAAGGAAGAAAACCCCGCTCGTGCCTCCGCGATTGCAGCCTGTCTGAGCCAAATGAATTCTTCCGTTTCCGCACGCATGAGTGCTGATTTGCTCGAGGCGAATTACGAGCGCTGGCTTGACGATCCCACCAGGCTTGAGCCTACCTGGTCGGCGTTTTTCGAGGGCTTCGCACTGGGCACCGCCCAACTCAGGGAAATGGGAGAGGTGGAGGGCAACGGGACTGGATATCCCCCTGAAGTGGTATCCGCCCCCGGGTCACCCGCCGCGGAACTCACCGCCGAGCAACTGGCCTTCCGAGGAGGGGTGGTGAGTCTGGTGTATAACTACCGCACGCTTGGCCACACTCAGGCGCGCATCAACCCGCTTGATAAGTCCCCGCCGCGCAATCCCCGTCTGGAACTCCTGAAGTCCAGCCTCAATGACGGCGATTTCGAGCGTGAGGCATCCACCCAGTTTTTCCGCAACGGCGAGAAGATGCAGTTGAGAGAGATGGTGGAAGCACTCGATGAGACCTATTCCGGCTGGATAGGATTCGAATTCATGCACATCCACAACACCGAGGTGCGGAACTGGATTCGTGAACGAATCGAGGAACGGGTGATGCATGGCGAGGCGCCTCAGGAGTTGCAGGAGAAGACCCTGGGCTGGCTCCTGGAGGCCGAGCTCTTCGAGTCCTTCGTCGGCAAGAAGTTCCTCGGAGAAAAGCGTTTTTCACTGGAGGGCGGAGAGGGAGTCATGGCCATCCTGAACCAGATCATCGAACTTTCGCCAGGGGCAGGAGTCAAGGAAGTCACGATGGGAATGGCGCACCGCGGACGTCTCAATGTCCTCGCTCAGATTGTGCGCAAGTCGCTTCGGACCATTCTCTACGAATTCACTCCCAATTATGTGCCCGACCTGGTGGCCGGCGATGGAGATGTAAAATACCACCTCGGCTACGAAAGCGTGCGGAAGTTTGCCGATGGTGAAGTGCAGGTCAGCCTTGCGGCTAATCCCAGTCACCTCGAGGCGGTCAACGCGATTGTGGAAGGAAAGGCCCGTGCGCGTCAGCGCATCCTCGGTGACGACGGGGTGAAGACGGATCGCAAGCAGGTTCTGCCGCTTCTCATTCACGGCGACGCGGCTTTCGCTGGACAGGGTTCGGTGGCGGAGGTTCTCAACCTCTCCCAGTTGCCGGGTTACCGGACGGGAGGGACCATCCACGTGATCATCAATAATCAGATCGGGTTTACCACGATGCCGTCTGATGCCCGATCCTCATCCTACGCCACCGATGTGGCCAAGATGATTGAGGCGCCTATCCTGCATGTGAACGGCGAGCGACCCATGGAATTGATCTGGGCGGCGGAATTCGCCTTCGCCTTCCGGCAGCGATTCGGGCGCGATGTGGTGATCGACATGTACTGCTATCGCCGCCAGGGCCATAATGAAACCGACCAGGCCGCCTTCACCCAGCCTCAAATTTACCGGCAGATCTCCGACCGCGAACCGATCGGTCATCTCTATGGGGATCAACTGGTGAAGAGTGGGGTGATGAGTCACGACGAAGTACAGGCGAAGCATGACGAGATCTGGAACCGTTTCGAGGCCGAGTACGCCGAGATGAAGCGTCTGGAGGAGGAAGGCAATCGGAGTATCTTCAGTGGATCGACCGCCGAGACTCAGGAGGTTTTTAATTACGATCCGGTTTTCACCGGCATATCCAGAGAACTGCTGCAGCACGTGGGAAAGGTTCTCACCACGGTGCCAGAGGGCTTCAAGCTGCACCCGACCCTGGCCAAGCGCTTCATGCCGCGGCGGGTGGAGGCCCTCAAGAACGGAGGGCCCTTTGACTGGGCATTCTCGGAATCGCTGGCCTGGGGAGCGCTCCTGAAGGAAGGCTACCCCGTGCGGCTCTCCGGGCAGGATTGCCGCCGCGGAACCTTCAGCCAGCGCCACGCCGTGTTCTACGACTACGAGAACCGGCAGCGTCATATTCCGCTCCACCACATCGATCCAGAGCAGGCCAAGTTCTGCGTGTACAACAGCCTGCTCTCCGAGGCTGCGGTACTTGGGTTCGACTACGGGTATTCACTGGGTTGTCCCCAGATGCTCATCATGTGGGAAGCCCAATTTGGAGACTTTGTCAACGGGGCGCAGGTGGTCATCGACCAGTTCATCTCCTCCGCGGAATCCAAGTGGCAGACGCCCAGCAGCGTGGTGATGCTCCTGCCGCATGGCTACGAGGGAATGGGGCCGGAGCACAGCAGTGCGCGTCTGGAACGATTCCTGCAGCTTTGTGCGGAGAAGAACATGACGGTGGCCAACCCGACTACCCCTGCGCAGTATTTCCACGTCCTGCGGCGCCAGAAGCATCGCGGGTTCCTCAAACCGCTGGTGCTGATGACCCCGAAGAGTCTTCTCACCCGGTCCGAGGCAGTCTCCCAGGAGGAGGAGTTCCTCGAAGGGGAATCCTTCCGGGAGGTGATGCCAGATTTTCAGATCAATGAATCGATGCTCGATGACATCGAGCGCGTCATCTTCTGCTCGGGAAAAATCTACTACGATCTGTTGCAGTACCGCAAAGAGCAGAAGATTGGCAATGCCGCCATCATTCGCGTCGAGCAACTCTATCCGTTTCACCGCGAACTGGTTGAAGAGATGATTGGGGTCTTCGAGAAGGCCTCCAAATACGTCTGGTGCCAGGAGGAGCCCCTCAACATGGGGGCTTGGTCCTATATCTGGCCGCGCCTCGAAAAGTGCGTGGGGTCGCACCACGTGCGCTATGCGGGCCGCAACCGCTCCTCGAGTCCGGCGGCAGGTTCCAAGGCCATGCACCTGCGGGAACAGAAGAAGCTCGTGGAGAAGGCCTTCTCAGTCTAATACACCCCCCTCCGCTACCGATCACTCCATCCATGGCGCACGAAGTCAAGATTCCCGCTGCCGGTGAGTCCATCAACTCGGCAACTATCGGGCAATGGCACAAGGCCGACGGCGAGACGATCGTCAAGGGGGACCTGCTGGCCACCATCGAGACCGACAAGGTGTCTACTGAGTTGGAGTCGGAGGTTACAGGGACCATCAGGATTGTGGTGCCGGAAGGCGAGGAGGTCGCGATCGGAACGATCATTGCAGAGATTGCGGAAGGAGCGGAGATGAGCTCTGCAGACGCTCCAGTTGCCTCGGAATCGGCAGAAGTAGAGGAGCCTGAGCCGGAACGACAACTCGAAGTCGCCGCCGGGCCGGCCGCGGCCGGGGATGCAGAGGTGCCCTTTGGATTCACGACCCTTGATGACGAGCCCGAGATCATTGCCATAAAGGTTCCTGCCGCGGGCGAATCGATCGCCTCGGCTACTATTGCGCAATGGCACAAGCGTGATGGGGAAGGAGTCCGGGAAGGGGAGACTCTGGTTACCCTCGAAACCGACAAGGTCTCCGCGGAGCTTGATGCGGAAGCTGACGGCGTGCTCAGCATCCTCTCGCCGGAGGGGATGGAGGTGTCCATCGGGGCCGTCATCGGAACCCTGACGGTTGGCGCCGTGCCTGCGGCGGAGGTTGCGGCTTCCGCTCCCGAGGCGCAGGAAGCGGAGTTGGCGATCACGCCGGATACGGTTCCTCCGGCGCCGATAGAAGCTGCCTTGCCCGTGATCCCATCAGATCCCGCCTCTTCTGCGGCTGCGGAGCTGCGATCTACTTCCTTGGTTGGGGAGGAGGCGTCCTCCCGTCTCAAGCCGGATTTCAACGTGATCCCTGAGCCTCCCAGGCGGGAAGAGTTTGAACCGTTCTCGGATGGACGCATCACCCGCCGCCGACTCAGCTCCCTGCGACGGAAAATCGCAGCTCAGCTTGTCAATGCCCAGCAGACGGCTGCCATTCTGACGACCTTCAACGAGGTCGACATGTCTGCGGTGATCGAGTTGCGCAAGACCGTGCAGGAGAGCTTCATGGAGAAGTATGGAACAAAACTGGGTTTCATGTCCCTTTTTGTGAAGGCGGTAGTGCACGCCCTGCAGGAGGTGCCGTCTCTCAATGGACGCATTGACGGGGACGAGATCATCGAAAACCACTTCTACGATATCGGGATCGCGGTGGGGACCGAGAAGGGTCTGGTGGTGCCGGTGGTGCGCGATGCTGACAAGAAGGGTTGCCCGGAGATCGAAAAGGACATCCTCAACTATTCCGAGCGAGCCCGTGAAGGGAAGATTCAGTTGGAAGATTTGCAGGGAGGCGTTTTCACCGTCTCCAATGGAGGGATTTATGGATCCCTCCTCAGCACGCCCATTCTCAATCCGCCCCAGAGTGGCATCCTGGGCATGCACACCATCCAGGAACGTCCCGTGGCGATCGACGGGAAGGTCGAGGTGCGGCCCATGATGTACCTCGCCCTCAGCTACGATCATCGTCTGGTGGACGGAAAGGAGGCCGTGACGTTCCTGATCAGGATCAAGGACTGTCTGGAGAGTCCCGCCAGCTTGCTGCTGGAGCTGTAGGAGGACGCCGGTTTGGCCGGTGTCCTCCGTGTTTGCCAATGCGTGAGAGATGAGAGACCGAGATGATGGATGACATTTTCCGATTCCTGAAAGGGTTCGCAATGGGGGCCGCCAACGTGATTCCCGGAGTATCCGGCGGGACAATCGCCTTCATCACCGGGATTTTCGAGCGACTCATTGAGGCAATCAAGAAGTTCGACGGCACCACTGCCCGCCTCCTGTTCAGGCTCAGGGTGGGGGAGGCCTGGAAGCGTGTGGACGGGCGCTTTCTGGGAGCCCTGGGTATCGGAGTGGTGGTGAGCATCGTCACCATGGCGCGGATCCTGGAGTGGGGCTTCGAGCACCATCCCGTCATGGTGTGGGCTTTTTTCTTCGGACTCATCGCCGCTTCCCTTCCCGCGGTGGGCAAGCTGATCAACCACTGGGGTGCGGGTTCGGCCATCGCCATTCTGGTGGGAACTGGAATTGCGCTTTCCATGGCCTTCATGACTCCGGTTTCAGGGAGCAGCAACGTTTTCTATCTCCTGCTCTGCGGCGTGGTGGCGATGTGCAGCATGATCATCCCGGGTCTGAGTGGATCGTTCGTCCTGCTCCTGATGGGGACCTACAAACTCATCATGATCGACGCGGTCAATGACCTCACCAGCGGTGAGATTGGGGCCGGTCTCAGGATCCTTGTGCCCTTTGGGATAGGCGCGTTAGCGGGCTTGGTGGCGCTGGCGAGGGTGCTGAGCTGGCTTTTCCACACCTGGCACGACATTGTGATGGCGCTCATCACCGGGTTCGTGGCGGGATCGCTCGCCATCATCTGGCCCTGGAAGGACACCCTCAGGGAGGAGTTTGTTCGCGATGGGGAGGTGAAGGAGAAGATCATCGGATTTGAAAACTGGCACCTGCCGGACTTGGGAGCGGGATCGGCGTGGGTCGCGGTCGGGTTGATGTTGGCGGGCGGACTCCTGATCGTTGTCCTGGAATTAATTGTGAGGCGGCCGGACCGGGGGAAGAGCAGTCTCACCGGTGGAGGAGGAGCCGCTTCCAGGTCTGATCAGGTTCGGGATCCTGCAGGCAGGGATGATCCGCCGGGCGAAGGTTGATCTGATGCGGTTGCGACAATGCCTTTGTCGGTGTCGGCGGGTGGGGGATTGAGGCCCGGTTGCCGGGCGGGGTGGTGGAACTTTTTCTCCCATTGCTCTTGACCTAATCTGAAGTTTCTATAATTTCAGAAATAGATGAAAGTGGAGGAAGCAAAGCTCAAGGACACCCGCGAGCGTTTTGTGGAGCAGTGGGGGGTGATGGGCACGCAGTGGGGTATTAACCGGACCATGGCGCAGATACATGCTCTCCTGATGACAACCCCGGAGCCTATGAGCACGGATGAGGTGATGGCGGAATTGGCCATCAGCCGGGGAAACGGCCACACTAATCTCAAGGAACTGGTGAACTGGGGCTTGGTCCGCATTGTGACTCGAAAGGGTGATCGCAAGGAATACTTTGAGGCCGAATTGGATGTCTGGGAAATCTTCCGGAGGATCGTGCAGGAGCGGAAACGGCACGAAATTGATCCTGCCCTCGACCTGCTCCAGGACTGTCTGGCCGAAAGCAAGGGGATGAAAAGCGCGGGAGGCCGCGCTTTTCATGATCAGATGCAGTCACTTGAGGAGTTCGTGAGCTTTGCCTCGAAAATGTCGGACAGGGTTGCCAGCATGCCCCACGGAAAGGCGATGCAACTTGCGATGAAACTCTTCGGGTGAACAAGAATTACCTGCAGGCCGCTGGATGCGGAAGGCGGGTCATTCCGGAGAGATTCATTCCGCATGGGTTGCATTTGTCGCCGGAGCGACCTGGATGATGCCCCGGAGGACCTCGGGGAGGCCCCTGAAAAAGTTTGGTTTGGCAAAATGAATTCTTTGTGGTGCGGCCGAATTTGGATTAAGGTAGACCCGGAGGGCTGGCTAGCTGCCTCCGTAGACGGGTTACGTGACTGGACGACGAACAATTGACGCGGGGATGCGCACTTTGCTTATCCTGGCCAGCGTGGTGGTCGTGATCGCCGGATTGAAGGCGGCAGGCGGCTTCTTTGCGCCCTTGCTTCTGGCGTTGTTTATCGCAACAGTCAGTTTTCCCATCACAACCTGGCTCAGGAGACATAAGGTTCCGCGCTTCTTTGCGGTGATTACCACCGTGCTGGTAGATTTCGCCTTTCTTGCGGGCGTAGTTCTGATCGGGGTAGCCCTCATGGGTGAACTGCAGGAAAAGTGGGAAAGCAAGTACCAGGTTCAGAGCACCCAGAAACTCAAGCAGGCGGAGGATTGGGCGGTCGATACCATTGTCAAGTGGTCTGACATCTCTGAGGAGGAAGCCAGGAAGAACGTGCGTACTTACGTAACCGAGGATCTCACCCAGCAGCTCAGCAATATCAAGGTAGAGGATATCGTCGACCTCGGCACCAACGTGGTTGGTCGCGTCACGGCCTTTCTTGGAGCAACCTTCATTGTGGTCCTTTGCACCGTCTTCATGCTGATGGAGGCCCGAATGTTCGGGAGGCGCCTCAGCCTCATTGGGGAGGCCCGCGGACCCAATTTTGAGCGCATGCTCTTTGCCGGGAAGGACATTCAGCGTTTTCTGGGCATTAAGACTATTGTGAGCCTGGCAACCGGATTTCTTGCCGGCTTCCTTTGTTGGGCTGCAGGACTGGATTTTTTCATCCTGTGGGGGATTCTCGCCTGGGCCCTCAACTACATTCCCGTCATGGGCTCGATCGTGGCAGGGATCCCTCCCACCATCCTTGCCCTGGTCCTCATGGGATGGCCCAGCGCGGTGGCGGTGGGTGTGGGTTACATCGCGATCAACGCCTTTCTTGGGAATTTTGTGGAACCCATGATGATGGGACGCCGCTTCGGGCTCTCGACCCTGGTTGTCATTGTGTCCGTGATGTTCTGGGGTTGGGTCTGGGGGCCGGTTGGAATGTTCCTGGCGGTACCCATCATGATGATGTTGAAGGTCGTCCTCGAGAATAGCTATGAGTTCCGATGGATCGCAGTGGCCATCAGCAAGGAGAAAGGGGAATCAGGTGATGACGAGCAGGAGCTGAAGGAGGCGGTGGAAGCGGCGGAGGGCGTCAGCCTGCCGGAAGGAGCGGCCCCGGAAGGCGGGGCCTCCCGGTAGTAACGGGGAGTTCAATCCGCTGCACACCCGGGTGGGCATGTTAAACACCCGGGCTCTCTGTGGTGCGCGAGCCAGGATGACCTGGTTTCTGGGATTTGACGTCTTCCTTCTCACCGTAGCCGAAGGAGTAATGGCGCGCAGGTGCGGGAACTGACCGATGAGCTCACCAGGACTTTTGAATGGGAGGCACGTTCCGAAGCGGCGGCTGCGCTGCTCATGATGGGTCTCTTCTTTTGGTTGCTCGCCACGCGCCTTGAGGGCGGCTAGAACCCTTCCGGATGCCGATCGCTCCCTCTGAAAATCCCGCGAGGCGAACGTTCCTGTTCGATAACCTGCGAGGCTGGCCGGGCGGTTGCGTGGAGACGCTGGCGATGACCTTCCTGGTCCTGATCGCGGTGCGCGTTTTCCATGCGGAGGCGTGGCAGAAAGCCACCCTGGTGGCCGCCTCCAGCTGCGGCCTCCTTCTCAGTCTTTTCCCGGTCCAACTGGTACGGAGAACGGGAATATCGGTGAATGCGGGAACGGCGCTGCTCTGGTTCATGTCAGCAGGCGGGCTCCTGATCGCGGCTCTTGGGGGCAAGACGATGGAGATCTTCCTGCCCTCCATGGTGGTGGCACTGCTCTGCATTACGTTGAGCATCCCGCTCATGTCGCAGATCTACCGGAAGCATTATCCCGACCGTTCCCGTGGTCGCCTGTTTGCCTCCACCGCCGTGGTGCGCAAGTCCTCCGCACTCGTCGTGGCCGCAGTCTTCGGCAAGGTGCTGGAGAATAACCTGGATGATTTCCGCTGGATTCTCCTGATTTATTCCCTCTGCTGTTGCCTCATGGCCGGGTGCGTCCTGGCAATGGAACGGGTTCATCTGCAACGAGCCAACCAGGTTCGGCTTTTTGGCGCCCTCGAACACGTGAGAAACGACTGCATTTTTCGATCCATGCTCACTTCCTGGATGATCCTGGGGTTTGGGAACCTGCTCTGCTGGTCCATCTTTGTGGAATATGTCTCCAATCCGGACTACGGCTATCATCTCACTGAATTCACCATCGCATTCATCACCGGTTCCCTTCCCGAGATCATGTTTCTCATTACCGTGGTGGCATGGGGCATCATATTTGACCGCGCTAATTTCTTTGCGGTGCGCATGATCCTGAATCTCTTTTTCATAGGCGGGATCTTCTTCTATTTCTTCGTCCACGAGGTGTGGGCTCTCTGCATCGGGATCTCCCTGCACGGGATTGGCCGGGCCGGGGGCAATATTGCCTGGAGTCTCTGGGTCACGAAGTTCGCCAAGGCCGAGCAGGTCGCCGAATACATGAGTGTGCACACCTTCTTCTGTGGCGTGCGTGGGGTCATTGCGCCCTTTGTGGCATTCCCGATGATCGCAACATTGGGACCACGTTGGGTGGGTGGGGCGGGAGTGGTCTGCATCTTCGTCGCCACTCT
>Ga0310342_100001733_pt1 | contig 13692 bp, 11 predicted proteins | sample S15DNA20500_MG_FD_206155 | JGI IMG/M metagenome (GOLD analysis project Ga0310342, IMG submission 206155) | Marine microbial communities from station ALOHA, North Pacific Subtropical Gyre - S1503-DNA-20-500_MG | ecosystem: Environmental > Aquatic > Marine > Oceanic | place: Pacific Ocean: North... | reverse complement strand
TGCTGATCGACGACGCCGTCCTCACGGACGAGGGTCGGTCACAATACGCGGCCCTATTTCGTGGAGCGCAGGTAGACCAGGTGTGTGGCGAGGCGTCGACGGCTTACACCAAGCGTCCGACCTATGAGGGTGTCGCGGCTCGGGCGCGGGCCGTACTGGGCCCCGACGTGCGGGTGCTTTACGTGGTACGTGAGCCGGTGTCACGCGCCGTTAGCCACCACCGCCATCTTGCCGGTATCGAGCAGTTGCCTTTCGATTTTGATGAGGCCCTGCAGCGAGATGCAACCTTGGTCGAGTACAGCCGATACGGCATGCAGATCGAGCCTTGGCTTGAGATCTACGGACGCGACCGCGTACACGTGATCTGCTTCGAGACGTTCGTGCAGCGCCGGATCGAGATTGTCCGGGAGGTCTGCGACTTCCTGAACGTTCCGGCCCACGAACAGGCCTTGGACCCGCAGCGGGTCTACAACCGAAGCGACGGCAAGCCCCAAATGGTGGGCACGTGGCGGACGGTGCGAGGCAACTTCGTCTACGCCCGGGTCGTCCGTCCGCTGCTGCCCCGGTGGGCGAAGGAAGGCATGCGACGGCTGCTTTTGCCGCGTGAACGGGTGCGACCGAGGGCCTTGACGCCGGCAACGCTGGACCGCATGATCGCCACGTTCCAAGAAGATGCCGAACGTCTTCGGCAGTCCCTGGATATGAAATTGCCTTTCTGGGACTTCGAGGCGGTGCGAGCCAACCACCAGGGCCTGCACGGAGAGCGGTCATGACGCCTGATCCGATCGTGCCGCCTGCCGGTGACGTGTCGACGCGTGACCGTGTGCTGGCGAGACCGATCATCATCCTTGGTGCGCCGCGGTCTGGCACGACACTGCTGAGTGGAATTCTTCGCGGACATGGCGGGCTGCTGCTGTTCGAAGAGCCTCGACTCACTTGGCGTTACGGCAACGACCGCAAGTCGGACATGCTGCGTCGCGCCGACGCCACGCCCGAGATCGTCCATCGGATTCGCGAAATGTTCCGACAACGCATGATGGCTTCCGGTCGCGCGCGGATGTGCGAAAAAACTCCAAGCAATGCCCTTCGCCTCGAGTTTGTGAACGAAGTGTTTCCCGACGCCCGTTTCATCCACATCATGCGGCACGGTGCCGACTCCGTGCTATCGATCGAATCGTTCTGGGATCGCCATGCCACCGGGCTCGGCGGGGGCATGCCCAAGCGGCTGTACCAGCGCCTCGGCGAGTTGAGCCCGAAGCGGCTGCCGCACTACGCTGCGGAGTTCATACGCCGTGCAGCGCCTGGTCCCTTGCGGTCACTGGTGGGCCAGAATGTATGGGGGCCGCGCATCCCCGGTGTCCGGGGTTTGCTGAAGGATCTGGACATCCTCGATATCGCCTGTCTGCAGTGGCGCATGTGTGTCGAGGCGGCCTGCGCCCAGGGACGGCGTTTGCCGCCGGAGCGGTACCACGAGTGGCATTTGGAGGACATGTCCAAGGATCTGATCCGGTCGGTGCTGTCCTTTTGCGAACTCGAGGAAGATCCGGGGGTTTGGCGGGCGTACGACGAACTCTACGATCCGAGCCAGAATCAGCGCCGCAAGCGGCCCTTGTCCGGGGAGCGTGCCCAACGGGTGTTTGACTGGATCGGCCCGACTCTCCAATGGCTGGGTTACGACGCCGAGCCGGGCTGATCCCGTCGTCGCCGGGGTGGCGTTCACTTTGACGCCACGTCCATCGGGTAGCCGAAGCTTTCCAGATCCGTATTCAGCATGATGGCCAGACACCGATTGCTCTGCTCGTCCCGGTGGCGACCATCACCTTCTTGCGACAGCGCAGCGCCGCCTCTGCGTCGAAATAAAAGGACCCAGTCCGCAGGAACACGTCCTTGGTTTCCGGCGGAGAGACGAAGGGCGTGTGGGGATGATGCGGCCGCCTCGCCGCGATGGCACGGCCACGGTGCGGATTCTGCCGTTGGCGGCAAACGCCTTGTAAACCGATCCCATGGGCGGGCCGTCATCGTGCTGTGCCCATGAGGATCTATAATCTCCCACACGTTCATTGCCCGGCCCCGACAGATGGCTGCGACCGTACCCTTGGAGCATGCATTATGGCAGGCGTACGAAAGAAGCATGTTGCACGGGCGATCGGTTTCATCGCCGCGTGCGTGGCCATCGTCGGTGCGGCGGCCACGGCCCGGGCCCAGGAAACGGCCGCCCCTGACGAACCGACGGTGGCGGTGGACTTGCGGGCGTTGCTCGAAGTGCCCCACTTCACACCGACGCAGGTGACTGGCACCGTTTGGACGGTCACGGCGGCGACGCCCGATGAGGGTCGCGGCGTGGCACGATCGGCGAGATCGACTCGCCCGGATGGTTCCGAGATGATGGGAGTCAGAGCTCCGTCCTCGGCCCGGCCCGGCCCGGCCCGATTCCGCCAAGGCGGCAAGAGCGGTCGCATGCTGCTGCTGCTGCCGATCAACATCACGCCGGGCGGCACCGAATACACGCTCGACGCCTCCACGGTGAAGGTACGCGGTGGGCGACATGTTGCCTGGCTGCTGCGGGCCACGCCGGCAGTGGTCGCCGGTAATCCGGGGTCTGGTGGCTCGGGCTTCGGCCGGCCGGCGCCGCAGGCGGCCGATGGTGAACAAGGGCCCGTTCTGGCTCGCAAGGTCGGGTTGGACCCTGACGGGACGCTGCACTGGAAGTTGGAACGCTCGATGCTCGGGGGCACCCTCACGAGCAACCCGGCAGGTTACGACCTGAAGGTGGATCGGCGTCGCATTCTTGAAGTGAAGTTCGCCGCCGGCCCGCCACCGTCAAAGTCGGCGTCAGGCACCCGCGACCGCGAGGCCGCAATCGCCTATCGGCGAGCGGTGGCCGACTACAAACGCCAACTCGGTGCGATCAAGTCCCAGAACCGCGAGGCATACCAACAATGGGTCGAGCAGGTCGCCGCTTTGCCCGACACCTTTTCGCGGCCGATGCCGGTGCGGATCTGGGCCGTTTACGACATGACGTCGGAGGCATCGCACCTGAACGTGGAAGGTCCGGGTTTGTCGCGGTGGAGCGTGGCCATGGCGTCACTGGACCAGTTGCGTGCGGTGGCCAAGGGGCAGGGCCGTGGCGAACACGTGGGGATCGCTGCAGCCTTCCAGGACGTGGTGCGGCAGGGCGATGCCAACAGCCAGCGGCTTGCCGCCATGGCCCTCGACGGTTCGACTGTCGTCGAAAAGGCCGAGACCGGCGACAGCCTCTACCGGGTGATGGCGGGTTTGATTGAATCGCCGGACGCAGAGGCACGCCGCACGATGGTGCGTCGGTTGCTTGAAGCCGAGCCCACCGAGGCAGTCACCAACCTGATTGCGCAGGCAATGCCGCACATGGACGCGGCGCTGAAATTGGAATGGCTGCGTACGACGCTAGGGATGGAACGGACGGTCGATTACCGCGCGACGGGCGTGCATGGCACGTCAGGCCTCGGACGTGAGGCGGCGCTTGGATTGCCCGGTGGCCCGATGGTTCCGGGATCGGATCGCTTGCGTTTGATGGTTCCGCCGGCCGGCGCTGCGATGCCGGCCAGAGCCAGGCCGGGTCGTTCAGCACGCCGTGGGGCCGTCGATCCGCAACTGGCGGTCCTAGCGACGAACCGACTTCTGGAAGATGCCGAGGGGCCCGACCCGGCCGACGTGCTCGGGCAGGTCATGGCCTACGCCGCGGGGACAACGGGCCGCCGCAGGAGCGATTCGCAGGTCTCGGAGGTGTTGATCGAAGGCGTGCTCTTCGATGCCATTCCCGGTGATCGCGTTGACGCGGCCGTCGGGGCGGTGGTGGGATCGGCGGGCACCAGTGCGCTGGCCGCGGCGTGGCTGGATCGGAGGCTTTTATCGGGAGCGTCGGGGCGGCTTCTGCAACGGCGGACCTTGGAGATTCTTGCCGCTGGCTACCTGCCGCAAGACCGTTTCAACGTGGGTTATGACCGGTTTGCCGATGCGGTCTTCGGTACCAACGGCGTCGGCGACCAAGTGCCTGCGGTGCAGATGCGGTGGCCAGTACTCTTGCCAGGGCCGGGCCACAGTCTCTTTTATGCCTTCCAGCACGGGTCGTCCGAGATTCGGGCGCTGGGTTGGGACGCCTTGCCCAAGTTCTCGCTGTCCCGGCAGGGTTCGCGGTCACGGTCTGGCCGGGAGGATGTCGCGGGAGATCCGGACATCGTCGACGTCCTGTTGACCGTGGCGCAGGGGCATGATGAGCCCCGCTACGAATTGGTGGAGTTTCTTCGGCGGCAGTCGGCCAGCGTACGTGCGACGCATGGGCTGGTCTTGATCGTGGCCCACGGCGAACCGGCCATGGCAAACCGCGCCGCGGCGGCGTTGATCGGGTCGGGACGCGACCTGGCGGGCTACCTGAACCGGAGCAAGATCACCGACGCCGATCTGCACGCGTTTGCCGAGGGCATCTATCGTTGCCGCGTGGGACACGCCCCCCTTGCCGTTGGTCTGATTCGACAACGCGGACGGCGCAATAATGTGGTGCAATGGTTTGCCCAGCACGTCGCCGACGGACATGTTCCTCCGGTCGGTCAGTGGGCTGGCCAGGTCGGCCAGGGGCGTGAGTTGCTCTCGGTGCTGAAGGATTCGAACAAGCCGCTGAAGTTCGCGGCTGCCGGGGCGTTGACCGCGTCGGTGGGCGGCACCGACGACGACGCGACCGAACTGGTGGATCGCGCATCCAAGGTACCACCGGGTGACCACGACCAACTCGAATCGACCTGGTTCACGTTGCGGGAACAGATCTATGGACGGCGCATCGCCGAATCGGCGGGGTCTTACACGTTGACGTTGAACATGTACGCCACGGCACAGACGATGGTGTCGCCGCGGGGCCCCCGCGGCCCCGGGCCGGGCGGTCCGGCGGGCATGGGTCCGATGATGGGCATGCCCGGAGGTTACCCGGGGATGGCGCTGATGGCGGAACTGCCCCCCGATGCGCGTCGGACGTTTTCCAAGTCGCTGGGCGTCGTCGAGCTGGGCATCGAGGGCGACGAGGTCTATCTGGGTAATCGGGCGGTCTACGCATCGATCCCCGAAGACCACCTGGCGCTGCGCGTCGATGAGCCGGAGAACCTGAAGAATCTCGTGGGACCGTTGGGTGAGGCCAAACTGGACCAGGCTTCCGCCATGGAGTTTCAGCCCACCAGCGATCGTGGATGGCGTGGGCTCGTACCGTTGCCGGAAGGCCGCATCGCCGAACTGCTCCTTGAATGGCAGGGCCAGTGAATCGGCGCTGGCACCAGCGGCGCGTGTTGCGCCGTTGAAATGGTTCCGCCGGGTGGTGCTGGGCAGGGTGTCCGCGTCGGTTGATCCGAAACGCCGCCGAGTTGGTCGGCGAAGGGCCTGGTGCCTTGATGCGATCCGATACCCTTCATGTGGCACACGTGACGCCGACGATATCACGCATGGGCGGTGGCGTGGCCACCTACCTGTGGGAATCGATTGCTGCCTTGCGGCACGTCGGCGTCCGCAGCACCGTCCTCGGGCTGGAGGATCCATTCGTCGAAGAGGACGTGACGCCGCACCTCGAGCACGTTCCCGACCTGCGGGTTGTGACCTGTCGCCGTGTTGGACCCCGCCTGCTCGGCCACTCGCCCCAACTAAGACAACGGCTTGCGGCGACGCTGGCGGATCATGTCGACGTGATCCATTGCCATGGCATGCGCATGGCCCCCGAGTTCGAGGCCTACCGGGCGGCACGGCGCTGCCGAGTTCCGCTGATCGCGTCGCCGCACGGACAACTCGACCCGTGGGTGCTGGCCACCCATCGTTGGCGTAAGCGGGTGGTCTCGCTGGCCTACCAGCGCCGCGCCCTGCCCCGTGCCGACTGTTTTCATGCCACCGCCCTGCAGGAGGCCAGGCATGTCCGCGCCGCGGGTCTGTCGATGCCGATTTCGGTCACGGCCATCGGGCTGGATTCGTCTGGGTACCGTGCCGAGGCCGACCGCGGTCCGCTGGAAGCGACGTGGCCACGCCTGAAGGGTCGCAAGATCCTGCTCTACATGTCGACCGTGTACCCGAAGAAGCGCCTACCGGCGCTGGCGGAGGTCTGGGCGGCGATGCACCGACAGTGGCCCCAATGGTTGCTCGTGGTCGGGGGCCAGGAACTCAGTGGCGATCGGGCGGTGGCCGAACGGATCATCGTCGATCGCGGTGCCGCCGAGAACACGCTGTTCGTCGGCGCCGTGGCCGAGGCCGTGAAAAAGACCTTTCTGGCCTGCTCCGAAATCTTCGTGTTGCCGACGGCCGGGGAAAACTTCGGCATTACCATCGCTGAAGCATTGGCGTCCGAATTGCCCGTGATCACCTCGACAACGACACCCTGGTCCGGCTTGCGCCGGGCCCAGTGCGGATGGTGGATCGACGTGGACAACGCCGTGCTGCGCAACACGTTGGAAGAGGCGATGGGACTGGATGACTCGGCTCGCCGCGCCATGGGGCGGCGTGGGCGTCAGTTGATCGAGCAGCAGTACCACTGGCCCTCGATTGCTCGCCGTATGGCCGACACGTATGCGTGGATGGCAGGGACCAGGCCCAGTCCCGCACACCTCATTCCGCAGGGTGCCCAGGTGCCTGCGGACGGCGTTTGACGACTGTCGGAGGCGCCGGTATTGTCCAAGAGACGGCCCCAAAACCATGGCGCGGGCGGATCATCAGGCCGTGGCACGCATCAGGCTTCAACGGTGCACTGCCAGGCTTGGGGAATGCCGTGGCCCACCGACAGGGGGCGTCACACGATGGGGTTGCCGGATCGCCACCTTTCAGGTCACAGCTAAGGAGTCGAGTGATGATGGACTATCACAATCGCGTGGCTTGCCCGGCGAGGGCAGCGATGATCGTCTTGCTGGTTGCATGCCGGTGGGGCGGCGAGGCTTTCGCCACCGAAACCTTTCCTTATGCCGGTGTGGTTCAAACGGAAACGGTTGAAGTACGGGCCGGTGGGGGAAACTCTTTTTACGTGGTAGGCACGTTGAAACAGGGCGAGCTGGTCGAAGTGCATGGCCACTTCTACGGATGGGTCAAGATCAAGCCGCCCGAAGGCGTATGTAGCTATATCAAACGTGCTTTTGTCAACCGGCACGGGGACGGTAATGTCGGCACCGTCTCGGATGAAAAGGCGATGGTCTGGGCGGCGCAGGTCAAGGGCCCGCCCGGGGCCAGCTTTCGCCAGCAACGTTTTCTCACGGAAGGGGAACGTGTTGCGATTGTTGAGCAGAAGGGTGATTACTACCGGATCCTTCCCCCAAGTGATACCTATGTCTATCTTCCCCCCGATTCGATCGTCCTGGCCACCGAGGAGAAGGTCAGTGTCGTCGATGACCACGCGGATCCTGATCCCCCGACCGTCGTGACCGTTACGCCCTCAGAGAACGCGGTTGCCGACCTCATGCCGAACGAGGCGACGCCGGTCACCGACGATGTGGCAGGCTCTATGCCACTGGCGGCGACCGATGAAGCGTCGGGGCCGGTCACGTCTGGCGTGGACCCCGCCGCGGCGGACGATGGCGTGGAAGCGAAGGTGGTGAGCGTACCGCCGGATGTCGCGGAGACGGTGGATTCCGCCAGTGTTCACGATGCTTCCGGAGGTCCTGCCCCGATGGTGGAGGCCGCGGAGATGCGACTCAATGCCGTGTCGGAGTTGCCTTTGGGCGATCAGCCGATCGACGAATTGATCACGGCATACCAGCATCTCAATGACGATCCGGACTTGTCTCGCCGTGACCGCAGCCTGGTCATGATGCGCATCAAGCAACTGGGGAACCGAAAACGCCTCGCGGCGACGCTGCGGAGCGTGTCGGCGTTTCGCAGCGACCTGAAGCGGCGGCCCGAAAACGCCAGCGAAACATTCGAGGCGCAGATGAAGTCGGGTTACGCTACGGTTGGGCGGCTCTTGGCGAGCATCGTCTACAACGGCGAAACGTTGCCGGTCATGTACCGGATCGTAGAGCCGGGCACCTACCGCACGCTGGCCTACGTGCGTCCGGCCACGAAGGCCCAGGCGACACGCCTGCTGGGTCGCATCGTCGGCGTCGTCGGGCGATCGCGCTACGATCGGGCGTTGAAGGCGCTGGTTGTCGAGGTAGATCGTCTCGAACTGCTGGAACCGTCGCTTCAGCAGGACGCCGCTGCTGGCGATGTGGGGGCGGGGGTTGCTTTTGCACCCGCGTCGGATGGGCCATGAACATGAGCGGTGACGACCGTCTGCAACGCGAAGCGACCCGGCCACGGATGTTGGCGCGGTCTCTGGGCTTGGCTTTGATCCTTATCGCTGTCGTGTCCGGCGGCACAGGATGCCAGCGAGGATTGCGTATCGGCGGGTGGCAGGTGATCGGTCCCAAGCCGCCGCTTTATGCGACACGCATTGAAGTGCGGTGCGGTGTGGCCCTCGTTGCTCGCAACGAGGCCCCGGCCAGCATGAACAGTCATTTGACCGTGGACCTGGTTAGTGGACGTGCGTCGCTGGCCGAAGAAGGCGGTGATACCCATCCGGTAGAAATTGATTCCGACATGATCGATACCTTGCGAGCCGGCATCGCGGATCGAAGCTGGCAGGTTAAAGAGATTCGTCCCGCCCAGCAGTTGCCCCGCGCGCTGGTCTACGAGATGACCGTTTTCGTCGGTGCCGAGGCGGTCGAGCCATCGGCCCGCTGGCACATGCCCGCCGACAAGGACGTGCCCGAAACCCTGGGCAAGGTGACCGTCATTTTCAACGATGCGGCACGCTCCGTCGATCCTCTCAGCAAACGATTCGATCTTCTCGATTAGGGTTCTCCTCGCGAAGTCACCCCGTGTCCCGCCGTCAGTTGCCGCGGGATGGGGGTCGCCGTACCAACTGTGACAATTGGCACGATCAGACCTGCTGGTGCATCCGGTATGCCGGGTGAGGTGTTGCGGTGGGCGTGGCAGCAGTGGCTCACGCAGCGCTGGAGGAGGGTCGATAGGTACTCACAGAGGTACGCACACGAGGAGATAAGACGTGACCACACAGCGCCAAGGCATTCGAATCGGCCAAATTCTCGTCGAACAGGGCACGCTAAGTGAGCAGCAGGTGCTCGAAATCGTGGAAGCTCAACGGCATTCGAACCTGCCGTTCGGTCTCGTGGCCGAGCGCATGTTCGACGTGACCGTTGATTCGATCGAAAAGGCCTGGGTGGAGCAGTACTGCCGGTTCACCGGCCTGCTTGACCTCGATACGGTCGAGCAGGACCAGGAGGTCTTGAAGCTGATCAACCGCCGGCAGGCGTGGCAATTCGAGATGATTCCCGTTCGGTTTGAAAACAGCGGCGAACTGCTCGTGGCCGCTTCCCGCCATCGACTGCATCGCGCCGTGACCTTTGTGGCCAAGCGGCTTGAAGCCTCGGCCTACTTTCGTGTCGTCCAGTCGGATCAACTGCGGGCTTTTCTGAAACAGCATTACCCGTTGCCCGGTGTGACCGACGCCATTCTCGGTCGGGCCACGGCCTGACCGTAGCGCGTCGGTGGAAGGTCCCGGGCGTCGATTGTTCCACCCGTGCGAACTAATGTGTTGTAGGATCTGAACTGCCTGGGGCGGTGAGAAAGTCGCGAAGAATGACAACTGCCGCCATGGCGTGACCTGCCTTCTTTCGCCGGGCACGCGTCAGGGACAAACCACGCAAGGCGTCTTCGGCGGCGTGGCTGCTGAGTCGCTCGTCCACGAGGTGTACCTCCCGTCCGAACGTGCGACGCAAGGTCTCGGCGAAGTTGCGCATCTGCACGGCGGCGGGACCGTCGGTGCCATCCATGTTCAGCGGCAGCCCCAACACGAGAGCGTCGACCACCTGGTCGTCGATAGCACGCTCCAGCGCCGCCATGCGAGTGGCGTCGTTCCGCGTGTCGATCACGTCGAACGGCAGTGCCATGCCTGTCACGTCGTCGCCGACCGCAAGGCCGGTGTAGCGCTGACCGAGGTCGATACACAGGTAACGCATGCTGTCAGGCTAGAGAAAGGTGTCTCCGAACGTTTCGCCCACTTGTCCGTGCAACGCCTTGATCTGCTCGGCGGCATCGGCCCGACAGATGAGCGTGGCATCCTCAGTGTGGACGATCAACAGGTCTTCACAGCCGATCGCGGTCAGCAGATGCTCCGGGTCCGATGAGGCGACCAGGCAGTTACGTGTATCGAGCAACACGTGGTTCTTTACCGCCACCGCATTGCCGTTCCCATCTTCCGGGCAGGTCGTGGCGAACGCGGGCCAACTGCCCACGTCCAGCCAGGTCAGGGGCATGGGAACCGCTGCGACCACCGTGTCGGCATCCCGGGAGGCTGGTTCCATCACACCGTAGTCGACGCTGGTTCGTTTCAGCGTGGGATAGATTTCCGACAGCACGCGAGCCCGGGTCGGCGTCTGCCAGGCATCGGCGATGGTCTGCATATGGCCTCGTGTTTCCGGTTCGAACGCGGCGAGGCAGTGCAGCAGTGCCTCGGCTCGCCACACAAACATGCCGCTGTTCCAAAGATAGCGATCGGCGCCGGCGGCCACGTACCGGGCGGCTGTTTCCGCGTCCGGTTTTTCGCGAAACTCGTCCACGACGTGTGCTACCGGGTCCGCGTTTCCGCCGATGGGGTCGCCCAGTTTCAGGTAGCCGTAGCCGGTGGCGGCATGGGTGGGCGTGACGCCGAAGGTGACCAGTGTGCGGTGTCCCGCCGTGGCGACCTCGAAGCCCTGGTCGACGATCTGTCGAAACGTTTCAACCGGTTCGATGATGTGATCGGCCGTGAAAGTGGCGATCACCGCATCGGGGTCATCCCGTCCGATCACGGCGGCGGCAAGCCCCACGGCATTGAGCGTATCGCGCCCGACCGGTTCGCCCAGGTAGCGATCATCGTCGAGCACGGCAAGGCCGTCCACGATGACGCGGCGATGATGTTCCCCCGCGCAGATGTAGATGCATTCCGGCGGGACCAGCCCCTTGAGCCGCGCGACCGCAATGTCCAGCAGGCTGCGTCCTTGGATGATGGGAAGCAACTGTTTCGGTAAGCCGGCCCGGCTCATGGGCCACAGCCGCGTGCCCGAACCGCCCGCCATGATGACTGCATGTCTCATCTTGCTTGCTCACCTGGTCCGGCCGCCGCCGTGGGTACGAATGGCGTGTCACGGCCCGATCATGCGCCGGCCCTTTTTTTGAGGTGTCGCATCTTCGTGCGAACGCCCCAGATGGCGACCTGCTTGGGAAGGCGCCGACACCACTGTGCCAGTCGTGTCATCCGGACACGCTGTTCCGTTGGGAAACGACCATGATGCGCCGGGTCAGCCGGGTCGATGATGGCGTACCCGAAGAAATCGAGCAACGCCTCGTGGGCCTGTAACACCTCGTTGATACACCGGATTTCCGACGCTGCGAGAAGGTTGATCTTGCCCTCATTGAGATTCTGAATGTGGCGGGGGCGGTGGCCGTCGACGGCCTTGGCCTTGAAGGACGAGCCGGCGTCGAGATCTTCCAAGGCGGGGAGAAACTGCTTGATCCCGCGACAGATCGATTCCGGGTCGTTGGTGAATGATTCATAGGTGAAATGAAAAACTCGTTCCAAGCCGTCCACGTTCTTCTTTTGGTAGCCAGCGTGATCAACCCACTGTTCGGCGGCATTTCGCATCGAACTGCCCAGCCGCCGATGATGGCCTTCGCAGAAGGCATAGGGATTGCGGATCATCGAAATGAACGCGCTTGGCTGAAAGTGTTGTTCGATCTCGAATGCTCGAACGATGTTCGGCGGGCTCTTTTCCAGCAGTACCGGTTTCGTCCGGTCCCAGACCTTCTCCCATTCGACGCGCACCTCGCCCCAGCGTACTTGCTTGTCCGGGTTCCAAGGGTCGCCCCGCATCAGGGGGGCGACGCTGGGCAGGAACTGACCTTCGTCCGGCAACGTGGAGACGTTCGGAGACGTGGTCAGCAGGCGCCAAAGCACCGTGGATCCGGAGAAGGGCGGGCACAATACGAAGAGGAATTCGGACATGGGGGGCTCGGCAACGACGCCGCACGGTCGGGTCAGCGAGTCGGCAAGTCAACTCCAGCAACGATCAAAGGGGGCATTGTATCGTGTCCTTCTGCGCCGACGCGATCCCCGATTATCGCTATTATGACCCATCATGGCCAAGAAGGTGCCCAAGCAACTAGCGCTGCTCGACGAGGACCTGTGCACGGGGTGTGAAGGCTGCGTATCGGTCTGTCCGGTCGATTGCATTGACACGCTCCCCGGGCCACGGCATGCGCTGGTCAACCAGATCTGCACCATCGACTTGCCGCGTTGCATCGGATGCACCCTCTGTGCCCAGGTGTGCCCATGGGACTGCATCACCATGCTTCCGAGTGACCAGATGCTGCGCCACTCGAAGTACGGCGATCAATTCGCGGCGTAACGCTTCCCTGCCATGTCCGCCGTGTCGGCGGCGCCGGTTCAAGGTGCGGCCATCAACACGAAGATCAGTTTTCCCAGGATTAGCAATGTTGCGGTGAAGATCGTGACCAGCCCGGTGTAGCCGACCATGTTGCGCATGTCGGGCGGCAAATGGCGTACGGGACGGTTGATCGTGGAACACGACCGTTGGCCAATGGCCAGCAGGCGGCGCAGGTCGATGCGTGACAAAAGTGTCTTTGTCCCCGCAAGGGGACCGTGACGGGGCGGCTCGGTTGCCAGGCTATCCGTCAGTGCGTGCGAGGCCTCGTCGTCGGCCAGTTCGCTGGCCACGGCGTCGGCACCAGCGCCTTCCAAGGCCGTTTCGTCCATCGACAGCGGTGCCGGGGGTGACTCCGCCGTGAGGTCGGGAAGCGTGACCGGCTCCGTCGATGCGGCGGCCGCGGTCGCCGGTTCGGGTGGTGCTGCCTCTTCCTTCTCGCCGATCAGGTCGTCGACGGAACCGAATACGCCTTCCGCCTCTTCGTCGGCCCGGTCGGCGAGCATGGCGTCGATCTGCTCCAACGGCACGGCACCGGGGGTCTCGGTGACAGGTGTCCAGATCGACTTTTCGTCCGTCTCCGCTTCCGGATCATCGTCCAAAAGCGCATCCAGATCGTCGTCGAGCCGGGATTCGCTGTCCTGTGCGGGAACCTGTTGCGTCATGGCGGGAGGCGCTCCGTGAGGCGAGAAATTGGCCCGGCCTCGCCGCACGCAGGGTGGTCATGCCGAGGGCGCTATGCCATCATGGAAGGCGGGCTGAGTAGCACTGCCGAGTCTCCTATCGGCCCTTCGGCGGGCCGCCTGAACTGGCCCCGGCCCGCCGGAAAGAGAACGCTGGCCTGGATCGGAGCTGACAGCATTGCGTAGATTCTACTGCCCACATCTGCCCTCGGCTGACCCGACGCGACCCGCCACCGTCCCGCGGCCCGGCGCTACCGTGACGCTGGACGCGGCCGAATCTCGCCATGCGGCCAAGGTGATGCGGATCCAACTGGGGGATCGTGTCCACCTGTTCGACGGTGCGGGGCTGGAGGCCGAGGCGACCGTGGTCGGAACGCAGGGTGGGACGGTGGCGTTGGACCTCCTCGAAGCCACTTACCACCCGCCACCAGTGCCGCGTATCGACGTGGCGGTCGCGGTACCCAAGGGCCCACGTCTGGCCGGCCTTGTGCAGGGGTTGAGCCAGGCTGGTGCCGATAGGCTGATTCCGCTGCGTAGCGATC
>Ga0310342_100001732_pt1 | contig 13692 bp, 26 predicted proteins | sample S15DNA20500_MG_FD_206155 | JGI IMG/M metagenome (GOLD analysis project Ga0310342, IMG submission 206155) | Marine microbial communities from station ALOHA, North Pacific Subtropical Gyre - S1503-DNA-20-500_MG | ecosystem: Environmental > Aquatic > Marine > Oceanic | place: Pacific Ocean: North... | reverse complement strand
GAAGAAAGATAGATTCGCTATTCAGAATAAAGATGGCAGTATTGACCTAGTGGACGAGTTAGGTATGGGAGACCCAACCAGCGAACGTTCAGAAGCAGTATTGTTATACATCAGAGAAAGGGATCTCGCCTTAGCCAGAAAGAGATCCTCTCCGGGAATCATGGTAGACGGTTACAAGTCAGCATGCAAAAAATGTGGTCCAAAGGTCCACGAGCATCATGTGAAAGAAAAATTCTACATCAAAACACCTAACCTTACAAAGTGTTGGTTAGGAGATTGCGGTAGATGCAATACATGTAAAAATAAAAAAGAGATGGAAGAATATAGAAGTATTCTTGAAACAAAAGATGCAATGTTTGCAACTAAAGATTGGGAAAGAAAGAAAAGATACATCAAAAATGATGAAAGACGAATGCTGGCAAAAGGTCAGACAGAGTTCACAGGTCAGTTTGGAATAACAGCATCCATGCAAGATCTAAGAACATTCAAGAAATACTTTGGAAGCCGTCTAAAGAAAAAGAGAAGTAGATGGAACATTAGAGGCACACAGTTAACAATGCCTTACGATGACGTTATTTCTCTTGAGAAAAGATGGTTCCAGTTGAATAAAGGATTTCATGAGTGTATAGACGGTGAAGCAGACAGACCTGTAGATGCCACATGTCCACAGTGTCATGAAATGGAATGCATTGATAAACAGTTCATAGCAGACAAGAAATACATAGAACCAAGATGGGTTCAAGTAGGTGTCTGGAATGAAGCAATGCAAAGAACAGAATGGAACCATTCAGTAGATCTAGAATTGGTTACTGGAACATTCGTAGAACTTGAAAGACAAAAGAAGTTAGGTCTAAGAGAGTATCCATGGACAGAGAACTTTGAGATATCGATAGAAATGCTAGTAGATGCATCAAATGAGAAATTTATAGATGATAGTAAAATATGGTCTACAAACATACACAATCAGATACATGTCTCAACGTCAACAGACTCTAAAACAGGAATCAACATCGGTACAAGATCAGATGATAGTCTTGAAGATGGTTCAGAATCGGAGATGACAATATGAATCAAACATACCAAAACGAAGTAGTACAATACATAGAGAATGAAATGTGGAAATCAGAACACGATGATGAGTTCTTGAAAGAAGTAAACTTCCTAAACAACCAAAACCCAAAATGGGAATATACCATAGATGTAAAAATACTACAAGAGACAACAGACGACATCAAAGGTATGGGAATCGGATACTTCACATATATAATGATAGCAAGCTACACGCAAAAACAAACACCATACCAAAGAAATGAAACAATGTATGTGATGAACGAGGAAATACGCCAAGCTCAGTCCACTAAGAAAGATGGTATGGAACAATGGTACGATGAGAAAAGACGAATCTGATTACCTCCAACCTTTTTTTTATTAATCATTATTGACGATATGCCTTGTATCGGTTTTGAAGATCATCAGTTGGGATACGAAAGAACATGCGTGAAATGTTATAAGCATATTACTGAGATCTGGGATAGCGGAGAAGGCGCATTTGATGAAAGAGAAATACATGAGGATACAAAGAATTGTTTACTTTGTGATGATCATACAAAATGCACATGTGGAGGAATAGTAAATGCCTGATGATATTTGTGATCAACTCGAAGAAGTAAGAACCATTACATTCACATTAAAGAAAAAGATTAAGATAGAACATTATAAAGGAGATAGTGGATTTGATTTTAAAATAGACGGTGTTGATGAATTTGAACTTCTCAATTATATCATAAGTGATGAGACAATGGACAAAGATCATAAATGGTTAAAAGAACATTTTCAAGTAGATAGTAAAACAGAATGGAAAATATTAGAGGCAAGGATATGAAAGAAAAGAATGCTAGTGAATTGCTTAAATCTGGAGAACAAAGAACATTGGAAAGACTTGCCAATATGGATATTGATTTTAGTGAAATACAGAAATTACAACATGGATATGATGTAAGTATGGTACGTGAATTTCAAGAAAAGATAGAGGCAGTATGTAAAGAGTATGATATAGATATCTCCCCAGATACTATTGCCGGTTTAGCATATAAGATACTGTGGGGATCATTACAGTTACAACTAAAAGACATTTATGCTCAAGAGAGTGAAGAAAAAGTATGACAACCATATTTGTTTTCGGTAGTAACTTGGCCGGTAGACATGGTAAAGGAGCTGCTCTCGCCGCACGTCGTCAACACGGTGCAACGTATGGACAAGGGGTTGGCCTGCAAGGTAACTCATATGCAATACCAACCAAAGACGAAAACCTGAGAACGTTACCCATACATGTTATCCGTGGATACGTTAATGACTTTGTAATGTTTGCAGCAGCAAACCAGCATTTAACTTTCCAAGTGACACCAGTGGGATGTGGCCTTGCTGGATACAAGCCAAATCAGATAGCACCATTGTTTAGAGGTGCATTGAACTTACAGAATGTTACACTGCCACCATCATTTGTTAAAGTTCTAAAAGGACAATCAGTGAACAACTGGTCAAACAAGTGGGAATTCTAATCTTATAATTACTCATGATATGGGTAATGATGAATGCTTGATCTGTAACAAAAAAGCTAAAAAATTCTGGTTCACAGTAGAATATGACAGAATAATTTGTGAAGATTGTGTTGAATTAATAATTACTAATAAAGTTAAAACTGAAGAAGCCGAAGTAATACGACAAGAATTCAAGGAGTTGTTAGAAGATTGAAAAGAGTAGAAACACCTCATGTAGATCTAAAAGAATCAGGAACATCAGAACCGTCATTCCATTGTTCTTGTTGTAATAGAACATGGGATAAACGAGACCCAATGGCAAGAAAATATGATTTAAGAATAAACCTACCGTATAAAATTATAGACGAGCAAATAATTCTTGAAAATACTTATGGTTTCTCGTTTTGGAATTATAGAATGTGTATAGATTGTCTTAGAATCAAAACACGTTTTTTAATAGAAGTTCTAACGTGTTTGAACAAATGCATCACATCCAACGGAGTAGATTGGAACGTGTTACCTGATGCTTTAAAATCATTACCTTACAAATCTAAAGAAGAGGATGTGATTCCATATGACTGAAGATGACTTTATAGAAAATGAAGAACCTTTAGCTCCAGTTAGAAAGGTCATATGGGATATAGAAACAAACAATCCACATGTCATGCAGAAACTCTTAGATGAGGAATTTGAAATATACTCAAGACAACAAAATCAATTCCAATATGATTTATTGCAAAGATTGGAAAGAGTTAATGGTGAAAAAGCAGTCAGAGACATATATGCATGGACCACTAAAAGAGACTTGGCTAATGGAGATATATAATGAACTTTAGAGATCTAATTGATATATGGAAATGGAGTATAGGATGGAAGTAAACGATAGTAGGATATGGGAACATAGAACAGATAAACCTCACAAATGTAATGCTATTGATTGTGAATCTGAAGCATCTTACAAAGCACTTTGTAATGTAACAATTAAAAACCCAAAAGGAGGATATCAAGACATTGAATCGGATGTTTATTTCTGTAAGGCCCACTGGGAGACACAGTGTGAATACGAAAAAAGAACCAAACATGAGGAATTTGTGAATTGATAAAATACAGACATGAAATTGAAGTGTTCCAATTGGATTGGGTAAAAGATGTGAATGAAAGTTACGATAAAAACATTGGCTTTACTAAAAGTGTATTACTTGAAGACAAATCAGGAAAAGGCCATATCGGTGCACATGTAAACATCGAGACAACTCAGGCATTCTATTATGTACAACTTGACGAAGACACAGCCAAAGCAAATAACCAATCACCAATGGATCAGATACCACCTTTAATTGAAAACTTCCAGGGCATGAAGCCAGTGAATAAAGATTTAGAAGAACCAATTATGAGTTATCAGTTCATAGGAGAAGGATGGATGACAGGCGGCCAGCCATTCAAAGAGGGCAAAGAACCACCTTTAAAATACGGAGACATATCAGCAATGCCAAATAGAGAAGAAGTGTTAATGGAGACAAGAATATATTTAGACAGGCCAACTTTTTCAAGAATGTTTAAGATAAAAAGATATGAAAACGGTCCAGGAGTTGAAAAATTTGAATTGTTTATTGAAGATGATAAAGGAGAATACAAAAGTTTCAAAACACCGCCTATTTCTATTAATAAATACCAATGATATATAATGAGGAAAGGAGTAGAATTAGAGTTATGACCTTAACTATACCAGAAGCAAAAGGAACATACGAAAAGCACGATTTTCTCCGTGCAGCAGACGTGAACGAAGCAGGCGGCAAATTTGTCATCTGTGCAGAACCACGCCAAGGCAATACACAATTCGGTGAAAGAACTTTCATCGACGTAAAGCCACTTGAAGGAGAAAAGGTGTTTACGTGGGTCATCAACAACACATCTCTCAGATACCTTGCAGACGAATGGGAAACGAAAGAAGAGGCAGATTGGAATGGTAAGCCAGTCTCCTTAGTAATCGTTGCATCAAACATCGAAGGCAAGTTGAAAGACGTGATTTATGTTGAAGGCTCACTCGCAAAAGAGTAGACATAGTGTGTCATAGCGGTTTAACCGCATACACAGTATGCCTCTCAAAATCTCTTTTTTTTATTTTAATTAAAACCGGTAAAATGATAATTGAGATAGAATGTACTTGCCCTAAATGTAATCACAACTTTGAAATAGAACATGAAATAGATGAAACAGATATGATAAGCGGAGATATAAATGACCTTGATTAGAGGACCAAATGTAAAGAAATCAGGATGGCAAGGAACAAGTCCTACAAAAAGAGTTTTAATAAAATACCACAATCCACCAAGAGACGAAGACTCAATAACATTAACAAATCCACAAGGAAATATTATACCTCCAGGTGGAGAGTATTTCTATGAGCCAGATTTTAAGAAATGTGCATTATGTAAAAAGAGTTTGGGAAAACTAGAAGAATCTCTTGCAGATGTATTGTCATTCAAAGTGAGACATAGATTTGAATTTGTGAAATACAACACTAATGACGATGAGCAAGCCGCGATAAAAATAATGGAGACTAATTTGAATTTACCAGATCCATATGAAAACATGTTCACTTCAAATAGTAATACTACAATAACAACAGAACGTTATGACAGATTGGCAAAAAAATCAATAACTTACACAACCCAGGGCTTTCAGCCACACATCTGCCTAACATGCTTCAGAGAAGAGACAGAGCAAACCCATGAATGGTTTGACATAGCACCACCAACCAATTGGAATAATGTTGTGTTCAAAGGTAAAAAAATAGACAAACACAAATATCCGGAGGATGCCTCGTTTGATTCTCAGATGTAATTTATGCCCATTTGACCTGGATACAGAAGATTCTCTATACAGTGAAATAAAAAAGGCACATGAGAATCATCATGAAGGCACAGAACTTTTTGTAGTAGGAAGATTCGGTGAAAGAAAGAAACGTTGTACAAACAGAATCACAGGAAAAGTAGTGTGGTTAAGTTGAATTTAAGAATAAGATGTGAAAACTGCAATCTTCAGGATTTCACAGAAATCAAAACACAGCCAGAGTCAAGCGGACTGATACCAAAATTATTCAGATTAAAAAACAGATCATATGTACATTGCATTGCATGTGGACATGTAGAAGATTTCGAGATTAGTAAGAAAAGGATGTTAGAAAATTAATGGAAAAACAAGACATACATGATCTTAATTACCTAAGACTAGATGGAAATATTGCATGCTGTAAATGTATAAGACACTGGGTCCTAATCCAAGATCTAAAAAAACAAGGAATAAAGTTAGACCTTGATAGAAGTATGAACAAATATAACAACGGATACTACTATAGTGAATTTTTTGCTTTAGGTGATTTGATAGATACAAATCTTAACAACGGTGAATTATGTAAGGGTTGTAACGGCCCATTAGGCAATGATAGAATGATAGGTGGAGACGGAACAACCGGATGTGACATACTGCCTTTCAGATATCACGAGAGATGTTTCTACGGAAGGTTTGGTTATTTTGATTGACGAATTAAAAGAAGATCTTGATAGAAAGAAAAAAGAAAGAGAAGAACGTTGGATTGAATATAGAAAGAAAAAAGATGAAGAAAGAGCCGAATACAACAAACAACTGACAAACATCAAAGAGTGTTCAACATGCATACCTAACAGGTATGAAGATTATGCAAATTGGGGAATAAAAAAAATAGATAAAATAATGAATCCGGAATACAGAGAAATAAGAAATAGAAATAGAAAATGCCCTGTATGTAAAACCATATTTAGTGTGAAAGACTACTACTATAACCCTCAAAAATCTTTCCCTCGTCTGGGTACTCTTCACACTCGTTGCAGCTTAAAAATAATGGATGGTACTGAGAATCCTGCACGTATTGCACATGATTATGCTAAGAGTGAAACAAAACATTTAGAGGATAAAATATGGCACGATGATGATATAGGCGGTTATAAGTTAAGAGAGCTTGAAAACAAAAGGAGGAAGTTGTTTAATGAATCATATCATAGAAAATTCGATGAGGTGATGAAAGAACTTGGAGAGATATATGGAATAAGACATTCAAACATTGGGATGAAGCAAATGAAAAAAGACGCAATAAAAAAAATGAGATTGATACATAAAATTCAAAATAAAATAATTAGAAAAATAAGAATTGAATTGGCTGCAATGGGATCAATAAATAAAGTAAAATCTGCAAACCCAAAGATGTTGGCAGCATGCACAATGTATGTGTTGTACAGATATGCAAATATGTATGGTGGTACTGTAGGATTAGCACAAGGAATAACACAGAGACAAATTTCAGAATTATTCTTAACAACAGAAGTTACAATTAGAAACAATTACAAACCACTATCAGAATTTGTAGGAGAAGAACTTTTGAAAGAACTAGAAAACGCTATGGGTGAATATTACTAATGCCTACAGTATGCAGACATTGTGGAAAATGTCATGTTGCAAACTGGTGGCCTGAGTGCCCAAAGTGTGGTGGAAAGGACCCATCTATTTCATCATCTTAATTAATAATGATAATATGGATTATGAGAACGCCAAAACTGGTGAAAGACTAGAAATAGAATACTACAGTGACGAGAATGATAACCCACGTCAATGGGATAATATGGGCACTATGATATTAAATCATAAGAACTATAATCTCGGTGATGACGACTATGGAATTGAAACCTATGAAGAGTTAGTAGATTACCTTAAAGAACAAGAAGCTGAAATTATTGTCAAAGTTTGGGGTTATGACCACGGTGGTCTGTCAATATCCACAACAAGAAGTGGGCAATTTGCAGATGAATGGGATTCTGGTCTACTTGGTGTGATATACGCCACAAAAAACGATATATTGGAAAATTTTACTGGTTGGAATAGTTACGGGATAAGAAAACCAATGAGAAAATATCTAACAAAGAAACTTAGAAAAATGGCTACTAGAAGATTAGAGTCTGAAGTGAGAACATACAACAGATACCTAAACAATGAGATTGTTTGTTACACCCTATACGATAAGGATGGTAAAGAAATAGATAGACTTAGTGGAATATATATCCTTGACAATGAGGATGAATTGGATGCTGTTTTATCTGAGATTGGTAGTAAAAGAGAGGATTGGGAATCATGAAAACAATGAATGTAGATAGATACGATCAGGTTGAAAAACTAAATTTACCGTATACTGTACAAGTATGGTATCATACAAATGATCTAGTATTTGATAGCGAAGAGCCAGAAGAATGGTGGTTTGAAACTTACCAAGAAGCTAAACTACAATTTAAGATATTTAAAATGAAAGAACAAGAACCACGTCCAACACATTTGATGTTATTGAAATACGGATATTGTAATAAGCCAGAATCAAGTGATTGTATGGACGAATGGGATATAGATGATGACTGAGCGATTTGTAACACCTTGGAATATATTTTCAATGGGAGTTGTAGGAATAATGTATTTAATTTATTTGGACTTTGGTAGAGGAGACACTCTAGGTCAAAAGTTTATGGAGAGAATGGAAACAACTGTATTAATGGGATACGTCCCATGCCTATCAAGTTTCGAATCATTCGGAGAAGACTTTGCTAACGAGATGTCAATTATGATTGGTGGTATTATATGAAAACAACAATGCAAGAAGTCAAAGAATGCTGGCAAGATTACGGATATAAGATAAAAGAATCAAACAAGTATAAAGGTGAAAGCCGATTCTTTGAATTGAAATTCAATAACAAAAAAGCAAGATGTGTATTAAAATATGGAACCTGGTCACAGAGTACTAACTTTAAAGATATATTTTTGTCAGTAGGAGATAACTGTCAAAACTTTTTAGATGATTGCAAAGAATCATTCATAGTTATAATAGATGATAGACATGACGTATGGTTTATCAGATATGTTGATGCATTTGATACAAAAGTTGGCGGAGATACCTGGGCCGGTAGAAAGAAATTTGCATTTCATTTTAAACGAAATCCTGATGACCAATTTGATGATATAGATTCAACAATTAAAAACTCGGTATTAGTGAAATATATGGGCCATCGTAAACCAATAACAGTACTAGGCAATTTACCAAGACCCGCAGCAAAATATCCTGGATCATACCCACATGGATTTGAAAAGTTTATTCCTATTATATTAAAAACAGATAACTTTGCACACTTTTTTGCAGGGATGTCTAAAACTGGTTTTAGAATTGATAGTGAAGAATCTGTTAAGCCAGATTTAGTTGGAGACGTGCATAATCTAAAAGAGATAGATGATGAATCTTTTGACGGTGTGTTTGCAGACCCGCCATATTTCAAAAGATTTGTTAGAGGAGGAGAGGCCCAAATATATGACTGTGAGTGGCCACGCTATAAAGAGTGGATGGCTGAAGCAGTAAGGATAACAAAGATAGGAGGAATAATTGCAGTCATGATGAATTATCCCGAAATACAACCGGCCAAATGTAAGTATGAACATTATTACTTTGTAATGGGTAGGGCCCATCAATTACCAAGAGTCATAACCGCATTCAGGAGAATAGAATGAAAATTAGAGTCACAATAGATACAGAACAAGCCAATTTTACAGATGATAACTCAATGGAAGGAGGGGTTTATGGTGTTGACTTGGAAGGTGTCTATCATTCCTGGTATGGCTGTCCGTCATACCGAGTAGTCTTTGAGGATGTTAAAGTCCTTGAGTGTAAACACTGGTATCCAGAAAAGATAAGATACGGAGACAAGTGGATATACTGGGACAGACTGACATGCCAGGATTGTGGCCATAAAAGAACAGAAGATGAAAGAGACTATGAAGGATAAAGAAAAATTTTTATTACATAATTATAATTGATACATATCATGAACGTAAGTGATCAATGTTTGGCAGATTTACAATTCGAAAGAAGTGAAAGTCTACCAGAAAAAACAGAAAAATCAGTCCGAGTAGAGAGTCTACTTTCACAAGCAGAACTTTCATACAGACGAAGGGAATTAGCAACTATTGCAGTTGAGATCCCAGGTCATGGATTCTTTCAATGTGCAGAAGGAACACAGGTTCCATCAAACACACATGTGTTACGAAGCCCAACAACCGGAATGATTACAGGTTTATCTCCAGTCGCTGGAGGATAACCATCTCCTTTTTTTATATCATTAACAATGATATAATTGAAAATACTTGAGGAGAAAAAGGATTTCATCATTTACAAAAATGACGATAACGAAACAATCGTAACACCAAACAACGTTTACAATAACTTAAAACTCTCAGAATATAACAATGAAAGAATACTTTATGAGAAAGGAAAGTATTCAATTCAGGAAACTTATGATCCAATGATATTCAATATATCAGATGGAAAGAATCATTTACAGACAAGAAAGCTAGATTGTAATCGTGTAGCAGAAGCAGTAAAAAGTTTAAAAAAAGATGATGTTTATCATTTTGAAGATTTATTTAATGCATACAATGGAAAAGATGTTGACATTGCAATGCTAGAAGGAATGATTAAAGCAGCACCAGGAAGAGTTGTGATGACACAAAAGGGATTCCTGGTAGATGAAAGATTTCTAGTTGATAGAAAAGGAAGTTCCTGGATAAAACGATATGAAAGAGGGCCTTTAAACAATGATGGCTTTAGTGATTATATCTCAGGCCAGCTTTATCAGTTCAAGTACTTGTGTCTGGTGGCCCGTTATGGTACTAGTACCAAGATAAAGAAAAAGGATGGAGAGATAGTTCATATAAGCCAGACTGCTAACCAGATACTGTCAAAAGTACAATTCTGTTTGGATGCGAAAAAACATATAGGTGATTCCGTATTTTGGAACCAGGTTCCAGACCAAATGAAAAAGGAGATTGAACGAGATTAACATGGTATCGAAAAAAAGTATAAGAGAATTGTACAAATGGGGAGACACCAATCTACATTTGGATTTCCCATTTAAAATGGCAAAACTGGACCCAGATCACACATTTCTTGATGACATGGATCATAGTTATCTCAAATATCCGATAAAAGAATGGCACAGAAAAAAAGGCCATTTAATCAGTAAAGTGTATTGGACTAGAAGAATAACTAGCAATGACCTTCTTAATGCTTTTAGAGATAGATTACGTAGTTATAACGAATCACCTTCTGAAAATAATGTAGGTGAAACATTTAATGTTGGATTGACAAAATGGAGCTCTTTGGATTTACCAAAAAGTATCACTGACATTGATTCAAAGTTGAACCCTAATGACCTGATACGTGTAGCAAAACAAATACAACAAACAGCACTGGTTGGAAGAGGTAAACTCAATTGGTTTCCAGGAGATAATTGGGGATACCGCCCAAAATATGAAACAGAATTAAGACCTCTCGTGGAATGGATATTACAATGGAGGGTGGCTGGACATGGCTAATGTATTAAATTGAAATACACCGTAATGTTTTCAAAGTATATAATTGCCGATTCTAAAGAGGAGGCAATAAAAAAGTTTGAAGAAGAGTTCATAGACAATGTTGAACTCTATCCAGATATCAAGTCTTTTTTCGAAGCATGTGATGAGAAATTCTTAAGGGCCCATTTATCTGATAATTAATAATGGTCAAAAAAATGGATATCAAGAAAGTAGACAAAAATGAATACGAATCTGATTCATATACAAATGTTGACCAAAGCGAAATCAAGCCATGGGAGAAATCCGGTGCGCTTGAAACAAAGGCAGACATGGCCTTCATCATTCATATGTTTGGTGCTAACATCTATCACTCAGATGAGAGTGCTTACAGGGAACAACTTGTAAATGCTCTTAGCCATGGTGCACTGCCTGTTCTCGAAGCTGGACATGAGGCATGGGTTGAAGTAACATTCGACTACGCAGAGAGAACAATTGTAATCCAAGACATGAACGGGATGGGGATTCCGTGGAAAGACTTTGACAACATTTGTACATACTTGGGCCAATCCGGTAACAAGGATGGAACAAGGGCCGGGCAGCATGGATGTGGTTTATTTTCATTCTTGAAACTATCTGACTTGATAACATTTGAGACCTGGTCCAAAGTAACCGATGAGCATTATGCTTTCATTGGCCGTGAGGGAAAGGTCTGGGACCCAATAGAGAACCGAACACTTGAAGTCACGGGGACCAAAATTACTATTGCGTTAAAACCTGAAGTTGAAATTGATAAAATCGTTCATGCAACAAAAATAATTGCTGGTCATTTTCCAGTTACAACAAATATGACAATACGCAATAAGAGTGATAGTAGTCTAGAAGATTATGGAAAAATACAAGATGGAACATTTACTCTTGGTAATCGTTCATACACCCAGGATCTTATGGAACGATACAGCAATTTATTTCCACGTACAACAACTGATGCAAGCCATGTATTAAAACTTGAAGATGATATGTTAGAATTTTACATAATCAAACATCCAGATACATCAACCACAGAAATAACAACATATCTCACTAATGTACCAATAGATTTACATCATGATAAAGATACGTATGGAAGTAGCAAAAGAATTTTTGATTATGATCACATTCTTGGTAATATCGGACACTGCATACTTCATGTTAAAAATGAAAGGATGATACATCCTCCTGTAGACAGAGACCAGTTAAATGAAACAGATACTAGAATGTTACTTGATAGAGCTACATTGTTATTTACAGATTATGTAAAAGAGAATGTAAAATACAAAACAGTAAATGAATGGGTTAATAGTGATTTTAAATGGCTTGCTGATAACAGAAGCTTAGATGAGATATTGAGTGATGATACAAGAGAAATCAATGATGAAATTAGAAGATCATATTATGGTAGTCTACATAAAGATTATCAGCAAACACTTAGTGCATATCTTACAAGTTATGATACTATATTTCTTACAAGAGGACGAAATGAAAGACTTGAAAAAGGAATACAAGATTATCACGATGATAACGAACTTGGTAATGTTGGGTTCATAAATACAAAAAAAGGAAAAACAAGACATCAAACAGACGATCACTTTACATTTTTAGAATCATTGTTCGAATATTCATCAGACTATAGACGCGCAAAAAAGATAAAGTTACCAGCATTAGAAGTAACAGATTCAGATGGTACTATAGGAGGTATAGTAAAAGTATACTCACGCGATGATCGACAGTCAGGACATGATACAGATTATATTGAAATAAAAGATAAATGCTATAATCTTAGAAATCAAAGACTAGATAAAAAACCATCTAGTTGGAAATCATTAATAGCATTTACACCAGTTTTACATGATATGGTTAATATCAATGAATCTGTTTTACAGGAAATAATCGACGTTGAAAAGAAAGGAGTAAGATATGACGTATCTGCAACTTGTAATTATTATGTCAGAGTTGAACATAAGAGAATTGGTTGTAATTATCAAATGATTGAAAGTGATTGGTATGACCGACACAATTTAGAAGGAACACCATTTAAAATGATAGGCAGTAAGAACTTAGATAAAAGATTAAAATTATTACCAAATGTTTTATTTCCTGAAGACATTGTATCAATTTTACAAACAATACCAATAAAAACAAATTTCAGTTATTTTGGTAAGAAGCCAGAAAATTTCTGGGATCTATTTGTATCGTTTGAATTACATAAACATGGAATTTCTAAGATTAACCCAGATTTTTCAACTGAAGAAATAACATGTGTTTACACCGAAGATCAATTAGATTTTCCTATTCAACAAGAAAGTAAACTAGTTTGGGCCATAATACCAAAACAACTAACACCAAAAGTAGTATCAATTTTTAATTACTTTGCAATATTAATTATGTCTCCTGATAACTTTTATTTTTCAGATGATTTCAAAACAAAGATTCCAGCAGAAAATATTCCTGAAATAGATTCTCAGCTTAAGCGTTTTCATCAAAGCTATTTGAAAAATCCTGGTTACTTTAAAAAGACATTTAGTCAACTAAAAAGTGATTTAGTCATTTCATGGCTGAATAAAAAATTAAATATTGAATTATTTGACGGTCGCGCTTTATCAAGTATATATAATTCATATTCACATCAACATACAATAAACATAACAGATGGAACCGAGATATTGAAATGGGTAAAATCACTGCCAGAGATATCTAGAAAATG
>Ga0310342_100001731_pt1 | contig 13697 bp, 9 predicted proteins | sample S15DNA20500_MG_FD_206155 | JGI IMG/M metagenome (GOLD analysis project Ga0310342, IMG submission 206155) | Marine microbial communities from station ALOHA, North Pacific Subtropical Gyre - S1503-DNA-20-500_MG | ecosystem: Environmental > Aquatic > Marine > Oceanic | place: Pacific Ocean: North... | reverse complement strand
ACGGGGCGTCAGGGTGCACAGGTTGGGTACCTCAGCCATGGCACGACAGTGGGTGCCAACGCGGTCCTTGAAGGCAAACTAGCGAGAACCGCCCTAATTACGACAAAAGGATTCAGGGACGTACTCGAAATCGGTCGCCAGCGCCGACCGCGGCAATATGACTTTCAGGCTGTCAAGGACCGCATATTGGTGCCAAGAGAGTTACGCTTCGAGGTGACCGAACGTGTCGATTACGCAGGTAATGTGATTGTTCCTCTCGAAGACAGCGAGCTCACGACTATCATTGCAACGCTGAAAGAAAAGAAAGTTGAGGCAGTTGCGGTCTCCTTCCTATTTTCCTTCCTGAATGGTCAGCACGAACAGACAGTTAAAGAAATACTTCAGGAATCGTGCCCTGAGATGAGTGTGTTTATCTCATCAGAAGTGTTACCGGAATATCGGGAATATGAACGCACATCCACCGTTGCGCTTAATGCGGCTGTGTCTCCCGTAGTTTCACGATATGTGGAAAATCTCCAATCTCGAATTTCTGCAGAAGCCGGCATCAGCGTGGGTCTGAACTTAATGAAATCCTCTGGTGGTCTGATGCCGTCAACTCAGGTCAGCAGTCGAGCGGTGGAAACCGTGCTGTCCGGCCCAGCTGCCGGCGCAATCGCGATTGCTTTCTTTGGTGGCATGGCAGGATACGAAAATCTCATTGGATTTGATATCGGCGGTACGAGCACTGACATTAGTATCGTAACCGGTGGTAAACCTCGGGTCACTTCAGAAGGGCGGATTGGAGGCTATCCGTTTGCCTTGCCGATTATCGATATCAATACTATTGGCGCTGGTGGTGGCAGCCTAGCCTATTTGGATGTGGCAGGTGGTTTGCATGTTGGTCCTGAAAGTGCCGGTGCAGCACCAGGCCCAATTTGTTATGACGCGGGAGGTAAGACTCCGACGATTACCGATGCGAACTTGTGCATGGGTCGCTTGAATCCAGAATTCTTTTTGGGTGGAGAGATGAAAGTTGATAAGGCGGCTGCAGAACGTGAAATAGAGAAGCAGATCGCCAAGCCAATGAATAAAACTCTGGCACAGGCTTGCCAGGGAATTTTTGATGTGAGTCTTGCAAATATGGTGAGGGCTGTCAGGGTCTCGTCTATTGAAAAAGGACTAGATCCGCGAGAGTTTGCGTTAGTGGCGTTTGGGGGTGGAGGAGCGCTGTTTACGGCAGACGTGGCGACGGAACTGGGAATTGGGACAGTGGTCGTGCCCGAAGAGGCGGGTTTACTATCAGCAAAAGGTTTATTGGTAACCGATCACAAGAATGACTACAGCATAACCCGAATTTCCCTTCTCGATGAAACTGACAAAGATGAACTCGTAAAGCAAGTTGAAGAAATGAAAGGGCAAGCGATTGAGGACTTCAGGAACGATGGAGTTAATGTCGATAAGACCCATTTCTTGTATAGCCTCGATTTACGTTATTCGGGTCAAGCTTATGAGATCACGATACCCATCCCTGGGGAGATTCAGAATCTGTCGTTTAAAGAAATTAAAAAGCTGTTTAATACGACTCACAAGCGTCTCTACTGGTGGAGCGACCCCGAACGAGTGCTTGAAATTGTGAACCTTCGCATTTCCGCTATTTCGTTTGTGCCAAAAGGGACGCCTGTGGCGAACAAGCTTTCTACGGCGGATAGCACCCATGCGATTAAGGCGACTCGGCCTGTGTATTTCAAGCACTATGGTGATTTTCATGACACCAGTTTCTATGTCCGTACTCAGCTGCTCTCTGGAAACCAGATTACCGGGCCGGCCATCATCGAGAGCTATGACACGACAGCCGTTGTGCTGCCGGATAATAGCGCCAGCATTGACAGCTATGGCAACATCATCATTTCCATCGGGAGTTAAGAGATGCCCCAAATTGATCAAGTAGAAGTAGAGGTTTTGAGTAACCACTTGATTTCAATCGTCCACGAGATGGGAGCGATTCTCAGGAGAACTTCGTATTCCCCAAACATTCGTGAGCGTGAGGACTGTTCGTGTGTATTGGCTGACACGACAGGACAAATTATTGCCCAAGCTGAACATATTCCTGGTCATTTAGGGATGCTAACGGTCGGCATACCTTATCTGCTCAAGCACTTTCCACCTAATACGCTGAATGAGGGCGACGTGTTTATGTTCAACACGCCGGAAGGCGGTTCGCACTTACCAGATATTCGAATTGTAGTACCGATTTATCACGATGGTGAACTAGTTGGTCTTTCAGCGAATTTGGCTCACCATGCGGATGTCGGTGGCATGGTGCCTGGCAGTATGCCGTCCAAATCAACTGAAATATGGCAGGAGGGTCTCATTCTTCCGCCGTTAAAGCTGTATAGCAAGGGTGTTCTGAATAAGCCGGTGATGGACATCCTTATGTACAACGTTCGTACGCCCACCGAGCGAGAGGGTGATCTGAATGCCCAGATTGCGGCCGCACAACTCGGACAGCGTCGAGTGCAAGAAGTGATTCAAAAATCTGGGTTGTCTTACTGGAAGACCTATACCGAGGGCATTCTGGATTATTCCGAGCGGTTGATGCGGGCCAAAATTAGAGAGAGATTTCCTGACGGAAAGTACTATTCGGAACTGTTTATTGATGATGATGGTATGGATGATGAGCGGATCAAGATTGCGGTCACCGTGACGGTCAAGGATGACTCAGTCAAGGTTGACTACAGCGGGACAGACAAACAGAGAGCATCTGGCGTGAATTGCATTCTCGCTAATTGCGTGTCGGCAGCCTATTTTGTTGTCAAGGCAGTGGCTGACCCAACAATTCCAGTAAATTCCGGCTGCTATCGTCCAATTGAAGTGTATTGCCCGGAAGGTACTATCATTAGTCCTGATCCCACAGCGGCTATTGGTGCTGGAAACGAGACGTGGCAACGCATAGCAGAGACTTTGGTGGGAGCCGTGTTACAGGCTGATCCCTCTATCGTGAAGGCCCATTCACACGGGTGCATGAATAACACGGTATTTGGTGGCACTGATCCAAGAACCGGAAAGGTGTACACCTACTATGAGACTATTGGCGGCGGTGATGGAGCGCGGGCATTAGCTGATGGGATGGATGGTGTGCATGTCATGGGTACCAACACGATGAATACGCCGGTTGAAGTTGTGGAGATGTACTATCCGCTCACGATTGAGGAATATAGCCTGCGGCGGGACACAGGTGGTGTTGGGAAACATCGCGGTGGCCTCGGGATCAAACGGAAGTATCGTGTTGAAGGTCACACCTCTACCTTGACTGCTAATAGTGATTGGATCAAGCAGAAGCCAGACGGCACTGAGGGCGGGGGCAGAGGCGCCATGACTCGTTTAGTCATTAATGAAGGAACCGATAAGGAAGTCATCCCGGGGTTTTGTAAAGTAATGCAAAAGCTTCAACACGGTGAAACCTTCACTGTCTATAGTGGAGGTGGTAATGGCTATGGCGATCCCGCTGATCGAGATCAGACTCTAGTCGAACGTGATCTGCTCGATGACAAGATTAGTTCATAATCGTGGGTTTGAGGTGTAGCGGATAAGCGGTATGTCCAATCGAGAGAGTTTTTCCTCTAGGTCAGCCTTTATGCTGACGGCCATTGGAATGGCTGTTGGTCTCGGCAATATCTGGCGATTTCCTTACATAATGGGCACCAATGGTGGTGCTGGCTTCCTCTTTATCTACTTAGTTACTGTTTTTTCTGTCTCCATGCCTATTTTGATCATGGAACTCATCATTGGTCGCCGTGGCCAGGCTAATCCGGTTGATAGCGTCATTAACGTTGCCAGAGAATCTGGAGTTTCATCAAAATGGAAAATTATTGGCTTGGTAGGAGTGTTGAACAACGTCCTGACGCTCTCTTTCTATTTTGTGGTGGCTGGTTGGGTATTGGCCTACGTGCCCAAACTGCTTAACGGTTCTTTGATTACCGATTCAAGCGACACCGTTTCTTCCAGTTATTACAGTCTGTTGTCGAATCCGCTGCTGGTTATCTTTTGGCAAACTCTCTGCATCGTGTTTGTCGCAGGCATGCTTCTTAGGGGTGTCAAGGGTGGACTGGAAAGAGCTATGAAGATCATGATGCCCGCTCTATTCGTGTTACTTCTGGCACTTGTCGTCATTTCCTGCAGTGTTGGTAATTTCACTGCAACACTGAACTTTCTGTTTAGGCCCAGCACTTCGGGTATCACTTCCGAAGTGTTTCTGGTGGCCTTGGGTCAAGCATTCTTTACGATGGGTGTGGGTGGAAGCGCTGGGATCGTGTTTGGCAGCTACCTCAAAAAGAATCAGACCTCTCTCGCCTCCTCGGGACTGGGCATCGCTCTTGCTGACACCAGCGTCGCAGCCTTGGCCGGATTTGCCGTGTTTCCAATTGTGTTTGCTAGAGGCATCTCGCCTGCACTTGGCGAAGAGTTAGTTTTTATTACGATGCCTCTCGCCTTTTCCGAAGTGCCGTTTGGTGCTTTTCTCTACACGCTATTTATGGCGATGTTGTCGATGGCTGCTCTGACTTCTGCCATCGCTATTTTTGAGATACCGCTCACGTGGATTACAGAGCGCCTTCAAGTGGCTCGTAGGAAGGCGATTGTACTGTTGGCCGGTTTTCTCTGGCTAGCAACAATGCTGGTGTCGTTCTCATTTAACTTATTGAGTGAATTTCATCCACTGGAATTCATTAATGGATTTGAAACGAGCACTCTTTTCGATCTGGTGATGTTTGCCAATCTTGAGGTGTTCTTCCCGTTGGGCGCGCTGCTGGTAGTTGTTTTCTTTGCATACAGGTTGGATAAAACAATCGCTTTGGATGAATTAAACTGGAAGGAGAGTCGCATTACTACCCTCCTTTACTTCCATGCGAGGTATTTGATTCCATTAGCCATCGTCATTATGATGGCTGCCAGTTAGAGATGGTAACTGCCAAGTAGGTGTTTGCCTGTAGGAGAGTAATGTCATGTGTGACCGCATGCAGTTATTGCGATGGACTGTTTGCCTCGGCCTCGTATTCTTCGGCGCCTGTTCGACAGGTAACGAAAATGTCGAAGAAGAGCCATCCAATACAACCACGACCCAATCGACCCGTCCAAACATCCTTTTGATCGTTGCTGACGATTTAGGGTATGGAGACATCGGTGCTTTTGGCAGTGAGATTGATACCCCAGAGCTTGACGCACTCGCCCGGGACGGGGCGCGTTTTACTAGGTTTTACACGCAGGTCTCCTGTTCGCCAACACGGGCGCTGCTCATGACCGGTGTGGATAATCACCTTAATGGTTTGGGAACGATGGCTGAAGATCTCTTGCCGCATCACGATGGAGTGCCAGGGTATGAGGGTTATCTGAATGACAGGGTTGTCACGGGTGCCCAGTTACTCAAGGACGCAGGCTACCATACCTACCTGACTGGGAAGTGGCACTTAGGTTTGACTCCCGACAAGTATCCCTCTCAGCGTGGCTTTGAGCGTACATACGCCTCGTTGGTTGGAAACGTGAATCACTTTAATGGCCGTTACATTGAGGATGGCAAAAAAATCAATGGAGATGGATATTCAAGCGATCTATTTACTGACAAATTAATTGAGGCGATTGAAAGTAATCACGGGGATGGGCGTCCATTCTTTGGAGCGCTCCTGTTTACTGCACCGCATTGGCCGCTTCAGGCACCGACGGCATTGATTGAGAAGTACTTGAATCGTTATGTGGACGGTTGGGATGTGACACGGCAGGGACGCTTCGAACGCCTGAAGGAGATGGGTTTGGTGCCCGCCGATATGGGGTTACCACCAAGAATAGAAGAGGTTCCGGATTGGAGTGGTCTGACAGACAAGGAACGTCAGATTGAGACCAAGAAGATGGCAATACATGCGGCGATGGTCGACAATCTTGACACCAACGTCGGTCGCATTCTTGACCTGCTAGAGACACTCGGTGAGTCCGAGAATACACTGGTCGTGTTTATGTCAGACAATGGCACCGACCCCTATGATAGAAGTCAACGACCCATGTACGTCGCCCGCCGATCAGAATTAGGTCTCAATACCAGTTTTGAGGACATGGGAACAGACAAGTCGTACGTCTTCTACGGTCTTGGCTGGGCTCAGGTTGGTTCAGTGCATCATCGTCACTACAAATTCTTACCATCGGAAGGTGGGATGCATGCTCCGATGATTGCTCGTTTTCCAGGGGTTTTAACGCCGGGTGATGATCTTGATTCATTTGCTAGTGTGGTCGATATTACGCCGACGTTCTTGGACGTTGCTAATGTGGAACACCCTGGGACGCAATACCGCGATCGAGAAATCTACCCAATGCGAGGACGTTCGCTACTACCTTACATGAGCGATAGTCTGAATGTTCCATACGGCGACGACGATCCGGTTGCGTTCGAAATCTACGGACACAAAGTTATTTTTATGGGTCCGTGGAAAGCTGTTCAGTTACGCCAACCGTGGGATGAAAGCGTTTGGCGTCTATACAACTTAAATCTGGATCCTGGCGAACAGCAAGACCTCGCGTACGATGAGCCTGAGTTGTTAACGACACTTATCGAAGCGTATGAGAGGTTCTCGGAAGAGAATGGTGTCGTGGATGAGCCAGCCGATGTCCCGCCCTTTCCTTACAAGCCTGGTCATCTTGGGGACCTGATTACTGAACCTTAGTCTTCGCTGGCGAAGCGTGAAGCAATCTTTTTTGACGCGTGTTGTCCTGTGATTAAGAGGGCCAATCCAAGGGCTAAGGAAATGCCTGCGATTGAAGCCGCATAAACCGTTCCCATCGAGACGACAACGACCCGATAGGTTCCTCTCACCCAGAACAAATATTGCACTGCTACATTAGCCACGATAATTTTATTTAGACGTCCAGCGTAGGCACACATAATTAGAGCCCACGCCACTAGAAACAGGTTGGCTGGTAATTTTGCGAAGACTGTACCAAGGCCTGCGGTGTATTGAGGTTCCCAGCAATCCCAACATGCGACACGCATGAGCCACATCCACAGGCGATGGATAGCTGGATCAAAAGTCCAGAAAAGTATCATCAAGGCATGGTCTTTATGCAGAAGAAAATTTTTCCGCCTGGCATATACCACGGCTAGAATCGTATTAATAGCGACCCCAAAACCCATAATCCAGGTGTAAATACCTGCCTGAAAGAAGGGCCCGTTCACTCCTTCGCTAAAATCATGAATAAAGGTCCAAACCCAGCCACCAGCGAGTGCGGTACCGACAAGAGCGGTAAAGGCGACGATCCTGCCATTGATGCGATGGGTCTTAAGTCTTGATTTTTTGTCGCCAGTCAGTAGTTGGATGCCGATTAGGCATAGAAAAATTGAGGTTAAGACGATATGAACCCAGAGAGGTCCGTCAACGTCTATGTGGGGTTTTTGTTGATTGACCGACCATACAACACCTGTAGTCAGAATGATGTAAAGGGAAGGGGTAAATCCTGCTGCACTCATCAGTAGTAGCAGGAGACCTCCTCGTTTATACGCGACAGTTTGACGGAGATTATTCCCTGATTGATCTGAAAAAATCCAGGATGACTTCTTGTGGTCTAAGAAAAACCAGATTGCTAGGACTAAACAAGTCCAGGTAATCACAGCTAGTACTAGAGGGAACTCTCTTACGAAAAATCCGGTATTTGTCATATCCTTGGTCTTCTCAAGAAAACATTTATAAGAACCATGCTTACTGCACCCAGATTATGTGTTTCGCTGCAGGTCTCTATTATTAATAGTCAACAAGGTATCTTATTTTTGTGGGCTAATGTTTGTGTTTTATTGATTGTTAATGTTTTATCGATACTTGGCGTACAAGGGCCCTGCATCTAGGTCATGTTCTGAACTCAATTAATGGACTGCAAATGGTAGAATTTTGGATGTGTGAATTATCCTTGGATGGGTAAGGCTGAGATATGCAGGAATATATATCCAAACTGTTAGACCGGAATGAAATGCGCATCGTTGACCGTGAGGTCAACCCTAAACACGAGCTAGCAGCAGTTGTTGCTAGATCTCAAAAGGAAAGTGCGCTTCCCATTTTGTTTAAGCGGGTCCAGGGAACCGAGTTTCCGGTGGTATGCAATCTTTACGGTAGTAGGTCGCGCCTGAAAGAAATGGTTGGTGCCGGTGAGAGAGGGTTTTGTGAACACTGGGCCGAAACGATTAACGACGCGATGTTACTGGGTGATGATTATCCGACAGTTGTGGATATGTCCGGGGAACTTCAGAAGGGCCAACTTTCAGATTTGCCGCAAATAGTCTGGCGCGAGAAGGACGCGGGACCTTATATCACTGCCGGTGTTGCAATTGCTAAGGACCCAGAAACTGGCGTGCCCAATCTAGCTTTTAGTCGGGCGATGATGATTGATGATAAGGAAATGCGTTGTTGCATAGATGTGGTGCAGGATCTTGCCAAGTATCACGCGAAAGCAGCAGCCATGAATAAACCATTGGAAATGGCTTGGTTAATTGGTGTCTCGCCGGCCGTATTCATGGCCGCATGCACCTCGATCTCTCTTGACCAGGATGAACTGAAAATTGCGGCTCAACTGAATGGGGGCGCTTTACCGATGCGTCAGTGTGAAGAGCTGGATTTATTGATTCCAGCGGACACCGGAATCGTTATCGAAGCACGGATCCGTCCTGACGAGCGCCGACCGGAAGCCCCATTTGGTGAGTTCATGGGTTATTACTGTAAAGAGAACAGAGGTTATGTCGCTGATATTGCGGCAGTAAGTTGGCGCCCTGGGTCATATTTTCAGGGATTATTATGCGGTTCAAGAGATGACCTCACGGCGATCTACGCGACTTATGCAACTCGGGTATACCGGAACCTAATTGGAGAGCTTCCAGGGATCATTGATGTTGCCTGTAACACCACGCTGTACTGCACCATTGTGAAGATCGACAAACAGTATGAAGGCCATCCGCAGCACGTCATGCTTAAGGTGTTCGCGACAAATCCTCATTACAATTTTGCCTGCATGGTGGTAGACAGTGATATCGACATTAATAATCTCAACGATGTGTGGTGGGCCTTTTTGGCGCGTGGCCCGGTCGATAAGCGCACCATGTTGATTGACAACATACCGGGGGGATATGAATACCCTGAGGACAACCTGCACAGGGGGCGAATCGGGATTGATGCTACTGCACCCTATGGCAGGCTCGATGAGTTCCGACGGACCAGCACTCCAGGGGAAGACACGCTGGATCTCTCTGATTACTTTGCTTAAGGATTACAGCTCCGCCTCTACCCGCCTTCGATGGCGGGAATAAAGTGTATTTCACTGTCTTCGTCAAGAGTGGCGTAAAGACCAAGATGGTCAACCGAACCGTTGATGGCAACGGTCATTCCAGGGGTGAGCATATCTCCTTCACGTAACTGCTCCCCGAGGCCAGGGTATTTATTGTCTAATGCTCGAATTACCTGGCGGATGTTGGAGCCTGAGATTTCAACTCGTTCGCTGCCATTGGTGAAATGTTGTAGGTGAGCTGGTATCCAGATCCGATTCATGATCCGCGCTGTTTCTTTTTTAACTTTTCCAGGACGGCCCCGGGTGTCATGGGTAAGGCTGTCATTCGGATTCCGACGGCATCATACAGAGCGTTTGCAAGAGCACCAGCTGGTGGCATGATGGAAGATTCTCCGACACCGCGAACACCAAAAGGATGGTTCGGGTTGGGAGTCTCTAATATTACGGTCTCGATGTCCGGCAGATCTAGGGACGTGGGCATTCGGTAATCCAAGAGCGTAGTGTTCAAGAGGTGTCCTGCTTCATCGTACTGGTAGGCTTCACTTAAAGCCCAGCCAACTCCTTGGGCTACACCGCCTTGCATTTGGCCAGACACATAATCTGGATGAATGGCCTTGCCGACGTCCTGAAAAGCCGTGTAGCGTTGTATTTCAATTTTTCCAGTCTCAGTATCCACATCGATATCGACGAGGTGGGCAGTCAACTGCGCCCCATTGGATTTTGGTGTCACACTGGATTGCACGGTGATGGGTCCACCAAGCTTTTCGAGTAGATGAGCCATCTCTGTGAATGTAAGCGTTAAGGTGGAATCTTTCTGATGGTTAAACACTCCGTCAGAGAATGTCACGTCAGTTTCATCAACATCCCAGTAGAGAGCTGCTCGTTCCGTCATCTGCCTCAGTAATTGCTGGGCCGCGTCGTAGACAGCAAGACCGGTAGAGTGTGTGGTTCGGCTACCAACAGCCATAAAAGAAAATGCGATGGAGTCGGTATCAGGTATGGACACGGAGATAGAAGATACCGGTATGCCAAGGGTCTCCGCCGCTTGCATGGCCAGTGTCATTCGTGTGCCGCTAAGATCCGGAGTGCCGACGGAAAGCTTGACGCTACCATCAGGGTTAGCCGTAAGCACGGCACTAGACGTCATGCCAGCGCCAAACCACATTGCGTACGCGAGACCCCGTCCAGGATTCCTACCTGTAAGAGGCGAGGTAAAGTGTGGATGTGTTTGGACGGCTTTTAGTAATTCTTTTCCGCCAATTTTCTGGCAAGGGATTCCCGTGATCATGCGGTCGCCCGTCACCATGGCATTTGTGAGTCGTAATTCCAGTGGGTCAAGTTCCAGTTTACGCGCCAGAATATCTAGCATTGATTCCATCGCAAAGTTAACCGGCAGACCACCTGGTGCTCGGTACTGTTTCATTTTTGGTTTATTCAGAAGCACATCATGGCCCAGTATTTGTTGGTCTGGTATGTTGTATCGGGCTGTGGCTTGCAGCGCGGCGGAGGTAACAGGTCCACCTGGATAGGCACCCGCTTCATAGGCGAGAGTGAGGTCCGCTCCGAGCAAAGTTCCATCCTTCTTGGCAGCAAGCTTGACCCGAATGTTTGCACCCGGGCTCGGACCCGTGCCACGTAACATGTCAGCGCGAGACATCGCTATTTTGACCGGCCGTCCGGTTTTTTTTGCAAACATCGCAGCAATGGGTTCAATGTAGACTTGGTCCTTGCCTCCAAAGCCGCCGCCGATTTCCATCGGGGTCACTTTCACTTTGTTCAAGGGATGTCCCAAGATAAACGCCAACTGTTCACGAATGGCAAAATGTCCCTGAGTGCTGGTCCAGACACTCATGATGTCGTTGTGACTCCATTCTACGGTGACCGAGTGAGGCTCGATATACCCCTGATGTAAACAGCGAGTCTGAAAGTTTTCTTCTAGAACGTGGTCCGCGTTTTGAAATGCACGGTCAGCATCCCCGAGCTTGAGTTTAAAGCTGCCGGCATTGCTGTGGGATTTTTCGGTTTGCAGTATGAAGCGACCCGGCGAAAACGTTTCATGCAGAACAGGCGCATCATCTTTCAGAGCGTCTTCAATTTCTAGTACTGGTTCGAGTATTTCGTAATCGACCTCAATCAGTTCCAGGGCCTGTTCCGCAATGTGGTAGTTGTCGGCGACAGCTGCTGCCACTGCATGACCATCATAGAGAGTCTTGTCACGCGCGATACAGTTTTCAGCAAGGTCTCTGATGTCGATTGTACTGGCACCACCATGAGGAATGACCGTGGATTCAAGTTGTGGAAAGTCTCCACCGGTCAAGACACCGTGAACGCCTGGCAAGGCGCGCGCTTTACTAGTATCAATATCTTTAATGATGGCGTGGGCATGAGGGCTTCGCAAAATCTTGCCAAATAACATTCTTGGTAAATGGATGTCATCAGCAAAACGTGCACGACCGGTGACTTTTTCGATGCCATCAGGTCGTTCGGGTGTCGTACCAATCACCTTGAAATCAACCTGACCCTCAGCGTGTTTCATGGCTTCTGGTGGAGCTCTTTCGCGGCTTGAGCAACAGCTTTAATAATCCTGGTATATCCAGTGCATCGACACAGATTGTTGGCCAACCAAAGTCGAATTCTTTCGTTCGATGGAAGAGGTTCGTGTGCCAATAAATCTTTGGCTGCCATGATGAGACCTGGAGTGCAGTAACCGCATTGCAAGGCGGTTTCTCGGATGAACGCCTGCTGTAGAGGGTGGAGGCTGTCTCCATCAGCTAGACCTTCAATGGTTTCGATGGATGCATTTTCTGCTTCAACTCCAAGCACGCAGCATGAATTGACGGACACACCATCCAGAATGACTGTGCAAGCGCCACAGTTACCGTCATTACAGCCTTCTTTGGTGCCAGTTAATTGCAACCTATCTCGCAATATTTCAAGCAAGCTTTCTCGAGGTTCACAGAAGAATGTTTCTTCCTGACCATTAATGACAGTGGTAATCCGTGTGGTGTAGTCAGTCATCAGTAACCGTCCCACCAGCCCTGCGTACAGCCATTTCAAGGGCACGTATTGTCATAATTCGCGTCAAGTCTCTGCGCTGGTCCGCTGTGCCGCGCAGGTCACTAATGGGTTTCGCGCAAGCCATGGCAACATCTCCAGCATGGTCGATCGTCTTCCGATTGACAGGCTTATTTTTAATGGCATTACCAGCCTCGCTTACGAAGAGCGGCGTAGGGGCTATAGCACCAATGGCAATTCTCACGTCGACGAATCTGGTATGACTGGAGTCTAATTCAACTTCGGCAGCGGCATTGACTACCGCTATATCCATCTCATTACGCGGAATGAAACGGTTGAAGGCTCCGCCACTGTGTTTAGGTGGAGGAGGGAAGTGTAATTGTAGAAGCAGTTCATCGTCTGCAAGCACATTTTTACGAGGACCTAGACAAAAATCTTGCACTGGAAGTGTTCGTGTGCCTCGTGAGCTCACGATTGTAGCAACAGCTCGCATTACGATAAGCGTAGGGACGCTGTCGGCACTTGGTGATGCGTTACACAAATTACCGCCAATTGAGGCACGTCCCTGAATGGATGTGCCGCCGATCAGGCTTGCTGAGTCAATGAGAGCAGGGTAAATATCCGCGACCTGGCGGTTCTCCCAAATACGTCGACAGGAGGTTGCGGCACCAAGGGTGAGTCCATCCTTCTCGAGTTGTATCTCGACCATTGTGGGAATCTTCTTAGCGTCAATAACGACTGCCGGACGCAAATTACCTGACCGCATACCCACAATGAGGTCTGTGCCACCTGCGAGCAATCGCGCATCGCGCCCGTAGCTGGTCATCATGGCTGTCAGTTCGGTTACAGAAGACGGTTTCTTAAAATCGAAATTATGCATAAGGTGGTGACCTAGACTGTCAGGAACGCCACATTCGGTTAATCCACGAATACGTATTCTGGCAGAAAGGCTGATACCAGCCAGTTTGGTGGGCTGACGACTTCATTGATCTTAAGGTCGACACAAACCGAACACAACACATAAGCTTCTTCTCGACTTAACCCTTTTTCACTTACAAGGTAATCGATCATGTAACGCACAGCTCTTTGTGAACATTCATAGAGATCTGGACCATGCGCCGTGGTCGCAAACAACTCACTGTTGGTAGTTGCGTTGTTGACCGAACCATGGACTCTTAACTGTGGTTCCGAAATGTGGTGGGAGTCCAGCAATTTAAAACGTAATGTGATCTTGGCCGCCATTTCAATGGCAGTGATGCACACTTCACCATCACCTTGGGCGGCATGGGCATCACCTACACAGAACAAGCCACCCTCGACGAACACTGGTAGGTACAGAGTGCTGCCGGCGCACAGATATTTAATGTCCATGTTTCCACCGTTCTGGCGGGGTGGGATAG
>Ga0310342_100001730_pt1 | contig 13698 bp, 12 predicted proteins | sample S15DNA20500_MG_FD_206155 | JGI IMG/M metagenome (GOLD analysis project Ga0310342, IMG submission 206155) | Marine microbial communities from station ALOHA, North Pacific Subtropical Gyre - S1503-DNA-20-500_MG | ecosystem: Environmental > Aquatic > Marine > Oceanic | place: Pacific Ocean: North... | reverse complement strand
CTGGATCTGACAATGTCTGGGATCTCATCGACGAAGCCGGGGCAAAGGTTCTGAACCTTGCACAGGACGATGGTGATCGTGGAACCCACGACATCAAGGACAGTATCAACGAGGGCTTCAAACTGCTCGAGTCTTACGAAAAGGGTGTCAGCGGTAGCATCCCGACCGGTTTTCCCGAGCTCGACGAATTGACCAATGGTCTTCAACCTACTGACCTTGTCATCATCGCTGGCCGACCTTCTATGGGCAAAACTACACTAGCACTGAATATTGCAGCAAATGCAGCGATGAGCTCCGAGAAGACCCCTGTGCTGATCTTCAGTCTCGAAATGAATCATGAACAGCTGGCATTGAGAATGCTGAGTGCCGAATCGGAAGTCAGTGCGACCAGGATGCGAAAAGTTCAGCTCAATGATGGTGAATGGAAGAAGGTCATCAAGGCTGGAGACGATCTAGGCCACGCTCCGATCTACATCGATGACTCTCCCGGTCTGAACCTCATGACGATCCGATCTCGGGCTCGTCGGCTACATAGCCAACGTCAACTCGGACTCATCATGGTCGATTACTTGCAATTGCTTGAAATGGGTGGCCGTGTCGAGAATCGCCAGCAAGAGATTTCGCAAATTTCACGTTCTCTCAAACAGCTAGCCAGAGAGCTGTCGGTGCCAGTTGTGGCCCTTTCCCAGCTTTCCAGGGCCGTCGAGGCACGGGAAAACCACATTCCACGCATGTCAGATTTGCGTGAATCCGGTGCCATCGAACAGGATGCTGATCTCATCATGCTCATGTATCGTGAAGAACACTACAAGCCTGACAAGGACGAGGCCAAAGGACTGGCCGAACTTATTATCGCGAAACAGAGAAAGGGACCGGTGGGTTCGATCAAATTAGCCTGGTTTGCAGATCATCTTAAATTCGATGACCAATCCAAACGAGCCTATGATAACTACACCGAAGATACTTTCTAACCAGAGCTAGGAGTTTTGAAATGGCTTCGAAATTTAACCTTAAAGTTGCCGGCCTCATTCTATTTTCTGTCGTCGCTGCTGTATCCATCCAGCGCAGCGTTTCAGGAATCCCATTCCAGTTGGAATCCCACAGGCTTGGTGTCTGCGATGTTCAAGTAGTGCTAGATCAGATCCCCCAGGGAAAATTGATTACTGCTGAGTTCAATGCTCTGAAAACACGCATGGAGACAGACCTCATCGACCGAGAAAAGGCAATCCGGCGACTTGAACAGGAAGCTCAACAACTGAAACCCGGATCACAGGGGCGACGCGAAGTGGAAAAACAGATCGCATTGAGCAATGCCGAGGCGATGTGGTTGCGTGAAGATTTCGAGAAAGAGTTTGCAGCTAGCTTCAGGATACAACGTGATGAGTTGGTCAAACTTGTCCGTAATTCAATCCAAGAAGTTGCGACCGAGAGAGAGCTGCACCTTGTCGTCAACAATGTTGCCAGATCTGCCGATTTCAAGGTATATGTCAGCGTCTGGGCGAAACCAGAACTCGACATCACTCTCGATGTCATTTCTCGTGTAACTGCTAAGGCCGGTGACCGTTGACTAGCGCTGCACAGCAAACGATTTCTGGTGAAACTGTCCTCACTGGCACTGGCTTGCATACAGGTGCCTCGACGACCTTGAGGTTGTTGCCCTCTCCTGCAAATACCGGGATTGTTTTTGTGCGCACCGATATCGATCCTCATGTCGAAATCCCACTGGGTCTCGATACTCTCCGAAAACAACCTCGTCGTACCAGTTTTGGCGTCGGCGAAGTGGAGGTTCATACCTGCGAACACCTCCTGTCGGTTTTGCACGTTCTGGGTATCGAGAATCTCAGATGTGAGATTGACGGTCCTGAAGTTCCAGGCATGGACGGAAGTGCTTTACCTTTCCTCGATGCCATCGGAGAGACAGGGCTTGCTGATCAGGGGACTCGCGGCAGAACACTTGCCATCCGAAATCCAGTTTCAGCTCAAGAGGGTAAGGCCAGTGTCGTCGCTTTGCCCAGTGAGGGTTTCAGGGTCACCTATACTTTGCAGTACGACAACGACCCTGGATTCTGCCAGACGGTTGACATCGATATCACAGAAAAAAGCTTCCGGGAACAGATTGCTCCTGCACGAACCTTTGTACTCGAATCCGAGGTCAAAGAACTTCAGGCTCGTGGCCTCGGCAAGGGAGCGACACCGGAAAACACCATGATTATTGATGGAGATGGAAAAGCAGCCAACTTCCGGCTTCCGGATGAGCCTGCGCGTCACAAGATCCTCGATTTGATCGGCGATTGTTATCTCCTGAGATGCTCAATCTCCGGACACATCATTGCCCATCGAAGCGGTCACGGCCTCAATGCAGAACTGTCAGCTCGTATCGCTGAAGCCCATGTTCGAGATCGAGAACTTGAAGATGTGCTCATCAAAGCGCCCCATGGACTCGAAATCCGGGATATCCAAAAAATACTTCCTCACCGATACCCATTCCTGCTCGTAGACAGAGTTCTCGAGGTCCAGGAGGGCTCTCGAGCTGTCGGGCTCAAAAATGTGTCCTTCAATGAGGAGTACTTCCAGGGCCACTTCCCCGGCCAACCCGTCATGCCTGGGGTGCTTCAGTTAGAAGCCCTGGCGCAACTTTCTGGGGTTCTCTTGCTCAGGAGTAGTGCCGATTCGAACCGGATCGCTTATATTCTGGGGATCGATGATGTCAAATTCCGAAAGACCGTTGTGCCAGGTGATCAGCTAATACTGGAAGCAGAGCTGAAAAAGCTACGTGCTAGAACAGCTCAAGTTCAGGTCAAGGCAACAGTCGATGGGAAACCGGTGACAGAAGCGACCATCAGGTTCATGATCGTGGATAGCCACTGAGGAGGACCTTTTTTGATTCATGCGTCAGCTTTTATCGATCCCAGTGCGGAGATTGCCCCCGATGTAGAAATCGGTCCGGGAGTTTTCGTAGGCCCACAGGTGGTCATCGGATCCGGCACCGTCCTTCATCACAATTCCTCCGTGATCTGCAACACCAAGATTGGTGAGCGGAATGTGATTCATTCGGGTGCTGTAATAGGAGGTGACCCACAGGATAAAAAATGGAACGGTGAAGAGACCTGGGCCGAGATTGGTTCTGATAATCTTTTCCGTGAACATTGCACAGTCAATCGAGGAACCATTCAGGGTGGTGGCGTGACCACAATTGGCAGCGGGTGTTTGATACTTGCCAGTTCTCATATTGCCCACGATTGTATCGTCGGTAATCGAGTGATCATGGCCAATGGTGTCCTTCTTGGAGGCCATGTCATGGTCGAAGACCAGGCCGGCTTTGGGGGACTTGCTGCAGTCCATCATTATTCGACGGTGGGAAGGCTTGCTTTCATCGGTGGTATGACCCGCGTGACAACCGATATACCTCCTTACCTGATTACTGAGGGTAATCCATCTCGGGTCAGAGCCGTCAATTCCGTAGGGATGAAGAGGGCTGGAATATCCGAAGAGGTTTGTGCGTGGCTCAAGGAAGCACAGCGGCTCCTTTACAACAACAACATGATTCGTCGTGAGGCTTTTGAATTGCTGGAACGACGAGGCGACGTACCCGAGGAAGGGATTCATCTCCGTTCCTTTTTGCGAGCCACCGAAGAGGGGCGCCAGGGTCGCGCTCGACAACCCTAGGAGGTCTTCGGCATGAGAATCGGAGTGGTCGGAGTCGGTCACCTGGGTAGTGCTCATGCACGGATTTGGCGCGAAATCCCGGATGCAGATCTGGTAGGGGTCTTCGATACCTGTCAGGACCGAGCCGAGGAGATCGGCAATCTGAACCAATGCCAGGTGTTTCAGTCCATCGAGTCAACCATCGATCAAGTGGATGCAGTCAGTATCGTGACTCCGACTCCTTTCCACCTGGAAACGGCTTTGCCGTTCATTCAAGCGGCCAAATCGGTCCTGGTTGAAAAGCCACTTGCAGCAACGATGCAAGAGGCGAATGTGCTTTGCTCCGCTGCTGACGATTCAGGAGCCATTCTTCAGGTCGGGCATATCGAACGCTTCAATCCAGTCATTCGGGCTGCGATACATCTGATCAGCAATCCCATGTTTATCGAATGTGATCGAATCCATCCCTATTCGCTTCGATCGACAGAAATCAGTGTCGTCAACGATTTGATGATTCACGATATCGATATTGCTTTGCATCTCATCGATGATGATCTTACTTCCGTGGACGCTCATGGCTGCGCTGTATTGTCACCCAATGAGGACCTCGCTCATGCCAGACTCAGTTTTGCTCGTGGTGCTACTGCATTCGTTAAAACCAGTCGAGTGGCTTTGAACAGAGCCCGCAAGGTTCGGATTTTTGGACCCCGTCAATACGTCAGCCTTGATCTAATCCAGCGCGAAGGATTCCAAGTTTCTCTCGATTCCGACTACGACCCAGCTCGTTTCCTCGATTCCGCTGGACGAATCGTGGCCCCCGATGGCGTAGAGGATTTCCTGTCGCAACATCTTCAGCAGACCCCTCTCGAAATCGATCCGGTCGAACCGCTGAGAGCCGAACTGGAATCCTTTCTGGCAGCAGCCCGGGGTGACAGAGAACCTGCGGTCACCGGTGCTCAGGGTCGGCGAGCGATGGAGGCGGCCACTCAGGTCATCGAAAGCCTCCGTGATCGGGGAAATTGCCTGGAGAAGGCCTGAAATAGCAACTCTGGCCTGGCTATTTGATTGATGGTTTATCGCACCCTGGCTATCTTGTATGGCCATAGAGGTCCCCAACGGTGAGGATTTCTACTCCCTGGTGATGCCAGGAGATGATTTGAAGACTCGTTTCTCGTAGTCCGTGGGTAACCTGCCGAGAGGGCCCTAGAGCGGATTATCGAAAGGACCGGAATGCAAATTCAGGAACTCATCGAAGCCGGTGTCCACTTTGGACATCGTTCGAGCCGATGGCACCCGGCCATGGCCCCATACATTCATCAAAAACATAACAGGATTCACGTCATTGATTTGCGTGAGACTGTAAGGGGTATAGTTCGGGCCCAGCACTTCCTGGAGAACATCGTCGAAGCCGGGCATGACATTGTATTCGTGGGAACTAAATCTCAAGCGAGAGAAGTTGTCAGAGAACAATCAGCCAGGTGTGGTATGCACTTTTGTGTCCATCGCTGGCTTGGCGGTACATTGACTAATTACCAAACGATTCGTAGTCGTTTGAGGCGTCTGGAAGAGCTGGAAAAGGATCTCTCCGACGAAGGCATTTCCAATCGGGGCAAAAAAGAGATCGCCCGCATGGAACGTGAGCGACGCAAGATATTCCGCAATCTAGAAGGTGTTCGGAATATGAACCGACTCCCGGGCGCTCTGATAGCCGTCGATGTACGTAGAGATGAGATTGCCGTCAAGGAGGCCAGGAAGCGTAATATTCCGGTCATTGGAATCGTCGATACCGATTGTGATCCGAGCCTCGTAGACATTGTGATTCCGGGCAATGATGACGCCTTCCGCAGTATTGAGGTCATCCTCAGCCAGCTGGTCGATTCCATCATCGCGGGTAAAGATAAACTTACGGCTCGCCAGCAAGCAGATGCTGCCAAAAAGGCTTCTGAGGAGATAAAAACCAAGGTCAAAGAAAAGGAACGCAACACGGATCTCAAGGAAGCGCGTTCCAAACCTTATAGCCCTCCTCAACCAGCTCCAGGAGTTGGTGAAGCACCAGATGACGCTCAAAAACCAAAGATCGTTGTCACGCCGGATAAGAACAAAACAGAACCAGCACCGCAAAAATCCGATGAGGACGCAGGGGCATCCGAAAAAAACCAGTCCAGTAGCTGAGAGCTAGAAATCGCCGATCCAAGTGATCCTGGCGGAACGGGAGAAATATGAGCGACATCAGCGCAAAGACCGTGGCTGAGCTGAGAAAAAGAACCGGCGTAGGGATAATGGAATGTAAAAAAGCCCTGCGCGAATCCGACGGTGATATAGAGAACGCGATTGATCTTCTTCGCAAACGAGGAGCACAACTAGCTGCAAAGAAAGCTGATCGCGCGACCAATCAGGGTTGGATTGGTTCCTATGTCCACTCTAACGGAAAGATTGGTGTTATCGTCGAGGTACTCTGTGAAACTGACTTTGTTGCAAAAAACGAACAGTTCCAGATCCTTATCAAAGACATCGCGATGCACATCGCGGCGATGGCGCCCCAGGCTTTAACTTCTGACGATCTAGATCCGCAACTTGTTGCACGTGAACGCGAAGTTTACATTGAACAGGTCAAGGACAAGCCCGAAAACATTCGGGGCAATATCGTTGAAGGAAAACTTAAAAAGTTCTACAGCGAAGTCTGCTTGATGGATCAAGCTTTCATCAAAGATGACAAGAAGTCCATTCAACAAGTCGTAACCGATGCCATCGCAACCATCGGAGAAAACATCCAGGTGACGCGTTTCCATCGCATTCTAATCGGAGGGTGATCGTCGCTAATTACTCTCTGTCAGCGTTACTGATCGGACATGACTAAATGTCAGATAACGAACCGAGGCGGGTTCTGCTGAAGTTGAGTGGAGAAGCGCTTCGCGGAGATTCGGGATCGGTGCTGGATCCTGAAATGTTAAGGCTGATTGCCGATCAAGTGGCTCGCGCAGCTCGCCACGTCCAGATAGCTCTGGTCGTTGGAGCCGGCAACATCTGTAGGGGAGGGTCCTGGGCCGACCTGTCGGTCCACAGGACCGACGCAGATGCTATTGGCATGGTCGCTACACATGTCAACGCTCTGGCCCTCGGGGCGCATCTACGAACTCATGGGCAAAGCTGTGTCATCATGGGACCTCATTCATCTGTGCCCCAGGTTCAGCATTTCGATTCCAGCGCTGCACGTGCCCAACTCGCGCAGAATCACGTCGTAGTGCTTGCTGGTGGTACTGGAAATCCATATTTCACGACAGACACTTGCGCGGCTCTACGAGCCGCAGAACTCGATGTCCAGGAACTTCTCAAAGGAACCAAGCATGACGGCATTTACGATACCGATCCTGCCATAAATCCAGATGCTAATAAGTTTGACCTGATCACCTTTGATGAAGTTCTCAATAGGGGACTTGCGGCGATGGACTCCACCGCTTTCACTCTTTGCAGGGAACAACGAATCCCGCTTAGAATCTTTGACATGAATCGACCCGATGCCATTTACGAGGCTCTTACCGGGAAACCGGTTGGCTCCAGAATAAGTAACTGAAATCACTGAAAGGGTTTGAATGATGGTGGAAGATCTCATTCTTGACACCGAGGAACGGATGCAAAAAGCCCTCGACTTCATGAGGGAAGAAATGCGCGGTATGCGTACAGGACGGGCTCACCCTGGCCTCGTGGAATCGATCAGAGTCGATTATTACGGTACAGCGACTCCCTTGAAACAAATCGCCAACATTTCCATACCAGAAGCAGATCAGATCGTGGTGAAACCTTTCGATGTTTCCGCTTTAGCTGAGATCGAAAAATCGATTCATACATCGGATCTTGGAATCTCTCCCCAGAACGACGGGAAACTGATCCGACTCAAAGTACCCCCTCTGTCTGAAGAACGGCGAAAACAACTGGTTTCGAGGGCGAAAGAGGTTGCTGAAGAATCCAGAGTCTCAATCCGGAATATTCGTCGTGATGCCAACAAGCACGTAGATTCGTCCAAAAAGGACGGGGATATGTCTGAAGATGACCAGTCCAGATCCAAGGATAGGATCCAGGAAGTGCTAAAAACGGTCGAAAAGCAGATCGACGACGATCTGAAACGAAAAACAGCTGAATTGATGGAGATCTGATTTTGGTTCACACGAAGATGTTGACTGTCATTTCAACCGTCGTTAAATTTCTTCGCTACGTGGGAGCATAGCTCAGTTGGTAGAGCAACGCCCTTTTAAGGCGTCGGTCGATGGTTCGAGCCCATCTGCTCTCATTTTTTGATACGAGGCCCCATCGTCTAGTCAGGTCTAGGACATCAGGTTTTCATCCTGAGAACAGGGGTTCGAATCCCCTTGGGGTCATTTTGATAAGAGGGGGCTAGTGTTGTCCTGCACTGGCCCCCTGTCTTTTTTTTGAATCTCCGTTTTGCTGCCAGAACAACGCAACGTCGATTCCTCATACATTCTGTAAATTGGCTCTACGGATTCAATTCTCGTTAGATGGATAAATGGTTAACCTCAAGGTTGATCGCACTGAGAATTATTGCTCGAGAGAGGGCTGAACGATGGTTCAATTTGAAGGATCTGACTTTTACATCCTTGACGATTTACTAACTGAAGAGCAGCGTCTTATTCGGGACACAGTCCGAGATTTCGTCGATGATCAAATTATCCCCATCATTGAACTCTCGTTCATGAATGACCGATTCCCGGAGCAGGTGATCCCTACTCTCGGTGAACTAGGCCTCCTTGGCGCCAATCTTGAAGGCTATGGATGTGCTGGTCTTGACAACACTGCCTATGGATTGGTCATGCAGGAACTTGAACGTGGCGACAGTGGTCTTCGTTCGTTCGTGAGCGTCCAGGGCGGTCTCGTGATGTATCCCATCCACCGCTACGGCTCCGACGAACAGAAACAGAAATATCTGCCAGAACTCGCATCTGGCAAGTTCATTGGTTGTTTCGGTTTAACTGAACCTGATCACGGGTCCAATCCCGAGGGAATGATTACCACCGCGACCGATGATGGCGATTCTTATGTCCTTAACGGAAATAAGATGTGGATCACTAACGGCTGTGTTGCGGATGTTGCCGTGGTCTGGGCCAAGCTCGATGGTCGAATTAGAGGTTTCCTTGTCGATAAGGACACTCACGGCTACAGCACGACTAAACAAGAAAAGAAGTTCTCCCTCCGTGCTTCCACCACTTCTGAATTGCATTTCCAGGATTGCAGAATCCCAAAAGATAACCTATTGCCCGGGGCTGACGGACTTGGAGGGCCACTTTCCTGTCTCACTCAAGCTCGATACGGAATCGCATGGGGTGCCATCGGATCGGCAATGGCCTGTTTTGAAACAGCCAGGGAATACTCAGTCACTCGTATCCAGTTCGAAAAGCCGATCGGTAGTTTTCAACTAGTCCAGCTCAAGCTAGCCGAAATGCTATCTGAAATCACAAAGGGCCAACTTTTGAATCACCGTCTTTCCCAGCTTAAAGATTCCGGAAAGATGACGCCCCAGCACGTGTCTTTAGCAAAAAGAAATAACGTATACTGGGCTCTCGAAATCGCACGGTCAGCCAGGGACTTGCTAGGTGCCAATGGAATTACTCATGAATACCCAGTCGGTCGACACATGCTCAACTTGGAATCTGTCAAAACGTATGAGGGAACTCATGACATTCATACGCTGATTCTTGGCCATGAGATTACGGGGATCCCCGCATACAAGTAGATCACTAGCTTTCTTGCCGGATAGCTCGTCCCTCGGATGTGAACTTCTTCTGACATTCGGTTATGATGCGTTTGAAGTTCACGGGCTCTTTGGCTCGACTGATCTGACTTGGGGGAGCATGGCGCACGATCATTACGATATGCTAAATCAGTTTCGCCAGTCTTCCCTTGACCGATTCACTCAGCGTCAGCGAATTCGTAGTTTTGCTGGATTCATGGAAGACTTCCTCGCGAATCCATATCCATACCTGAGAAATTCCCCCCGCTATCTTTGCGACATGTTTGAGTTCTACGGAACCGAAAACGTAGAGCTTGTCGGCAAAACGGATCGGCGCTGGAAGTTTTTCAATCTGGAGTTCGCACGATCCGAAGACTCACTGGTTGCCCAGGAACCGGTCCAAAACGCCATCTATATGAAACTGAGACAATTTGCCCAGAACGGCAAAGCGGACCGTCTCATTCTCCTCCATGGCCCGAATGGTTCCTCCAAGTCCACAACCATCCAGGCCATCATGCATGGAATGACCGATTACAGCATCTATCCAGATGGTGCGCTTTACCGCTTCAACTGGATGTTCCCTGAGAAATCAATCGAGGGCGGTCGCATAGGATTCGATGACGAAGATAGTGATAAATCTGGTTCATTTGCATTCTTGAAAGCAAAAGATATCAGATCGATCATCCGGTGTGAATTGAAGGATTCCCCGCTACTTCTTATCCCGAAAGTGGAACGTAAAGAACTCATCCAGAAAGCCCTCGAGCTTCACCCTGAAATCGCCCAGAAAAGCCATTTCAATTACGACTGGGCTATCTACGGCGATCTGTCTCAAAAAAGTAAATGGATTTACGAAGCTTTGCTTGCGACCCATCAAGGTGACTGGCTAGAGGTCATGCGCCACATACAGGTTGAGCGATTTTTTCATTCCAGACGCTATCGTCTTGGCTGCCTCAGTATAGAACCTCAAGGTAACATCGATGCCCAAGCCAAACCCGTCGGGGTCGCGGGGAAATCGTTTCCCGGGATACTCCAGGGAATGCCTCTTTACGAACTCGAAGGTGAGCTAGTCGACGCGAATAGGGGTCTTTGCGAATACTCGGATTTTCTCAAGAGGCCTCCGGAAACCAACAAATACCTTCTTACAACTTCCGAGAAGGGGACCATTCAGCTACCCAATTACAGAGCGCATCTGGACCTGGTTCTGACGGGTACCGCTAACGAAAAGCAGCTCAATCTCTTCAAGAAAACTCCCGATTTTTCTTCGTTCAAAGGTAGGCTCGCTCTGGTTCGAGTTCCTTATTTACTGGAGTACACTCGAGAAGCAGAACTTTATCAGCGCCACATCCTACGCCATGCCTCAGGAGAATCGGTGGCCCCTCATACCGCAGAGATGACTGCTCTTTGGGCTGTGCTCACCAGGCTGAGAAGGCCTTCTCCCAGCAAGCATTCCCCCGAATTGGCACCCATTGTCGCCCGAATCACCCCTTTGCAAAAAGCACTTCTTTACGATCACGGGGAAGTCTCCTTCGATCTCAAGGAGGAAGAACGCAAATTGCTTTATCAAAACATCATGGCGCTTCGTCTGGAGCATGACGATGCCGAAGCCGAGTTCGAGGGAATCTACGGCTCCGAATACGAGGGCAGACGAGGTATCTCTCCAAGAGACATGATGACTTTGATAGCAACGGCAGCTGAAAATCAATCCTGGAACAGTATTTCACCGTTATCCGTCTTCGCTGAACTGCAACTTTTTATTAAAGAATCAAGCGTCCACGAGTTTCTTAGAATCTCTGCAGATAATGGTTATCACGACTGCTCTCAATTCATCGAGGATGTTCGTCAGCACTATCTCGGCATAGTTCGTCAAGAAGTTTATGAAAGCATCGGAATCGTCGAAGAGGGAGAGTTCGACCGTGTTTTCATCGATTATTTTCAACACGTGAAGGTGTTTAATAGCGGCCAGAAATATTATTCTAATCAAACAGGACAGTATCAGGAACCTTCTCAAATGCTGATGGGGAGAGTCGAAGAGCTACTCAAGATCAATCAGAGTATTCCGAGTTTCAGGTCTGACCTCATGAGTCGTATTGGCGCTTACGCAACTGAAAACCCCGACCAGCCCCTTGATTATCAGGATGTATTTCCAGAGATTTACCGGAAACTCAAACATTCGTTCTGGCGTGAAAGAGAATCTGCTCTCGATGAGGTCCAGAATACCGTGCTCCAGTATTTCACCGATGAACGTTCAAAGTTGACCGACGGTGAAATCCAGGAAGTCGAAAACACTCTTTCAAAAATGGTAACCCGATTCGGCTACGATTTGAAAAGCGCACGAGACGTGATCACCTTCGTGGCTTCCAGTCGTTGAACTTCAGGATTTTTTTCGGAACGGTGGGGTAGTTTCGGCCAATCGCCCCAGCCACCTTCTGAAAATATTATTGTCTGTTGTTTTACCGCTATTTGTTTGTTCGGCGCGATCATCGATTGAATCCAGTATTTTTTGCAAGACCTCGTCAGGGGTCAGGCCTTCAGCTTGAGCATGAACGCTCAGGCCCAAACGGTGTCTGATCGCCGGAAACAGGACCGAGTTCAGGTCGGCGTTTGTCACCGTATCCCTGCCATCCAGGGCTGCCCAGGCTCTGGAAGTGGTGAGAACCGCCTGGACTCCCCTGGGGCCAGAACCGTGCGAGAGCAATTCTGCGGCGATCTCTGAAGAATCTTCCTCGTTGGGCCTGGTCGCTCTAACAATGCGAGTGGCACGCTGTAAGAGATGATCCGGGATATGCACCTTTTGAACCGATTCGAGAACGTCTCTGAGCCACCCCTCAGAAATGACCGGTTCCAGCGGCTCCTGGATATTGGTTGTTGTTGTAGTTACGACATCGAGCTCCTCATCGGCGAGAGGATAGTCCAGAGCGATCTGGAAGGTAAAACGATCCAGCTGGGTGAATGGCAGCGGATACGTACCCTCTTGATCTAACGGATTCTGGGTAGCCATCACAAAGAATGGATCGGGAAGCTTGTGTCTCTGACCCATCACTGAAACCTGGCCCTCTTCCATCGCCTCCAGTAATGCGGCCTGGGTCTTCGGTGGAGTTCTGTTGATTTCGTCTGCCAGTAATAGATTTGCGAAAATCGGGCCTTTACGGAATCTGAAACTCCGATCTTCTTTACCATCGTCAGTGGACAAGATGGTGGTGCCAGCGATGTCTTGAGGCATTAGATCTGGAGTGAATTGTACTCTACTGAATTGTAGATCCAGCAGTTCCGAAAGAGTGCGAACCAGAAGAGTCTTTGCGAGACCCGGCACCCCGATCACCAGGATATGTCCGCCGGCAAAAAATGCGGTCAGTAGTTCCTGTACCGCTGCTTTTTGCCCAATGATTCGAGAAGATAGACCTTCGACAATAAGGTCGCGGATTTCGACGACGCTTTTGTTGCCAACGACCATCAGCGTGACTCCTCATCTTTTTCTTCTAGAACTTTCCCTTCCTGATACCACAGCTCAAGTTGGGTCAGGTCTACTTCAACACCGGGTTTTAAATGCTGATCGACATGAGCGAAACGATTCTTGAACCGCTCCAGAGAATCGATCAGGGCTTGCTCAGCGTCAATACCAAGTTTCCGACAAACGCTCGATACGGCGAATAGAAGGTCACCAAGTTCGTGGTAACACTCTTCCCTGGTCCCTGAGTTAACGGCATTTTTCAGCTCCGTGAACTCTTCTTCAACCTTATCAATTGAGCCTTCAACCTGTGGCCAATCAAATCCAACGACGGCTGCCATTTCTCCGATACGATTGGCCCTCAGCAGCGCGGGCAAAGAGGCGGGTAAGGGGCGAATTGTGGCAGGCCGTTGCGCATTCTCGCCCTTCTCTTCCTGTTTGATTTTCTCCCAGTTTTCACGAACCGCATCAGCATCTGAGGCCTCTCCATCGGAGAACACATGAGGATGACGTCGTATTAGCTTCTCTGAAATGCCATGAGCCACATCTTCTAACGTGAAGGAACCGGATTCTTCCGCAATCCTGGCCTGCAAATGGATGTTCATCAATAAATCGCCAAGCTCTTCACAAATCTGCCGTTGATCGGTCGAGCTGATGGCCTCAGCGACCTCATGAGCTTCTTCCAGCAAAAAAGGACGTAATGATTGTGCCGTCTGTTCTAAATCCCAGGGACAACCACCAGGCGACCTGAGTCGATCGATGATTTTCTTCAGGCGAGCCATCTCCGTCATCGGGACTTCCGCTGCGCCGGTACCCTCAGCGGATGGGGGGGGTGACATCGAAATGAAGTCCCTTTCACAGTTCACAA
>Ga0310342_100001729_pt1 | contig 13705 bp, 12 predicted proteins | sample S15DNA20500_MG_FD_206155 | JGI IMG/M metagenome (GOLD analysis project Ga0310342, IMG submission 206155) | Marine microbial communities from station ALOHA, North Pacific Subtropical Gyre - S1503-DNA-20-500_MG | ecosystem: Environmental > Aquatic > Marine > Oceanic | place: Pacific Ocean: North... | reverse complement strand
GCTGCTCGACCTCTTCGTCGGCATGCGGACCCAGCGCATCCGAGTCGGGCAGCTTGGCATCGTGCTCCCCGCTCAGAACCCAATCCGCGTCGCTGAAGACATCGCGATGCTCGACCACATGACGGGCGGACGCGCGAATGCGGGCTTCGCGCGCGGCTACCAGCGACGCTGGGTCGACGTCATGGCGCAACAGACCCACGGCATTCACGGCGCGCTGCCCCACGAGCACGACCAGATCGACGCCGCCAACCGCGCTGCGTTCGAAGAGTGCTTTCACATCATCAAGCGGGCGTGGACCGAAGACATGCTCGACGTAGACGGCCGCTACTGGCGCGTCCCCGTCGGCGAGACGCCCTGGACGCTGGCGGCCACCGAGCAGTGGGGTGCCGGGATCGAGGACGGCCTTCTCAAGCAGGTATCCGTCGTCCCGAAGCCCGTGCAGAAGCCGCATCCACCGATCTTCCAGCCCTTCGCGTCGTCGGAGAACAGCATCCGCTGGTGCGCCCAGGAGGGAGTCACAGCGGTGCTGCCGCCCCTGCACCCGACGCTCGAGCGTCAGCTCTTCGACTTGTACGCGGAGGTGTCCGGGCGACCCACCGGCGACGGCGTGGGGGTGCTGCGGGACGTCGTCATCGCGGACAGCGACGAGGAAGCCCTGGCCCTGTGGCGCGACAGCGGCGCCTTCTGCGGCGCTGCCTGGTTCGAGCCCTTCGGCTTCAGCAAGGGCCTCGACGATCCCGACGGAGGCGAGCGCCCGGACATCTTCAACCAGGGGCTCGCACTCGTGGGCAGCGCCGACACCGTCACGCGCCAACTCGAGCGGCTACTCGAACGCCTCCCCGCGCAGTGGATCTTCGCGTGGTGCTACAACGGACTGATCCCCCACGCAAAATTGATGCACGGGATCGAGGCCTTCTACAGCAAGGTGCTGCCTCGCGTCTCAGGCTGAGGCAGCACGAGCGCGCCGCTGCTAGCGGACCCTCGAGACCTCTTCGCGCAATCCCTGGACCGAGCCGGGGTAGTGAATCCCCGTGACGCGGAGCTCGTCGAGGACCATCACGGTGGCGCGGCCTTCCTGGGCAGGAAAGGCCGCGGTGGTCGTGCCGTCCCGGTCGAGCAGCGTGGGATAGAGGCGCTCCTCCTGCATCTTCGGGATCGCCACGAGCTTCGAGATCATGCTGGGCATGTCGCTGATGTCGGCGACATAGACGCCGCGATGCTGCTCGAGGTAACTCGCGCTCTCGTGGTCGAGCAGCTCCCGGATCAGCGCACCGCCCTGCATCTCGCGGGCAAACAAGATGACGCGGGTGCGCTCGCCGATCTGGTGCGGCACCTCGTTCTGGTCGAGCAGGGTGGCGGGCGCGAGCCGCGACCCCACCTGCAGTGCCGTCGCGGGCATTGGCTGTGATGCGCAAGCTCCGGAGAAGAGGCAACCGCACGTGAGGAGTAACAGCGGGGTGGCGCGTCGCATGAAGTTCATCATGCCCGGATACTTGCACCGGCGCGCAGCAACTGCCACGTTCGCGCAAGGATGACAGAGCAGCCCCGCACGGTGGCCGAAATCGACTGGCACGCCTGGACGCCCACCGAGTACGCCACTCTCTGCTTCGTGATCCGCAGCGGCCAGATGCTACTGATCCGCAAGAAGCGCGGGCTGGGTGCGGGCAAGATCGTCGGCCCGGGAGGCCGCGTCGAGCCCGGCGAGACCCCTCTCGCGTGTGCGATCCGGGAGGTTCAGGAAGAACTCTGTGTCACGCCGACTCGCGTCGCGGCACGCGGCGAGCACTTCTTTCACTTTCTCGACGGCTACGCGATCCGAGTCTTTGCATTCAGTGCCGAAGGCTGCGAGGGCACGCCTCGCGAGACCGGCGAGGCAATTCCCGTATGGGCACCCCTCGATGCCATCCCCTACCCGGAGATGTGGGAGGACAACCGAGTGTGGATGCCCCTGCTCCTCGAGGGCGTACCCTTCTCCGGCCGCTACGTGTTCGACGGCGACAGCATGCTCGACCACGCGCTCGACCATCGCTTCGACACGACGCTCGCGCAGAGCGTCCCGCTACCGACCGATCAACCCTGAGCCCACTCGTCGACGACCGCGCAAACCCGCTCGTGCACAGCCTCGGGACTGCCGTTGCCGTCGACGGCAACCAGGTAGCCGCAGTCGAGTCGGTCGAAGATCTCGGCCGCACGTCGCAGGAACTCGAGATCCTCGAAGACCGGCTCTGCTACGCCGGCCCGCGAGTTCACGCGTTCGATCCCGCGCTCGGGCGAGACCCGCACCAGGATCACCAGGTCCGGGTGGGGAAACTCGCGCTCGTTGTCGGCGAGGATCGCAGCCGGGTCGAGCCCACGAGCGCCCTGGTAGGCGGCGCTCGAGACGTAGTAGCGATCGGTCAACACCCAATCGCCGCGGGCCAGGGCCGGCTCGATCACGTTGGCCACGTGCTCACGCCGGTCGAGGACGAACCAGCGCAGCTCTTCTTCGGGCGCCACGGGTTGGCCCGATTGCGCCATCTCGCGGATGCGCTGGCCGTGCTCGCCGCGCGTCGGCTCACAGGTGGTGACGACCCCGAGGCCGCGCGCGCGTAGCACGCCCGCAAGCACTTCGAGTTGCGTGCTCTTGCCGCTGCCGTCGATGCCCTCGAAGGCGATGAGTTTCCCGCGCTTCACATGGAAGGTGTAGCCAGCCCTACGCGCGGATGCGCCCCGAGTGCCAGAGACGCGACAAGGGGCGCGCCCACGATTGGCACGCCCCTTGCTCTGAATACGGACGGCGCCGCAAGGCGTCTCCCGCAAGTACCCCTCTAACGGGACCGGGGGTCAGCGGGATCTCGGTCGCCGGGCGGAGGCACTGGTTTCGCTACGGGGAGCAACGGGGTGAACCCGCAGCGAGCTTCCGTCCGGCGCCCTTTCGACGATCCGCCTAGTACTTCCCCATCAGCATGAACGCGATCACGAGGCCGTAGATTGCGATCGACTCGATCAGCACCATGCCGAGGATGAAGTTGGTAAACATCGCACCTGCCGCGCCCGGGTTGCGGGCGATGGCCTGGGTCGTGTTGCCCGCCGTGAGGCCCTGCCCGATCCCGCAGCCGAGACCCGCTGCACCGACCGCGATGCCGGCGCCGATCCCCGAGCCCATGCCCGCACCGCCGTCCTGCGCGAAGGCGACAGCCGGGGCCACGACCATCACCAGGGTCCAGAAAACAAGCGTTCCAAATTTCCTCACGACTTACTCCTTTGATGGCAATTGCCTTGGGCCAATTGCCGGGCTGAAGGCACGATTTCCGCCACCCGGCACAGGGCCCGGTGGCTGCGCTGAAAGCTCTCCGGGCTAGTGCGGCTCCTGCAACGCTTGCCCGATGTAGATCATTGTGAGTAGTGAGAACACGAAGGCTTGCAGGACGGAAACGACCAACCCCAAGCCCATGAACACCGCCGGGAGCACCACCGGTACCAAGCCGAGCCAGATCACGATGACCGTGTGGTCCGCGAACATGTTGGCGACCAGGCGAACCGTGAGCGTCAAGATGCGCGCCAGGTGGAGGAGGATCTCGAGGGGCAGGAAGAAGGGGGCCATGACGCGAATGTGGTAGTGCTTGCCGCCGATTTCTCGCTCCATCAGCGACGGACCCATGAACTGGTAGATGTACTTCCAGCCGTGTGTCTTGATGCCCACGTAGTTGTAGAGGACGAACGAGATCACCGCCCAGGCCGCTGCCGTATTGACGTCGGCGGTGGCGCCACCCAGGCCCGGAATCAGCCCCATCAGATTCGAGACCAGGATGAAGAGGAAGATGCTGCCAATCACCGGGAAGTAGCGGCGGTACTCGTCTCCCATCACGGATCGCGCCTGCTCGGAGAGGACCTCGACGATCACCTCGAGGATGTTCCGGATCGAGAAGCCCTCGTCGGGGACGACGCCAGCGCCCTCCCCGGACACCCGGCTGCGGACCGCGAGACCCCCCAGCACCAGAAGCAGGATCGCGAGCACCACGGACTGGTAGAGGGCCGAAATGCCCTGGTGCTCGAGGATCGAGTAGATCGTCATCGCTCGTCCTCGAGGCCGTCTTCTTTCGCGAAGCCCCAGACACTCCGGCGGTCCCACTCGGGGTCATCCGGGTCGGGCACGGGGTAATCGGATTGATCGAGGATCGCGGGGCGATATCGCCAACTGTCGACCAGCACCGCCGGCAGCACGATCGAGAGACCCGCCACGAACGCAATCGCGTGGGCGCCGAGAAACAGGGCGAGCATCATCGCTCCTCCCAGGATGGCTAGACGTAGTCCCACGACGCCGACCCACAACCCCGCACCGCCGAGTTCGCCACCGAAGAAGCGCCGCGCGCTCCCGTGCATCGCCCGGAAGTTCGCCATCTCGACGAGCGCTCCCGCCGCAACGCTGGCCGCGATCTGGGGAGTGAACAACGCGAACGAGGCCGCAACCGCCCCCGCACTGAGGCTGAAATTGAGGCGCTCGACCCGCAGCAGTCCTGCCCGCGTGTCAGTCTGGCCGATCATCGGTCTCCGTCGTTGTCGCCCTGGGCGTCTGGGTGCGCCTCTTCCTCGGGGGGTGCGCCCATCGCCGTACCGAGTCTAGACAAGCGAAGCACGAACGCGGCGAAACCGATTGTTGCACCGATCAGCACGCCCCACGGTGCCGAATCGAAGTACCGATCGGCCCACCAGCCCAGCAGCACCGCGATGACGATCGACAAGACCGCCTCCATCGAGCCCTGGTAGGCGGCGCCCATGGGCTTGGCGGAATAGCGCCCCTTGAGCGGGCTGCCTTGGCCGTGTTCGCCCGGATCGCTCATCAATCCCCCAAGGGGTGTGCCATGGCCACCTCAGCGCACACCTGCCGCACGCCGCATCGCCACCCGGGCCGCCTCGAGAGTTTGGGCGATATCGCTCGGCCGGTGCGCCAACGACACGAAGCCGGCCTCGAAGCGCGACGGGGCCAGATAGATGCCCTGTTCGAGCATCGAGCCAAAGAACTTCCGGAAGCGGCCATCGTGGGACTGCTGAGAGTCCGCGTAGCTGGTGACAGGGCCGGCGTGGAAGAAGAAGCCGAACATGCCACCGACCGAACAGGCCGAAAAGGGCACGTCGGCCTGCTGCGCGATCTCGACGAGGCCCTCGCTGAGTTGGGCGCTCCGGGCTGCGAGCTTCTCGTAGACGCCCGGCTCCTCGAGACGCGCCAACGTTTCGAGACCCGCGGCGACCGCCAGTGGGTTTCCCGACAGCGTGCCGGCCTGGTAGACATCCCCTTCCGGAGCCACGTTCGCCATCAGATCGCGCCGGCCGCCGTAGGCCGCTGCCGGCATTCCGCCGCCCACGACCTTGCCGAGGCAGGTGAGATCGGGCTTGACCCGGTAGAGGCGCTGCGCGCCTCCGCGCGCCACCCGGAAGCCTGTCATCACCTCGTCGAAAATCAGCAGGGCACCGTGCTCGTTGCAGACTTCCCGCAGGCCAGCCAGAAAGCCCGCAGCCGGGGGGATGCATCCCATGTTGCCCGCCACGGGCTCGACGATCACGCAAGCGAGGTCGCTCCCCCAGCGATCGAAGGCCTTGCGAACCGCGGACAGGTCGTTGAAAGGTGCCTGCACGGTCAGCCGGGTCATGGCCTGCGGGACGCCGGGTGAGCCGGGGATACCGAGTGTGGCGACACCGCTCCCGGCACCGACGAGCAGCCCGTCGGAGTGGCCGTGGTAGCAACCGTCGAACTTCAACACACGAGCGCGCCCGGTGACACCGCGCGCGAGACGGATCGCGCTCATCGTCGCCTCGGTGCCGGAAGACACCATGCGCAGCTTCTGCACACTCGGCAGCACGCGGGCAACAGCCTCGGCCAGCCGTGTTTCGCTCTCGGTCGGCGCTCCGAAGCTCGTGCCGCGTGCCATCGCTGCCCGAAGTGCGCGCAACACGCCCGGGTGCGCGTGGCCGAGGATCATCGGCCCCCAGGAACCCACGTAGTCGATGTACTCGTTGCCGTCGGCGTCCCAGATCCGGGCGCCCTTGCCGCGGTCGATGAATGGAGGGACGCCGTCCACGGAGCCGTAGGCACGGACCGGGCTGTTGACCCCACCGGGAATTCGCTTCTTCGCTTCGCGAAGCAGACGCTTCGACTCGCGGAGGCTCATTCCTCCGGTTCTTCGGTCGCCGCTTCGGGCTCTGGTTGCAAAGCGGGCTCAGCAGCGGCGTCGCCAGCCGCGAGCCGCGCCTCGTCGCCCTCGGCGAGCCGGGCGATCGAGACGAGCGTCTCGTCGCGGGCGAGGTCCATGATGCGAACACCCTGGGTGTTGCGGCCCATCACAGAAATCCCGGTGGCCGCGCAGCGCAGCACCTTGCCGCCGTTGGTGATCAGCATCAGCTGATCTTCGTCGACCACCTGGGCGACGCCCACCACGGGGCCGTTCCTCTCCGTGGTCTTGATCGTGATGATGCCCTGCCCCCCACGGTTCTGGATCCGGTAGGCGGAGAGGGGCGTGCGCTTCCCGTAACCCTTCTCGGTCACGGTCAGGATCGTCGCGCCCGGCGTCAGAACCTCCATGCCGACGACCTCGTCGTCGCCCGAGACCTTGAGGCCCCGCACACCCGTCGCTGACCGGCCCATCGCACGCACCTGGCTCTCGCCGAAGCGGATCGATTTGCCGCGCTTGCTGGCGAGGATCACCTCGTTGTGCGCGGCCGTGCGGCCAACGCCGATCAACTCGTCGTCCCCGGCCAGGTTGATCGCGATGATGCCGCTGCGCCGCGGGTTCGAATACGCGGAGAGGGGTGTCTTCTTGACGACGCCCCGGCGGGTTGCGAGCAGGATCGATTCTCCCTCGATCCCCTCGAAGCTTCTCACCGGCAGCATCGTCTGCACCCGTTCGCCGTCCCGCAGGGGCAGCACGTTCACGATCGCCTTGCCCCGCGCCGCTCGCCCCAGCTTCGGCAACTCGTGCACCTTCAACCAATAAATGCGCCCACGGTTCGTGAAGAAGAGCAGGTAGGCGTGGGTCGACGCGAGCCCGAGGTGCTCGACGAAGTCCTTGTCGCGCGTCTCCATGCCTCGAGCGCCCTTGCCACCGCGTCGTTGCTGGCGATACAGCGTGATCGGATTGCGCTTGATGTAGCCGAGGTGCGACAGCGTCACGACCATGTCTTCTTCGACGATCAGGTCTTCGGTCGAGATCCCCTCGACAGCACCCGTGAGTTCGGTGCGCCGATCGTCACCGAATTTCTCGACCACTTCCTCGGCTTCTTCGACCACGACGTCGAGGACGCGGCTGTCACTCGCGAGCAGGTCACGCAGGTCGGCGATCTTCGCGCGCAGGTCTTCGAGCTCAGAGGTGACCCGGTCACGCTCCAGCGCGGTAAGAGCCCGCAGGCGCATGTCGAGGATCGCTTGCGCCTGGCGTTCGGTGAAATCGAAGCGCTCTCTCAGCGCCACCCGGGCAGCGGCTCCGTTCTCCGACGCGCGGATGAGCGCGATCACCTCGTCGAGGTTGTCGAGGGCGGTCATGAAGCCCTCGAGAATGTGAGCGCGGGCCTCGGCCTGGGCGAGGTCGTAGATGGCCCGACGGATCACCACCTCCTTGCGGAACTCGATGAAGTGCGAGATCGCGTCCTTCATCGCGAGGGTCTCGGGCCGGCCATTCACCAGCGCGAGCACGTTGACCCCGAAGGTCGTCTGAAGCGGGGTCATCTTGTACAGCTGGTTGAGGACGACCTCCTCCGCGGCGCCAGCGCGCAATTCGACCACCACACGCATGCCCTCACTGCTCGACTCGTCGCGCAGGTCCGTAATCCCCTGGATCTTGCCGTCGCGAACCAACTCGCCGATCCGCTCCACCAGTACCGACTTGTTGACCTGGTAGGGGATCGCTTCGACGACGATCCGCATCCCGCGCTTCGTCTCTTCGAAACCGGCTTTCGCGCGCAGCGTGAGGTGGCCGCGGCCGGTCGTGTAGTAGTCGCGAATGCCCCCGGAGCCGCACACCATTGCGCCGGTCGGGAAGTCCGGCCCCGGCATCTTTTCGAGAATCTCGTCCACCGTGCAGTCGGGATTCCTCGCGACGAGGACGATCGCTTCCGTCAGCTCCCGCAGGTTGTGCGGCGGAATGTTCGTCGCCATCCCTACCGCGATGCCCGCGGAGCCGTTCGCCAACAGGTTCGGGAAACGGGTTGGCAGGTAGACGGGCTCCTCGACCGACTCATCGAAGTTCTGCTTGAACTCGACCGTCTGGTGGTCGATGTCTTCGAGCATCACCTCGGCGAGAGGGAAGAGGCGCGCCTCGGTGTAGCGTGCTGCCGCGGGCGGATCGCCGTCGATCGATCCAAAGTTTCCCTGCTTGTCGATCAGCATGTAGCGGAGCGACCAGTCCTGGCCCATGCGTACCATTGCATCGTAGATCGCCTGGTCGCCGTGCGGGTGGTAGTGCTTCATGGTCTCGCCGACGACGGCGACGGACTTCGTGTGGGGGCGGTTCGAGGCGAGCCCCTCCTGGTTCATCGCATAGAGGATGCGGCGATGCACAGGCTTGAGTCCGTCGCGCACGTCCGGCAGCGCACGACTGATGATGACCGCCATCGCGTAGGAGAGGAACGAGCTGCGGACCTCGTCCTCGATCGCGACCGGCTCGAGCGCGCCATCCCGAGGCGGGGGCGGCGTGGTGGGACCGTCGCCGTCGCCTCCACCCGGATCCTCGGGGTCGTCGGCTTCCAGCTCGGGATCGTACGGTTCGTCGGACACTGACTAGACGTCCAGGTTCTGCACGTTCAAGGCGTTCTCTTCGATGAAGTTCTTGCGAGGCTCGACGACGTCGCCCATCAGCATGGTGAACACCTGGTCCGCCTCGACCGCGTCTTCGACCCGCACCTGGAGGAGCGTACGCGACTCGATGTTCATGGTAGTCTCGGCAAGCTGGCCGGGGTTCATCTCGCCCAGGCCCTTGTAACGCGAGATCGAGATGCCCTTGCTGCCGGTCTTGAGCAGGTTTGCAAGCAGACCGTGGGCCGTCTGAAACTCCTGGGGGTCGGCGGCGTCGCGCGCCGCCAGCCGGTACGGAGCCGCGCCGGCCGCGACGATGTCTTCGTGCAGGCGGATCAGGCGGCTGTATTCGTTGCTCCCCAGGAATTCGGGGTCGAAGACCACCGAGTAATTCGTGCCGGCGCGGCGCGTCCGCGCCACGAGGCGCTGGCACCCGGAAGAGTGGGGCTCGAGCGACCACTCGGGCGGATCCACATCGGGGTCGATCTTCGCGAACTCCGCCCCGAGGGCATCGGCCACCGGGCCCAGGAGCCGCTCCCCATCCGAGAAGTCGGCTTCGACGGGCATCCCGACGCGAATCGACGCGTCCACCACCCCTTGGTCGATCATGCGTAGCCCGAGACGCTCGAGGACCTTGTTGTAGCCGCTCGCCGCATACAAGACGTCGCGCAACCCGTTCTCGCCGAGCGGCTCTGTCGCACCGCCCGCCGTGACGGAAGCTCCCGATAGCGCGAGGTCGAGCAGGTAAGTCTCGAGCGCCGCCTCATCCTTGAGGTAGCGCTCGCTGCGCCCGCGCTTCGCCTTGAAGAGCGGAGGCTTCGCGATGTAGATGTATCCCGCGTCGAACAGCTCCTTCATCTGGCGGTAGAAGAAGGTGAGCAGCAGCGTTCTGATGTGACTGCCGTCCACATCCGCATCCGTCATGATGATGATCTTGTGGTAGCGAGCCTTCGTAACGTCGAACTCCGGACGGATCCCCGAACCGATCGCCGCGATGATCGCTTGGATCTCCGCGCTCGAGAGCACGCGGTCCAGCCTCGCGCGCTCTACGTTCAGGATCTTGCCTCGGATCGGCAGGATGGCCTGCGTGGCGCGGGCGCGCCCCTGCTTGGCGGTGCCACCCGCCGAGTCCCCTTCGACGATGAAGAGTTCGCTGTTGCTGGGGTCCCGATCCTGGCAGTCGGCCAGCTTGCCGGGCAGGCTGAAGCCAGACAGCGCCCCCTTTCGCCGGGCCAGGTCTCGCGCCTTGCGGGCCGCCTCCCGGGCCCGAGCCGCATCGACCACCTTGGCGAGAATCGGCTTTGCAATTCGCGGGTTCTCTTCGAGGAAGTCACTCAGGTCCTGGTAGAGAATGGCCTCGACGATGCCCCTGACGTCGCTGCTGCCGAGTTTGGCCTTGGTCTGCCCTTCGAACTCGGGCTGCGGCAACTTCACCGAGATGACGGCTGTCAGGCCTTCGCGCAGATCGTCGCCGCTGACCGTCCCGGACTGATTCTTCGCACTTCCCTTGTTCTGGTTCTTCGCGATATAGCGGTTGATCGTCCGCGTCAGCGCTGTGCGGAAGCCGATGAGGTGCGTGCCCCCTTCGACCGTATTGATGTTGTTCGCAAACGAGAAGACCGCCTCGTTGTAGGAGTCGTTGTACTGCAGGGCGACCTCGACACTGACCGGCACGTCCCGGCCCCCTTGCATCATCTTCTTCGTCCCGGAGATGTAGATCGGCGCCTCGTGCAGCGGGGCACGGCTTGCGTTCAGATGCTCTACGAACGAGACGATCCCGCCCTCGTAGCAGAAGTCGTGGTTCTTGTCGGCTCTCTCGTCGGTAATCTGGACGCGGACGCCAGCGTTCAGGAAGGACAGTTCGCGCAGGCGGTTCGAAAGAACGTCGAACGAGAAGTCCACGCTCTGAAAGATCTCAGGGTCGGGCGTAAAGGTTAGGGTGGTACCGGTCTCCTCCGTGTCGGCAACGCTTTCGAGGGGCCCGGTAGGATTGCCGCGCGCGTAGCTCTGCCTCCAGACTCTTCCGTCGCGCCTGACTTCGAGCGTGAGGCTGACCGACAACGCGTTCACGACCGACACCCCGACACCGTGCAGGCCACCCGAGACCTTGTAGCTGTTTTCGTCGAACTTCCCGCCAGCGTGCAGCGTGGTCATCACGACCTCGACGGCCGGCCGGTTTTCACTCTTGTGGAGATCGACGGGGATGCCCCGCCCATCATCCACGACCGTGCAACTGCCGTCCGTGTGCAGGCGAACGCTGATCTCTTGGCAGAAGCCCGCGAGAGCCTCGTCGATCGCGTTGTCGACGACTTCGTAGACGAGGTGGTGCAAACCGTCGGGGCCCGTCGTCCCGATGTACATCGCCGGTCGCTTGCGGACGGGGTCGAGGCCTTCCAGCACCTCGATTGAACTCGCGTCGTATCGGCTCACTCGCTCCCCGAACCTGTTGCTCTCATGCCGCTCCTCCGTGCGTCTGAGCGCGAATCCGGAGACCCTGGGCAGGGCTTCGTGGGATGCTCAAGAACCGGCGGCGAAATAGCGGCTCCCAGGGGCCCAGAGTCATTCAGCTTAGTGAATGGGTAAGTATTTGGAAAGACTCAAATTTATTGGAAATTGACCAACCCGGAGCGAGCCCCGATCCGCCACTATTTCCCCACGGGCATGGTCTCTCAAGCGCCTCTGAAACGGCGCTGAGGCTGTCTTCAGATGCGCATCGGCATCACGACCGCGAGTGTGTCCTCGTCGTCGGTCGGGACCAGTTGCGTCGGCGACAGATCGTCCTGGAGTCCAAAGCGGACCTCCTTCGCACCCGAGACGCCGAGCGCGTCGATCAGGTACTTGGAGTTGAATCCGATCGCGAGAGTCTCACCCGCATAGTCGATATCGAGCTCTTCGCGAGCGTCGCCCAGATCGGGATTGCTCGAAGTGATCGTGAGCTTTCCATTCGAGAATTCGAGGGTAACGGCTCGGCTTCGCTCGGACGCCAGCAACGCCACACGGCGTAGAGCGTGAAGCAGAGGATCCGCCGCCAGAACCAGTTGCTGGTTGAGGGAATCCGGAATTACCTGCTGGTAGTTGGGAAACTCACCTTCGATCAGGCGCATGACGAGTGTCACGTTGCCGCGCTTGGCGAGGCCGTTGTTGCCTTCGAAGGCGAGATCGATCTCGTCGGCATCGTCTTCGTCGACCAGGCGCTTGAGCTCCGCAAGTCCCTTGCGCGGAATGATTACGCCGCTTGCCAGCGCCGGCGCGGCATTACCGAGGGGCCGATCGACACATGCAAGACGATGCCCGTCGGTCGCGACCATGCGTAGCTTGCCGGTGTCCTCGAGTACTTCGAAGTACACGCCGTTGAGGTTGTACCGGGTTTCATCGACCGAAGCCGCATACATGGTGCGCTCGATCATCTGGCTGAGGATGGCTGCTTGAATGGGCACCATCTTTTCGGGTGCGGGGGTGAAAGTCGGGAGAGTCGGATACTCCTCCGCAGCGGTGCCTGCGAGCGTGAACTTGGCCCTCGCACAGCGAACCGTGAGGAATGAATTTGGGGTCGATTCGAGTTCGATCACCTCGTCTGGTAACTCTCGCGTAATCTCGAAGAACTTCTTCGCAGAGATCGTGAGCGCTCCGGGCTCAGATACATTTGCAGCATGCACACCGCGAATACCGACTTCCAGGTCGGTCGCAGCGAGTTCGAGTTCTCCGTCTTCTCCCTCACCACGTGCTTCGAGTAACACGTTCGCGAGTATCGGCATCGAGTTCCGCTTCTCTACGATCGCTTGGATCCGTGCGAGACCTCGGATGAGTTCGGCTTTTGTAATCGAAAGCTTCATGCCGTTATTCCTACTGTATTAATATGTATTAAGAGAAAGTAGTAGTAGTACTGCGCGACATTCCGACAAAACGACTCAAGTCAGTTGCCCTGAAACCACTTTTCCTGTTGTCAGGAATCACTCGTTAACGCTCGGTCTGGGAATCCCGGAACACAGTGCTCATCCGAGTGGAGTGGTTCTGCACAACAGCAACCGGACGTTGTCGGTGAGTTTACCACGGGCAGCGCCGAGCAGTGCGGCTTGTCGGCAGGCCGGATGTCGTTTGCGCGTGAGTCCGGTCGCGGATTCTGCAGGGCAGCGATGCACGGAGACAGCTATCAACCGGTGTTCGCGAGAGTCCTCTCCGGTGCTGGCTGCGGACCCGAAATGATCGCCCAAAGGGCGTGTTTTCGGGCCTTCGAGAGGCGTTGACATCGAGACCCGGAAACGGATACTTCCGGCCCCGCACGTCCCGCAGTTGGTTGGGTCGTTGCGGATCCATCCGCGAGACAGTCTGGATAGCCACACAAGGGGCTCGGAATGAAGCGAACCTATCAGCCGAGTCGCATCAAACGGCTCCGGAAGCACGGATTTCGAGCACGTATGAAGACCCGCGGGGGTCGCGATATCCTGAAGCGTCGGCGGCTGAAGAGCCGCAAGCGGCTCACTGTCTCCGTGGGATCGAAGTAGCCGGCGAGAGGATCTTGATGTCTCGGTCGACCGGGGGCTTCCGACGGTCGGACCGTCTGCTGTTGCCGCGCGATTTCCAGCGTGTGGCGCGCCACGGCACCCGGATTGCCGCGGGAGATCTCGTAATGTTGGTCGCGCCGGCGCGCGCAGCCCCGCGTGAGCTGGGCGGCATCCGGCGGCTCGGGGTCACCGCGAGCCGCAAGGTGGGGCCGGCGGTCCAGCGCAATCGCCTGAAACGTGGAATTCGCGAGTGGTTCCGGCACTCGCGGGGGAACTTCGAGGACAACGTGGACGTCGTCGTGATCGCCAGGCCCGGAGCCGCGGAGCTCGCTGGAGAGCAATTGCGCGCCCAGTTGGGGGTGCTGCTGGGTAAGCTGCAGCGCGAGCCGGAGTCGAGCGATGGCTGAGGTCGGCAAGCCGAGCCCCCTCGCGCGAGTCCTGA
>Ga0310342_100001728_pt1 | contig 13711 bp, 13 predicted proteins | sample S15DNA20500_MG_FD_206155 | JGI IMG/M metagenome (GOLD analysis project Ga0310342, IMG submission 206155) | Marine microbial communities from station ALOHA, North Pacific Subtropical Gyre - S1503-DNA-20-500_MG | ecosystem: Environmental > Aquatic > Marine > Oceanic | place: Pacific Ocean: North... | reverse complement strand
AGAGCTCCCCGCAGTACTGCCGCCTGATCACCGACAGGTCTACGATATGCGTCAGGTGATCGGTCGTCTCGTGGATGGGTCCTTGTTCCACGAGGTTTTTGCCGACGTCGGACGCGAGATGATCACCGGTGTCGCGAGGGTGTCTGGACTCTGGATGGGCTTCATTGCCAACGAGCTCCAGCCGATGCCTCATCCACAGGGCAAGGGCCTGCGGCCGGGCGGAATCTTGTACCGAGAGGGAATTGCCAAGATTGCAGCGTTCTCACGAGCCTGCGATGCCGATGGGATTCCGATTGTGTGGATGCAGGATATCGCCGGCTTTGACATCGGTGTGGAGGCCGAGGCTCAGGGACTGCTGGGCTTTGGCTCGAGCCTGATCTACACCAACTCCACCAACCAGGTCCCGATGTTCACCGTCCTGGTCCGGAAGGCATCGGGGGCGGGGTACTACGCAATGGCGGGGATGCCCTATGCGCCGGTGGTGCAATTGAGCACTCCCAGTGCCAGACAGTCGGTAATGGAAGGTCGAACGCTGGCCATTGCGGCCTACCGCACCAAGCTCGACGATGACTTCGATATCGCCACAAAAGATGCAGCGGAGCGCGAAGAGATCGCTGCAGGAATGGCGGCCACGGAGGCGCGGATCGAGGCAGACATGGATCCGGTCGTGGCGGCCGCTCAGATGGACACGGACGAGGTGGTCCGTCTCCTTGAGCTTCGGGAGTGGCTGGAGGCGCTGGCGGAGATGGCCTACCAGGCCACTGGGCATCGCCGAATCAAGAACCCACGCATCTGGAGTCTTCACGATCTCGAGGTCCTGAGCGCTCGCCCTCTCCATGCTCCCGGTTCGGTGGAGGAGCACACGCCTGAGGCGTCGGTATCGGAGATTGTGGCGCCGGAGGAGGGACTCGCCGCCGTGGTCGCACCGATGGACGGGAGCCTCTGGCTTCGTCCAAGTCCGGATGCGAGCCCCTTTGTGTCCTCGGGTGACCATGTGGCTGCGGGAGATACCGTTGCCCTGATCGAGGTGATGAAGACGTTCTCTGCTATCCGCGCTGCGGAGGACGGCCAGTGGGTCCAGGCCGCCGTGGAAGAGGGGCAGGGGATCTCCGCTGGTGGAGTCGTGGGTTGGCTCCGAAAGTCGTGAATCCATGGTAGCGTCGAGGGGTACACTGGGAGGTTGTGTGCGTACCTGGGGATGGATCTGCATCACATTTGCACTGGCGGTTTCGTTGGAAGCACGCGCGCAGTGTGACCAGGTGTATGGGTCGGACGCCTTCGGAAACGACATGACGCGTCTGTCGGCCGCGATGCGGAAGCGGGATCTGGCGACCCTATCGGGCGCGGGTGGACGCCTCGAGGCAGGCCTGCCCTGTACTGGGACTGTGGTGCCGATGCCTGCGCTGGCGAGTGCCTATCGATTGCTCGGAGTCCGGGCTGCTGTGGAAGGCAGGGAGGAGGATGCCCGACGGTGGTTCCGCAGTGGATTGGAATTGGATCCCAGCTTTGAGTGGGGCGTCAACGACCTGCCGATGGGAGATCCGATTCGACGTCTGTTTGATGGGGAGCGAGACCCCGCGCTGAGCGACCCCGAGACGGTGACTGGAAAGGAATTCAGGATCGCGGACGGTGAGGGCGTTTTGCTCGATGGACGACAGGTAGAAGCGCCGATCGCCACGCTGGAGCGGCCCCACCTGGTTCAGGTGGTCTCGGGTCAGGCTGTCAGCGCCACCTACCTCATCGAAGGGAACGATTTTCCCGCGACCCTGCTCATCGACGCGGCGGAGGCCACGGCTTCCCAGGAGTCGGGTGGCGGGGCTGAGCGAGTCCAGCGTCTCCGTCCGCCGGCCAAGACGCCGCTGCTAGTGCTCGGTGGTGCGAGCCTGCTGGCAAGCGGGGGGCTCTATGCCGCATCATTCGCCACGCGTTCGAGCTTCAGGACGGCCACCACCACGGACGAGCTGGTGAAGCACCAGGCCGCCACAAATACCCTGGTGATCGCCTCTGGCGTGGCCCTGGTGCTCGGCATGGGCTCCGGCTACGCCGGCTTCATGCTGAATGGCGGGCCTGGACTCTTCTATTCTGTGCGCTACTGAGCGGCCTCAGCCTCGGTCCCACTGTGACTCAGGCTCCGCCCATTCCCTCGCTGCGCCTCGTCCAGCCACAAAGAGCCAATCCGACAGGCGGTTGAGGTAGGGCACGACGCACGAGCCTGGCCTCAGCGCCTGGGGATCGTGCTCTTGCAGGGCGACCACTCTACGCTCTGCCCGCCGGCAGATGGTTCGCGCCTGATGGAAGAGCGCGCCGACCTTGCCTGTGGGCAGAATGAACTCGGTCAGTGGAGGCAGAGTCTCGTTGATCGAATCGATGGATCCCTCGAGATCGGCGATGTCGTCGGGTCCGACGCAGTGCGCGTCCGGGTGCATCTGATCGGGTGGGGTGGCGAGTTCTCCTCCCAGATTGAACAGATCATTTCCGGCTCGAGCAAGGATTTGGATGATGTCGGCGAGCGCCGCGGATGTCTCGCTGCCCTGCGAGGCTGTAGCACTGACGAGACCGATGGCGGCATTGAGTTCATCTACTGCGCCATAGGCTTCGATCCGGTCCGATGCCTTGGATACCTCAGCACCACCGACCAGCCGAGTTGTGCCGTCATCTCCAGTGCGGGTGTAGACCTTCGTGATTCGCATCACTCCTCCGTGGGTGTCGGTGGTCTAACGTGCTACGATGCGTAGGAGGCCAAGCCGGTTTGGGGGATGAAGAATATGGACATGGAGACCCGTCGAGTGGCGGTAAAGGGCCTTCGCGGTGCAGATGCGGCGACCCTCAGGGTCCTGACGCAGGATGTGATTCAGCTTCCGCTCAACCAGATCGAGTCGAGCACGCTCTGTGACTTGTTCGCACTCTCTGAGATTGAGGAGGGAATGCCCGCTGACCTTGGCCGGGATCTACTGGCCTTTCGGGAGCGACGTACACGAGAGATGAATGACCTCCTGGAAGGTGAACAACTCTCGACCTTCATGCAGAGTCTTGTTGGCGTGAATGCGGAATTGATTCCCGCATCCTTGCGCGTTGTGGTGGAGGCACTATCCGCCGATCGAGAAACGGAGGATGGCGCGATCGATGCACTCGCTGACCATCTCCAGAAGGGGGAACCCACGGAGGTTTTGATGTCTAAGACTGAGGGTGATGCGCCGAGTGCGGCAGAGACCGCAGCAAGCAAGCGAACGCCTGCGAAGGCTCCCCGTCGAGCCAAGACTTCCAAGACTGCGAAGGACCCGGCGCGGGAAGAGTGGATGGAAGAATACGCGATCAGCCGGCTCGTCAACTACGAGAATGGCCTCAAAGAAGCCATTCTGGTGGCGGGAACGCGGCACAAGGCGCCCTGGGACGATGTCACAGAGAAAGAGGTGCGTGCGGTGCTCCGACGCATGGCTCGAGAGAGTAAGCTGCGTACGAGCGCAGGTCGCTGGATGATCGACCGCTAGGTCTGTGCCTTCTCGGCCCCACGCCGAAGGACCGCAGCAAGGACTCGTACGGCAATGCCGCGGGGTGAGAACCTCCCGATGGTGACAGCGATCCAGTTACGGAAGCCCGGGATCGCGAGCCCGCTATCGTGTCGAATACAGGCCACTGCGCTGTCGACCACACCCTCCAGGCTGCCGCGCACGAGGGAAATCGCCGCCACCTGATCCTCGGGAATATCGGCCGCAGTGTTGAAATCTGTATCAATGGCGCCGGGACATACCGTCACGATGCGTACGCCCGTACCTCGGACTTCGGCGCGAACGCCCTCTGCCCAGTGCAGGAGGAACGCCTTGGTGGCCGCATAGGTACTCATGAACGGCATGGCGCCAAAGGACTGGCCGCTGGCCACATTCAGAACGCAGCCGCTCCCCTGCGCGATCATGCCGGGAAGTAGTCCGCGGGTCAGGGCGACCGGGGCCGCGCAATTCAAGGCGATCATGCCGAGTTCTCGGGTGGGATCCAGCTGATAGAAGGGCCCAAATGATCCCACGCCGGCGTTGTTGACCAGAAGGTCGACGGCTCCGGCCGCCGCTAGCACGGCGTCCACGCCCTCTGAGGTCGAGAGGTCCGCGGCAATACACGCCACGGTGCAGTCCGTTGAGCCCTCGATCTGGGCCCCGATACCCTGGAGTCGATCTAGGCGTCGAGCGACAAGGATCAGGTGATGCACGCCCTCCTTGGCGAGGCGATGTGCGAGTGCTGCGCCAATCCCGGCAGAAGCGCCTGTCACCAGCGCTCGAGAAAATGGGAAATCAGCTTGGGACATGCGTCCTCCAGGAATCTGGGATAACCCGGGGCGTTGTTAAAAAATGAGCTTGCCATCCCTGTTGTTGGAGATTGGCGAGCACCAAGGAGAAGTGACCATGAGAATCGAACCAACGGTGTGGCGTGCGCTGCTCTTCAGTACCTTGTTCGCCGGTGTGCTTAGTGGATGCCCGGACGCCGATAAGAGTGAGACGGGTGAGGTGGATGATACCGGGGAGTCCGACGTGGACACGGACACGGACACCGACACCGACACCGATACGGATGTGGATGATACCGCTGGTCCGACGGGTACGACGATCTCCGATATCCAGACCAAGGTAGTGGCGACGGGCGACACCGTGACGCTGGAAGGCGTCATTGTGAGCTCCCCGAAGACGCCGACCAACACAGGCTTCTTCATCTCCGACGCCTCCGGTGGCGAGCACAGCGGACTCTGGGTGTACACCAGCTTTGATCCCACCATTGAGGTGGAGATGGGCCAGGTCCTGACCATCACTGGCGTGGTGGGCGAGTACCCGGAAGTGGAAGGCGGGGACACGGGCGAGGTGCTGGCCCTGCCGGACACCGAGACTCAGACCCAGCTTTCCATCGACTCAGTAGACGCCTTTGAGGTGACCGACACCGCCGATCTTCCCAGCCCGACTGTGGTGGATAGTTCCATCCTGACGGATGCCGAAGCGGCTGAGGCCTACGAGGGTGTGGTGGTCGAAGTGGAGGATGTGACGGTGACGAGCCACTATGTCAGCGGCGACTTCATCATCTCGGGTGGTGCGACGGTCTCCGACCTGTTCTACGATGCCGACTATGTCCGCCTTGGCGATTCCTTCGCCAGTATCGCGGGCCCGGTGTACTTCGGAGACGGGGTCTACCTGATTGAGCCCCGCAGCGGGAGCGACTTCTCCGGCTACTCCGATACCTGTGGTTCCTGCGCGACCGATAAGTGCGTGGGGGACCTCACGCCCGGCGACATCGGGATCAGCGAGCTGATGATCGATCCGATGTACTGCGCCGATTCTGACTGTGAGTATGTGGAGATCTACAACGCATCTGGCGGATCGGTCGATCTCAACTGCCTCACGTTGACCGATGGCGCGGAGCATGTCGGCTACGTCGAGGGTACCCTTGAGGTGCCGGCGGCTGGCTACGCGGTCCTGACTCGGCGGTCGGATGAGGCCGGCTACGGGATCTCCGGAGTGGCCCAGTCCGATTACCGACGAGGCCTCAGTCTGAACAATGACTTCGACACGATCACACTGAGCTATGGCGAGACCACGCTGGACCTGGTGGCCTACGACAATAGCAGCGAAGGTGGCTGGCCAGGCGGCACCCCAGGTGCCTCTATGATGCTCAGTGACCCCGGCTCGGATGTGGGCAGCGCCAACGACGACCCGGCCAATTGGTGTGCATCTTTTGGTCCCCTGGGAGAGACGGGAGACTTTGGTACGCCTGGCTTGGGCAACACCACCTGCCCAGGTCCGATTCTCGAGTAGCTTCCGACGGACTCAGGCCGGCCATGCCCGGCGTGGGCATCGTCAGGGTGTACGGCAGACCATTCGGTCGACAGCGTGGACTGGCGCGGCATCACCTGCCATCAGGTGGGCGATGGCGCTGTAGACCAGTCGCTGTTGCTCGAGGATCCTCTTGCCGGCGAACACTGCGCTGACGACCTCGATCTCGAAATGGCCTCCGCCCCCGAAGACCTCGACCTCGCTGCCTGGGATGGCGTCCTGAATTGCGGTTCTGACTTCTTCTGAGATGGACATGTCAATCTCCTCGATCGGAGATCTGCTAACCCGCGGGGAAGGAATCAGTCTCGCCCGCTGCACAATCTTGCCGTGCGCATGGAGAGCTGGCTTGCCGTGCGCATGGAGAGCTGGGCCTGCCCGGAGCCCTCAGTCCTCGGATCCTGGTGTGCGGCGTCCCTGCTTCAGGGCGGACCTCTTGCGCTTCTTCTCCACTCGCTTGCGCTGACTGGATCGAGTCGGCTTTGTGGCGCGACGGACCTTGGGCCTGTGGTTGAGAGCCTCAAGCTTTGCGGTGAGGCGCTGAAAAGCCACGGACCGATTCTGTGACTGGCTTCGTCGCTCCGTGGCAGTCACCACGAGTCCGGAAGGCGGGTGGGTGAGCTGGACCCCGGTCTCGGTCTTGTTCCGGTGCTGCCCGCCTGGACCACCGGCGCGAACAAACCGAACCTCGACGATTCGCTCCAGGTGCTCCGGGTCTGTGCGATAGCGGGCCATGCCGATTCCGTGTCTGTCCAGAGTGTGGTATCCGGAGAGCATCCTTGCAAGCCTGGAGTGTCGTTGACGCGGGACGGATCGAAGCCCTGGAGGGCACGAATCTGGTGGCTGAGCGTCGCTGGAATGTTGCTGGCGATCGCAGGGTGGCTGCGTGTCCAGGGGCTGGCCGAGTCCAGTGCGCTGGGGGATGCCATTCATCCGTGGTGGGCTGCCGTGCGGACTGGGGTCCCGCGTCCCCATGCGCCCCCCTATGGCTGGGCCCTTGTGCTGCCGTACAAGCTCTGCCTGTGGGAGGCTGGGGGTCTGTGGGAGGCCGTGCTGCGGATGGCCTGGCTCCATGCGCTCGCTGCACCCGTGGCGTTCTTCGCGACGCTGGGCGCGGGGGGGCGGCCCCTGGTGGCCATCCTGGTAGGTCTGGGGGTGGCGGTAGACCCTGGCTTGCTCGATACCGTGTGGAGTGGCGCCGAGGGGTATCTCGGACCCGTATGGCTGGGCCTGGCCCTCGTGGGCATCGCCTACCGGTCTCGCCCCTGGGGCCTGGTGCTCGCCTGGGTGGCCTGGGCTTTGGCGGTCTTGCACCATCCGATGGCCGTGGCGGCCTTGCCCCTGGTCCTGTCTCGACCGTGGAAGTCGAAGTCCGCCGGCTTGGGCATGGTGGCGGCGGGGGTGCTCCTCGCGCCACGGATCTACCGGCTGTGGATGGAGCCGGAGCTGGTCGGGGGGACCGCAGGGGCGGTGGTGGATGCGTTTGATGCATACGTGACTCAAGGCGGTGCGTTGGCCGTTGCGGTGCTGCTGGGGCCATGCATCGGGCTCTTCAGTGCTCGGACCCGATGGATTGGCATTCGGGTGCTGGTCTGTCTGCTTGGACTTTGTATCGTGGGATTCCTGGGTGGCTATCTCCGGGATCACCACATCCGTCTCCTCACGATCCCTGGCCTGGTGGGTTGGGCAGCAATTCCCTGGCCTGCGCTCGGTGCTCTGATCGGGCTCACGGTCTGGCCAGGTGGGGATGATGGTCCTGCTGCACTGAAGAACCGACCGGGAACCCTGGGCCTGGCGCATCAACTGACAGACTGGATCGCGACCGAGGTGCCTCCTCCGGCCATCGTCGACGGTGCGTGGATCTCCGGTGGTCCGGCGGCCAGTCCCGCCGCCCTCATGCTGGACCTCCATCTCCGCGGCTGGAGTGCGGAGGATTTGACCCTGCGGGAGGCGGTGGTCGTGGTCGTGTCTGGTGAACGAGAGGACATGGCGAGCCTGGAGGCGGGTGGCCTGATGATCCACCGGGGGGAGCGACATGCGTTGCTGGTCGGCACGCCGTCTGCTGTGTCCACCTGGTCGACTGGGCACTGCGATGCTCGGCTGGGCGGGGCCTGGGATGCGCTGAGTGTCCTTCATCCGGAGATGGGGGTGGAAGAGACCCGCCAGTGGTGGGCATGTCCCTGATGTTCGGCTACAGGTTCCAATGATGTGGACCCTACTGCTCGCCGCCCTGTTCCATGGCGCTCCGGCCCACGCCGGCGACGATCCTGACCTCCACAGAAAGGTCGAGGAGGGGCGGCAGATCTACACAGGGGAGCGTCTGGCGATCGGTGCGGTGGCAGAGGCTTTTCTGCTGCAGTACCCAGACCAGCCTGCCTGGAACATCTCGGCCAGTCGCTACGAGGTGGACTTTGAAGGGGCCGGGTTCGAATTCAGGAATCGGGCTGCCTACCCCGTGGACACGCCACGCCGAGGAAAGTGGCTCCGCGTGGTGTTTGAGGTGCTGGCGGTGCTGGAGGCCCCCATTGAGGTGCCAAAAGGCTCTGGAACCTGGTCCTGGAAGCTGACCTACGACTGTGCGATCCGCAGCGTGGAGGAGCCTGACCGATAGCGCCTAGTCCGGATGGGACTCAAAGACTCCGGAAGTTCCGTACACCGCGACAAATTCAAATCCACCTACGCGCATCAGCCCGTTGGTGTGGGGAAGCACGGTGTCCGTCGTTCTGATTCTGCCCACGTGGAACTCCAGGCGATTTCCTTCCTCCCAGGGCTCGTACAGATCCCAGGCGTCGGCATCGAGGCGAAAGAAGCCATCATCCCTGGCGACGCAGTGGATTCTTCCGATCACCACGCCATCCTCTGTGCCAAACAGGGCGCCGGAGATGACAAGCTTGGAGTCGGGGTGGTCGCTGGTGTGTTCAAACACGAAGGCGACGTCACCGGGCACCTCTGGACTGATGATGGTCGTGTCGTGGCTGACAAGATCAAGGGGTTCTGGAAGGCGTGCGATGGAAGGCAGGCTGAATTTGATGCCGGCGTGCGGTTCGATCTCGTCCATGTCCAGCACCTCTCCACTGGGCCAGTTCGCGAGCCCCACATCCCGGAGGTACAGATGCTCGGTCCCGAGGTCAATGAAGTCCACCTCGGAAGTCTCGCTCCTGAGGGTGACCTGCTCGATAGGTGCAGGGAGGAGGTCGGCCCAGTCTGGGTTCTCTCCACAGATCCCATCGACCTCTTCATCCTCGAACACGTTGACTCCGGCCGAATAACCAGCCCATGCAGGCTGATCGGTGTCTTCGACCCAGAAGATGGACCCAAAGGCGGCATTGGTGATGGAGCCGGGGAAGGCAGGATCGCGGATTGCACCGATCAATGCATAGATCTGAACCGCCTCTTGGGCATCCTTGAAGGTCCGGAATCCATCTTCGATGGTGACGGCTTGGCCATCTTCCCGTTCCACCTCAATATCGAAGGTGCCGCGCGCCAGTGCCGGCACCGTGACCTCCATCAACGACCCTGTCCTTGTAGCAATCTGTCCCAGCTTCGATCCAAACCGGACCGTGGTGCCATCCTGGAAACCCTTTCCGCTGATCGTGGTGGTGTAGCCGCCTGTTCTTGGGCCAAAGCCGGGACTGATGGTGGTGATTCCGAGGTCCTTCTGCGCATCAGTGTCCGTGTCCGTGTCGGAATCGGTATCCGTGTCCACATCGGCTTCCAGACATCCGCCAGGACGGTCCTCACAGGTCTGATCGATGGCGCCGCTGGAGAACAGGTGGCATCCGCTCCAGAGGAGTGCGAGTGCTGGCCAGACTTGGGCAGGATTGGGTTTCACGTCGGGGTGAATATACACCGCGGCCCAGCCAGACGTCCCCCAGACCATTGTGCTGGGTGGCGGTATGGAACTCGAGTTGGTCGGGCCGGGGCCGTCTGACTAAGCTGTGGGCAACAAGGAGCTGTTCATGAGTTGGTGTGGGAAGGCGTGCCGGGTTCTCGCGATCTGGGTGGCATTGGGCAGTCCGGCCATGGCCGCATCAGGCGATGCCTGGATCTCGAAGTTCGACAACAAGGCCAATGAGGCCGCCGATACCTGGTTCCGCTTTGAGGCCACGACGCAGGAGCCTGGAAAGGCGGCTCGATCCATGAGTTTCACCGTCCTGAACAAGGGGTCGAAGCGCCTGGTGAACTTCGAGGCGCCGGGGGACATGAAGGGCACCCGAGTACTCGTTCTGTCCCGCCAGCAGATGTACGTGTACCTGCCGGCCTACAACAAGGTCCGCCGGGTGGCCAGTCATGTCACCGAGCAGGGATTCATGGGCACCACCTACAGTGACGAAGACATGTCTACGACCCGGTTCGGGGAAGTGTACGCTGCCGAAATTCTCAGCGAGGAAGATGACGCGCTGACCGTGACCTTGACCCCAAGAGAGGGGGCAAAGACGGCCTACTCCAAGCTGGAGATGGTGCTCTCACGGGAGCTGGGCCTCCCCACCGAGATTCGCTTCTTCAATGCGGGCGGCCAGCACGTCAAGACGGAGACACGCAGTGAGTACGATTGCGGAGCGGGGGTGTGTACCCCCGGTGCGATGCGGATGACGGACCACCGCCGCAACGACGTCTACACGACCCTCATTGTGAGCGAGCGAAGGGTGAACGCTGGCGTGTCGGATGCGACCTTCAGCGTTCGCAACCTGGAGCGTGGACGTTGAGCGCGGGCCTGCTGGGAATTGTTCTGGCAGCGGGGTCTGCTGGCGCCACGGATGTAGACCTCTCCGCCAAGATCGAGCAAGACCTCCGCTATCGCCTGTCGGATGTGCCCTATGGACCATGGTACGCCCCGGTGGGGATTCAGTCGGGCTTCTCCCGTGGGGAGACCCGATTGACAGGGAGGGTCAGGGCGCAGGGCCAGCGCGTCGCGGGAGTGGCCGATGTCTCACTGGAGACCGACGTGTTCGCCAGAGAGATCAGTCAGCTGGAGCATGCCGCACAGCGTGGACGCCTCCTCCCGGTTCGAACAGAGATCAATGAGCTTCACTTCGAGATCTGGGACGTGGTGCCGGGTCTGGACCTCAAGGTGGGCCACCAGCTGGTTCAGTGGGGTGTGGGCGATCAGTTCAATCCCACCAACAACCTGAATGCAGACGATCTCGAGGACCCCCTAAAGTTCGGCCAACAGCTCCCCAACACCATGGTGCGGGCGGACTACGCGCTGGGAGCCACCTGGACCCTCTCTGGCGTCTGGGTGCCGGTCTTCCGGCCCTCGCTGCTTCCAGCCACTGCCGGAATTGGCATGGCGGCGCTGGACAGGCTTCCAATGGTGGACGAGGACCTCCGGTGGCGTATCCATGCGGAGCAGGCAGTGGCGCGGGACTGGGAGCTTCTGGGCTACCCCACGATTGTCGCAGGTGCAGACCCGAAGCTCCCTCGATCGTCCATCGCCAACTCTCAGGCTGAGGTGCGGATTGGGGGCTCGGTTGGAATGTCCGACATCGCCCTGAGCTACTACCGGGGGCGCTCGGACATGCCGCAGGCCGGCAAAAACTACACGTGGATGTCCAAAGGCGAGCGCTGCCACCCCGAAGACGGCAACGACTGCATCAAGGGACTCCTGGTCACAGAGGTCGATCTGGTCTACCCGCAGATGCAGGTGGCGGGACTCAACGCTGCAGGAGAGGTGAGCCCTCTGGGATTCCTGGGGGTGGAGCGGCCAATCGGCTGGCGGGTGGAGGCCGCGGTGATCTTCCCAGAGCGCACGGTGGTGGAGATCAGGAATGGTGAGCTGGACCTGGGCGCGCTCACCCAGCCGGAGGGCGAGTACGATTACCAGATGGACGGCGAGCGCCCCACCGTGGTGGAGGGGAAGCCCTTTGCCAAGTGGACGGTAGGCCTGGATGCCACTGTCTCCAAGCACCTGTACCTCAATGGCCAGTGGGTCCACGGCCTGCCGGATGAATTCGGCGTGGGCGACTTTATCTCAGAGGGATTTGTGGTCCGCGCAGGCGGTGTGGGCGACCGGATCGAGGACACGGTCGACTGCGCTGTGGTGCTACAGAGCGGGAAGGAGTGTGCCTGGGAGACCCTTCGCTATCGGATCGGTGATTACGCGGTCATGGGCGCGGATGTGAACCTGGGGCAGACGTTGCTGCGCGTCTTCGGGATCATGGACGTGACAGGCTACCTGTCGACGGAGTGGAGTGAGTCGAAGGACCAGCGAGTGCAGACCCGGCACAGCCCGCTGAGCAAGGAGGGGTTCTCCGCGGTGCTCTATCCAGAGATCACCCAGAACCTGGGGGATGGTCTGACCATCTCTGCAGGGACGATCCTGTTGTTCGGGGAGCCGCACACCAAGTTCGGCGACCCGGCAGCCGGCGGCAACCTGGTGTTTGCGCGCGGCGCCTACAGCTTCTGAGTCAGTCGCTGACGACCGAGATCGCTATCGACGCGCCGTGGGTATCCGGAACGTTGAACTGAGCGGAAATGTACCAGTCACCAATCGGCAGCGGGTCGTATCGGACGGAGGAGTACTGCAATTCCCCTGCACCGAGTGCCCACTCGGTCTCGGCGTCGTCGCATACCGTTTCAAAGCTGTCGTACCCGTGAGGAGAGCCGACGGCATCGATGGCCCAGCTTGACACCAAGCAGTCGTCGGGAGTGGTCAGGACACAGTCTCTGGACGAGATGTTCCTCACCGACCCCGACAGCCAGAGATCTGTCTCCTCCGGACACTCTGTGCAGCCCGATGGGGAAGGAGAGGATCCGACGGAGACGAAGACGTCGAACACGACCTGGTCTTCGCCGCAGTCGATGTCCGTATCGGTATCGGTATCGGTGTCCGTATCGGTGTCCGTATCGGTATCGGTGTCCGTATCCGTATCGGTATCGGTGTCGGTGTCGGTGTCGGTGTCGGTGTCGGTATCGGTATCGGCGTCCGCATCGGGCTCGCTGGCACCCGAGTCCGAGTCCTTGGAAGTGCATGACACCAGGATGAGTGCGAACAAGAGATGGCGGTACATGTGGTCTCCAGATGAGTCCCGAGGCGTCGAGATGCCGCCCCAATAACCGTTCCGATCGTCTACCTCCCGGGCGGGGGCCCAGGGGCGCCATCCCGTTTGGGCATGGGGGGCCGCTTGCCGGGCCCGCTTCCGCGCCCAGCAGCCTCCGCCTGGGTCACCAGCGCCAGGAAGTCCTGGGAAGCCTTCCAGGCCTCGTCCAGCGCAATGCTGGCATCGGCGAGCTGGCCACCTTGCGCGAGGAGTCGACCGCGGATCGCGAGAAGGATGCCGCGCCGATTCGGGCAAGCCCAGTCCTGGTGGTGAAGCGGAAAATTGGTCTGGAGAACCTGAAGCGCTAGCGCGGTATGACCAGACCGACCCAGCACCCGAACCGCTTCATTCCGCAGCTGCTTGATGTTGTAATACCGGCTCCCAAAGGCGTAGGCGTCCAACACTGCGGCGAGCTGTGCGACGGAAGCCACGAGGACGGACGGATCAGCACTCAATTCGCCATTGAGCCGCTCCACTGCGGCCTCGAGCCAGGGTCGATGGTCGGGATCGTTGACGTCCAGCTTGAGCAGGACCCCAATGGCCAAAGGCCCGGGTTGTGCCCCGACATCGATCAGGCTGTCTCCAGTGGGAAGCCAGCCCAGGCCCTCGACACTGAAGCTGGCAGCCTGGTCGGGAGAGTGCGCGGCAGACCCCAGTGCGCTGGCCAACATGTAGGGGCCGGCCTCTGGCGCTGTGTAGGTCCCCAGCGTGGAGGTCGCGCGGTCCGTCCAGTCCTCGCCCCCGAATTGCCCGAGCACCAATCCCAGGATTAGCGCCTGACGCTCGATTTCAGTGGCTCTCCAGTAGCCCCAGCGGTCACCAAATCCCAGTGGATCCAGCGAGTCCATTCTGGCGGCAAACAGCTGCACG
>Ga0310342_100001727_pt1 | contig 13714 bp, 9 predicted proteins | sample S15DNA20500_MG_FD_206155 | JGI IMG/M metagenome (GOLD analysis project Ga0310342, IMG submission 206155) | Marine microbial communities from station ALOHA, North Pacific Subtropical Gyre - S1503-DNA-20-500_MG | ecosystem: Environmental > Aquatic > Marine > Oceanic | place: Pacific Ocean: North... | reverse complement strand
CCGCGCAGCTTGTTCACAACCAGGGTTGCGAGAGCTTCGCCTTCAACATCCTCTGCGAGTACCAGGATCGGCTTTCCAGACTGAGCGATCTTCTCCAGCAGCGGGACAAGGTCCTTGATGGAACCAATCTTCTTCTCATGGATAAGGATGTACGGATCCTCAAGAATGCAGGACATCTCCTCGGTATCGGTCACGAAGTGAGGAGAGAGGTAGCCCTTGTCGACCTGCATCCCTTCGACCCAGTCCACGGTGGTATCAAGGGATTTACCCTCCTCCACGGTGATGACTCCATCCTTGCCGACCTTCTCCATCGCATCCGCAATGATGTTGCCGATCTCAGGGTCATTGTTGGCCGCGATGCTGCCGACCTGAGCAATCTCAGTCTTGTCTTTCACCTCGGTGGACATGACACCCAGCTGCTCGATGATGTTCTCAACAGCTTTCTGGATTCCACGCTGAAGGCACACCGGGTTCGCACCCGCTGTAACATTGCGCAGACCTTCGTGGAAGATTGCACTGGCAAGCACGGTCGCAGTGGTGGTGCCGTCTCCGGCGTTGTCTGAAGTTTTCGAAGAAACTTCCTTTACCATCTGCGCTCCCATGTTTTCAAACGAGTCCTCGAGTTCGATTTCACGCGCCACTGTGACACCGTCCTTGGTGACAGTGGGTGCGCCAAAAGATTTCTCAAGAACGACATTACGGCCTCTGGGGCCGAGCGTGACCATGACAGCTTTAGCGAGCTTCTGTACGCCACGGCGTACAGCGTCGCGGGCTTCGTGGTCAAACGCGATGCGCTTTGCGCCCATCGTGTCAGTTCCTCTCTTATCATCTGTCCTTCGCAAAGTTCAATTCGCGAAAGACACGGTTAATCTCCACTAACTAGTCAGCGTTAACGATGGCGAGGACGTCGTCCTCACTCATGATCAGGTACTCCTGACCTTCCACTTTGATCTCGGTACCAGCATAGGAACTGAAGATCACACGATCATTCTCGCTAACCTGGAACTTTGCGCGATTGCCGTCCTTGAGCAATTTGCCATCCCCAAGAGCCATGACCTTGCCCTCTCTCGGCTTTTCCTTCGCATTGTCTGGCAAGAAGATACCGCCCTTGGTCCGGTCTTCCGCTTCGAGCCGCTTCACGACGATCTTGTCATTGAGCGGACGAAGATTCAGTTTTGACATTGGAGTCTCCTCCCTTTCTCGTGTCTGTGTGGACATTCTCTCCTCAATTCCTAAGAACTCCGTTCCAGGAGCCCTCAGAGATCAACTCTTATCAATTCTCTAGCAAGGTACGAACAAGATCCCGGATTCTGCTCCGGAACAGATCTGGCTCGACCGGTTTCGGCAACAACGCGAAACCACCAACTTCCTCAACATCTCTCTCCAATTCGACACTGGCCTCACCGCTGACGAACAACGCCGGGAATCGCCAGCGATATTCGCTGCGAATCCGTCTCAGAACTTCGACTCCGGTGAGATCCGGCATGTGTACGTCAAGCACCAGGAAATCGAACGGGCGAACAGCAAGTGTTCCAGCAGTGCTTTTCTGCTGGAAATTTCTCAACAGGGAGAGGACTTCTTGCCCCCCACTGGCGTGCTCCGTGAGGAATCCATCTCTATCGAGCAGGGCGGCCAGACTGGTGCGCACTCCCGCATCGTCGTCTGCCAGCAACACCCGGTACTGAGATCCCGAAAAGCTCGTTCCCGAGGACCCTGATCCCGGGATAGAAATCTCAGACAGCATAGGAGCGACCTCCCAGAACCCGGCCCTTTCCGGGTAACCTCTTATTTTGCAATGATCGTGCCGCCAGACCTCAGCCCACCACTGTATTCACAAGTTGTTGTGAAACAGAAACTTGCACACGATCCGGGTAACTTTTCATCGACATCCGATCGAGAAAAGCTGCCATTTTGTCAGATCGCGTCCGGTACGGCAGAGTCGTCCTGCCACCGTGGCAGACAGTTCAGGGCTCTGGTTCTGTTGATATAACGGGACCGGATGGAGACCATCAGCAACCGATTCTGGAAAGAAGAGGTTTACGTCTTGTCCCAGCTCCCCCACGACCCCACGAACCTCATCGAGGAGATCCGTTCCTGCATCGATTCCGCCGACACAGGTGAGGGGCTCAGGAGGGTTCTCGAAGGCATCCGCCCCGAGGATATCGCAGACATTCTCGACGATTTCGAGCCTAACGAAAAGTTGAAAGTCTTTGCTGCCATCGGCACCGAAGCACAGGCGGAGGTGATCGACGAAACGGATGCCACTTCCCGTGAACAGGTCATCGAGAACCTCGACGTAAATCGGCTCAAGAAGATCCTCGAGGAAATGCCGCCTGACGAGGCCACCGACCTACTCAACGATCTTCCTCAAGGACAACGCAGGGAAGTACTGGCGGAAATGGAGCCGTCGACTACGGTCGAATTGTTGCGACTGATGCAACACCCGCCACACTCTGCCGGCGGAATCATGACACTGGATTATATCGCAATCGATCCAGGCCTCTCCGCAGAGGATTCCCTCATCCGGATTCAGGAACATATCGACACAGAAGTGGTGAACTACGTTTACATCATCGATGAAAATCGGCACCTGATCGGAGTCATCTCGATCCGGGATTTACTCGGAGCAGATCCTCACCAAAACGTTAGCGAACTGATGACCACCGAAGTGATCTCAGTTCCGGTAGATGAAGATCAGGAAGATGTCGCACAACTGGCCCGGAAATATAATCTACAAGCTATCCCGGTGGTCGACGATGATGAACATCTGCTCGGCGTCGCAACCATCGATGACATCCTGGAAATCCTTTCCGACGAGGCAGACGAGGACATATACCGACTCGCCGGAGCACCAGAGAGCCACCCGGCACAGCAAAAAGTACTCAAGAGAGCTCTTGTTAGAATCCCCTGGCTGCTGTTACCGGTGATCAGCGGTTTCATTCTGGCATGGATGCATCCAGGCGATCTGGATTTCACAGAAATCCTCACTTCTACAACCGAGCAACGGTTGTTACTGGCCGCATTCATCCCACTCGTGATGGGAATCGCCGGAGGGGTTGGAACACAATCAGCGACAATCGTGGTTCGCGGAATGGCGGTGGGAGACATCGAACTGGGAAGATCGACTTTCCGTCTTTTCCGTCAAGAGGTGGTCGTTGGATTGCTCATCGCTGTTGCCATCGGAATGGTCGTTGGAGCCGTTCTCTTCATCGCTACAGGATTCGAAATGACCGGACAATTCCTGCGGCTACCTGTCGCTGTAGCAGCCGGTATCGGAACTGGAATCATCTTTGCCAATGCCTGCGGAACCGTCTTACCGATTCTATGCGGCAAGATGGGACTCGACCCAGCATTGGTAGCGGGTCCATTCATCACCAGCTTCAATGATGTGACTGCTGCGATTATTTTCATGGCGGTAGCAGAGACGATGCTCAGATCCGCCTAAGGCGAGAAATCTACTTGTACTCCGACTCGTCGATACCATAACGATCAATCTTGTTATAAAGAGTCTGGCGAGGAATCTTGAGTTGTTTGGTCACCCTGGACTTGTTACCCCGATTCCTCTGCAATGCCGTCAAGATCACCAATCGCTCCACCTCGGCGATAATGTCATTAAAGCCTTCAGTGGCGGGGATCCTCAGCACTATTTCATCCCGGGTCGATTGGACCTTTTCCCCTTGCAGTCGTTCGCTGGTCGACTCCTCCAAATACTGCTGAACCAACTTGCGAGGAATCACGCGGCCATTGCAGGTCAGAAGAGCTTGCTGGACGACATTTTTGAGCTGCCGAGTATTCCCCGGCCACGGGTAAACCTTCAGTTCACCCACGGCACTATCAGAGAAACGCTTTGAATGATCACCCGTTCCGCCCGACTCCGAGATGAACTGCTTTACCAGAATTGGGATGTCTGCGGTTCGCTCTCGTAACGGTGGGACCTCCAGTACGAAACCCGCAAGGCGGTAGTAAAGGTCCTCTCGGAATTTTCCAGCACTCACAAGTTCTTGAAGATCGTGGCGAGTGGATGCAATGACTCGCACGTCGACGGTAACTAATTCTGATGCCCCAACCGGGCGGAGAGCACCCTCTTGTAGAACCCGGAGTAATCTTTGCTGGATCTCCAGCGGCATATCTCCCACCTCATCGAGCAGTACCGTGCCGCCACTGGCCCTCTCGAACACACCCTTCCGATCTTCATCAGCACCACTGAATGCGCCTTTACGCCAGCCGAACAGTTCTCCTTCGATCAATGTCGGAGCAAGAGACGCGCACGAAACAACCTCGAAGCAACATCCGGATCTTGGCGTGTTTTCATGAAATGCGCGTGCGAGAAGTTCCTTGCCAGTACCAGTTTCACCTCGAATGAGGACGTTGAGATCCGTATCTCTCAGTCTCTCTACCTGTGAGAGAACCTGTATCATCCCTGGATCTACCGTCGATATCGCACCTACAGAGTAGGACGGCTCAACCTGTTGAGCGCTCGATTCAATATCTTCCAGCTGTATTTCAAGATCCTGCTGCACCAGCACTTCCTCGAGTCTCTCAAGCCTCGACTCAAGCTTTGAGATCATCCTCGCCTGCTTAGCGATCAGGTAAATATCGACGAGATCAAACTGGATCTGGTCGATCATCGAACGGAGAGTTGCGGCTGCCGATTTATCGAACTCTGATTCCGAACTTCCCTCGAGCAAAATAAGAACCCGTTCTCCATCGACGAGGGGTATTGAATAACTCAAAATTGGAGCCAAAGAGTTCGGACCGGATTCCTGGATCAACTGAGGTACTTCGAGAGCTCCCAGGCTCTCCAGCAGTTCGTGATCGATGTTCCCCGATAACCTCTGACCACCCACGCTGCGGACCAGAACTTCGTCGGCTCGACGAACGCCCTCATGATCCGGAGCCGAAATCAAATGGAGAACAGCGCAACGGGCCTTAAAGCTCTTCAGCAAGGCTCCCAGCAGCAAAGCTGCTAAAACCTCGAATCGTTTCCCACTCTCCACTTCGGTCAGGCCATGAAGCCCAGCTCGAAGTTCCATTTCTAGAGAGTTCTCCATCACGCTGAATGCCTCCTGGTTTTCCGCGCACTCACGAACCTGCACTGGGTCCCGATTCGGGGTATCCTTCCAGGGAACACCACGCCGGAAATACAGTTCTCTCGAATCGAGAACAGCTCCGGTAATGACGAGACTTCGGAAGGCTTACTACTGGGGAATATCGGCTCTCAACCGTGACCCCCTTGAGCCTTTCCCCTCGAAGAACCGTCTTGTAAGGAAGAATAGGAGAATCTCGGGCAACACGCAATTACCCGGGAGCACCCAGATATCATGTTGTCCTCTGTCTTTTTCTTGTGCCTACTGCTCTCAAACCCGCCAGCCATGCTGGGCCTGGATGACGACCTAGGGACCTGGATCGCTGATCTGGGTGCAGATGACTGGGCCACAAGGGAAGAAGCAGCTCGCCGCATTCTGGAGGCGGGCCCGGTAGCAGTAGAGGCTCTCCGCACGACCCTGCTGGATCCGGATCCAGAAATCCGCGCACGAGCAAAAGAACTGCTGGCGATTCTTTCTCCCCCTGTTTTACACCTGGACGTCATTCGTGTTGGCAACCTCGTGCCTTCTTCCCTACTTTCCCCTCGGGACGAAATCACAGGCACCACGATCCGATTCCATCAGGACAATCTTCGCCAAACCACGGTCTCTTCCCAGAAAGAGGAACGTCGAATCCAGGTTGAGATTCGTGGAACGGAACCACCGTATTCGGTCGAGATTTTGTTCCCGGGGATCAATACCTCCAGTATCTCCGGACCACCGGCACGAGGAGTGGAACCGGGAATCCCATGGGTCATATTCAACGAAGAGCGAGTCGTGATGGAAAAAGCCCAGGGGAAGACCGAAACAAGTGGAGAGTTAGCGACATGGGTAGCCCTTCTCAGTGACGACCTGGACGAGCAGTATGCTGACCTTTCTCCCCAAGAAAGAATCTCAGCTGCCATCGCAAAGCAACTTCCCAAGAGTGAAAACCCTCACCTGATGCGCCTGGCAGGTGTTTGGCCACAAGCAGGGTCGCTTCCTCCTTCCCGACCCACTGCTGAACCCAGATTCCAGGACGCAACAATGCTCGCGCGACTCTGTCGACAAGACCAGAAAGCTCTACCTGAACTCGCGAAACTGATCTCCTCGCATCTGGACGGAAGCGTGATGATCTCGACGGAACGAGTCGATGCGCTGATCGCTCCGCTCATCGAGGCGGGAGTCGAAAAGTCCATCGATCTATTCGTTCGACACTGTGGAGATCTCTCCCCCTGGACCCAGCATCTGACCTGGCTGGTTCTACAAAATCGAATCCAGGATCCTGGATTCGTCCAGACTCACGGAAAACAGCTGGTTGCAGCCCTCCTATCACCAGAAGCACTACCGATTCTTCGATGGACCAATCCCCGGATGGCATCGCTGTGGACAGCTCTCCATGACGCAATACCCGCCAGTACGTGGGATGAGGTTCTCACAGGCAGGATTGCCGACGCACTGGCAGAAGATATTGCCCAGTCAAGCGGCCGAATCCCGCTTGTGCTGGGAACACTGTGCTATCTGTCCAATCGTTCACATTCTCTGCCGAAGGGCTGGGAAGAACCGGTCGTAGAACTCCTCTCTACCCACCATGCAGAAATAGCCCTGGGGGTTCTCACCGCACAGAATCGTCAGGCCAACCTCTCTGAAGAGGTCTGGTTAAAGGTCATCAAAGAATTCGGCATCGGGATGACAAATTCTGACAGCACCGTCAGTTATCGAATTCGCTCTGGCCTCACTCGATTTGCCAGTTTTGATTTTCTCTCCTACCCGGTCAGGAGGGCCTTTCTCAACATGCTGTCAGTGTCACTCTCGGAAGGAGCGCAGAATCAGCAATCGATTGCTGAACAGTTGCTTTCAAAAGGAGTGGGTGGTGAGAAACAACCTCAACAACGCACCAAGACCCCCGACTACAAACAAAGGCGTGCTCGATACTGGCAAAAGAGGTTGAAGGATTTACCTGACGATGAACTCTATCAAGTCACCGAACCCGGAAACTGGGTCCAGTTATCGCTGGCCGATATCAAAATCGATCCCGATGGAACAATAATCCCCCTGAGAACCCAAAGACTGACATTAAGAACAGCACGAAAAGTGATTCAAATTGGAGACGAAGGGGATGACGAATCGATCCTGATCGAAAATAGCGTCAATAATACTTACCGACTTGCCGGGTCTGTTCTCTTGTTTGAAGATCGTCCCCTATTAACCCGCATGCGTGTCAAGTGGCGACGATGGGTCCATCGGTTCAACTCAACCCGACTGGGGCCAGAGAGTGCGGAAATCCGATCCAATATCAGCTACCAAACTCTGGTGCTCTTAAAAACGCTCGATGACGAAACAGGTTCCGCCAACGAGGGCTGGGATCGATCCGTCACCTGGAGTGACTTCGAGGAGGCTGTGCTGACAGCACTCGAGTCTGACATTCGTACAACCTGGATTGCCGCTGTTGACATCGCAACGACCCTGAAGCTCTCTTCGGCTCAAGAACAGCTGATTTCGATGTGGGAGAAATCTCCCCACGTGTCAATTGCCGGCGCCCTTCTGGTTCTGGGAGACCACCGCGGAAAAGGCAAACTGATCTCAACTCTCAGAACCCTGGAATCACGGGTCACGCGAGATGGTCAAAAAGTACTACAACAGTTGCTCTCGGTCGGCGATCTCACCGCCGTAAATCAGGTTCTCACTTGGCTTGAAAAGCCACCCGATAAACGAAACCGCACTCTGGAGAATCAATTGCCGAGAGCCCTTCAATCGCTCGAAACACTGCTCTCCAAAGAACGCCATCAGGACATCATCCCAAGGGAGAGGCTTCTCCAGGCTCTGGTCCAGCGCACAGATACCCGGAACCTCAGGAACTACGCCATTCCCATGCTCAGAAGGCTCACAGGGGTAGACATGGGCTGGTGGAACACATTTTCTATCACCGATAGCCAGGAACGTACTGCCGCCCAGGAAGAGGTCGCAGAACTGTGGAAGGACTGGTGGGCAAGAAAGAACCGGGCGAAATGAGATTCCTGTAAAGTTGGCACCCTCATACAGCCGATGAATCTTCCGTAGGCGAGAACCACCCGAGTACACCTCGGCCGACCTCTGGTCGGGTAACCAAGACTCGCCTCGGAAGGGAATCCAGATGAAAGCTCGCGAGGTTGGCCTCGAAGCATACTTCCATGACATCAATCGGCATCCCTTGTTGACTGCCGAGGAAGAACGAGAACTGGCCATCAAGGTTCGTAAGGGCGACCCAGCAGCTCGTGACAAGATGGTACGTTCAAATCTGCGCCTGGTGGTGAGTATTGCCAAGCATTATGTAGAACGTGGGCTGCCACTCCTCGATTTGATCGAGGAAGGGAACCTGGGACTTCTGAAGGCCGTGGAGAGATTCGATCCCGCTGCAGAATGTCGCTTCAGCACTTACGGAACCTGGTGGATCAAACAGTCGATCAAACGTGCTCTTATCGATACGGTCAAATCTGTTCGCATTCCTTCTTACATGGTGGAAACGATTACGAAATGGAAAAAAGCCGCCGGTGACCTTGCCATCGAGCTGGGGCGCCCTGCTCTTTTCCACGAGATCGCCGAGCGGATGGAAATCCCCATGGAAAAAACCGCAATCATCCAGAATGCCCTCCATGTTGCTGATTCCGTCAGTCAGACGATATCCATCGAGAACTCCTGGACCATCTCCGACATCATCGAAGATCCTTCTCAGGCCCAACCCCACACTTCTCTGGCGAAGAAAATCCAAATTGAGATGATCCAGAACCTCCTATGCCATCTCGAAGAACGTGAGCGCTTGATCCTGCGCATGAGGTATGGCCTCGACAACGGTGAGCAGATGACACTCAAGGAGATCGGTCAAAGAGTGCATCTCTCCAGAGAACGAGTCCGCCAACTAGAGAATGACGCGCTCGCAAAGCTACAGGAACTGGTAGCCCAGGGTCAGATCGAGCAACCCGAGATCTACGATGAGAACTTTGAGGAGACTTGCAGCTAACCGGCGCTACTCTTCCCCCCCATCGTGGGTTCGGATAGCATCCCCCCACGGCCCTGAACCTGCTGGTTCGGGGCCTTCAGAAACTGGGGGGGAAATCCATGGGCGAGACCACAGATGAACGTATCGATCTCCTACGACAACGAATCGCAACCGTTGCTGACTTTCCCGAGCCAGGAATCCAGTTCAAGGACATCACCACACTTCTTTCCTGCCTTCGTGCATTCCCCACTTCCATCGACCTCCTGGAGGAGCGGGTATCCGATCTCGGCGCCGAGATTATTGCTGCTCCAGAATCCAGGGGATTTCTGTTCGGAGTCCCCCTGGCACTGCGAATGGGAATCGGTTTTGTACCCATAAGGAAACTTGGCAAGCTGCCTCGCGAAACACGCTCCATCGAGTATGACCTCGAGTACGGTACCGACACAGTAGAGATGCATGCCGACTCCATTCAACCCGGACAAAAGGTACTGCTGGTCGATGATGTTCTGGCCACCGGAGGAACCATGGCAGCATGTTGCAAACTTGTAGAAGAGGTGGGTGGGGTGGTGATCGGCTGCGCCTTCTTGATGGAGCTACTGTTTCTCGATGGGAGAAAGAAACTCAAGGATACAAGGGTCATCAGTCTCCTTGAGGAGTCCGATTGAACCGCAACTCTGCACTTCGGCTGGCACGTGTTGCTTCCGAGGAAGCCCACAGAGCCACCGCGGGCCTGAAAAAGCCCGGCTTTCCGAAGCTGTTCTATCTTTCCTATCAGATTCGCGACCTTGATGTCTTCGAGGTCGAAGCACGTTACGGCTCGCTCTATCGCAATGAATCATATCGGAAAAGAAATTGCCTCGCCGATACTCATGTCGGAAGCCATCGCCGCGACCAGACTTCCGACGGCGGCCTGTTCGATAACTCCAAAGATGATGAATCTCACGGTTATGTGGAATTACCCATTTCCGACCGCTCGGAGCCGATGAAAATCGGTCTCTGGAGACTGACAGATGCGAAATATCGGGAAGCAGAGGAAGCTTTCCTGAGCAAGCGTGCTCACGAACTGACTTATCTGGATACCACTGAACACCTTGGGGCCTGGCAGAAGTGCCCACCGGTAGTCAATCATGGTGCCACCACCCTTCCGGCAGTAGATCAAGAGTACTGGTCTGAGTACGTCGAGAAAGCCAGTGCTGCGGTGCGCGCCTTCCCTCTGGTTCGCAACAGCCACGTCGAGCTGAAGGTGAGACACCAGACCAATCTGTTCGTGAATACAGAAGGATCTTCTCTCATCGAAAGTCGCTCATACTGGCAACTGGAAGCATATCTCTGGTATCTCAGTGATAAGGGAGATGGCATACCATGGATCGTCAGTCATTTCGTGCCATGCCCCGAACAACTACCAGATCTTTCGACATTCAAACGTGAAATCCGCTCCGCAGCGAAGTTACTGGAGAAGATCGCTGCGGCTCCGCGAATTCATTCCTATTCAGGTCCGGTACTGCTCGACCCTGTGCCTGCTGGGTTACTGGTACACGAAGCTCTCGGTCACCGGCTCGAAGGAAACCGGCTTCGGGCCAACGGAGAGGCTCGCACCTTTGCTGATTCGCTCGGCAAAAAAGTTCTTCCTGAATTCCTGACTCTCCACGACAACCCGAGTCTCGATTCCTGGGGAGATCTCCGAGGCAACCGGAAGGGATTGGTGGGACATTACCAATTCGACGACGAGGGGACTCCTGCCTCCGATGCCCGACTGATCGAATCGGGTGTTCTTTGTGGTTTTCTCAGCGGCAGAATGCCCGTCGAAAAACGTCACAGATCTAATGGCCATTCCCGCTCTCATCGCCACGAGAGAGCGATGAGCCGCATGGGGGTGACGGTTCTGGAAGCGGAGATCAAACACGATGAGAAGTCACTCAAGCAACAGCTGATCGAACAGGCCAAAATTCAGGGCGCCCCTTACGGAATCCGCATCCGTAACGCCTCTGGTGGAGAAACCTCAACCGAAGCCTACGATTTCCAGGCCTTTCTGGGCGATGTGGATCTCGCTTCTCGTATCTATCCCGACGGACGGGAAGAACTGGTACGCGGCGTCAATTTCATCGGCACTCCACTGAATGCAATCCATGGAATCATCGCTGCCGGAAACCGCCAGGAAATCGATAACGCATGGTGCGGAGCCGAAAGTGGATTCGTTCCAGTGTCGACCATCAGTCCCGCGTTGTTGATTCGTCATCTGGAACTGCAGAGCAAAGCAGAAACCCCATACACTCAGTATTGCTACCCGATGCCTGGAGATGAATAAAAACGAACCCACTCACTGCAATTGATTCACAATATCAGGAAGCAACGGACGAACCGCCTGGGTCATCAAGGCCCGGTTCGATCCCTCTCCTACTCTTGTCACAAACAGATCCGCAGCGTGCCGCGCCAATCCAAACTCATCGAGACAAGCTACTCCCCCACAGACCTCCATCGCTTCCAACAACAGGCTGGATACCGCCCGACTGCTATCAATCTTCAACTTCGCAGCCTGTTCCCGCTCCATCGTACCGTCGTCATACCTGTTCCCTAACGCGATGAGCCAGGTGAGGTTTCTTTCGAGAACTATGTCCATTTCCAGAATGACATCCTGGACTCTCTGGAATCTCCCAATGGGACCCCCGAATTGATCTCGTTCCTGAACGTAATGGCGCACCTTATCAAGAGCAAAGGCCAGAGATCCCAAAGCCAAAGAAGCCACGAAAAGACGACCCCCATTGAGCGTCGTTGCCATGACGTGAAATCCTTCATTGAAATCTCCAAGAATTTCATCGCGGCTTACTTCAACGGAGTCGAATGCAATCGAACCCGTCGAAGATAGAGGCCAGACCATCTTTCCTTCCATCTCCTGGTACTGAACCCCTTCCCGGTCTCTGGGGATGATAAAGCAGGTGCTTCGATGACCATTACGACCATCAGGATCGGTCAGGGCATGGACCACGACGTGGCTCGCCCATGCCGCATTCGTGCTCCAGCATTTCTCGCCCCGGATCACAAAGTGATCTCCAACCTGTTCAGCAACTACCTCGGGATTAGCCGCGTCCGACCCGCGACCGGGTTCAGAAAGACCAAAGGCAAACATTCTGTTTCCAGCAGCAAGATCAGGCAGATGTTCAAGTTTCTGTTTATCGCTACCAAACCTCAACACGGGGCTTGCCCCCAGCGATACTGCAGCTCCTACCGTGATGGCAACGGATTGACTCTGGTAAGAGAGTGCCAACCCTGCCAATAGCAAATCCGTAAGGCCTCCGCCCTGTCCTCCATGAGCTTCAGGAATCGGCAAGCCAAATAGACCCATGTTGCTGAGCTGAGCGATCACCTCGTCGGGGATCAGAACCTTACTACGTTCCCAACCCAGCAGTTGGTCCGCAATCTCGTCATCGGCGTATCGCGAAATCGAGCGATAAAGATCAAACCTCTCCTCGCCAAGGAGAGATTCCAGGTAATGGTCCATTCTTTTCGATCGCATCGGGCTCCCTGTTCGACAGAACCTGTCCTTGAAACTCACTTTATGATTGTTAACAGATTTTTGCCATTCACGTACCTTTTGTTTCTCGGCATATGTACCCGAAGGAGATAGCGGAAGGTGATCTGGAGCGTTGGTAAGTGGTATCCTAGACCACTACCGAATGGAGGAGGTGTTCCATGAGGTTCGAGATTTCTTTCAAATCATCGGCTTCGGTGCTTATTTCCTTGTTGCTGTTCTTCGTTTCAGATTCGAACGCGCTGGCCCAGACCTGCCCCGAAAATCTCGAGACGTACCCATCTTATGGGCAGCAGGAGATGGTGCTGGAATGGACTTTGCCACCAACCGGTGCGACCTCAGCCGAATTCGACCTCTACAGGGGTGAGGTTCTCCTCGCTACCGTGGACAGTTCCACCACCTCCTTTATCGACGATGTCTCCGGTCTGGAAGCCGATCGCCATCACATCCTCTACTACTCTCTAGTCCCCAGCACCTCGACTCCGCCTTGCCCCACTCTCTTTTCCAGAGGGGTCTACAGCACCGGCACTCTTTTCATGTACGAGGGCTTTGAGACCTATTCATCTGACATTGAACTCGAGAGTGTGGGAGGCTGGTCTATCGTCGATGAAAACAATCCGATTGAAGATTCGACATGGACACTGACCAATCCTCTAGGCAGACCAAATCCACCGAAGATCGACGGACATGAAAGTTATGGAAATTTCATCGTCTCGGACAGCGATTATGGTGGTGCAACAAATACCAATCCGATCGGCTCGGGAATGTCTCACGACATCTGGACTCCCACCTTTAACTGTTCCACCGCCGGCCAGGTGGTGTTGCACGCATCGATCGTCGCCCAGCTCAACGATAACGGAAATGCCGTGTTCGACATCGACGTCACCGTCGATGGAGGAACCAACTGGGTGACTGCTTATCGCCGCGTCGCCCCGACACGAACCACGGTAGAACCGGTCGCCACCATCGAAAATGCTGATGCCGTCTTCCAGTGGCTCGAAGTCGATCTGACCCCCTACGCAGCAGGACAAGCCTCTGTTCGGATCCGGTTCCGCCATTTCGAACCGAACTGGGACTGGTGGATTGCCGTCGACGATCTCCTGATCGACGACGTTCTGACGGTGACAGGAGGAGTCGATGTTCTGCTGG
>Ga0310342_100001726_pt1 | contig 13716 bp, 11 predicted proteins | sample S15DNA20500_MG_FD_206155 | JGI IMG/M metagenome (GOLD analysis project Ga0310342, IMG submission 206155) | Marine microbial communities from station ALOHA, North Pacific Subtropical Gyre - S1503-DNA-20-500_MG | ecosystem: Environmental > Aquatic > Marine > Oceanic | place: Pacific Ocean: North... | reverse complement strand
CACAGGGTCGGCCCGGCGCATATGGAGTTTGCCTTGGGCACAGAAATCATCGTCAACAGAACCGGGAGGGAGACCCGAGTAGCCGTGGTCGAAGGCGACCGCCTGTCGGAAATCCACATCGATCGTGGTGACCGTCAGGGCTACGTCGGAAATGTCTACCTCGGGCGCGTCGTTCGCGTCCTTCCTGGAATGCAAGCCGCCTTTGTCGACATCGGTCTGGACCGCGCAGCGTTCCTGTATGCCGGCGACATCTACCCGGAATTCTTGGACAAGAAGGGGATGGACTCGGGGGACCCTGACAACACCATGGCAGAGTCCAAGCCGCGCTCCCGTGCGAGATCCGGCCACCCTCCCATCCAGGACCTCATCAAGGAGGGCCAGGAGATCATGGTGCAGGTGACCAAGGATCCGATCAGCACCAAGGGCTCCAGGGTCACGACCCACGTCACCCTGCCGGGTCGGTACATGGTCTTCATGCCGACCGTAGATCACATCGGCATCTCTCGACGCATCGGGAGAGATCGCGAGCGCAAGAAGCTCCGGGACTTCGTCAACAAGCACAGGCCCAAGGGGGGCGGCTTCATCGTCCGCACCATCTGCGCTGGCAAGCCCACGAGCGCGCTCAAGCAGGACATGGACTACCTGCTGGAGACCTGGGCACAGATCCAGGAGAACAAGAAGGAGAAGAAGGCGCCGGCCTGCATCCACACCGAGCCCGACCTGTGCATCCGACTGGTCCGGGATGGCTTCACCGACGATGTGGAGCGCATGGTCATCGACGACAAGGAGATCTTCGAGGAGGTCAGCAAGTTCGTGGGCATGCTGATGAGCGACTTCAAGGATCGAGTCCAGATGTATCGCGGCCAGGAGCCGATCTTCGACACCTTTGGGGTCGAGGTCGAGCTCGGCAAGAGCCTGGGCCAGAAGGTCTGGCTGAAGTCTGGCGGCTACCTGATCATCGACCAGGCCGAGGCACTCACCGCCGTGGACGTCAACTCGGGCAAGTTCGTGGGCAACACCTCACTGGAAGAGACCATTGTGGCGTGCAACCTGGAGGCAGTCGACGAGATCGTCTACCAGCTGAAGCTCCGAAACATCGGCGGCATCATCGTGCTCGACTTCATCGACATGGAGAAGGCTGCCAACCGGGATCGGGTCTACAAGACGCTGGAGAAGGCACTCAAGATGGACCGTGCCCGCACCAACGTGCTCAAGATCTCAGAGCTTGGCCTCGTCGAGATGACGCGCAAGCGGGTCCAGGAAGACCTCGTCCGCAGCATCTCCGAGACCTGCCTGTACTGTGAAGGCAAGGGCCACACCCGCTCTCGAAATACCGTCGTCTACGACATCCTGAGAGAGATCCAGCGGGAGTCCAACCGGACCAAGAACAAGGACCAGATCTTCATCAACGTACACCCGGTGGTCGCAGATCTGATGTACGGCTCCGAGCTCTCCAGCGTGGAGAACCTGGAGTCCAGGATCGACAAGCGAATCGTGGTCCGAGCCATGGGCCACTACCACCTCGAGCGCTACGAGGTCTACAGCAGGTAGATGGCGGCCGCGGATGCCGTCCGGGTAGAGGGAGAGCTGCTGGGCTTCACTTTTCGGGCGGAGGACGGCGGCTTCTCCGTCGCCAGAGTCCGGACCGAGGACCGCGTACAGATCACCGTGGTCGGACCTGTGGGCCATGTGACCGAGGGGCAGCACCTGGTGCTGCAGGGCAAATGGGTGGATCATCCCCAGTTTGGCCGGCAGCTCCGGATCAAGAGTCTGCTGGTAGAAGACCCCAGAACCACACGCGGTCTGGAGCGATACCTGGGCAGTGGGGCGGTCGTCGGACTCGGCAAGGAGTTCGCACGCCGCGTGGTCGCGACCTTCGGCCTGGACACCCTGGCTGTCATCGAAGAAGAGCCCCATCGGCTACTGGAGGTTCCCGGCATCGGTCGCAAGCGAATGGAGCGCATTCGAGACCACTGGCAGGCGGACCTGAAGAATCGCGAGGTCTACGCGACGCTCCATGGCTACGGAATCGGCCGGGCGCTCGCGAACCGAATTGTCGAGAAGTATGAAGACAAGGCCGCCGGCATGATCAGTGCCCAGCCCTACCGCCTGGCAGCAGAAATTCCTGGCGTGGGGTTCCTGACCGCCGACAGGATCGCCCGAGATGTGGGGATCGCTGAAGATGCCCCCGAGCGTGCGGATGCCGCCGTGATTCATCTGCTCCGGGAGGCGCAGGGCGGCGGGCACTGCTTTGTCCCGAGGCGGGAGCTGACCACACGTGGCGAGACACTCCACGTGGGAATGGATGCCACCACCGCCGCGATCGAGCGGCTCAGCTTGCGCGGGGATGTGGTGCTCCACCAGACAGCGGACATCCAGGCCCAGCCCGTCTACCACCCGGTGCTCGAGCGCGCAGAGGCCAGAACTGCCGCACGGCTGAGAGAACTTCTCGACGGGTCTACCGGCGGCCACCCCGTCCCCTCGCCCATGCTGGACAAGGCGGAGGAACAGCTGAAGATCGCACTGAACCTGGGCCAGCGGCAGGCGGTGAGCAAGGCGATGGAGACGGGTGTGACGGTCATCACCGGCGGGCCCGGCACGGGCAAGACCACCACCGTCCGAATGCTGATGGCGATCGCTCGCGCACGCAGAGAGCACTGGCGCCTGGCCGCTCCGACTGGACGCGCCGCCCGGCGCCTGGCCGAGGCCACGGGTGCGGACGCCCGCACCATCCACCGCCTGCTGGAGTTCAATGGCCGCACCGGTCGCTTCATGCGGACCGCATCCAACCCACTGGAGTGCCATGGGGTGCTCGTGGATGAGGCCAGCATGGTGGACGTGCGGCTCATGGCCAGCTTGCTCTCGGCCCTACCTGACGACTGCAGGCTGGTCCTGGTCGGAGATGCAGATCAGCTGCCCAGCGTGGGGGCTGGTCGCGTTCTGGCGGACATCATCGCAAGCGCCCAGGTGCCCGTCTGCACCCTATCGGAAGTCTACCGCCAGGCCCATGGCTCCGGCATTGTCCGCAATGCCCACCGCATCAATCAGGGCGAGTCCCCGGTGAGCGGGGAGCAGGAAGAAGGCATCGATGACTTCTTCGAGGTGCACCGCGGCGAGCCCATGGAGGCCCAGGCCACCATCCTGCAGGTCGTGACCCAGCGCCTCAAAGACAAGGGCTTCCACCCGCTCCGGGACGTCCAGGTCCTCACACCGATGCACAGCGGCCCCCTGGGTACCCAGGCCCTCAACGAGGCCCTGCAGCGCTCCCTCAACCCCGATGGACCCGCAGTACGCCGCGGCCCCAAGGTGTACCGGGAGGGCGATCGGGTCCTGCAGCTGCGGAACGACTACGACAACGATGTCTTCAATGGAGATGTCGGCACCATTGTGCGCGCTGGCGGCGGCGCGCTGACGGTGGACTTTGACGGGCGCGTGGTGACCCTCAAGGGCGAGGCGCTCGGAGACATCGACCTGGCCTACGCCATCTCCATCCACAAGTCCCAGGGCAGCGAGTACCCCGCCGTCGTGGTGGCCCTTCATCGGGCGCACTTTGTGATGCTCCGCCGAAACCTGCTGTACACCGCCATCACCCGCGCCCAGCGCTTCTGCTGCGTGGTGGGCGACAGATGGGCGATCCGAACCGCTGTCTCCACCCGAGGCGGGGACGAGCGCTGGACCCGACTGAGCGAGCGGCTGCAGCCCGACTGGAAGCACCAATAGACCCGTCACTGGTTTTTCACGCCACGGCGGCGCCATTTCCGTTAGAGCGCGGGGTCCATTGGAGTCCGTGTGTCCACCGAGAGCCCCTACATCCCACGCGAGAAGATCCACGTCCGAGACGGACGCGTGGATCTGATGGCCTTTGACAGGGCTGGGCTGGAGCGGTGGTTCGTCGAGCAGGGAGACAAGCGCTTCAGGGGCCACCAGGTCTTCAAGTGGGTCTGGCAGCGCGGCGTCGTCTCTCCCGAGGAGATGACGAACCTGAACAAGACCACGCGTGCCTGGCTGCAGGAAAACGCCATCATCCCCAGGCTTCAGACCGCAGGTATTCAGCACTCCGAGGACGGCACCCGAAAGTACCTGTGGGAGTGCCACGACGGAAGCCATATCGAGAGCGTCTTCATCCCCGACGAGGACCACCCAGGAAAGCCCCGGCGCACCCTGTGCATCTCCACCCAGGTCGGCTGCGCCATGGCGTGCACCTTCTGCCTCACTGGCGACCTCGGCCTCAAGCGAAATCTGCTCCCCAGCGAGATCGCCACCCAGGTGCTGCAGGTCGCCCAGGACCTCGGCACTGAGCGCCCGATCACGAACATCGTGATGATGGGCATGGGAGAGCCGCTTCACAACCTCGATCACATCATTGTGGCGCTGAGGACCATGCTCGATGAGGACGGCCTGAATCTCTCCCACCGGAAGATCACGGTCTCCACCGTGGGCCTGATACCCGCCATGAAGAAGCTGGCCAACACCCTGCCCGTGAACATCGCCGTGAGCCTGAATGCCTCCACCGAGGAGCAGCGCATCCAGGTGATGCCCATCACCAAGAAGTACTCCATGGCCGAGCTGATGCAGACCTGCCGGGATCTGCCGCTTCCAAGGACCAAGCGGATCACCTTCGAGTACGTGATGATGGCCGGCTTCAATGATTCGCTCGAGGACGCCGCACGGCTCATTCAGCTGATGAAGGGCGTGAAGTCCAAGATCAACCTGATCCCGTACAACGAGAACCCCCATCGGACCATCAAGCGGCCCTCGGATGCCCAGGTGAAGTCATTTCAGCACTACCTTGTGACCCGAGGTGTGCACTGCTCTGTTCGGGCGACTCGAGGGCGCGACATCTCGGCCGCTTGCGGCCAGCTTGGCAAGGGCAAGGAGCTCCAGGAGCCACAGACACCGGCAGATGAAGCCCCCGTCGGTTAGGACCGGCACCGAACATGGTCGCCCAGCCGTGCGATGATCGGCGGGCGCGCTGGAGGAAGCAATGAGCGCACTGAGGATCGGCGTCATCGGCGGGAGCGGGTTGTATGACATGCCCGGGCTCCTGGACCTGCGTGAGGAGGCCGTGGATACGCCCTTTGGCGCACCCTCGGACAGCTACCTCATCGGCCGTCTACAGGGGCTCGATGGGGTGGAGCTCGTCTTCCTGCCGCGCCACGGCCGGGGTCACAAGCTCAATCCCTCGGAGGTCAATTACCGGGCAAACGTCTTCGGCATGAAGAAGCTGGGGGTGTCCTGGATCATCAGCGTGTCCGCAGTAGGCTCTCTCCGGGAGGAGGTGGTGCCGGGCCACGTGGTGGTGATCGATCAGTTCATCGACCGCACCAAGAACCGAGCGTCGACCTTCTTCGAGAAGGGGCTCGTGGCCCACATCGCGTTTGGCGATCCGGTCTGCAGCGCGCTCCGCACCTACCTGCTCGACGCCGCCAATACCGCGGGCGCAACCGTGCACGATGGCGGCACCTATGTCTGCATGGAGGGCCCCGCATTCTCCACACGGGCAGAGTCTGAGCTGTACCGGTCCTGGGGCGCAAGAGTCATCGGCATGACCAACCTGCCCGAGGCCAAGCTCGCCAGAGAGGCCTCCATCTCCTACGCCACCCTGGCCATGGCCACGGACTATGACTGCTGGCACACGGGTCATGATGACGTGACCGTCGATCAGGTCATCGCGGTCCTTCGCGCCAACGTGGCCCTGGCCCAGCGGATCATCGCGGAAGCCGCACCGCTGATCGCGGCCCACCCCGGCCCCGCTCCTCACCACAATGCGCTACAAGGCGCCCTGCTGACCCCCGCCGATGCCATCTCGGAAGAGCGCAAGCAGGCACTCGCCCCGCTGATCGGAGACTGCCTGTGAACATCCGCCTCCTCCTCCTCCTCGTTCTCGCTGGCTGTGTGACGCAAAAGAAGGTCCGGCAGTCTGAGGCGCGTACTGATCTGGGCACGGCCTACCTCAGAGAGGGAAATCCGCCGGGCGCGGTCCACGCGCTCAGGGAAGCCACCCGGCACAATCCACAGAACGGAGTCGCCTGGGAGCGCCTGGGCCTGGCCTACATGGCGAGCAATGCCCTGGATGACGCAGAAACTTCCTTCAAGAAAGCCCTCCGACTCGTCTACGAGGACAAGGGCCGGGTCTTCTACAACTACGGCCTGCTGCTCATCCGGATGGAGCGCTTCGAGGATGCCATCACCCAGTTCGAGGCGACCCTGGCCGATCTCACCTACCGGACCCCCTCCCGGGCGCTGAACAGCCTGGGCTTCGCACTGCACCTACTCGGTCGTCACGATGACGCCATCCAGCGCTTGACCGATGCCATCCAGCGCAGCCCCAAGCTGTGCCAGGCCCGCTTCCACCGCGCGCTGGCATTCCAGGCCAAGGGCAACAATGAGCTGGCACTCAACGACTTCGAGGCCGTAATTCAGATCTGTGGAGACGATGCGGCCGGCGCCTACCTGCATGCAGCACCCGTGTTGTTTGCACTCGACCAGAAAGAGGCCGGCTGTGACTACCTCGTGACCGCTCAGAAGAACGCCCCGAACACCGACCTCTCCCGGGCTGCAGCACGGCTCTTTGCCAAGGAATGCCCGTCGTGATCGAGCTGCGGCACGAGCGGGAACGCCGGGGATGGACATTGGATGATGTCGTCTCCCGCACCCGAATTCCGCGCCGCTACCTCGAGGCACTCGAGGATGGAAACCACGACGTCTTGCCCCCCGGGCCCTTCCTGAGAGGCTTCCTCCGGCAATACCTGGAGTTTCTGGGCCAGGACCCCGATGCTCCCGACGGCAACGAGACCGACGAGACGATCGAGACAGACGATCCGCCAGACACCGTCGACCTCATCGATCCGGCGCTGGGAGAGCCCACCGCCGAGGTCTACACCCCGGCGGACGAAGTTCCACTGCTCCGCTTGGTGATCGCCGGGTTCGTGATCACGCTGGCCATTGTGCTCGCCCTGCAGGTCACCGCCCGGCTCCACACCCCCACACAGACCGGTTCCCCCGTGGCGGTCGCACCCATCGGCGCCCCCCAGCGCGTGCGCATCTCCGCCATCGAGGACGTCAAGATCACCGCCACCGTAGACGGGGAGCAGGTCTTCGATGGGACGCTCAAGGGACGAGACTCCCTGGACCTGGAAGGAAAGGAGCGCGTGGCGCTCGATGTCGACGACCTGGAGCGCGTCCAGATCAGCTACAACAAGGAACAAATCGAGCCTCTGCACAACCTCTCTCGGGGAAGACGCCTCGTCTTCATCCGGGACCAAGAGAACTAGGCCATGGCTGAGCGCGTACGCAAACTCGTGGAGGCCATGCGCCGACTCGCCCGAAAGGGATCGGTCTCCGCGCTGCACCGCACGGTCGAGAAAAGCCGGCCGGAGGACATCGCAGATGCGGTGAGTCACCTGGCGCCAGCAGAGCAGCGCCTGGTATTCAGCCAGGTCGACGATCCCGAGACCGCGGCCGCCGTGCTGGTTCAGCTGGACGAGGCCGACTTCAAGCGACTGGTTCAGGACATCGACTTCACCTACCTGGTCGCTGTGCTCGACCACATGGAGGTCGACGACGAGGCCGACGTCATCGCTCTGCTGCCGGAAGAGATCCGGGAGCGGGTCCTGACCGCCATCGAGACACAGGACAAGGAACACGTCGAGGAGATTCTCGCCTGGCCAGAGGACTCCGCCGGCGGAATCATGCAGCCCCTGGCCTTCCGAAGCCACGAGTCCACCACCTGCCGGGATGCGATCAACGCCCTGCATGAGCAGACCGACGACCTGGAGATGGTCTTCTACCTGTATGTCGACAACGACAACGATCAGCTGGTGGGCGTGACCTCGCTGCGGGCCCTGCTGACCCACCCTCCCTCCACACCCCTCTCCGAGTTCATGACCACCGAGGTCATCACCGTGCACCCGGAGACGGACCAGGAGGACGTGGCCCGTCTGGTCAGCCGCTACGACATGCTGGCCATCCCGGTGGTCGACGAGGGCCGGCGACTCCTGGGCATCGTCACCATCGATGATGTCGTCGATGTCATCAAGGAAGAGGCCGCCGAGGACATGCTCCTCATGGCGGGTGTCGGCGATGAAGATCAGCAGATCGGCGGCAGCGTCTTCACCGCCGCAAAGCAACGGGCACTCTGGCTCTTTGTGACCCTGTTCGGTGGCATGGCAATGGCGGGGATTATCGGCGGCTTCGAGAGCCCGATGGACACCAAGAAATTCGCCATGCTGGCGGTATTCATCCCGGTCATGATGGGAATGGGCGGCAACGTCGGTATCCAGGCGGCTACCATCGCGGTCCGCAACATCGCCACGGGCCATGCGACGGTCACAGGTGCGCCGACGATGATCTTCCGGGAGGTCCGCATCGGACTGCTGATGGGCATCACCTTCGCGATACTGCTGGGGGCGTATGCCTACCTCACCACCCAGTCGGACCCGCTGCTCTTCGGAACCGCCATCGCGCTCTCCATCCTCTCCACGGTGGTGGCTGCGGCCTCATTCGGCCTGCTGGTGCCCGTGACGCTGCACCGATTTGGCATTGACCCGGCTGTGGCGACCGGTCCGTTTGTCACCACCGGCATCGACATTGTGGCGATCTTCATCTACTTCTTCACCTGCAAGGCAATGCTGGGGCTGTGAGCCGAGCCCGCCCCCTTCCGGTCCAGGCCCCGGCCATTGTCGTCGGGCTTCGCGCCTTCAAAGAGGCCGACCAGATGGTCGATCTCCTGACACCCGAGCACGGACGGATCACGGCACTCGCCCGTAATGCGCGACGTTCTCTGCGGCGCTTTGGCGGCGCTCTGGACATTGGGAACCGGGTGGAGGCCAGCGTGCGCCCACCACGCGGCGGGCTCTGGGGACTGGACGAGGCCTCAATTGTCCACGACCGTCGCAATATCCATCAGGACCTCGATCGACTCACACTGATGGCCTACGCCTGCGAAATCTGCGGCCGCCTGGCACAAGAGAACCACCGGGAGCCCAAGCTCTTTGGCCTGCTCGATGCGACCCTCACACTGCTGGACGCCCTGGACCAGGCGCCGTCCGCCCAGTTTCGCCTGGGCCTGGAGGCCAAGGCGCTCACATTTGCGGGCATCACACCGATCCTGAATGCCTGTGCCACATGTGGCGAGCCGCCCGAGGCCCCGATGGTGATCGTGGCGCATTCCGGCGGGGCCCACCACGCCCACTGCATTCCTGGCGGTGGGGCCTCCGCATCCCTGGCCTGGCTGACCGCCGTAGAGCTTGCCCGGCGCAGTCCACTCCAGGCCAGTGTGGATGCGCAGCTTCCCAGCGGACCCCAGTGGGCGCTCGCCGAGGGAATCGAGGCCCACATCGGAAGCGCTATCCGATCCCGTAAAGTGCTGAGTACAATCTCCAGTAGCCCCTCCTGAGCGGGCCCTCCCGCCACACGTTAGGAAAGTGCCGTGCGCACAGCTATTCCCGCCCTCGTTTTTGCCGCCATGAGCGCTTCGGCTTGCACCACGCCCCAGCGCAGCTCCGACATCCGCTGGGCGGGATGGGTACTCAGCAGCCTGCCAGCCGCCGAGGGCAACACCCTTCTGGAAACCGGCGAGGTGGAGATCACCTGGCCTGACGGTACCCATCTGGGAGCTGCTGAGCCGAGCGAGAGCAGTCCTGGCTTCTACTCACTGAGTGTCCCTGCGGACGAGGAAATCAGCCTGCGGATTAGCGGGAAGACCCTCCACACCACAGTCTGGCGCACACGAACACCTCGTGCGAACGGCTTCTGGATCTACGGCTCTGTGTTCGGTGTCGACGTGGCTACCCTGGACATCTACCTGGACGCGGTCGTCGATCTCACCGCCGATGAGATTCCCTGGCAAGAAGACCAGGCCGGCGCACTCATCTACGGAACCCCCACCATCCGTGACGCGGAAGACGAGGCCGCCTGGACCGGTGCACAGCTGACGGCGCTGGACTCGGAAGGGGGTATCGGCACAGTGATCGCGCTAGCCCAGGACCCGGAGACCGGCGCCATGGGACTGGCGACAGGTCCGAGCGGCATCCTGGGCCCGAACCACGTCGACGGCCCCATCGCCCTCATCATTGCCTATGACCTCGCCCCAGGCCCCGTGCGACTCATCGTTGAGGGCAGCGATGGCCGCACGGCCGTGGCAGACTGGGTCAGCCAGGACGGCGATGTCCTGAGTGCGGCTCACCTCACCCTTCCGAGTGTAGACCGATGATCTGGCTCGCTTTGATGGCCTGCGCAGAGCCGGTGACCTCCATTCAGGTCTCCGGCCAGGTTCTTTCCGGACAAGACAGCGTGACCGGCGCCCCGGATGTCCTGGTCCTCGTCCGAGACGGCAACACGAACGAGTACAGCGAAGCGACGACAGACGAAGACGGAGTGTTCAAGGTCGAGGTCCCGGCCAGTACGATGTTTCACCTGGAGCTGGCCAGCCCAGAGGGCATCTCCACCGCATTCTCAGTGCTGTCCGGCTCTGCGGATTTCGACATTCCTGCGGGCTACCTCTGGATCCGCTCCCCGCTCGAATTGGACGCATTGCGGATGGATTTCGAGAACTGCGACTCTGTGGGTGAGGACGGCGGCATCATCGAGGGCACCATCCACTTCACGGCAGTCCATACCTCTTCCGGCCTGAACCTGGTGGCGGAGGAAGCAACGGCCCTGATCTACGAGTCCGACGGCATCACGCACGAGGTCTGCTACCTGGACGACGACGGTGTGTCAGACCCTGCAGCGGAGCAAGTCGGGGCGACCGGGCGCTTTGCAGCCTTCGGAATCCCGGCGGGACCGATCTCGGTCCAGTTCACCTACGCCATCGACACCCTCACCATCCAGAACTGGGGCAACGTGTACCTCCCGGAGAATGGGGTCGGCCCATTCTATCCAGCCCTGATCGACCTGCCGTGACGACTGCGTTCTCTACATTCTCAGAGCCGCATGCCTGGCTGATCCGCGGCCTGGTCGAGTATGGGTGGCGGGATGCGACACGCTCCCGATTGGTGCCGGCCGGTGTCTTCGGGGGCTTCGATCTCTCCTTGATGCCCGGCAGCCAGGGACGAGAGGGCGTGATTCTACTGGTACCGGCTGTGGCCGATGGCCAGCGATGCCACGAGGACGAGGTCTATAGCTTCGAGATCGTCCTGACCCACAACGACCAGGGACCGGCCTTCGCCGTGCGCTCCGCAGACTGCAATTACCTCCATGAGTTCTCCTATGACCCCGCCAATCCCGTGTGGACCGCCGGGTACATCCATCAGGCACTAAACGAGTATGTGCCGGGCTTCGTTCGATGGAGGCTGGGGGGCGGTGAGCTGACCTGGGCGCAGCGTCAGGGGGTACCCACCATGGATGCTGAGCCGTGCTCCGCCAGCCTCGCCACATGGCTCGAGCAGCAGATTCGACTCCATCAGACCCTCGACTCCGGGCCTCAGCAGAACTGGTGGACCGGGGGCGGGGTCCCCGGCGGCACCGCCCATGCGCCGCTCGGCGCGATCGCCACCATGGGGAATGCCGCCGGCACAACGCACGTGCGGCCAGAAGGAATGCGGATGCTCGATAGGCCCGGGGCCGCGCTCTCCACCATGGTCTGGATGCACGGCATCGCGGCATGCTGTGCGGCGGTGAACATCATCACCACCGTGGCCTTGTTTGGTATGAAGCGCCCCTTTGCCCTGATCACCTCCACCGTGTTCATCCTGTTCGTGGTGGGCATGACCTCGATCGCAAACCGAGGCATCACTCAGTACAAGGAGTGCCGCGGGCGGCTGCTGCCGTGGGTGGCCATCGTCTACGCGGGCGTGGTGCCCGTCTGCTTCATCGGCGGACTTCCGGTGGCTGTCTGGGCGGGTATGCGGTGGCGGGATCCCCGGGTCAAGGCTCTGCGGGCCTGACGATACAAACCTGTGGATTCCTCAGGTATGCTGCTTACGGGACGGGCCCAGGAGGATTCATGTCGACCCATACGCTCCGGCTTCGCAGCCGCATCTTGAACGCAATTGGTGTGGCCCCTGCGGCCACCGTAGTCCTGGCGCTGGCAGGTATGGCCTGCGATGGGAACTCGGACAAGGGTACGGACGACACCGGACCGACCGAGGATGCCGACGCCGATACGGACACGGACACCGACTCCGACACGGACACCGACTCCGACACGGACACGGACACGGACACGGACACGGACACGGACACGGACACGGACACCGACACCGACACGGATACCGACACGGATACCGACACAGATGTGGACCCCACCTGCGAGGCCGTCCCCGAGCCTGCCGTGGACTTCCTCGATGAATCCACCTGGCCGTCTGGGCGCGACCCATTCATGGCCTGCGTCAACTACCCGGACGGCGCCTCTTTTGAAGATTGTCCCGCCTACGAGACCATCAGTCCCTGGGCCCACCTCGAGGAGAGCTGGGGAGGACCGCCCTACGGCGACATATTCTGTAGCTGGTCTGCGACCACGACCTGTGGCCCGGAGGAGGCCCGTCCAGATGCGTGCTGCTACGTCTTCGAAGAGCTGGAGATCTCCTGCGCTGTTCCAGGCCGGCCGTTCCGGGTCGACGGGCAGGCGCGCGTAGCGGCACCGGGTGACGCGGCGGGCTGGAACGCGGAAATACCGGTATCTATCGACGCCCTGAGTCGGGCCCAGCGCCGCAAGCTGGCCCTGCACTGGGCGGATGCGGGCCGCGCCGAGCACGCCAGCGTGGCGGCGTTCTCCCGCTTTGCCTCTGAGCTCCTCGCGCTGGGTGCGCCGGCTGAGCTGGTCGCCGAGGCCACCCGGGCCATGGCCGATGAGATCACCCACGCCCGACTGTGCTTTGGCATCGCGAGTGCGGCAGCCGGCACCGAGATCAGCGTGGGCAGCATCGACATCTCCGGATCCCTGGACAATGTCAGTCCCGCCACCTTCCTGGTGGACACCATCCGCGAAGGCTGCGTCAACGAGACCATCTGTGCTGCCCAGGCCGACGCGGCCCTGGCGGGCACCACGGACCCGGCGATCCGCGACGCGCTCTCGAAGATCGTCGAGGACGAGCAGCGCCACGCCACCCTGGCCTGGAAGACCGTCCGATGGATCCTCGATACCCACCCAGACCTGCGGGATCTCGCGGCGAAGACCTTCGAGGCCGCAGTGCGAGGACCCACGCCGGTCTGCAGCACGGCCGAGGATGCCACGCTCATCAGCCACGGCGTCCAGACCATGGCCGAGGACCGTGCCATCTCCCTGAGGGTTCTCTCCGAGGTGATCGGGCCCTGCGCGAGTGCGCTGATGGGAGAGCAGGTCACAGAGAGTGCTGCTGTCGCCTAGGGGCGAAGGCGCTCCCGCGCGTTAAAGACAGCCCCTCGACGGGGCTCTCATGACCTTTCAAGATCTCATTCTTGCCCTGCAGCGCTACTGGGGTGAGCGGGGCTGCGCGATTCTGCAGCCCTTCGACATGGAGATGGGCGCCGGGACCTTCCACCCAGCGACCTTCCTCCGGTCCATCGGGCCGAAGCCCTGGCGGGCGGCCTATGTGCAGCCCTGCCGCCGGCCCGGAGATGCCCGATACGGGGACAACCCCAACCGCCTGGGCCACTACTACCAGTTCCAGGTCATCATCAAGCCCAGCCCCCTGGACATCCAGGACATGTACATGGGCTCTCTCGAGGCCATCGGCATCGATCTCAAGAAGCACGACACGCGCTTTGTCGAGGACAACTGGGAGTCCCCCACAC
>Ga0310342_100001725_pt1 | contig 13717 bp, 7 predicted proteins | sample S15DNA20500_MG_FD_206155 | JGI IMG/M metagenome (GOLD analysis project Ga0310342, IMG submission 206155) | Marine microbial communities from station ALOHA, North Pacific Subtropical Gyre - S1503-DNA-20-500_MG | ecosystem: Environmental > Aquatic > Marine > Oceanic | place: Pacific Ocean: North... | reverse complement strand
GAGGCCAGGGAGAGAATCGGCTGCTCAGACCGCTGCCGGGCTCAAGCGCACCCCCAGGGCTGGCGAAAAGGGACTGGGAGTTCGCCATGCCGATACAGGAACAAATTCAGGGACGATGCTGGAGTGTGCTCGTCGTCGAGGACGACGTGCGCGTCGCCACCTTGCTGGGCGCGACCCTGGCTACTTCGTTCGAGGTGAGGGTCGTCTCCACGGCGGAGGAGGCCCTCGCGGCCCTCGACAGTGGCGAGGAGTGTGACCTGGTCTTGACCGATCACCACCTCCCGGGGATGAGCGGCCTCGACCTGCTCGATGACGTCCGTGCGCGTAGGCCCTCCACACGCCGTCTGATGCTCACTGGAGATAACTCGAGGGACATCCACGAGCGCGCGATCAACGAGTGTGCGGTGCACCGCTTCCTCGCGAAGCCGTGTGATCCGAGCGAAGTGCTCTCTGTCTGTGAGGAGAGCCTCGTTGAGTTGGAGGAGGAGCGCGCAGCCCAGGTACAGATTCAAGAGTTCGGCTTCATGCGCGCGGCGCTCACCGACCTCAACGAGATCTTGGAGGAGCGACTCGATGACAGGGAAGGCTCGCTCGCCGGACTCCAGAAGCACGCGCTCGAGCTCGCCTGTGCGGAGGATGCCCAGGAGATCGCGATGCTCACCGAGCACGCCTTGCTGGGTTTGCTCGGAGGTCGTGCGGTCAAGGTGATCTTGGACTCCAACGAGTCCATGGAGCAGGACGCGCCGTGGTGTGTCGCGCTCGCAGGCTCCGAGGGCGGTGTGTACGGCAAGGTCTGTGTCACCCCCAAGGACGAGCGGGACGAGCTCGACCTCAGCGCGCAGGCGCACCTCGAGGCGGTCGCTTCGACGGCGTCCGTCGCCTTGGACAACGAGGCGCGCCGGGCCGAGCGGGATCGCGCCCAACAGTCTGCGATCCTCGCGCTCGCGCGACTCGCTGAGAAGCGTGACGACGACACGGGTCGCCACCTCGAGCGCGTGAGCCAATACTCGCGCCTCATCGCCGAGGGCCTGCGCCGACAGGGGCTCTACACCGAGCTCATCACTGACGACTGGACCGAAGACTTGGTCCGCTCTGCGCCGCTCCACGACGTGGGGAAGGTCGCGATCCCCGACTCGATCCTGAAGAAGCCAGGCCCTCTCACGAACGCCGAGCGGGAGGTCATGAAGACCCACACGACGATCGGCGCGGCGACGCTCGAGGCGGCCCACGTCGAGGGAGGCGCGCGAGGGTTCTTGGAGATGGGGCGGGACATAGCTCTCTGCCACCACGAGCGGTGGGACGGCGAGGGATATCCGCGCGGTCTCGTCGCCTCCGAGATTCCGCTAGCGGCGCGGATCCTGAGCCTCGCCGATGTCTACGACGCGCTGACGACCAGCCGGCCCTACAAGGATGCCTGGTCACATGCTGAGGCGGTCGCCTGGATCGGGGAGCGGGGCGGCTCGCAGTTCGATCCGGAGGTGATCGCCGTGTTCCTGTCCCAAGAGGGCGAGTTCGACACCACGCGCGAGCGACTGGCTGACGAGGAGCACGAAGAGACGCCGGTCTGACGGCGACCCCTCAAAGACGCGAGGTTGTCTCCACCTCTCTCGCGCTGGCCACCCCCATCCCGAGCACGATCCCGCGCCTGAAGTCAGCTACTCGGGGAAGACCCAGACAGCCCGCAGGGCCTCGACGATCTCGTGCTTGAGCGTCTCGGGGCTGAGGCAGCTCGGTGCGAGGAGCTCGTTGTGCTCGTCGAAGCTGGGCTGGTTCGGCGCGCCGCACCACACCTCCGGGGCTGCGTTGGTCGTGTCGTGGGTGTGCCACTCACTGTCTCCGCCTGCGGCACGCTCCAGCTCCTCGAGGCGCCCACGCAAGGCCTCGAGGTCGGGTCGCTCGAGGAGTTTGCGGCTCACCATGTCGAACCACGAGGTCGTGTTGATCACAAAGCGACAGCTCGTCCCCTCGGGGGTCGGGTCGAGGAGCAGCACGCGGTCAGCGTCGGTCTCGGCGTAGAGGGCATGCCTGCCTGGGGCGAAGTCCATCGTGGGGGAGCCAGTCCAGATCGTGAGGTCGAAGTGCACGAGGTCATCGCGCGCGGCCGCCAACAGGTCAGCGCGGTCGCGTCCGAGGCGGGCGAGGGCAGGGCCGTAGAGGTCCTCGTGCTCGGTGTAGCCGCCCTCCAACCAATTTGGCAGTCGCTCGAGCAGGTCCTCGATCACGAGTTGCCGCTGGGCTGCCTCGTCCGGGCACTCGGAGAGGCGCGCTCTGATGGGTGAGGTGGTGGGCTCTCGCCAGCAGCTGACGAGGTGGTCGATGCAGAAGGCCTGTTCATTGGGGACCTGGAAGAAGTCACCCGCGGCCGCGGCGTCGAGGAGCGCCTGTTCATGGCGGAGGGCGTCTGCGGGATGCAGTACGGCGTAGGTCGCGCACAGGCCGTCGGTGTCCGAGTGGTTGTTGACGACGGCGACGCAGCCCGCGGCGCGGCGCTCGCGCTCGGCTGCGTCGAGGCGCGCGAAGAGGAGGGCGCTCCCGGTCGAGAGGTCGTGGCGGAGGTCCTCAGGTGTCTCGTTGCCCGGCCAGTGGGAGAGGTTGAGTCCCGACGCGCCGAAGTAGCCATCAACCGAGAGGACAGGCTCTGTGCCCGGCTCCTCCTGGAAGCGGTAGGGGAGGTTCATTCGCCCTCGCCTTCCTTCTTCTTCTTCCTCGCCTCTTCGCGCTCGCGCTTCTTGCGTTCCCGCTCGATGCGTTTCTGTAGTCGCTCCAAGTTGTTGGCGGAGTCTCGCTTCGCGATCTCGGCGAGGCTGAGTTCGTACTCCCCGAGGGAGTCTGGGTCTTTGAGGAGCTCTGTGGACTGAGCGAGGGCGCGCTCATAGAGCGAGATGGCGAGCTCGTACTCTTGGTCGAGGTAGTAGTCCAGGATCACGGCGCGGTCGTTCAGGAGGTGGGGCTTTGTGTCGTCCAGAACAAATGCCTGCTCGTAGGCGACGTTCGCCCGCTCAAAGAGGCGCGATGCTTTCTCGCGGTCTGCCTTTGTGGCTTTCCGCTTGGAGAATCCGACGCGACCGACCAGGGATTCTCCGGCGTCACGGCAGAAGAGGCCGAGGTCGTTCAACATCTCCCAGTTCTTTGGGTCGGCAGCGACGCGCGCCTCACACAGGTAGACCGCGTCAAAGAGGCGCTTCTCGTCCGAGAGCCTCTTCAAGGCTCCGCTCAGGACCAAGGAGTTGTGAGCGAAGTTGGTTTGGACTTGTGCCGCGAGCACCTCCATACCGAGCCCGCCGAGCTCGCGGAGGCACTCCAAGAAGCCGTCGAGGTCCGATTGATGGAAGCGGGCCTCAGCGCGATACCACCAGCTGTCCGTGTAGGCGGGGAAGAGCTTCAGGACGCGGGCGAAGGTCGTGTCGCACTCCGCGTACTCTTTCTCCTGGAACTGCGCGTAGCCGAGCCACCAGAGCGGCGTGGCCTCCGCAGCAATTTGGTCTCCATATCGGGCCTCGAAGGCTTTGCAGCCCTCCTTCAAGCAGGAGATAAGGAGCGTGTTTCCGAGGGACTGGGAGATCTGGACGAAGTTCACTTGGGTCGGTTCCCAGGCGACGGCGACGGCGTACTGCGTCGCGGCCTCTTCAGGCGCCTCCTTCCAGACAGCGAGGTCGCCGAGCTTCGAAGCAGCTTGTGCTCCCATGGACGCGTGGCCGGCGATGTCCTTGTCGATGGCGTCGAGCGCTCCACGGAATGCCTTTTTCGCTGCTGCGTGGTGCGCGTCTGCTTCGTCTGCCTTCGTCTCGTCCGACCTCACGGCGATGTACTGCGAGAAGCAGACCTCACCGAGGAGGTGATGAGCACGTGGGTTGGCGGAGGCTCTCTTTGCAGCTTGCTCTCCTGCGTTGCGGGCGTCGTCGAGCTGCTGGGTGTTCCAGAGCGCCTCAGTAAGGGGGGTGAAGGCGTCTGCGTAACGTGCAGGGTCTGCAGCGACGGCGCTCGCTAGGACGTTAGCAGCGTCTCGAAACTGGAAGTCCACGAGTCCGCCCTGGCCCTGGGCGATCGCGTCGAGGGCTTGGCGATGGAAGGCGATCCCGCGCAGGTAGTCTGCGTCCTCGGAGGAGAACTCTCCGCTGTCTGCGGCCTCGAGGACCTCAGTCACTTGTCCGATGCCCGCGCGGGTGCGCAGGCTCCAGAACCGCGTCTCGGTAGAGGGCTCAAGGCCCTCGAGGACTTGGAGCGCGTCGTAGTCCCGCCCGGCGCGGACGAGTTCGAGGGCTTGGGTGAGATCCGCGTTCCCGATGGGGAGCGCGACGAGGAGGGCGGGAAGGAGAAGCATGGTGTCAGTCTTCTTCTTCAGCGTCCGTGTCGTCAGGAGGTGTGACGTGCTCGGGGGTGGCAGGATCCGCCTCTTGGGCTGCTGCTCTCGCCGCGCCGATGCGAGCGGTCAAGGCATCCTTGGCCCGCAGAGACTCTGCGTCCTCCACGCCCCATCGGTGGAGCGCGCGCACCTCTTTAGCAGAGATGACGTCCGCTTCGATCAGGTCGCAGAGGGGCAGGAGGACTTGGTGGATCAGCTCGCGACCGACAGGGTCGAACTCCACGCACTGGCGGAACCACTCACGCGCGTCCCCTGAGGCGCCGCGGAGGGTGAGCTCGAGGTATCCCAGGTTCTGATAGGCGTCCCCGACGGCAGTGACGATGTCTGGATCCTCCTCGGCCTCACCGGCCGCGACCTTCGCGAGCTGGGCGTTCCCCGCCTTGATGGCTTGGAGGTGAAGACCAGAGGCCTTGTCGAGGTCGCGCTGGAGGTAGTAGGTCAGGATCAACCCCGTGTCGTTCACCACTCGCGCGTCGTCCGGGAGGAGCATGGCCGCTATGGAGTACGCCTCCGCGCTAGCGTTCATGTGCCCTCGCGCAAGCGCGTAGAGGGCGCGCGAGCGCTTCACGAGCTCTGGGTCGTCGTTCGCCGCCATCGAGGCGCGCAGGACGCGCTGCGCCTCCTGCTCGAGGGCGACGCCCGCGTCACGGTTGAGGAAGCCGGCGTCATTGGCCCGCCGTCCGTCGCTGGGGGCGTAGCCGTGGAGGAAGCTCGCGAGCGAGGCCGCCTCCAAGAGGGAGGCGCGGCGCTCTTCGAGGGGGAGTGACTCGTCGAGCTGCCGCTGGTAGTGGTGTCCGACGACGTAGTCGAGATAGATGAGGCCGGAGTGCATGCGCCCTTCGATTCGCCACGCGAGCCCGCCCTCGAAGACCTCTTCCATCGAGAGGAGCGCGCGCTGGGCTTCATAGACCTCGCCTGCCTTGAACATGGCTAGGCCGGCGCCTGCGCGGCACATGACCTCGTACCCGATGCAGCCATCTGAGTAGGAGCTCTTGAGCGCTCGGCAGGTGCTGAACGCGATCTCGGCCTCGGCGAAGCCTGCCCGCGTGTCCTCTTCGGCGTCGACGCCTTTGAGGGCAAGCTCGAAGGAGTCCACCGCGTAGTACCAATGTCCGAGGGCCGAGTCTGGATGCTCCTCAAGGAAGAGGGTGTAGGCGCTTACGACCTCATCGAAGCCGCCGATGGCGCGTGAGAGGCGGGCGTAATTGGAGTGGAGCGAGTCGTCGTTCGGTTGCAGGGAGAGGGCGTTGCGGAGGACGTCGCGTCCCTTGGGGATCTGACCCTCCCACTCGAGGAGAGAGGAGAGCTGGAGCCAGGCCACAGGATCTTCTGGGCGAGTGCCGATGCACTTCTCGAGGGCGGCGCGCGTCTCGGCGGCGGCTGCGGTCGCGAGCTCCATCTCTTCTGCTTGGCGCGCTGCGCGGTAGAGGTCGAAGGTGGCCTCGGCGTGGACCTGGGATGGGAGAAGCGTGAGGTGCTCGATGTCCAGCGTGCCCTCTTCGACCGCGCGAACCCCCTCTCGCGCGAGGAGTACGGCGTCCTCGATCCGGTTCCGGTCAAAGCCGTCGTAGTAGAGAAGTCGAGCGGCGCGGCTGGCCCCGATCCAAGCGTCGGGCCGCGTGCCACTCTTCGCCGCCAAGAGAAGTTCACTCAGGGCGTCCTCGAAGAGGAAGGGGTCGCCGTCCTCCGAGCCGATGGCCAGGGCGCAGGTGCCGCGGAGCGCGTGGGCGTCGGCGTCCTCCGGCGCGAGAGTGACGACCTTGTCGAGGAGGGTGAGGGCGTCGCGGACGTTGCCTGCGGCGTGGAGAGCCTGTGCTTCTTGCAAGTGGTGGGCGCCGAGGAGGAGCGCAGTCCGGCGGCGCGCGTTCTGGACGCTGGCGTCGTCTGGCGCCGTGACGAAGAGCTCTTCGGCGCGAGCGAGGGCGAGCTCCAGCTCGCCTCCGTCGGCGAGGCTGTTCACCTTGATGATGGACTCGCGGATCAACTGTTCGCGGAGGAGCGCGTGGGCTGTGCTCAGGTCCCCACGATCGAGGGCAGCGCGCGCGCGCTCCACGACGCTCCCGTCACCGGAGGCAGACGAGGCTTGATCCGCCGGGGGCGTGGCGCAGGCAGCCAGCAGGAGGAGCCAGAGTTGGAGGGGTCGCGTGAGGCACTGCATGGGGGAGGGGGAGCGGGGCGCTCCGGTGTTCCCGGTCATTGAGAAACGGAAAGGCGAGGATTCTACCCGCCCGCCGGGGCGGGCAATGCCAGTTCCGCGGAGGCCCTGGAATGGGTAGGAGGCGCTTCTGGGGGAGTCACGGACTGATCTTAGGCCTCTCAGAGATCATTTCTTCCAGGGTGTGCCTTCCCCCTGCCCAGTCCAAAGGGAAGATTGGATGGGCTCGATCGTCTATCCCGTTCGATTCCCGGTCCAGCATTTCCATGTTTAGCACTCGCTCCATCTCCTCCAATCGCCTCCATGGTGCCTGGGCGCTCCTTCTTGCAGCCACGCAGCTCTTGCAGGGGTGCGATAACCCCGCTTGCGTCTTCGGGCCGACGGGTTGTCAGGGAGCGGACGGCGGCCTCGGCGGCGGCGGGGATGTGGGTGAGGGCGTCATCGCTGATCCTCCCAAAGACGGCGAACTGTTGAGCCCGAGCGCTCCGCAGATCACGGCCTTCTTCCCCGGGGATGGGGCTCATCCCGAGACGCCGATCGTCCTGATCTTCAGCGAGTCCATGGCACCTGGAGGGATCGAGGACGGCTTTGACCTCGTCATGGTCTCTCCGGAGATAGGCGTCCCGGATCTGCCGGGGATCCCGCTCTCCGGGGCGCTCGTTGGGGAGGGTCGCGTCGCCATCCTGACGACGCTGGCGCTGGTCCCCGGGAGGGACTACCGCGTGGAGGCGGTTGTGGGCACCACGATCCTCGATCGGACCGGTCAACTCCTCGACCTGAGCTTCACCAACGTCGTCGGTAGCTTCAGCGTCGCCGCGGAGCCGGGCACGACGCCCGAGCTGCTCACCATGTGGCCCCAGGACGGGACCACGGATCAGAGCACCATGCCCCAGATCGTGGCTGTGTTCGATCGCGAGATGGACGTCGGGACCGTGATCACTCCCGGCGCGTTCTCCGTGACGGTCAACGGCGCTCCCCCCGCGAACAACCCCGTCCCGAACGTGCTCTCTGTGACCCAGATCTTCGGGACGGTCCTGACCATCCCCCAGGTGTTCACCTGGAGGAGCTTCGAGGCGGACGGTGAGCCCGCGCTCCTCGGCACCGACTCCATCGTCGCCCTCGACCTCGCCGCCTCCATCCGCTCGGAGGATGACGAGGCATACCCGGGATCCTCCACCTCTTTCGGAACGGCCTCCGTGAACCCGCCGGCCACCATCGCCGTCACCTCGATCCCGACGGACGCCTTCGGGGTGGACCACATCAACGGGACGACCCCGATCGAGGTCACGGTGACCCTGGAAGATCCCGCCGGCGCGAGCGACTTCCTCACTCTCTACGAGTACGGGATGTCAGAAGAGGCCGGGAGCCTCACCTTGTTGAGCCGCGAAGTCAGCCTAGCGGAGGGCGCGACCGAGGTCCTCCTGGGAGAACCCGAGCTCGACCTGGTGGACGACTCCTTCGGAGCCCGCTTCGCCGACGGGGACGTGCACATCGCCGCTAGCCTCAGGCGTGGGAGCGCGCGCAGTCCCGTGCGCATGTTGGACACCGACCCGGAAGAGAGCGGGGACCAGCCCGCGGTCTTGGACACGGTGGCGCCTACGCTCCTGGGTCTCGGGGTGGACGGCTCCCAGACGACGGAGTACGTCTCTACTACTTCGGGTATCACGGTCGTCGGATTGGCCGATGAAGAGCTCGCTGCCGTAGAGGTCGAGGTCTTGATCAATTCGACGACGCACACGAACGGCGCGCTCGCGCCGGTCATCGGTGCCAACTCCGATGGGGGCTTCGTGGCGACACCCCTGGAGCTGAGGATCGTGGACCCCGCGACCTTACCTGGTGCCATGACCGTCACGGTCTACGACCACGCCATGAACCCGGCTGTGCCTCTCGACGTCTCCTGGCGTCAGGTGGGCGCCTCGGGACCCGGGGCGGCCCTGCCCGGTGGCGGCGACGTGGTGGTGCACGTGTTCGACGCAGCTACTCATCAACCGGTGAACGGCGCGCTCGTGTTCTCCCACGAGGTGGCCGTCCGAGAGAACTTCTTGAACGGTGGGGTCACGGACTCCACGGGGGGCACCATCGTCCCTTCAGCAGCTATTGGAACCACCGTGGTGACGGTCGACGCCGTCGGCTATGACCTGTTCACCTTCCACGGTGTCCCGACGACGCGCCTCGACATCCCCCTTCAGGTGACCGTCCCGAGCCACGGGCGGATCTTCTACACAGCCATCTCGGATATCTCCGAGCTCGCCGATCCTTCCGTGGAGGTGCGCGTCGCTGACGATCGACTCGTCGACGATCACGTCACCGAGCCCCTCAACTGTGCGGACAGCCCCTTCGGGGTCCTGTGTGCTTTCCCGAGCGCCGACCTCGTCTCGGGTCGCTTCGGGACACCCACGCTCCTCGCGACGGTCGATCAGGACCCGTTCAACTTCAGCCCCGAGTCCTTCCTCAAGGTGGCTCAGCTCGACTTCTTGACGGAGGCGGCGCAGCCCGACGGGAAGGTCAGCTTGAACTTCGATGTCGCAGAGCTCCTCTCCGACATCGGTGTGGACCCAGAGGAGCGCTCGCTCGGGGCACCCGGTGCGATCCTCGACACCTCCGCGCTCGTCTCCCTCGATCCATCGAATCTGGTCGATGGGAGCCCGCGCGTCCTGGTCGAAGGCGTCGTGCCCAGCCTCGGGACCACCGCCACGGTGGGCGCTGGGATCGCGGATGAGATAATTCCCGGAACTCTCGTCTGGACCGTTCAGGGCGCGTTCGCAGGCGCGGCCGACGGAGTCTCGAACAGCGCAGAGGACCTCTTGGGACGCTGGGTCTCCACGGGGCAGATCGAGGCGGACCTGCTCCTCAGGCTCGACCTCGTGGACACCACGGGGAACGTCTCCGGTAGGCGCTTGCGCTTCTCCGAGCTCGCGACCTCCCCGCTCTTCGTCACTCCTGACGTCCCGGTGCTCTTGAGCCCGGAATTTGCCACGGGTGGGAGCGCCTTCGAGCTCGAGTTCACCGACACCCTCGACGACACCCAGGATGGCCTGTTCAAGGTCCACATGACCGATGCTGCGGGTCGCTCGTGGGATGTGTGGCGTCTCAACGAGGCCGGCTCCGGCGGCAGCCTCACGGCCAATGTGCCCGAGATCGAGCTGTTCGGAGGTCAACCCCTCGCCGACGGACCCCTGAGCGTGGTGGTGTCCCTGTACGGACTGCCTGTCGCAGACTTCGACGCTGCGAGCTTCCTATGGAGCGAGGTGGGTGGCAAGGCGGACGCCCGCGCCCACACCGCGACCAAGAGCCTGCAGCAACCCTAGTTCGGGCGTCGAGGGCAGGAAGTCGCATGGGGTCTCCAGTCCCTCACGGAGGTTGGTTCGCCATCGGGCAGTTCCTATACTCCGCTTGAGTACGACTCACACCGTTGTCGTTCCACTCCTCACGCTGAGGCCACCACGATGCGCAACATAGCTTCACTTTCTGTCTCTATTCTCCTGCTCCCCGTCCTCGCAACGATCTCCTGCCGGAACCTGCCCGAGATCCCTGGTACGTCTGTGCGCGTGCTCTACTCCGAGGGCGGCATAAGCACCAAGAAGCCCGTCGACATCGTCGTCGCTCCCGTGCGTGATGAGACCGGTCTGGCGATGGCTCCCTGCGACATGCTGCGAGTCGCGTTCGCGGAGGCGCTCGTGCGACGTCGGTACAGTCCGCTCTCCCTCGAGTACATCTCCTCGACGCTCGAGCCCGAGGCCGAAGCGACAGGGGGCGGAGGGGCGCCGATACCGGCGAGTTATCACCCCGGGACGCTCGGGGAGGACGCCGTCCTTCGCGTAGCCGTCAAGACCTGGGACATGACGAATTGGGAGCAAGAGCAACAACTCGGGATCATCATCGATACCTGGATGGTCGACTCGGTCGATCCATTGGGAACGGAGCTCTGGGGGGCGCGGTACGAGAAGATGCTCGACATGGGGCTTGAGAAGAACACGTACCCCACTGAGAGCGTCCTGATGAAGTACTGCTGTGAAGTGATCGCGACAGAGATCATGGACTGCATGCCCGCTCGGACGCCTCGTCCGGGGCTGTAAGGTCCGACACGGCGCGGCTTGAGGGCGCTCCCTCGAGGCCGTCCAGCACCTTCTGAGACCATGGGCTTGCCACCCCAGGGCGCATCGCTAGACTGTTCGCGCTCGAATTCTGACAGGACGGGTGTCCTGTCTGCCGGGTTCGGCCGTCGCGTGACGGCCCCGGCGCACCGCAGAGTTGGAGAGCTCCCTCTGGGCCTGCGGCAAGTCAGCGAGTCACACCATCGAAAGGAGTCCATAGATGGCCATCGCCCCCGACCGAAAGGCAGAGATCGTCAAAGAGTACGCCCGCAACGAGGGCGACACCGGTTCGCCGGAAGTACAAGTCGCCCTCCTCACCGAGCACATCAGCGGTCTCACCGAGCATCTCAAGGTGCACAAGAAGGACTTCGGCTCTCGCCGGGGTCTATTGACCATGGTCGGCCAACGATCCAGCTTGCTGATCTACTTGCGCAGCAGTTCGCCGGACCGTTACACCGAGCTGATCGGCCGTCTGGGGCTTAGAAAGTGATAGAGCGCCTCGGGAAGCAACGAGGCACACCAATATTCCGCGCTGGGGCCTGTTGCCCCGGGAGCGTGGTGGATCCGACCCCCCAAAGTGAGGGGGTGGGTCCTGACAGCAAGCGAAAGCAAAATCAAAACCAAGCGATGCGCGCGCCAGAGTAGGTGTCGCGCGAACAAAGCGAAGCGACAACAAAGCGAAGCGACAACAAAGCGAAAACGAAAATCATGAGTAATCAAATTGTCCAACCCACGAGCGTCGAGCGTGAGATCGCCGGCGTTCGGATCTCCATCTCAACGGGTCAGATGGCCCGCCAGGCGCACGGTAGCGTGATCTGCACCATCGGAGGCTCCAGCGCCTTCGCCGCGGTCTGCGCCTCCAATCCGAACTTCGAACCCCACTTCTTTCCCCTGACCTGCGACTATCGCGAGAAGACTCAGGCAGCCGGCAAAATCCCCGGCGGCTTCTTCAAGCGCGAGGGGCGTCCCACGACCAAAGAGATCCTCACCATGCGTCTCATCGACCGGTCGATCCGACCGATGTTCGCGGACGGCTACATGCAGGAAGTCCAGGTGATGACGCAGGCCCTCGGCTACGACGGCACGAACAACACCGACATCGCCGCGATGATCGGCGCCTTCACGGCGGTCCGCCTCGCAGGCTTGCCCTTCGAGACGACCCTTGGCGCCACGCGCATCGGCATGATCGACGGCAAACTCGTCGCCTTTCCGAACGACTCGGAGCTCCGCTCCGATTCGACCCTCAACCTCGTGGTCTCCGGTCATGAGGACGCCATCGCGATGGTCGAAGCCAGCGCCAAGGAGCTCTCGGAAGCCGAGATGATCGACGCTCTCGAGATGGCTCACAACGTCATCAAGGAGGTCATCAGCCTGGCGAACGAGCTCATCGACAAGGTCGATGTGACGCCGGAGGAGTACACCGTTCCCGAGACGGACACGGAGTCCACGGACGCAGTGGCTCCCTGGGCCGACCGGATCACGGAGGCCCTCTACACAGAAGGCAAGCACGCGCGCTATGGCGCCGTGGACGCCGTCCGCGACGAGTGCCTCGGTGAGTTGACTGATGGGATCGACGATGAGGAAGCGCTCGCCGAGAAGAAGAGCGCGCTCAAGTCCGCCTTCAAGACGCTCACGGGCCAGTGCGAGCGGGAGACGATCCTCTCCGGCAAGCGCACGGATGGCCGGAAGAGCGACGAGATCCGCGACATCTGGATCGTTCCCGACTACGTCGCCCAGCACCACGGTTCGGTCCTGTTCACTCGTGGTGAGACCCAGGCGCTCGTCTCGACGACCCTAGGCACCCCCGACGATGAGCAGATCATCGATGGGATCGAGGAGGAGTACCGCAAGAACTTCTACCTGCACTACAACTTCCCGCCCTACAGCGTCGGTGAGACGAAGCGCGTCTTCGGTCCGAGCCGTCGCGAGATCGGTCACGGGATGCTCGCCGAGCGCGCGCTTCAGGCGGTGCTCCCGTCGAAGGACAAGTTCCCCTATACGATCCGCATCAACTCGGACATCACCGAGTCCAACGGTTCGTCCTCGATGGCGAGCGTCTGCGGCGGCTGCCTCTCGATGATGCTCGCCGGCGTGCCTGTGACCCAACCGGTCGCGGGCATCGCGATGGGCCTCGTTCAGGAGGGAGACCGCATGGCGATCCTCTCCGACATCCTGGGCTCCGAAGACCACACCGGCGACATGGACTTCAAGGTCGCAGGCACCGGTCTCGGCATCACCGCCTTGCAGATGGACATCAAGATCAAGGGCGTCAGCCGCGCTCTCCTCGAAGAAGCGCTCGCGCAGGCGAACGAGGGACGCAAGCACATCCTTCGGGAGATGCTCACCGTCGTCGATCGCCCGCGTCCGGATGTCGCAGACCATGCGCCGCGCTTCGAGGCGATCAAGATCCCGGGTGAGAAGATCGGCTTCCTCATCGGCCCCGGTGGCAAGAACATCAAGGGCCTCCAAGAGGAGTTCGGCGTGCGCGTGTCCATCATGGACGACGACGGCAACGTCCAGGTCTTTGGTACCGACTCCGGCAAGGTCGCTGCTTGCATCGACCGCATCCAACAGACCTGTGAGACTCCCAAGATCGGCGCGAAGTACACCGGAACGGTCAAGAGCATCCGGGACTTCGGCGCGTTCGTGGAGATCCTCCCGGGCGTCGAGGGGCTGCTCCACATCTCGGAGCTCTCGACCGAGTACGTCGAGAACGTCAACGATGTCGTCAGCACGGGCGACTCGGTCGAGGTCGTTATCACGAACGTGGACGACCGTGGAAAGGTGCGCCTGATGCGACAAGAGGTCGTAGACGCGCGTAACGCGGTCGAGGCCTAGGTACCGATCGGAGTCAAAGAGCGAGGGCCGGGGCGCATGCGCCCCGGCCCTCGCTCGTTCTACATAGAGTATTGAGAGAGGCCGCTTGTAGCAGGCGAGCGCTTCCAGCCCCCCTGAGTCGATCCTCAGGAGCTCTGCCGACCTGAGGAGCGGAGGCTGGGTATGCTTGAGAGGTCGGAATCCCCATGAGTCTCTCCCAGTTGACGTCCGTTACAGCCCTCTGCGGGCTGATCTTTGTGGCCTCCTGTGCATCCACGGAGGTCGAGC
>Ga0310342_100001724_pt1 | contig 13720 bp, 11 predicted proteins | sample S15DNA20500_MG_FD_206155 | JGI IMG/M metagenome (GOLD analysis project Ga0310342, IMG submission 206155) | Marine microbial communities from station ALOHA, North Pacific Subtropical Gyre - S1503-DNA-20-500_MG | ecosystem: Environmental > Aquatic > Marine > Oceanic | place: Pacific Ocean: North... | reverse complement strand
AGCGTCCGAAGTCGGTGTGGCCTTGACCGATCGGGATAGCAACGACACCGTCGCGTAGATGCGGGTTGATAATGACGGTTACGTCGGTAGACCCATGGTTTGAGTCGAGCGAGACAAGCTGTCCATCTTCTGCATTGATCTCGCTGGCGGTGACGGGCGTCATTTCTGCCCAACTGCTCCATGTTGCTTTGAGCATCGGGTCTGGGATCTCTTGCAGCCACGGCCGGTTCGCGCCACGGCCATCGTAAAAATGGAGCGATGGATAGGCCACGAGCGTCAGCGCGCGGCCACTGTCCCTTACGTTACCGAGAGCGGCCAGCGAAAGGTCTCCAATACTGTTGCTCAACACGACTGGTGCCGCTTCTGTGCTGACGTCGGTCCAGAGACCTCCGCTCTGCAACGCGTCCACCCAAAAATTTTCGAACCCATCCGGGTCTGGTGTAGATGCGTTGTCCTCGCCGCCACTTTCAACTGGCGGCTGCAGACCGCTCCAGGCCTTGCGCAGCACCTCGTAGAAGTTGCCGTCTGGCAACGACTGCGGCACATCGCTCCCGTCGGCGTTAACGCGTTCGGGCTCGCCCGCCGATTCGGTGGCCGTGGCACGTCCAATGTCGAGCAGAAAGTCGCCAAGATGTCGCGTATCGAACAGGGGGCGCATCGTTGGCTGCATCAAACCGAATGCTCCGGTGCCGGACCTGTGGTCGCCCCACGCCTCGAGCGGCGTGTGCGTTGGCAGAATGACATCGGCGTGCGCTGTCGTTTCGTCGGCGAAGCTTGAAGTTGAGACGACGAGCGGAACCGCGTCTAATGCCGCACCGAAGTCGGCCGCTGCTGGAAGAGTGAACTTTGGGTTGACCTGGTGGAGGATCAGCACTTCGATCTCCTCGGACCGCATCGCGTCGGCCAGCTTGAGCATCTCCGAGTAGCTGCTAACCTCGTCCCACATGCCCGCGGTTCCGAACTGCACGGTGGTGCCGATATTGCCCGCAACGTAGTTTAGGAGCGCGACCGCGATCTGCGTTTCGGTCGCATCGGCTCCGGAAACAGCGATGCCGCCGCCGACAGCAAGCGTGCGGCCCGGGCCGTTGTTTACGTCTGAAAACGCTCGTGCCAGCTCGATGATGCGTGCCTCGGGAACCCCGGTACGCGCGGAGACCGATTCGGCAGTGAGGTCGCCGACCAGTGCGCGAATTTGCCCGAGCGAATTGTCTGAAACCCCGTCGACTTGCACGCGCTGCTCCGACACGATGGTGTTTACCATCGCCGCGGCGACGAGGCCTTCTGTTCCAGGTTCGAGGCTGATCCACTCGTCGGCGTTCGAGGCGGTCAGCGACAAGCGCGACTCAAGGTGGATGAATCTTGACTTCTGGTTGTTCCGAACGCGACGTGCTTCCGCATGTGCATGGGTGTATTCGACGGTCGACAACCATGTCTCGAGGAAATCGGCGCCGAACGACACTACGAGGTCGGCCTGGCTGAAGTTGTGGTGTGGGATGGCCTCACGGTCGAATACAAGACGATTCGCTTCACGCATCGGCTCATACGCGAACGCTTCATACCGGAGGCGGCGCGCACCACCGAGTGCGGCCGCCCATTGGTCAACCAATTTGTCGAGGGTCCCGGTCAGCAACGGGGTGACAATTGCAATGCGGTCGCCGCGGCCGGCCCTGCGCAGGGCGGTGATCCGGTCGATGACCGGTTGTTGGGCTGTGTTCCACGACGCAGCCTCGAAGGCCGTTTGACCGGCGTTGGCGTTGGTCGTGCGGCGCACCTGTGGGCCACGGAACCGGTCAGGGTTGTACAAGCCTTGCAGCGCCGATTGTCCGCGTACGCAGAGCGTTCCATGATTAGCCGGGTGCGAGGGATTTCCCTCGACCTTAACCGCGCGGCCCTCCCGGGTACGAACCAGTGTGCCGCAGCCGCTTGGACATTCACCGCAGATGCTCGCGTACCACGTTGCGACGCCAGGAATAACATTCTCGGGGGGTATTACATACGGGATGATCTTCTCCGGCGGAACCGGGGAGCAGGCCGTAATGGCGGCGGCGGGTCCAGCGCTGCCAAGCACCTTGAGAAATGTGCGGCGCCCGACGGTTTCCGTTAGTCCGAGAAGGGTAGTGTCGCTCATATTTGGCGCTTCAGTAATGGCAGGTTAAACAATCCCTCGACGCGTTACGTTCCTTGTGACAGTCGAGGCACCAGCCCATCGACAGCGATTCCGTCTGTTGGACGACTTCCATTTGTGGCACGTTGCCGTGACAGTTGTCACAGGCGATCTCAGCGCGAACGTGTGCCTTGTGGGTAAAGCGGACGTAGTCGGGCAGATCGTGGATACGAATCCAAGGAATCGGCTCCTCGTTCTCCCAGTATCCGAATAGCTTCTGGATTTCTGGTTGGTCACTCAGGATCGACCTGTGACATCCCACACACCGCTCTACGGACGGGATGCCAGCGACTGGGCCACGGCGGGCGTAGGCGTGGCAGAACTCACACGCGATCTCATACTCCCCGACATGATGCGCGTGACTGAACGCGATCGGCTGGTCGCCTGGGTCCGCGGCAACGCCAGACATCTCGACGGCGATTGCCTGAGCCTTGAGGCTTTCGTCTTGCTGGGGCGCGGCGCGGGTTAGTACCACCACAGCTGTTCCGGCGAGGTTGACGACCAGCGCGAGTATGGCCGTAAGAATCCACCGTCGTGACGGGGCTGCCAAGCGCATGTAGTTCAGGGGCCAAGTAAAACTAGGCGGCAAATCTAGCGTATTCTAGTTGCCATTCTCGCCACGGGATACCCGACTAGAATGGTCGTATATAGGATACTACGGGATCAGCGGGCGCATTGGTAAAAAAGTACCGACGGCGCCCTGGATCATCTTGTCCGAACTTGTTCGTGAAGCCTGGTATTGTTGCAGGTCACGCTATCTTGACCGCTGTCGACGTCTCCCTGGTTCCAGTGGGCTCTCTAGCTCATGCTCATGGTCTCGTTGGAGGAGAGACGAGTCCCACGCTGGAAATGGCCACCACCGATTAACAAATCCGATGCGCTACCAAGCTGTATTGATCATCGCTATTGTCACATGGAGCGCCACCGTTACGGCGAGTGACGACTTGACGCTTGCGGAGAAGGCCGCGATTTTTAACACGGACATCATCGAGCGCTTTCTGCACAACGGGCAGCTGGCTACGCGGCGGCGGCTACCGACACCGGAGCGGCCCTACGTCACGCATAACATGTCGGACAATGCGTACATGACCGGTATCTATTGTGCTATGCAAACCTGGCGCTATCTGGCGACGGACGATCCGGACGCCGCGCAACAGGCGCGCGCGGCGTTTCAGGCACTGAACCACTTGGCTCGCGTGAGCGGCCGGCCGGGGCTGCTGGCGCGGGCGTCGGTGCCAGATGGTGCACCATGGTTCGACGACGGCATCTGGCGCGACAGCACGGACGGGCTGCACCGGTGGCGAGGCAACGTGAGTTCTGATCAGGTTGACGGCCTCATGCTTGGTGCTTACGTCTACTTTGCCCATCTGGCCGACGCGGCCGAGAGGTTGCTACTCGCAGAGACGGTCGGTCAGATCGTTGGTGCGATTCTTGATGATGGCTTGCGCATCGTCGGCTACGACGGAAACGTGACTACCTGGGGTCACTACGAACCAGAGTACGTTACGAACGACGAGCCTATGAACGCGTTGCTTCTGTTGCAGATGGTAAAGATCGCTAATGCAGTGACGGGCGATGAGCGCTTCGAAACCGAGTACCGTCGGCTAGTCGAGCTCGGGTACCCTCGCATAGGCGAAACTGCAAGATTGGACCGTGCGCCGCTCAGCGCCAACCATTCAGACGACGTGCTGATTGCATTGGCGCTCTACCCACTACTTGAGCTAGAACATGACCCAGACATCCGGAGAAGCTACCGTGAGGCGGCGCGTCGGTGGTTCCATGGCGGGGTGCATCCGGGTGTTTCCGTCGAAGCTAACCCGTTCGCCAGTTTTCTCTGGCACCATTGGACTGGTGACGGCACGTACGACGCTGCTGGCATCCAGACGTTGGACGATATGCCGCTTAGTATGAAGTGGAACACGGACACGATTACATCTTATGCCGCGCGCTTCGGGTTCAGATACCAGGTTGAGCCAGTGCCAGTGCCGGCTACGGGTGAGGGTCCGTTGCCTGTCAGCCAGCGCGGGCGGACATGGAGCATTCTCGTTCACAATCCGTATACAGTCGGTGGCGACCGTTGGACGTCCGCGCCCTTCGAAACCAACGGCCTCGACTACCTAGTGAGCTACTGGTTCGGCCGCGCGCACGGCATGATCGGAGCGGTGGACTAGCCCGAGGCCAAAGGTATTGAGGTCACTATCGGCGTGCGTCTAGTGCGCGCCGTGCCTATCGATAGACCATCGACGAACTAAACTGTTATCACGGAATGACTTGTGGGGTTTCTAGGCAATTGTAAATAGGGATACGATCAAAGGGGTTGCGAAATCAAGATCCGTGCTAAACTCTCCTTTTTAAGGAAGCAGTCTTTCTCCCCGCAAAGGTCCCGGCGCGCAGAGCGCGCAACGAGGAGGTCGTCTCATGGGAGACGTGGAGCACATCCAGGTTGATGAACAGGGAGTCTCACGGCGAAGCTTCATTAAAGGGGTGATCGCCACCGGCGCCAGCGTGTCGGCGTCGAGTTATGTCATGCGGGGCGGCCATGGGGTTGCCCTGGCCCAGGCCCCTGGGGCTGTCGAGCGCCTCCTCACGCTGTCGGTCAACGGCCAGCAGCGACGGGTTGACGTCTTGCCGCAGGAAACGTTGGCGATGACGTTGCGCTACAAATTGGGGCTGACCGGTACCAAGCTCGGCTGTGACCGAGCGGAGTGTGGTGCCTGCACCGTGTTGATCGACGGCGTGCCGCGCTACGCATGCTCGACGCTGACGCACCAGGTGCGTGGGCGAGAGGTGCAGACGATTGAAGGCCTCGAAGCAGCGGATGGGACATTGAGTCTGGTGCAGCAGGCGGTGGTTGACGAGCAAGGATTCCAGTGTGCGTTCTGCATGCCTGGCTTCGTCATGAATATGACCGCGATGGTTCAAGAGAACCCTTCCGTCACTCGCGCGGAGGCGGCGCATTACCTCTCCGGCAACCTTTGCCGTTGCGGGGATTACAATAAGATTCTTAATGTGGCAATGAAGGCCGCTGAGTATACGCGGAACGGGCGGAGGAGCTGACATGGCTGACCATAAGCTTGTCGGAAAGAATTACGTAACACCGGATCTCGTCGCCAAGGTCACCGGGCGAGCGAAGTACGCTGAGGACTTTCGTGCCGAGGGGATGCTCTTTACGAAGCTGCTCCTCAGCCCGATGCCGCACGCGCGCGTGCGGCGGATGAACACCAGCGCAGCGATGGCGATACCTGGCGTTGAGGCGATCCTGACCGCCGACGATTTGCCGGAGGCTGAGGCGCCGCAAGAAGCAGGGCTCACGAACGAGCCGCTGTACGAAGGCGAACCAATTCTCGCCATCGCGGCGGTTGACGAAGAGACCGCTGCGTTAGCGGTTGAGGCGGTGGAGATCGATTTCGAGCCGCTGCCGTTCGTCATCGATCCGCTCCAGAGTCTCCGCCCGGGCGGACCGAACGCGCGGCTCGACGGCAACACGATGGCCGGTCGTGACCTCGCAACGGTCAAGTGGGACAACGTTGACTGGAACGAGATTGACGCGGGGCGTTTGCCGGTGGACGGTGAGGTGACTGACGAATGGCAGGTTGGCGATGTCGAGGCTGGCTTCGCTGAGGCAGACCTCGTCCTTGACGAGACCGTTTTTGCTTCATCGGTATCGCACCAGCCGCTTGAGCCGCGGACCGCGATGGCCTATTGGCAGAACGGCAAGTGCTACATGCATGTCTCGACGCAGAGCACTGCCCGTACGACGGGGGGGCTGGCGCGTTGGATCGGAATTGATCCCGCTGACCTCGTTGTTGTCGGTGAGTACTGCGGCGGCGGGTTCGGCGGTAAGATTTCAAGTGCGATCCAGTGCCGCATCCCGGCGTTGCTGTCACAGAAGGCAGGCAAGCCGGTCATGATGCGGGTTACACGACAGGAAGAGAACTTCTTCGGCCGCTCACGACCCGGCATCCAAGCCCGTGCCAAGTTCGGCTTCAAGAGCGATGGTCGTGTCGTTGCGATTGATCTCTTCCACGTGCAGGACGGTGGTCCCTACGGTCGGTCCGGTGACTTCATGTCGGCGGCCGACCAGACCTCGTTGATGTATCAGCCCGCTCACATGCGGATGCGTGGTCTGACGGTTTACACCAACACGCCGCCGCGCGGGGCGCAGCGGGCACCGGGTGGCGTCCAAGCTGTCGCGATGTTCGCTCCGATCATGGACAAAGCGGCGAAGCAGCTTGGCGTCGACCAGCTTGAGCTCATTCGGATGAATGCCCCCGAAGGCCAGGCGAAGTTCGGCCGGCCACGGCAGGGGCAGCAGGGTAACGTCTCGAGCGCCTTCCCGAAGATGGCGATCGACAAGGCCGCCCAGGAGTTCGATTGGGCGGGAATGAAGGCTAGGAGCGGTCAGCGAAACGGCACGAAGGTGACTGGGGTCGGTGTGGCCATTAGCTCCTACTCGGCCGGGACGTCAGGCCTCGACGGGTTACTGGTCATTCGACCTGATGGTAAGGTTCAAATCCACACGGGCGTCGGGAATTTGGGAACGGAGTCATTCTCCGATACGGCGCGGCCGGCGATGGAGGCGCTTGATACAGCGTGGGAGCAGGCCGAGATCGTTTGGGGCGATACCAGCAAGCACCTGCCGTGGAGCGCTATCCAGGGCGGGAGTATGACAACCCACGCCCACACTCGTTCGAACTGGGCGGTCGGTCTCGACGCTAAGCGAAAGCTTCAGGAAATCGCAGCACGCGACCTCGGTGGGTCGCCCGACAACTACGACGTGTCTGATGGTCGAGTCTTCCGACGAGGGAACCGGTCTCAGGGCTTAAGCTTTGCCCGGGCGGCCGAGAGGGCCATCGCGCTCGGAGGAAAGTACGACGGCCACGAACTGCCCGAGGATATTAATGCGATGACCACCGCGTCGGCGACGGCGCTGGCGGGTCAGGGCTTGGTTGGTGTGGCGAAGGACAACTTTGAGACCGGTGGCCGAAACATGTCATATGTGATCGGCTTTGCGGAAGTCGAAGTTGACATCGAGACCGGGGCGGTGGCCTTGAAGGATTACAAGTGTGCCACTGACTGTGGCACCGTTCTTCACCCGCGGAACCTCGGTGGCCAGCTCCACGGTGGCGGGATCCAGGGTTTCGGCATCGCGCTGGGCCAGAAGTGGGTTCTCGATCCAAAGTGGGGCCTGCACGTCGCTAAGCGGTTCTACTCGAGCCGTCCCCCAACGCTGCTTGATATCCCGCACGAGGAGGAGATGCCGTGGGTCGCGGCGAATGAGCCGGATCCATACAACCCGATAGGGTGCCGCGGCATCGGCGAGCCGCCGGTTGGGGCCGGCGCTGGGGCCGTGCTGAACGCTATCTCGGATGCGCTTGGCCCGGATGGCTACTTCAACCGTTCGCCTATCATGCGCGACATGATTCTGGCCAAGCTCGAAAGCTTGCCGGAAGCGCACAACCCGCTTTCGACACACGTCTAAGCGTTACCTAAGTATGGTTGAGGAGAAGAACCAATGGCCGTGATTCGCGATAAGATGCCGGCATTCCAGCTCTTCCAGCCTGCCAGCACGGAGGGTGCACTGGAGGTGCTCGATCGGTACGGTGCCGACGCGTGGGTGCTCGCCGGTGGTCTGGATAGTTGGGACTGGTTTAAGGACCGTGTTAAGCGGCCGACTGCCGTGGTTGACCTGGATGGAATCGCCTCACTGAAGGAGATTCGGTCGACGGGTGACGGTCTGGAGATCGGGGCGATGGCAACCCTGCGGGATGTCACTAGGGATTCCCAGATCCGAGACAACTACATGCTACTCGTCGAGGCGGCGGAGCTGGTGGCCTCGCCGCAGATCCGCAATGCTGGGACGCTCGGCGGCAACCTTAACCAGGACACCCGCTGCTGGTACTACCGTGATGGGTGGAGCTGCTATCGAGCCGGTGGCAACATCTGCTACGCCGATACCCCGACAGCGATGAACCGCGAACACGCCGTGCTCGGGGCGAGTCGCTGTGTAGCTGTGAACCCATCGGATGCTGCACCGGCGCTTGTCGCCCTCGATGCTGAGATGGTCGTGCTCAATAGTAGTGGCGAGCGTGTCATTCCAGCGCAGGACTACTTCATCGGTCCGGCGGTCGACATCATGCGGATGACAGTACTCCAGCCCGGCGACATCCTGACGGCGATCCGTATCCCGTCGACCTGGGCGGGCGCACGGTTCTACTTTGAGAAGAGCCGTGACCGGCAGGTTTGGGACTTTGCGCTGGCCAGTGTGGCGTCAGCCGCCAAGATCAACAACGGGGTCATCGAGGATATCCGCGTCGTTGCTAATGGCGTGGCGCCGTATCCGGTACGGTTCACGGCGGTCGAGGACGCCGTCCGCGGTGAGCAAGTGAGCGAGGAGACGACCACGCGCGCCGGCGAGATCGCCATCCGCGGTGTCAAGCCGCTGGCCCATAACGGTTACAAGGTGTCGCTCCTACGCAATCTGGTCAAGCGGTCGATTCGCGGCGCCGAGGCGTAAATGGAACTGTTTCAGTGGGGCACAGACCCCTGGGGCCAGGAGATCCTGATACGGGTCTCTTGGGACCTGCTTTACTTGGCGTTCTGGTCTGGTGCCGCCTTCGTCCTTTTCCATGCCATCTACGCGGCGGTCTGGCTTCCGAAGGTGGCGCGGGCCAACGGTGGTAGTTCCCAGGAAACCGTTGCAGCGGCAAGTGTTCCCGCAACGATTACCCGTCACACGCTGGTTGCCAGACTTTTTCATTGGGTCATGGCAGCTGCGATGCTTGCGCTGCTCATCACTGGCTTCTTCCCGATCCTCGGAATCCAGTTTCCCTGGATTACCATTCATTGGATCGCCGGTGTCGTGCTAACGATCTCTATTCTGCACCACGTGGTTCATGCGACGTTCTTCCTCGATTTCTGGTCGATCTGGATCGGTCTGAGCGACTTGAAGGAAGCAGTGAACCGGACGAAACGGCAATTAGGCCAGGCGGGCGGAGAGATTCCGAAGCACGGTAAGTATCCGCTGGACCACAAGCTGTATCACACGGCGGTTACGTTGGGAGGACTGGCCGTCATCGCTACCGGTATCGTGATGCTTGCCCGGGTCGAGACACCACTCTGGCCGCACGATCCGTATATGTTTGCCGATGCCACATGGGGTGTCATCTACGCCCTGCACGGTGTTGGTGCCGTGTTGTTCATTACGCTCACGTTGACCCACATCTACTTCGCCGTCCGGCCGGACAAGATCTGGCTGACGAAGGCAATGATCTTCGGGTCAGTCGACAGGGAGCATTATCTGCAGCACCACGATCCGAAGCGCTGGGTTGTCTCCCAGGAATCCACCAAGAATTGAACGCCGGCGTGTCCGGCGTGACTTTGTCCGACGAGCGAAAGGGTTGATCTAGGCTGCTGATGTCAAAGTCCGCCGCGGACGCGCTCAAGGCGCGTATCGACGTTATCGAGGAGAGCTACGAACTCTGGTTGGCGTACGCCGCGAAGGGCGTGAACGCTATGACCGCGTCGAAATCTGACACCATGGTGCGGGACACCCTGCAAAAGGCGGCAGGCGCCCTGCCTGAGTTGGCCGAACTGTTCTTGGCACTCGCCGAGGATCGCGGCGTTTCCAACGCCGAACGCTATCACTCCTTCATCGAATTACTTCGGCGAGACGCCGCCGATGCCTTGGCGGCGATCCAGCTCGTCCTCGCCCAGTCGGCGATTACCTCCCAGATGGTCGACAACCTGAACGCGATGATCCACTTGCGTGCGCTGTTGACGGACGTCTTCCTGATCGACGAGATTCTCAGACCCGACGCCGAGCAGTCGCCACGATCAACTGCGAGCTAGTGTCTTGGTCTTGGGTCTCTTGGGCTTTGGGCTTCTGGATGGCACAATAGACACGTGCAGTGGGGTCCCTGGCCATCAACTGAGGAAGCGACTTAACGGGCTCTATGCGAAGCGTTGGTCTGTTGCTGCTGCGCATGGCCGTGGGCGTGATTTTCATCACGCACGGACTTCCCAAGCTCCTTCCTCTTTGGGGTGGTAGCCCCCGCGAAACAGCCGCACTCTTCGAGACCGTCGGGATCGTTCCGGCGTACCCAATCGCGATTGGTACCGGTATCGTCGAGTTGTTCGCGGGGGCACTATTGGTCGCCGGCGCCTACACGGCATCGGTAACGATCCTGCTTGCGGTCATGACCGTGACAATGGGATGGAAGGTTCACCTGAGCGGGTTCAGCCTCAACCAGGTGGTCGAGCCAGGCACGGCCCTGGCCATTGAACTCGATCTGCTGCTGCTGGTGACGTTAGTGTGTCTCTTCCTCTCCCGTCCCAGACTGTTGTCGGTCGACGCCTACCGGCGACAAACGGCCGAGACCGAGGCGATGGGACGCGCACGGCTCCGCGCCCGAAAAAACTAGTGTTCTGGTCGGAGCAAACGTAAAGCGGGGTCCGGTGGGCAGAGCTGGGCCGGTAACGCGGAACGCGAGAGCAAATCAGGACTTTGTAGTCGAGAGGTAACACCACAAGGAGGCTTGGCTCAACCGAAAGGCGTCCGCAACGATATGGTGCTCACCGATAAGGTCGCTCTGATTACCGGCACCAAGCGGATCGGTGCCTCGGTTGCGGAGGGGCTGGCACGTCGCGGCGCGGACGTTAGCCTGTGTTATCAGCAGTCGATTGCCGACGCCGAGCGCGCAGCAGCGACCATACGGGCGATGGGGCGGAGTGCCACCGTGACACAGGCTAACGTGGCGTGTGCATCCGACTGTCAGCGACTCGTCGACGAAACTGTATCGGAGCTGGGCCGTCTCGATATCCTGATCAACATGGCATCAACTTACGTTCGCATACCGTTCGACGACCTAACGGAAACGGATTGGGACCGCGCGCTGGCTGTGGACCTTAAGGGTGCGTATCTTTGCTCGCGAGCGGCCGTACCGTACCTGCGCGCAGTAGGAGGTGGCCGTATTGTCAATTTCTCTGATTGGGTGGCCCGAAGCGGTCGACCGCGCTATCGTGGCTACCTGCCGTACTACGTTGCCAAAGTCGCTCTCGTCGGCCTGACCGAGGCGCTGGCACTCGAGCTGGCCGGCGACTCCATTTTGGTAAATGCGATCGCTCCCGGACCGATTGTGCCGCCGGACGACCTTGATGCTCACGAAGTGGAGCAGGTCAAGCAGGCAACGCCACTAGGTCGTTGGGGCGGTGTGGATGAAATCGTTAAGGCGGTGGTGGCCCTTGTCGAATCGGACTTCATTACCGGGGAGACCATTCGCCCGGATGGTGGCCGGCACCTCCAGTGACCATGAGTGACCATGCCCATACTGATTGACAAACCGTCCGTTATCCAGGCAGCCGGTACGCTGCCGAAGCAAATTCAGGAGTTCGCAGGGCGTGTGAACTCGGGTCACGATCAGGTCAGCGTGGCACGGATGGTAGCGCCTCAAGGCTGGCGAGAGCCAGGGCAGCAACCTGAATTTGAAGAGATTACCGTTGTTCTGCGTGGCATATTACGCGTCGAGCACGCGAAGGGTCAGCTTAACGTCCGCGAGGGGCAGGCCGTCGTGGCACAGCCGGGGGAATGGGTTCGATACAGTACGCCTGAACCGGGGGGGGCCGAGTACGTGGCGGTCTGTCTACCGGCGTTCTCCCCCGGGACGGTCCACCGAGACCAGGACTGACCTCTAGTTGACCACGAGCGCGGTTTTGCCCACGGTGAACATCAACATGCTGCTACCTTGACCCACAAACTCGTGGTCGAGGTCGACTCCGACCAAGGCGTCAGCCCGGATCTTGATTGCCTCGTTTTCGGATTCCTGGAGTACGCTTCACAGGTCTTTCTCATAGGACGCGGGGCACGCTCGCCGACGATGTCCCGAATGCCCGCGCAATAACCGCGTAACAGGTTGGCGTCTAGCGTTGCCTCGCCGGTGACAATCCCAGGGCATTGATAGAGGCTTTTGCCGTTGACGGTTCGTGCCGTCGGCAGTGTGTTGAGTTTTTACCCGGTCCACTTCCATGCCGGACTAATGGAAAAGATGCCCCTGGCGGAGACCTTAAGGGAGTACAAAAGGTGGCTGTGCAACCGGGACTAAGAATCTAACAGTCTGCGCATGGCCTCGAGGGCTCCCTTGAGCTCGTCGAGTTCGCGGGAAAAACAGAACCGGATGTAATCCTCGCCTTGCGCTCCGAACTCCACACCGGGGATACATCCGACATTGGCCTCCTGGATCAAGCGTTCCGCCATTGCCCACGAACGTGACACGCCGGCCTGCAAGCCGCTCGGTGGCTCCCAGCTGTCGTCAATCCGGACAAAGGCGAAGAAAGCGCCTTTCGGCGGCGTGCCAGTGAACAAACCGTTGAGTCGTGCGACACCGGTGTAGAACAGGTCACGTCTCAGCTGCAGCTCCGTGCGAAAAGTGTCGAGCCAGTTCGGCGACACTTCCAGGCCACCGATCCCGCCCCATTGGATGAGCGTGCTCACGTTACTGACGGTGTAGCCAATCAGCTTTGCTACGCGCGCCTGCACCACCGGACTGCGCACGGCAACGTAGCCGAGCCGAAGACCGGTCATGGCGAATGATTTGCTGAACGTGTACACGGGGACGACACGTTCGTACATTCCGGGTAGCGAAGCGATACTGACGTGCTCGACACCGTCGTAGACGATGTCTTCGTACGCTTCGTCTGAAATTACCCAAAGGTCACGATCCTTAGCGAGCGCTGCCACACTCTCGAGGTCAGCCCGCGTCAGTATGCCCCCCGTCGGGTTGTGGGGCGAGTTGAGAAAGATGGCGCGGGTGCGACGTGTGACGGTAGAGGCTAGCTCGTCGAGGTCGTAGCGCCAGCCACGTTCCGGGTGCAGTGGACAGGCGATCGGTACGGCACCGGTCGAAAGGATATGGCCAGGTGTTGAGGTCCACACGGGGTCTGGCAGAATGATCTCGTCGCCCGGTTCAAGAAGTGCGTGACTGACCACGTAGAGGCCGTGCATGCCGCCAGCAGTGACAAACACTTCCTCGGGCGTCTCAACCGGTACTCCGTTGGTCCGGCGTAGCTTGTCGGTGAGGAGCTCGCGCAACCGTGGCAACCCAGTCGTCTGGGCGTAGTGTGTCTGATTGGTGTCGACTGCCGTTTGCATCGCCATCTTGACCGCCGCCGGCGTCTCGAAACTCACGTCACCTTGGTCGAGACGGTACGCCTTTTCCTGACTGAACATCATGTCGCGGATGCGGAGGACACCGGATGTTGGAATCTTGTCCAGATAATGCGATTTCAACTTTGGAACCCCTGTCTACTTTTGGAGCATACGATAATTTCTAGTTAACTCGACCAGGTCTATTAGGGTTTTCTGCCCTTGATTTTAGAAGGTTATTCGGTGACGGGATACTTGGCGGCATTATTTCTATAACTGCTCCACTAAATGCATGCCTCTTTGTCCTAGAACGATATTTCTATGGGTCACGACCTTCGAAAACGCGCTGTCGATTCCGAAATCGAGAACCTCTGAATGGATCGAGACGAAATACTGACCGTCCGTAAAGATAATTT
>Ga0310342_100001723_pt1 | contig 13724 bp, 12 predicted proteins | sample S15DNA20500_MG_FD_206155 | JGI IMG/M metagenome (GOLD analysis project Ga0310342, IMG submission 206155) | Marine microbial communities from station ALOHA, North Pacific Subtropical Gyre - S1503-DNA-20-500_MG | ecosystem: Environmental > Aquatic > Marine > Oceanic | place: Pacific Ocean: North... | reverse complement strand
AGCTGGTACCGACTGGCTCGTCACTGGTTATTGATCGTGATCAATGATGAAGACCTCGAGGAAGAAGAGGGGGTCCAGGGTGGCTGGTCCCTGGTCCGCAAGTTCAGCGATTACCTTGAGGCGAACGCGGGTGACCTGTGGGCCGTTCCCGGCTTCCAGGGAGGAGGACTTTCCCGCCAGAATTCTCCATCGCAGGATGATCAGCAAGAGATCGAGGAGGCTGGAGTGGAGGAGCCGGAGGAGGCTCTCTATAGCGCCGCTTACGAGCATGTGACTTACCGGGACACGACCGATGATGGCATCGAGGGAGAGCTATTTGATCCCAATGCAACGAACGAGGAACTGGCGAATGTGGCCTACCAACTTGAGGGCCGACTTGCCTTCCACGATTGCCTGAATGATATCTGGCGGATCGCTGCTCTTAGCCAGTCGGCCCGCTTGCACCGGCAGCAATCCGGTGAAGATTTGATTATTGATGACTTTTGTCAGACGCTGCGGGGCTGGGTTCGACATGTTCGCCAGGCATGCCTCGACATGGAGAAACTCCTGGAGTCGATTCGACAGTACCGGATTCCGGAACCTCACGGCGACTATAGTTCGATGTTGGAATATGATCGCCAGCGGATTATCAAGGAGACGCTGCTTGAACGGGTGATCGCCACGATCATCGAGATTGCTGATACGCGCCGTCTCTTGCATGCTGCGATCACCTGTCTGAAAGGTGATACCGGTGAACTGGACCTGGAAGTTTCCGTCAAGGACTCCGGGACCGCCTCGATTTTTGCTGCGATTCTCCGTGGTAATCAACAAGAAGTACGAGAACTCTGGCCGGAGTGGATCGCCATGATGAGCCAGAGTGCCCTGCTGTACGTGCCGCTATCAAAGGGAGGAGATCCCCAGGTGATAGTCAACAGCCGGATTCGGCAGAGGAGTATTATGGATCTTCTCTCGGCTCTGCCCCGGCTTGGCCTGATCGTGGAAACCTGTGAATTGATGGAAACGGCCCGCGCCATGGAACGGCAGCATCCAGTTGGTCCAGGTGCTGTGACCGAGTACGACGAGTTGTTCACCGTTGGTTACCAGGCGATCGTGGAGAACCTGGTCACCGCTGCCCAAAGCTGGGAGCAGGAGGTGGAAGAAGGCGAGAGTCCCCAGGGACTTCTGGTAGAGATGCTGGAACAGTTCACTGAACTTTTACTTGTCAGCTGGCTGGCCCACAGCCAGACGCTCAGGCTCAGCGTACTGGAACGGGTCTCGGACAGTAATTCCTGGGAACAGCTGTTGTTGTTCATTAAAAAGTATGGTCGGGAATTATTTACCCAGCATTTCCTGGCGATGGGTAACATTCGAGGCATCCTGCTCCAGGGTGTGGGTAACTGGCTCGACCGGCTGTGCATCGACAATGCAGACTCTCTCTCGCTGGCGGAAGACCTGGAGAAGGAGATCAGCCGGGAGGAGGCGATCCAACATCTCTCGTTGATCCTGGAGTCGGTGGTGGAGAACTATCGTGAGTACCGGGACTACAACAGCACGACAACCCAGAGTGACCGGGGTGACCTGATCTACTCCCTGCTGGACTTCCTGCGACTGCGGAATCGCTATGACCGGGTCTGCTGGAACCTGCGGCCTGTCGCACTGGCCCACAAGATCCTGGTCCAGTCAGGCATGGAAGAGGCTGCCAGTGTCTGGCGAGAAGGCTTAACAGAACGCATCGCGGAAGAGGCTGAACTCTACAAACAGCGACTTGGAGAATTGCAGCAGACGTACTCGATGCAAATGCAGACTGTGGCGGACAGGCTTGGTGAGGGTTTCGTGCGACCAATGATGGTCGATCGAATCCGGGCACTCGTTTCCCCCTCGATGGAGGAGGCCGAAAGAGGAGGGCCAGCTCCCCGTTTTGAGTCACTTGAACAGGAAACGGATCTCCTCATGCAACAGCCCGGTGGAGCAGGACTGGACCTGCCGAACTGGCTTGGTGCACTGGAAGACGAGGTCCTCTTCCAACAGGACCCTAGCTGGCGTTACGAGCAGGAGGATCGCCTGAGCAAGATCGTGCCCCGTATCACGATGTCCTGTGAGGACGTTCTTGAGCAACTGAAGGAACTCACCAATCGTTCTTCCTGATGCCGTCCCCTTTGCGCTGCAGGAGGAGCGTCCTACACTGACCGATTGACCCGCAGTGACTCGAATCGACTGGTCCCTGGCCGATTATCTACCCATGGTCAACAATCTCCCGGTGAAAGAGCTTGTGCATGGAGACCTCACGATCGAGGGGTACTCCCGGGCGGCGGTCCAGACCTGCTGGCGAATTCCTGAACTGAAAATCGGTTTTGACCTGGGTGCCCAGCCCTGGAATTTTATGGGGACGCCAAGCTGGTTCGTGACACACATGCACCTGGACCATATGGCAGCCCTGCCCGTTTACGTGGCCCGTCGACGCATGATGAAGATGGAGCCTCCCACCATCTACCTGCCTGAACACGGGATCGATCCGTTGCGTGATGTGTTGCGAGGTTTCAGCCGGCTTGATGGAGGACGCTTGCCATGCCAGCTTGAAGCGGTCCGGCCAGGAGATGAGATCCGGCTCTCGAGAGAACTGGTGGTCGACGTGGTTCCCACTTTCCACACGGTACCCTCGGTGGGGTACTGCGTCTGGGAGTGTCGTAGCAAGCTCAAGCCGCAGTACAGTGAGCTGAGTGGCAACGAGATCCGGGACTTGCGCTATTCAGGAGAGGAAGTATCCGAGGAGATCAGGACTCCCCTGCTGGGGTACGTGGGAGATTCCACCTCGCGGGGACTCGATGAGAATCCGGTTTTTTATGAAACCAAGATACTGATCACGGAGATGACCTTTGTTGCTCCCAATCATAGCAAGGATAAAATTCGCAAGCACGGGCACATGCACCTGAGTGATTACGTTGAGCGGCAGGACCGTTTCCAGAACGAGTGCATCATCGCGGCCCATTTCAGCACCCGGTACCACGAGAAACAGATCCACAGGATGGTCGAGAAATCACTTCCCGGCTTACTGGATAACCGGCTCCATCTCTGGTTGTAGGCTGGCGCGATGGTTGATTTTCCCCGTGCCGCCTATATTCACCTGCCCTTTTGCAGGCACCACTGTTGCTACTGTGATTATCCCGTGATCGCCAGACGAGATGACCTTATCCCGGCATTCGTGGAAGCACTGGATGTTGAGCTCTCCTGGCTTGAGGAACCTCGCCCCGTAGACACACTCTACCTCGGTGGAGGGACTCCAACCCAGCTGCCAGTTGAGGATCTTCAGCACGTGATTGAATCCGCACAGTCCTGGTTTCTCCTGCAGCCGGAATATGAATTTACCCTGGAAGCGAACCCGGTCGATCTGACTGGTGAGGTCCTGTCATCTCTTCTCCAATGGGGCGTGACACGGGTGGTGCTGGGAGTCCAGTCGTTTCATCATGCCACACTGGAATTGCTCCAGAGAGATCATGACGAAAAGGGAATTCGAGCGGCCTGTGAACTCCTGCAGGGTGCAGGTCTTGAAATCTCGCTGGACCTGATGTTTGCGGTACCCGGGCAGACTATCGAGCAGTGGCAGGAAGACCTCGAGAAGATTGTGGAACTGGGACCCCATCACCTCTCGATCCTTGGCCTCACAATGGAACCTGGAACTGCCTTGCATGCCAGGGTCATTGCCGGGGAACTGCTGGAAGTCAACGAGGATCTTCAGCACAGCATGTATATCGCTGCCATCGACGGTTTAGAGCGTGCAGGTTACGAGCACTACGAGATCTCGAATTTTTCGCAGCCCGGTTGCCGCTCCAGGCATAACCAGGCTTACTGGGATGGGAGTGGGTATTTTGCTGCAGGTCCTGGAGCAACACGACTGGTCAATGGTCGACGCGAGACGAACCATCGCGATACCATGGCATACCTGCAAAAGGTGCAGTCGGGCATTTCACCGGTCGATGAGACGGAACAGCTTTCCCTCGAAATGTCTGCCCGTGAACGACTGGTATTTGGTCTTTGCCAGCTGGAAGGAATCCAGGCCGAATCCTTTCATGCCGAGACTGGCTACTCCATCTCACAGCTGATGGGTGCCTGTCTTACGGAGTTCCAGTCAGGAGGATTCCTTGCCTGGGACCAGAAAACCCTCCGGCTCACACGCAAGGGGCTGTTGGTGAGTGACTCTCTCTGGCCGTCCCTGCTGCAACCGGTGTGATCAATCACCAGTCGTGAGATCAGCTACTTGCGCCAGAATTGCCACCAAGGGGCACTGGTCACGAGTGGTTGCCGGGTCGAGGTGTCCTCGATCAACGTGCCGTCCTGGCCAATCGTGTTACTCATCTTGACCCGCGCCATGCTGACATCGATCAGCTTGGCGTCCTGGAGGTTCGCACCCGTGAAATCGACACCGTTGAGGTTCGCCCCGGTCAGGTTGGCTCCCCGAAGATTGGCATTCACCATGGTTGCCTCGTTGAAATTTGCCCTCAGGTCCGCAAGGCTCAGATCACTGCCCGACAGGTTTGCCCCGGTCAGGTCCGCCTCGGTCAGTCGGGCATATCGCAGGATCGCATCGGAGAGGTCGGCATCCTGGAGATTGGCTCCTTCCAGGAAAGAGTCCGTCAGGTCAGCGCTTTTCAGATCACAACGTTCAAAGCATGCCCGCTTGCAATTGGCACTCTTGAACTTTACGTGCTGTAACAGGGCGCCCGAGAAATCTGCTTCACGGATGTCGGCATTACTGAAATCGCCTCCTTGCAGATTCATGTTACTGAAATCTGCCCCTACCAGCTGAGCGGCACCAAATCGAAATCCCTCGAGGGATTCTTCCTCGAGGCGCATGATCAATTCGCCGGTTTTTGATTGCCGAATCTCTATCATCGGCGGAATCCTCCCTGTCGATGACTGTCAGTTGTGACGACTGCACAACCTCGACAAGAAAACAGATGCGGGGGCTACCTGTTAGTAATGCAGCTCTTACAGAGGCAGGAAACATGCATTCAGGCAACACAAGACAATATAAGGAATCCTGATTTCGAACAACACTAAAATTTCCTTATCAAAGTGAGTTTTCATGACTGCTTCTGTACCAGGGAACGGGAAAAAGGGCTGTTGGAAGCAAACGGCCTCGCTCGTGAAAACAAATATGGTTACTATTGCCCAGCTATTTCCACAGCAGAAAATACCGGGATCTGCCATGACAACCGACTTTCGCGTGCAACTGGAGATCTTTCGTGGGCCCATGGACCTGCTGCTCTACCTGGTCCAAAAGCACGAGCTGGATCTGGCTGACATCAAGGTTGGCCTTGTCGCTGAACAATTCCTGGAGCACCTTGATGTTCTCCAGGAACTGGATGTCGATTCCGTTGGAGAGTTCGTGGAGATGGCCAGCACCCTGACAGAGATGAAATCACGCCAGGTGTTGCCTGCGGTGGAATCCGAGGACGAGGTGCTCGATGATCCGCGGGATGAACTGGTGCAGCGCCTGCTGGAATACAAGAAGTACCGGGATGCAGCGACCGTCCTGGAAGAACAGGGGCGTAACTGGCAGCAGCGATGTTCACGGGTGGCAAATGACCTCCCACCCCGGAACATTGACATTTCCGAGCAACCGATTCTCGAGGTCGAGCTTTGGGATCTGGTAAGCGCGATGGGCAGGATCCTGCGGGAGTCGGAGCAGCTGCAGCCATCCAATATCGTTTACGACGAAACACCTATCCATGTTTACATGCAGGAAATTCACCAGAGACTGGTGGTGCAGCAACGAGTTGCTTTTTCTGATCTCTTCTCGGCTGGCATGCACAAGTCAGCCCTGATTGGTATCTTCCTGGCAATCCTGGAATTGATCCGCCATCATGGCACGCTGGCCCAGCAGGATCCCGCCCACGGTGAAATCTGGATCCAGGCGTCCAAAGGGTCGAGTGGTTCTCTCGATCTCAATAACGTGGAAGCCTATGAAACGGCAAGCGAGGATGATGCGGAGGAAGAAGTGAAGGAAGAAGGGCAAGCCGGGGATGATCAGGAGAGTGCTCAAGGGGCGGACTAGCTGTCCAGTTGGGCTAGCACGTAGGGCCCCTTGGGGATTACTGCAATCCGGGCATCCTCGCCATATTCTGCCAGCGAGTCAGAGACTGCCTCCTCCACCGTGGCAGCACTTTCCACGAAGAGCCGATTGATCGTTTCGGCAGGAAGACCGTCGCTGATGAGCTTGACCTTGGCCTTGCGACGCACCTTGGCCAGTTCCTCCAGTTGCCACTGGTCCATGACAAAATAGTCCGTCCCGGTGATTCGCTCCACAAAGGACTCCAGGTCACTATTCTCGTCAAAGAGCTGCTCGAACTCGGGGCTGCCAATGCCCTCGCTCATACTGGCAGCCATGATGATTGTGCCGCCCTGTTTCACGATCGGCAGGGCACCGGTAAGTCCCTTGACTGCCTGGTAGAAGGTCGTATCGAGGGGATAGCCGGCACAACTGGTGACGACGATGTCGACAGGCTCCGAAACAGTATCAACAACAACCTGGCGACAGAAATCGACACCCTCAAGGAAAGCCTGTTCCATGTCACCAGCCACGAACTTGAGGGGAGACCGATCCGTGTTGATGATCACGTTGACAATGAAATCACATCCCGTGTGGCGACCAATCCAGGTGCTTTCCTCGTGCACCGGGTTCCCATCCAATCGCCCGCAATCGGCCCGGGGATCTTCCAGGAAATCAGGGCCATGCCAGACCTTGATGGTTTCCAGGGCTGCAATTCCGGGGCAGATCAGCTTGCGGCCACCGGAAAACCCTGCCATCAGGTGAGGCTCAATCAGGCCGGTTGTGATTTTCAGGTCTGCTTCGACGTAGTGGGTGTCGATCCAGACGGGGACGCCCCGGGGACTGGTTCCCAGGAAGGTGTGTTCGTCCAGCGACTGTCCATGGTGATTCTCGATCCTGTATTCCCGGGCGATCTCCTGGCCGACGATCTCGACAAGTTCATCACCCTCGTTCGGACGATGCAGGCCGGTGGCAACCAGTATCGTGATCTTCTCGCGATCCATTCCGGACTGTTCCAGGGTTGCCAGGAGTGGCTTGAGGATCAACTCGTTGGGGACGGGGCGGGTAATGTCGCAGATCACGATACACGCGCTGCTACGGCCGGCAGCAAGTTCCGCCAGCGAGGGTGTCCCGGTTGGCTGCAGGAGAAGGGAATGGAGTTCCGTCTCTGGATCGGTGAGCGGATCAGCCTGCTTATAAGAGAGTGACCTCACGACCCGGTCGTCAGGCAGTTCCACGTCCAGACCATCACGGCCATAATCCAGGCGTACCAGCATCAGGACTCATTTTCAGCCGCGCCATCCGGTGCACCAGCCTCGGTCGCCTCGGCACCTTCCTCCAATGCCGCGCCTTCAAGCAGCTCATCTTCTTCCTTCTTGACCTTCTTCTTTCGCTTCAGCGCGAGTTTCTCGACACGCACCTTTGCCAACCCGAAAACCGAGTCGCCCTCTGCCCAGCGATCGGTTTCTTCCAGTTTTTTGAGCCGCTCAATACGTGTCAGCACGTTGCGATCACTGAGGCTCCCAGTGCGAATTCTCAGGCTCTTGTCGAGGGTCATTAGCTTCTCCTGCCGGCAGGCGTGCTCATCGATGGATCTTGAATTAATTAGTATAGGTCAGTTTCTGGAGAGCGGTCAACGGCCAGCCACCCGTCTGGCTTATCCATTCTCGTTTTCGTGCTGACAGTCCTGGATAGCGGTGAGGAATTCAGGAATCGTACCAAAACGGTCATCCGCGTCGGCCGAAATGGACTTCATGATGGCTGCCGCAATTTTCTGGTTGAGATCCGGTTTGAGTTCCAGGATGTCCTTTGGCTTGTCCGTGTCATGTGCCAGTGCAGCCAGGCCGGATGTTTCTGTTTTCGGCCAGGGGAGTGTGAATGTGCAGAGCTCGTAGAGAGTCACTCCCAGGGAAAAAATATCAAGCCGCCGGTCGGTCCATTTTCGACGTACGACTTCCGGAGCCATGTAAAGCGGCGTGCCCGTACGATTTCCCGGCTGGCGAAAAGACTGTTGGTCGGGAAGTGTCAGCCCAAAATCAAACAGCTTTATCGATTCACTATCCGGGCTGCAGATATAGTTGCGAGGACACACATCCCGGTGGACGAATCCGGCGTCATGAACGGCCCCCAGCGCCTCGGCCATCTGTCGAATCAAGGGAAGTCGTTTTCCATCCAGAATAGAATCGTTATTGTAAATCAGGTTCTGAAGTCCTGGCCCCTTGATGTACTCCATCACGATGTAGGCTTCTCGGTCACGCGTTGTTCCGTGCTCAAGCGTCTTCACCACGTAGGGGTGTTCAATCGCCATGGCGATTTCCCCCTCGGCCGGTTTCTTGAGTTCCTTGAATCGGGACTCAAAGACCTTGCTCTTTTCCGGATCTGCGACCTTGAGTCCAATGATATCGTCGTTTTCACGGTCCCGGGCCATGTAGAACTTCGACATCGATCCGGAGACAGCAGTCCGCAGGACCTCGAATCGTTTCTCGATATGGACGCGGGACCGCCTCGCCGTGGAGGAGGGGTTTTTTTTGAACAGGTCCAGAAGTCCCATGGCCCTTGCCATTTCGCATGTGTGTGGTTTAAGCCGGTCCACCCAGGGGCGGGATCACTTTCCACAGTAGTCAATGGTTCGAGCGATTTCCGTTTTCAACTTCGCTCGTGTCACGATCCGGTCGATATAGCCGTGTTCCAAAAGAAACTCGCTGGTTTGGAAACCCTCGGGAAGCTCAAGGTGAATTGTCGCCTTGATCGTACGGGGTCCGGCAAAGCCGATCAGGGCACGTGGCTCGGCATAGACGACATCACCCAGCGACGCAAAACTGGCTGCCACGCCACCCATGGTCGGATTGGTCAGCACGGAAATAAAGAGACCTTCTGCCTTGTCGTAGCGGGCCAGCGCTGCGGAGACCTTGGCCATCTGCATCAGCGAGAGAATTCCCTCGTGCATGCGGGCGCCGCCGCCCGAGCCACTGATGATAATCAGGGGAAGCAACTGTTCGGTTGCTCGTTCCACAAGACGTGCCAGTCGCTCACCAACGACCGACCCCATGCTTCCCATGATGAAGGCGGAGTCGGTAAGTCCAAAAGCGACCCGGCGGGCGCGGATCATGCCGCAGCCCGTGATCGCTGCATCCTTGAGTCCCGTTCGCTTCTGTTCCGAGACAAGTCTCTCGGAATACTTCTTGCGATCCTTGAATTCGAGCGGGTCGGTGGGGAACAGGTCCGTATCCCATTCCTCGAAGGTGCCAGCATCAAGCACTTGTGAAATCCGGTCTACCGCGGAGACATAAAAATGGTAATTGCATTCCGGGCAACAACTCAAGTTCTCCAGGGCTGTCTTCCAGTAGATGGTTTCCTGGCAGCCCGGGCAACGTTGCCAGAGTCCCTCCGGGACGCCGCGTTTCTGTCGTTTCATCGTGCCGGCCATGACGATGCCAGGTGCTGTTGGTTACCAGGAAAATCCCCGCGACCTGCATCGGAAGGGGAAACTTGACGCATTGATACTACCCTGTTGTTTTATTCGGAGAAACAGTTTTGCGAAATAGACTCACCGACCAGGAATCGTCAATCATGCATTTCGCGTGTATTTTTCCAGTAATTTTAATGATTTGCCAGGGTCAGCAGTTTTTCGATCGCACGACTGTAAGATGATTGGCCAAAGATGGCAGAGCCGATAACGAGCCAGTCTGCCCCGGCCGCACTGCAATCTGCGATGGTGTCGATGTTGATTCCCCCGTCCATTTCAAGAACCCAGTTGCCATCGGCACGAGATCTGAGCTGCCTGGTTTTCTCCAGGGCGACTGGCTCAAACGGTTGACCGCCGAACCCTGCCGGAACGCTCATCACGAGCACCAGGTCGGCTACATCGAGGGCAGGCTCGATCCGGGAAATATCGGTAGAGGGATTCAGAGCGACCCCGGCTGCCATGCCCAGGGAGCGGATTTCCGAGAGCGTCGAGGCGATGTCCTCACAGGCCTCGACGTGGACGGTTAGCAGGTCGGCTCCGGCATTTGCAAATGCCTGCAGGTACCTCTCGGGTTGCTCTATCATCAGGTGAACATCCAGTGGCATCTGGGTTGCTTTCCGCAGGGCATCGACGATTGGCATACCGTATGTCAGGTTCGGTACGAACTGTCCGTCCATCACGTCGAGGTGAAGTCCGCGAATGCCAGCTTCCTGGAGTTGCTCCACCTCGCGCTGCAAGTTGGCGAAATCACATAGCAGGAGCGAGGGCAGGATAACCGGCCCGGTTCCCAGTTGCTCTATCATGTCACGTCCTGGCATGTTGCTTTCCCTCAGGCACTCTTTTCCAGGTCATATGTCTGGGGCAGGTCGTCGATGGACTCAAGATGGAATAGTTCCAGGAAGCGGTCGCCGGTAAAATACCGTGGCTTGCGAGGTTTCTCGTCCTGCTGTTCGATGCGGAGTATCTTGCGGCGGACCAACTGGGAGAGAATGGCCCCGCTGGACCGATCCCGCAACTGGTCGACGATATCTCGCGTGATCCCCTGGTTGTAGGCGATGATCGCAAGGACATCGATGGCAGCTTGCGAGAGCCGGCGATCCTTGATCTTGCTGTAAAATTTCTCCCGTAAAAGCTGGGCCTCCTCTCGCAGCTGCATCAGGTAACCACCTTCGATGGATGTGATTTCATAGGGAGTGGAACCCTCCTGGTAGCACTCGTTGAGTTTCACCACGAGTTGCTCAACTTCTTCCAGCGACACACCTCGAATCACCCGGGCCACGTCCCGTGGCATAAGCGGCTTGTTTTCAGGATGGCCGACGAACAGGATCGCCTCGAGAATACTGGCAGGGGACACATCCAGGCTGTCGATCGCCGGCGAAGTCTGGTTCACCTCGTTCTGGACTTCCGTCCTGGCCGGACGCGGAGGCGTCGGCTGATCGTTAATCAACTCGGCGTAGACGTCACTCAGCTCCTGCAGTGAGATGTCGTCATTGCCTGGTTGCTGCCTGGAATCTTCCCCGGGAGACTCCTCGCCTGGCAGCTCACGAGGGTCTTCCTGAGGGATCTGGTCGGCGGTCATGGCGGCCACTATAGGTCGTCGACCGGCACCACGACAAGGCGAATTAACGGCCTATTCCCAGCGCTGGGAGACCTCGGATTTCATGAAAGCCAGGGAATCACGGGCCAGTTGCAGCTCGCTCTCGTACATCCTTCGCCAGATCTTGGTTGCTGCTGCCAGCTCGGGAAGTGCCAGCCCGAATGCTTCCACTACCATCCAGCCGTCATAGCCGATTTCCCTGAGCGTGTCGAAGTTCTCTGCCCAGCGGACGTTGCCCTGCCCCGGCGTGCTACGGTCATTCTCGGAAATATGTACATGGCACAGCACGTCTGCACAGCCACGTAACGCGTCGGAAATACTCTTCTCCTCGATGTTCGCGTGGAAGGTGTCGTACATCATCCGGCAGTTGGGATGGTCCACCTCGCGGACAAACCGGGCCGAGTCGGCATGTGTGTTAAGAAGGTAAGTTTCAAAGCGGTTGAGGCACTCCACCCCCAGCATCACCTTTGCCTGGCCGGCATGCTCCGCCACACTCCGCATGCTCTCGACACCCCATTGCCATTCGTCGTCGGTAGGGCCCTGTCCGGAGAAATGGCCCAGGGCCGAGTGGTAGGGGCCGACCAGCGTGGTCGCGCCGATCGCGGCACAGCATTCCAGTACCCGGCAGGTGGCTTCCACGCCGGCAGCTCGTACGGAAGGATCGCTGCTAATCGGGTTATCCTCCTCGTTGCGAACCGTGACGGCAGTTCGTTCCAGTCCGAGGTCGTCCAGCCGCTGTCCCCAGGCTGCGTAATCGAGATCGGTGTTGAAGAGCGGTACCTCGACCCCGTCAAAACCCATCTCCTTGAGGGACTCAAGGACGGGAATGGACTCCTCGTTAAGTTCCCCGGTCCAGAGCAGGAGGTTCATGCCGTATTTCACTTTTACTCTCCTTTTGCCTTTATCACTCGGTTACTGGCTGCTCGACCGGTTCGGCAAGCAGCAGGTCCGCCATTTCGGCGACCCGTGGTCGCACCTGGCCGATCAGGCTGGCTGCCTCAGCAGGAATCTGCTCAAGCCCCACTCGCTGCATGACCTGGTTTAAACGCCTTAGCAGTTTGGCATCCTCGAGATAGTCATACAAGAACCGCTCCCGACAAAAAACTTCCAGCAGACGGGCCAGTCCCGTGGCCGGCTGTGAGGCCATGGCACTTACCGCTTTCTCAACCCGGTTCCCGTCGAGGGATTCCATCACCTGGTAATACTGGTCCAGCAGCCGGGGTTCCCGCCGGATCAACTCGGCATCCAGTAGCAGCTCCACCAGCACGTGTCCAAGGAATCGACAACGCAAGCCCGATTGCTTTCCCAGCAGGGTCCGCCAGTCGCCGGTACAGGCGATCGAGAGCCTTACAAACGGCTCCGAGACGTGGAACCAGCCATCGTCATGGTGGTGCTGGAGGATACCGGCCGCCATGACAGCGAGATCTGGATCCTCGGCATCCAGGAATGGCCGGACCCCCTTGGGTCGAGCCTTGATGCGGCGATTCAGTACGGGAAGCCAGTCCGGGACGGAGGTGCCCGCCATGAAATAGGGTTGGTCGACGAATCGTCGCCCATGGGCGAAGTAATTCATCGGGACTCCTCAAAGGGGATGGGCACCGTTGATTGAAAGAGCCGGATCAGTCCTGGCCGACGTCCACCCAGCTACCGGAATCTGCCGAGGCGAGCACCGCGTCACAAACTTTCTGTGTTTCCAGGGCATCCCGGAAGGTCGGGGAGGCTGCCTCGCCACTGGCAAGTCCCTCCAGGAAGTCGGCGACCTGGTGGACAAAAGTATGCTCGTAACCGATCTGCAGGCCCGGCACCCACCACTTGTCCATGTAGGGCATATCGGTATCGGTGACGTGTATGCTACGCCAGCCCCGAACGAGTGAATCATCCCGGTGATCGAAGTACTCCAGCCGGTGAAGATCATGCAGGTCCCAGCGGATCGATGCGTGCTCCCCGTTGATTTCCAGGGTGTAAAGTGCCTTGTGGCCCCGCGCGTATCGAGTGGATTCAAACAACGCCAGCGAACCGTTGCTGAATCGTCCCATGAAGGTGCAGGCGTCATCGATATGCACCGGCGTCACTTCACCGGTCTCGGTGTGGACACGTTCCTTGATGAACGTCTCGGTCATCGCTGTGACGGAATCGATTCCACCATTGAGCCAGATCGCCGTGTCGATACAGTGAGCGAGCAAGTCGCCGGTCACGCCGCTGCCTGCGGCAGCGGCATCGAGTCGCCAGAGGGCTTCGCCACCCTGCGGCAGGTCGGAGGAAATCGTCCAGTCCTGAAGGAACTGTGCCCGGTAATGGAATATTCGGCCCAGTCGCCCTTCATCAATCAGGTTCTTGGCAAGCGTGACTGCAGGAACACGGCGGTAGTTGTACCAGACCGTGTTGGCAACGCCGGCCTCTTCCACCGCCTGGCACATTTCCTCACCCTCAGCGGCATTCATCGACAGTGGCTTTTCACACAACACCATCTTGCCAGCCTGGGCACATGCGATCGCGATCTCGTGGTGCAGATTGTTGGGCACGCAGATGTCGACCGCATCAATATCATCACGAGCCACGAGGGTCCGCCAGTCCGTTTCAATCGACTCGTAGCCCCAGTTATCGGCAAATGCCTGGACTTTATCCTCGCTCCGTGC